>Ga0101945_1000045_pt1 | contig 344298 bp, 300 predicted proteins | sample DewCreD2012metaG_2_FD_75246 | JGI IMG/M metagenome (GOLD analysis project Ga0101945, IMG submission 75246) | Hot spring sediment bacterial and archeal communities from British Columbia, Canada, to study Microbial Dark Matter (Phase II) - Dewar... ... | reverse complement strand
TACTGGGACCTGACCGATGCGCAGGGCCGGAGAGTGGCAAACGGGCTGTACCTCTGCCGGCTGGAGACGCCGGACCGGACCGTTACCACCAGGGCGGTGCTGCTGCACTGAGCCGGCCTGATTAAAGTAAAAGGGGGGCGGCAGAAATGCCGCCCCCCTTGATTTTTCACCGCCTAGTTACACATGCTCTGCCAGCAGTTTCGCCACCTTTTCCACCAGTTCAATCTCGTCCCGGGTAAATGCATTTGCCACGCCGGCATCAATCGTAATTTCGCCCCACAGCTTTTCCTCCCTGATAATCGGCACCACCAGTTCGGAACGCGTCTCGGCAAAGCAGGTCAGATACCGGGCATCAGCACTGACATCCGGCACCACTTCGGTCCGCATGGTCACCGCGACCGTGCCGCAGATCCCTCTGCCCACCGGAATCTTCTCATAACCGGAGGGAAATTTCCCCTGAAAGGGCCCCAGCACCAGTTCCTTGCCAACCAGTTGGAAAATGCCCACCCAGCTGAACTGCGGGAAGTGTTTCTTCAGCGCCATCACCACCCGGGCTTGAGCATCCTCACTGCGCTGACTGGAGCGAAGCAGGGTCTTAATCTCCTCCAGCTGTGCCTGATATTTCATATCACCAACCTCCCCTCTTTCATAATCAGCCTCCCATCACCATATACCGCGTAACCCTGCCGCCGGGTATCACAGATCATATCCCAGTGAATTGCCGATTTGTTTTTCCCGCCCGATTCGGGCAGCGATGCACCCAGTGCCATATGGATCGTGCCGCCGATCTTCTCATCAAAAAGTGTGTTCTTTGTGAACCGCTGAATTGAGTAGTTGGTGCCGAATGCCAGCTCACCGACTCGCCCCGCTCCTTCATCGGTCGCAAGCATCGCCTTCAGCAGATCCTCCCCCTTCTCTGCCTTCGCCTCAACCACCCGGCCCTTTTCAAAAACCAGCTGCACACCGACTACCTCCTTGCCCATATAGACTGCCGGGAAATGAAAACGAATCTTCCCTTCGGTTTTGTCCTCTTCCGGTCCGGTAAAAACCTCGCCGTCCGGAAAGTTCACCCGGCCGTCACAGTTGATCCATTTTCTGCCCCGGACCCCGAAGGTAATATCCGTATCCTCCCCGACAATCCGGATGGTCTTGAACCGGTTCAGCTTCCGGATCAGCCGGGCTTGACGCCGGGAAACCTCCTGCCATTCCCGGATCGGATCCCGCCGGTCCAGCTTGCCCGCACCGTAGACAAACTCCTGGTACTCAATCAGTGCCATCTCCGCATCCTGAGCTGAGGAGGGTGTCGGATAGAGCGTGCCGACCCAGCGCAGTTTTCCCGCCGCTTCCCGCCGGAGCCGGGTTTCAAAAAGCGGCTTGCGGGCACGCTGGGCAACTGCCAGCCGTTTGGGATCGATACTGGTAAACTCCTTTGTGTTCCAGCCGCTCCAGACATAGAGCAGGGCATCCGCCTTTTCCACCTCCAATTTTTCGGTCGGACTGACAAAACTCAGCTGTTTTTCACTGGCATAACGGTAGAAAAGGTATGCCGCATCGGCGATCCCGACCCGCATCGTGACATAAGCCCCCGCCTTGAGCGCCTCAACCAGTGCTGCCTTGTATAACTCATCAGCGTTGGCCGGTCCGATCATCACCAGCCACTCATCTTTCTTCAGCTGCAGGCTGTAATGAATCAGCACCTGCGCCAGTTTCTCAACTCTGGGATCAAACATTACAACTCCTCCTTTCTCTTTATCCGATCTCTCTTCGCCGGGTGAGAAGGAATCCGGCAATACTCCCCAGAACTACCAGAATTCCGAATCCCAGCAGCAACCGCCGGCTGGAAAAGAAATTGGTCAGCTGACCGATAATCAGGGCGGCGAGCGCAAAAAGCATATGCAGCAGCCAGTCCCGGGTTGAAAATATCCTCCCCCGCACCTCCTCACCCACCGACTCATGAAGCAGGGTATCCATCCCAATATACACCGGTGAAAGAGCCAGCCCGGCAATAAAGACCAGCGGCGCCACCGGCGCAAAAGTCCTGGATATTGCCAACCCCGCTGCCACCAGTCCCATTACCAGAAAACACAAAAGCATCACCTTGTGCTTTTTCACCCGGTGTCCGAACGCCCCAAACACCAGCGACGAAACCAGTAATCCGACCGAACCGATGGCGGCCACATAACCTACCCCTTTTGTCCCCAGGCCAACACCTCCCAGTTCCCGGCTCGACTGGATCACCGGCACATACAGCACCACCACCGCTGCTCCCAGAATCACCATCAGCACAATTGAGCAATAGACAAAAAGCACCGCCGGCTGATTCCTCACTACCGCAAACAGCTCCTTTACACTCTGAATCATTTTCGACTGCTGCTTGATAAAAAGCTCCACCTCAGCCGGGTGCAAATCAGTCCTTTTCTCACCGGCTGCCAGCCGCTTGAAGATAAAAAGCAGCGCCAGGACCGAAACAAAATAGGTGAGTGCGTCAATATAGAAACCTGCGGTCCAGGCCGGCCTGATCCCCAGCCGCAGCCAGCCCGACCAGTCGACAATCAGACCGCCAAGCACCATGCCGGCAAAGGTTGCCACCCGGCCGATGATGTTGAGAAAGGAGTTTGCGCCCAGTACCTTGTCCTGCCCGACAAGATTGGGAATGATTGCCATCCGGGCGGTATTAAAAAAAAGCCCGAACAGAAAAACGAGAAATGCGAGAAAATAAACGAGCAGAAACTGCCCGGTCAGCAGTGCCAGAAATGGAATCAGCAGTACCAGCACGGTGCGGAATGAATCGCAAACGATCATCACCTTTCTTCGGTCCCAGCGGTCAACAAGAACGCCCGCGAGCGGTCCGAACAACACCACAGGCAGTGCCACCACGACCGAAAGATAGGAAATTGCCCGGGCACTGTCCCAGCCGAACCGGCTGGAAAAAAAGGCAATCATCGCCAAAAGCGCCATGTAGTCAAGCTTGTCACCAAAGAGCGAAAACGCCTGAGAAACCGCAAAGATCACAAACTCCGGGATTCTCAGTACCGGCACCAGCTGACTCCGGCGCTTCGGGTCCAGCACCGCTTCTGGTGAAATCCCCGCTTCGATCTTATTTGAACTGGGCACTTTTTAAATGGACTCTCGGCACCGGATAACGGTCAACCAGCTCCTGATAAAAGCTCTCCACCTGTAAAGCGATATTTGCCCAGGAAAACTCCTGCGCCCGTTTTCTCCCATTCTCGCCCAACTCCCGCGCCCGCTCCGGTTCCTTGAGCAGTTTTATAATCGCCCGGGCAATCGCATCCGGATCGCGTGGCGGAACCAGAAACCCTTCCCGCCCGTCGGTCATCACCGTCCGGTAACCGGTAATGTCAGATGCCACCACCGGCCTTGCGGTTGCCATCGCCTCCAAAAGCACAATTCCGAAACTTTCATAGCCGATTGCCGGAGAACAGAACACATCACAGGTCCGGTAATATCTCGGCCGGAGCTCACCGGGAATCAGCCCCGCCCAGTAAACATGAGACTCAACCTCTTTGTCCAGATAATCCTTGTAGGCATAACCGAAAAGACCGGTTCCGACCACAACCAGCTGGACATCCGGAACCTCCCGAACAATCTTCGGCAGTGCCATCAGCAGATACTTCAGTCCCTTCCGGGGTTCAAATCTTCCTAAGAAAAGTATCTTCGGCCGGCCGTTATTGAGCTCCGGAATCGGCTCGACATCAGGCTTGAAAAAATCCACATCAACACCATTGGGAATAATCCGGTAATTACCCGGGAAATATTTGGCAGTTGAATCCCGGGCTGCTGTTGAGACTGCGATCAATCCATGAATTGCCCGGAAATAGGGCAGCAGCAGCGAACGGCACAGCGCATAACCGATGCTCTTGTCATGGCTGGCATGAAAGGTAAAAACATTGATCGCCCGGGAGACCCGCAGCGCCACCAGCGGTAGGGTCGGCGCCAGTGAGCCGTGGAGATGAATCACATCAAACCGCTCCTGCTCAAAAAAACGCTTCACCCGGGCAAAGGGACGGAATGCCACCGGCACCCGGGCAAAGGATTTATTGGAACGGATCACCAGCCCGCGTCCCACCCGGAAAACCTGATCCTCATCCGGCACTTTGTCCAGACAGGCAAGACTCTTCCCCCCCACCCGGGTAGTGAGAATTTTCACCGTATGCCCCCGGCGTCGGAGTTCAACCGCGAGATGATGGATATGTTCCGCGATTCCCCCGATATACGGGTAATAATTATCCGATACCATGCAAATCCGCATATCAAACCTTTACGCCGGTCTCCTGAGCTGTCACCACTCTATTTTATCCCCCCTGCTGATAGGCTGCAAGCCCGGCCTTCAGAATTGCTACCGCCCGGACCAGAGCCTCACACTCCAGCACATAGGCAATACGCACCTCATTTCTGCCCAGTCCGGGTGTGGCGTAAAACCCGTTCCCCGGCGCTACCATTACCGTTTCATTGTTCACATGAAACCGCTCCAGCATGAAGATGGCAAACCGTTCGGCATCATCCACCGGCAGTCCGGCAATAAGATAAAATGCACCCCGGGGTGTCGTAAATTCAACCCCGGGAATCTTCGCCAGCTCGGCGCAGAGCACATCGCGCCGGCGCCGGTACTCATTACGTACCTGCTCAAAATACGCCGGCGGAATCTTTGCCGCCTCCTGTGCCGCCAGCTGATCGATCGTTGGCGGACAGAGTCGTGCCTGTCCGAATTTCAGCATCGCGGTCATGAAATCGCGGTTTCTTGAAACTACACAGCCAATCCGGGCGCCACAGGCGCTGTATCGCTTGGAAATGGAATCAACCATTACCGTCCGGTCCTCCACCCCCTGCAGGCTCAGCACACTTACCGGCTTGACCTCTTCATAGACAAATTCACGGTAGACTTCATCGCCGATCAGAAACAGATTATATTCGAGCGCCAGTTCCTTCAAGAGCATCATCTCCGGTTCTGTATATACTGCCCCGGTCGGATTACCGGGGTTGGAAAAGAGAATCGCCCGGGTCCTGGGGGTGATCAGCCGGACAATTTCATCCTTTCCGGGGAGAGCAAAACCGCTGGTCCGGAAGGTCGTAATCGGCACAATCTTCACTCCCGCCATTATTGCGAACCCGAGATAGTTGGTGTAGAACGGCTCTGGCACCAGAACCTCATCGCCGGGATCGCATACCGCCTGCAAAGCAAATGCAATTGCCTCACTGCCGCCGGTGGTCACCAGAATATTCCCTTCTTCAACCGCAATTCCCGCCCGGTGGTAATAGTCAACCAGCGTCCTGATATAACTCTTCAATCCGGCAGAATGACCGTACTCGAGAACTTTAATATCAATCTGCCGGTAGCCATTGATAATTTGAACCGGGGTCTCAATATCCGGCTGTCCGATGTTCAGATGATAAACCTTGATTCCCCGGGCTTTCGCCTGTTCAGCATACGGGACCAGACGCCGGATTGGTGAAGCCGGCATGAGCTGGGCACGTACTGACAACCGTAACTCCTGTTCTGGGTTTATCATACTTTGCCTCTCCTTTGCTCAGAATATAATCTTCTTCATCTCTGCTTCCGGTATCGGACCAACTGCACTGCCATAAAACCGTTCCTCAATTATCAGCTCCTCAATCAGGTTGTTGACCTGTTCCCAGGTCACCTGATTATATGCATCGATGATCTCCTCCCAGGTCTGAACCCGCCCCAGGATCAGATAGGCACGGCTCAACCGGAACATCCGGTTAATCGGACTTTCCATTCCCAAAAGCACCGCACTCCGGGTCATAACCAGCGCCCGTTCAAACTCCTCGCGGGTAATCTTCTCCGTTCTCAACCGGTGCAGTTCATCCTTCAGCACCCCGACACACCGTGCCAGTTTCTGCTGTTCGACAGAAAAATACACTGCCAGCAGCCCGGTATCCTGGTAAAGCTCGATAAAACTGCCCACTGAATAAACCAGCCCCTCCTCCTCCCGCAGCCGCTGAAACAGCCGGGATGAAACACCCCCTCCAAGTGCGGTATTCAGAACCGAAAGGGCATAGCGTCTGGGATCCGCATAGGAGAACACCGGGACCGCCAGACATAAATGGACCTGAGAAATATCCGGCCGGTGGCGGACAAGAAAGTTCCGCTGTCCGGGCAGACTGGGCAGCCGCACCGACTGACCGCATTTCTGATTGCCAAATTCGGAAAGCAACGCCACCAGCTCCGTATGATCAACCGCCCCCACCGCGACTACAACCCCGTTATCGGCACAGTAATTAGTCCGGTAGAACTCACTCAGGTCCCTGCCTGAAATCGGGTCAATGGAATCAAGAGTGCCTATAGCCGGCCGCCCCAGCGGACCGACTCCGAAAAGGGCGGTAAACAGCAGGTTCAACGCACAGGACTCAGGATCCTCCTCCCCCGCTCTGATTTCCTCCCGGACCACCTCTTTCTCCTTGATAAGCTCCGGTTCGGCAAAGGCGGGTAAGGCAAGAATCTGCCGCATCAGTCTTACAATTACCCTGCTCTGATCCCGGGGGAACCGGGCATAGAAGCAGGTCCCCTCCTTGTCGGTAAATCCGTTCAACTCAGCACCATGGGATTCAGCAATGATATTAATCTTTTTGGCATCCAGCTCACCTGTTCCCTTGAAGATCATATGCTCAATCAGGTGGGCGATCCCTTCCCGGCCGGGCGGATCATCCCGTGCCCCGACACGATAGGCAAACCCCAGTGTCACTGAATGGAAATGGGGAAGTTTTTCGGTAATAACAAACATGCCACCCGGCAACCGGGTGGCATGAATCTCCGGAATTCCCGTCTCACCCCACTTCATCTTTCCACTTCACTTTACCACTGTCCGGTCAATTATCCCTCTTCCCACCCGTTAATGCCTGGGCCGGTGCTGATGTGACTGACCCCGGGAACTGCCGGTCCGGGTCTGCTGTTGTGCCCTCCCAGGCCGGGGGCGCCGGTCGCTTCTTCCCGTATCATCTGAGACCGGAATTTCTCCCCGTTCCTCCATTGCCTTTTTCCGGGACAGATTTATCCTCCCCTGCTCGTCAATCTCCACCACTTTTACCCATACCTTGTCGCCGACCTTCACCGCATCGGTCACCTGACGGTACCGCTCCGGTCCCAGCTGGGAAATGTGAATCATTCCCTCCTTACCGGGCAGGATCTCCACAAACGCCCCGAAGTTCATGATCCTCGTCACCGTTCCCTGGTAAATCTTGCCCACCTCCACCTCTGCCACGAGCGATTCAATCCACTCCTTCGCCCTTCTCAGATTATCCGGATTGGTAGCGGCGATGGTAACCGTCCCGTCATCCTCGATATCAATAGTGGTATTCGTCTGGTCAATGATCTTCCGGATGGTCTTACCGCCCGGTCCGATCACGGTGCCGATCTTGTCCTTGTCAATAACAAACGAAACAATTCTCGGCGCATACTTGGAGATTTCCGGCCGCGGCCTGTCAATGCAGGCGTTCATCACCTCCAGCACCTTCAGCCGCGCCCGGGTCGCCTGTTCCAGCGCCTCATGCAGAATGGAATAGGGCACACCGCGGAGCTTCAGATCCAGCTGAATGGCAGTTATGCCGGCACTGGTGCCCGCCACCTTGAAATCCATGTCACCATAATGGTCCTCGTCACCGATGATATCAGTCAGAATCCGGTACCGGCCATCCTCCTTCACCAGCCCCATGGCAATACCGGCGACTGCCGCCTTGACCGGCACCCCCGCATCCATCATTGACAGCGATCCCGAACAGACCGATGCCATTGAAGAACTGCCGTTGGATTCGAGAATATCCGACACAATCCTGATCGTGTATGGAAACTCCTCTTCCTTCGGTACCACCGCCTGCAATGCCCGCTCTGCCAGATCGCCGTGCCCGATCTCCCGGCGCCCGGGACCGCGCAGCATCCGCACCTCACCAACCGAAAACGGTGGAAAGTTGTAATGAAGCATGAAAGACTTCTTCTCCTCCATCGCCAGCTCGACATCATCAATGATCTGCTCATCCGACTTTGTCCCCAGAGTCGTGGTTGCCAGCGACTGCGTCTGTCCCCGGGTGAACAGCGCCGAGCCGTGTGCTCGGGGCAGAACGCCGACCGCACATTCAATCGGCCGGAGCTCATCCAGCGCCCGGCCATCGAGCCGCTCGCTCTTGTCCAGAATACGGTGGCGCACATCAGCGGCAATGATTTCCTCCAGGACCGCCTGGATCGCCAGCTCCGCATCCGGGAACTTTTCACTCAGTTTCTCCACCACCTCTTTAGCCAGCTCCTGGCGTGCCTGACTCCGGCTGCGCTTGTCCTTGATGTCATTGGTTGCCCGTGCCCGTTCCGCCGCCAGCTCCTGCACCGCTGCCCGGAGCTCGTCACTCATCATCGGTGCTGCCGGCCTGACCTTCGGCTTGCCCACCGCTGCCTGCAGCTCCTTCTGCAGTTCGATCGTCTGCCGGATCACGGGCAATGCCAGCTCACATGCCCGGTCAATATCACTGATCGTTACCTCGCGCGCCTGTCCGGCAATGGTCATGATCAGATCGCCTTCAATCCCGACAAACAGCATTGACATTTCCGCCTCATCCAGCTGGCTCATCGGAGGATTACACACCAGCTGGCCGTTAATCTTCCCTACCCGGCAGGCACCAATCGGGCCCAGAAACGGAATCTCAGAAACGGTCAGCGCTGCTGATGCCGCAATCAGACTCAGAAATTCACTTTCATTCTCCATATCAGTGGACAGGAGGTAAGCGATAATCTGCGTTTCATTCCGGAAGTCATCCGGGAACAGCGGACGGATCGGACGGTCAATCAGCCGGCAGGTCAGCGTTTCCTTGTCGCGCGGCTTCCCCTCCCGCTTGAAAAATCCACCCGGAATCTTGCCGGCAGCATAAGCCAGCTCCCGGTAATCCACTACCAGCGGGAAGAAATCCTGATAGGTCTCAAGTGGCTGCTTGTTATAAACCGCACTTGCCAGCACCACCGAATCACCGTAACGGGCCAAAATTCCGCCATCTGCCTGGCGGGCAACACGGCCAAACTCCAAAGACAGGGTCCTGCCGCAGACCTCGGTCTCGACGCGGTGCATAAACCTAACCCCGCAATCCGAGACTGGCAACTATTTTCTCGTAGCGGTCCTGATGATGCTTTGCCAGATACTGCAGATGCCGGCGCCGTTCATTCACCAGCTTGATCAGCCCCCGCCGGGAATGCTTGTCCTTCTTGTGCACCTTGAGATGCTCGGTCAGCTGATTAATCCGTTCGGTCAGAATTGCAATCTGTACCTCTGGTGAACCGGTATCCCGTTCGTGCAACCGGAAGGTGGTTACCAGCTTCTGCTTCTTTTCCTTGCTTAAAGCCATATACTCCTCTTCTTTTTATTCTATACCATAACCAAACCGTTTGCGATGTCAACAAGTGGAACATCCCCTCCAATCCGGGATGTCATCTCCGTTACCCGCACCAGCGCCTAAAAACCGATGGGCATTGATTCCTGTTTTCCGATCTCCTCGCCGGCTGCCGATTCCAAGTCCGCCATCGTAATCGGACGCTGCTCCCGGGCAGCTGCGGTTACCGCCTTCAGCACCACATTCTTGATTTTGCCTCCGGACAGGGCAAAACGGACTGCCAGCTGGGCAAATGAGACATCAGGGGCAAGTTTGGGACAGCCGGCAAGAAACTTCTGCCAGATTCGTTCCCGTGCAGCTACATCCGGGAGTTCAAACTTCAGCCGGAGCAGGAGCCGGCGCTCAAATGCGGGATCGAGCGCAAAGTCGCGATTGGTAGTCAGGATCATCAGCCCTTCATAACGCTCCAGCTCCTGCATCAGGATATTGGTCATCAGGTTGTGCCCGCGGTCGGAAGAGTGGCTTTCATCCAGCCGCCGGCCGAAGCAGGCGTCCGCCTCATCAAAAACCAGCACACACCCCGCCTTCCTCGCCTCCTCAAATACCATCCGGACATTTTTTTCCGATTCACCAAACCATTTACTGTAAAGCTGGTCATACCGCACATAACCCAGCGGTCTTTTCAACCGCCGGGCGATCGCCTCGGCGGTTGCGGTCTTGCCCGTTCCGGGCGGTCCGTAGAAGAGCATGGTTGTCGCCCGGCCGTAGGGGATTGCACGGTCGACCCCGTAATTCTGAAGCGCCTCCGCAAGGTGCTCAAACTGCCAGAGTGCATCCTCAATCCGGCGGAGGTGCGTCCGGGGCAGTACCAGCTGCTCAAGGCTGACCTCCGGCTCCTTGATCCAGATCAGCCGCATCTCATCCCGACGCGCTGAAACCCTCTCCTCCTTTTTTTCCTGCCACGGATTGTGCTGTCCGCAGATCCGCCAGAAAGCCTCCTCGGTGATTCCATACTCCGCAGTCAGCGGATCGCAATCAAGCGTCCAGAAAAATTTCTGGCACGGCTTGATCAGCCGGTTGGTAATCAGCCTGCCCTCAGGACTCAGGAGGGTCAGATTCGCAATCAGATCCCGGAACCCGCCGCCCACCGCCATCAGCAGGTCCGTACCGGAAACGGCCTCGCCGCTCAGCCGGGCAAAAAAAAGAAGCAGCAGGGCCAGCTTCTCCGGCCGGGAAAGACCATACTCCGCACACAGCACCTCAAGCGGAATTTGATAACCGTTCCTCTGCGCCCGCTGAACGATCTCCTCCAGCCGGCGCTGGAATTTTGCCGGACCAGGAGACTCAGATTCCGCCTCCGCCATTCTGCCCTCCAAACCCTCTCTCGACTCTTTTGGTATCATATCCTTGAATAAGCGCTCAGATTCCTCATCCGCCATTCTGCCCCCAAAACCTTCTCGCCTACCCTGCCTTTTATGCCGCTGCGAATGGAGATGCTCCGGCTCAGGCTCCCAACCCGCCAGCAGCCAGCCCATCATCCGCCTCGAAATTGACCGCAAAGGTGCCGGCTGCGAATTGATCAGGGATGCAAGCAGACCTCTTGAGGTCTCAAGATACTCAACATTATACTGCTCCACAAAACCTCCTTTTCAGCACTTTTCTCTCTATATATAAATAGTAAATTTCACCCCTAAAAAGCAAAAATATTTCTAATTTGATTTAATTCTGATAACTATTAGAGAAAATTGTACTTAGAACTAAATCACTAAGATCGGCAGATTAATTGATTTCTAATTATTTGAATTATTTATTCTTGCGTTAAAATCGCCCGCGTGGAAACTTCCGCTTTCTGCTGTCAATAACACCTTTAATCCTGATCGCCGCTCCGGTAATGATCAGCAGTATCAGGCCCAACCCGATACAAATCCCACCCCACCGGAACCAGGAGTGAACCGGGAGCAGCTCCCAGAACCGGTCAAAGATGAGAATCAGAACGCCGGTGATTCCGGTAATGGCGAGAAGGGGGGCAAAAATCATTCCGGTGACAACATGCAGCTGGCGCAGCCTTTTCATCACCCCTCCTTTCCAGCTAGGTAACGGTTGAGAAACATCACCTGTTCCATGGGCAGCCGTTCCGGCCGCTGTCTTTCCGCTGCGATCTGCTTTTCCGTGAGCGCCGGACTCAGTTCGGAGGCATGCAAGCCGATGATGATGAGGGTGATCACATTATACTCCTCCGGAATACCCAGGATTTCCCGGACCTTTTTCGGACTGTAACCGGCGATCGGGTGTGCCACCAGTCCCAGCTCGGTTGCGCGCAGAATAAGGAATGCCACCTGCATCCCGGTATCAAACAGGTAATACTCCCGGTCACGGATAACACAGTCCAGCTCCTTTTTGCTGAACACCGCCACCACCATTGAGGCTGCATAACACCACTCATTTCCCGGACTGAAAACCTCTTTTAACCGTTCCAGCTGCTGCGGCTCATAAACAAATACAAACCGTGCCGGCTGGCTGTTAAAACAGGTCGGTGCCAGCTGGGCGTGCCGGGTCAGATCCCGGATCAGCGCCTCATTAATCTCTACCGGAACCAGCGAACGGTAAGCCCTTCTCTTTTCTATTGCCTCGGCAACGGTCAATTCTGCCTCCTTTCTCTCAGAATTATAACAACCCCGGGGTTCTCGTCAAAAAACATTTTACCGCTCATTTGACATCCTTATCACCCCGGGTTAAAATGATACCGGTTGCGATACCTTATTCCTGCTGAAGATGTGGACCAGGTGGAACTGCTTGGTCCCGCCGACATGAACCTCACCACCATTGCCCGCTATTACCGGACCTATATTGTCTACCGCGACGGACTGCTCCGCCTTTCCGGTCCCCGTGCTGAGAAAACTGAACTTCAGCAGCTGTTTGACCGGCTCATTGCCCGGTGCCGCCGGGGAGAGCGGATTACTCCGGAACTTATTGAGGCGGAAATCAGGCGCCTCCGGGAGGAAAAGGGCACACTAAACGAAACCTCCAGTCCGGTGCTGGAAAAACCGCCCATTGCGCCGGCAGATATGACGGTGATTCACACCCCGCGCAAGACGATTGTGCCCAAGAGTGCCAACCAGCGCCGCTATCTTGAAGCCATCAGTGATAACGACATCGTGTTTGCCATCGGACCGGCCGGAACCGGAAAAACCTACCTTGCGGTTGCAGTTGCGGTCCACGCCCTGATTGCCGGCCGTGCCAGCAGGATAATCCTGACCCGTCCGGCGGTTGAAGCCGGGGAATCGCTTGGTTATCTGCCCGGCACCTTCAAGGAGAAAATCGACCCTTACCTGCGCCCGCTTTACGATGCCCTGTTTGACATGCTGCCGCTTGAGCGCACCCAGCGGCTGATTGAGCAGGAGGTAATCGAAGTTGCTCCGCTCGCCTTCATGCGCGGCCGGACCCTCTCGGATGCCTACATCATCCTGGACGAAGCCCAGAACACCACCTCCACTCAGATGAAGATGTTTCTTACCCGGCTGGGCTGGAACTCCAAGGCGATCATCACCGGCGACATCACTCAGATTGACCTTTCAGAAAAATACCGGTCCGGCCTGGTTGAGGCGGAAAAACTGCTTGCCGGCATTCCGGGCATCTGTATCGTTCACTTTGACAAAAGCGATGTTGTCCGCCCGCCGCTGGTTTCAAGAATCATTCACGCCTACGAAAACAAGGGGGATAATGGGCAGTCCGAATCGCAGAAATAAACTCCAGCTCTGTATCTTCGGCACCCGGGACCGCCGGCTGAAACAGGAAATCAGCCGGCTTCTGCACCGGCTGCAGCCGGTCATTACCCCCCGTCTGCCCCCGGGCGAGATTAATATCATCTTTGTCAGCAACCGGAAAATCACCGAACTCAACCGCCGCTTTCTGGGTCGCAACCGGCCGACCGATGTCCTGTCCTTCCCCTTAACGCAGGTCCGTACCGGACCCGGGTGCGGGTGGGTAGTGGGAGAAATCTACATCTCCCGGGAACAGGCACGGTTGCAGGCAAAGGCTGCCGGTATCAGACTCCATACCGAACTCCTGCAACTGGTGCGCCACGGTCTGCTTCATCTTGCCGGTTTCTCCCATCGGGAGATGAACCGCCTGCCCTGAATTTACTCTGCAAAGATGTCCTCCACGCAACCGCAACCGGAAAACCGGAGCTGAGCCCAATGTTCTGGCAAATCCCCGCCACCATTGTTCTCCTCATCCTCTCCTTCATCTTCTCCGGCTCTGAAGCCGCCTTCTTCTCACTGCCCCAGTGGCGGGTCCGGGAACATCGGCAGCTCAGCCGGCTGCTTGCGGAACCGGGAAGACTGCTCGGCACCCTGCTCTTCGGCAACCTGCTGGTGAACATCAGCGCCACCGCCATTTTCACCCTGCTGCTGCTCCAGTTCAGCAGCCGGTTCCGGCTTGCTCCGGCAATTGTGCTTCCTGCCGGTGGTATCCTGATGACGGTAATACTGCTGCTGTTTGGCGAAATCACCCCTAAAATTCTGGCAACGCGCTACCCGGATGCGTTTGCCCGCGCCTTTAGCCCCTTCATATCCGCACTCCAGCAGCTGCTTTCTCCGGTAACCCGGGTGCTGAATAAAATCAATGCCTTTACCCGTCTGCTCCCGGAAGAAACCACCCAGCTGAGCGAACCGGAACTGCAGACCATGATCACCTTCGGTCGGGAACAGGGGGTACTGCTTCCGGGGGAAGAGGAAATTCTGCGTAACCTGATTCAGCTTGACCGGCGCACCGTTTCGGAGGTGATGACCCCGCGCCAGGATATGGTTGCGGTGCCGGAGGATGCAGCCATTGCCGCGGCCCTTGATGTCTGCCGGCAGTCCGGGTTTTCCCGGCTGCCCGTTTATTCGGGGACACTGGAAAGGATTACCGGGGTAGTCTATGCCAAGGAACTTTTAACCGCCCCTGACCCCGGACTGCCGGTCAAAAATATCACCCGCCCGCCCTACTTTGTCCCGGAAGTGAAACGGCTTGCTCCGCTGCTCGATGAGCTCCGGCGCAAGAACTCTCACATCGCCATCGTCATTGACGAATTTGGCCAGACTGCGGGCATGGTTACGCTCGAAGATATCCTTGAGGCGATTTTCGGTGAAATCAGCGACGAATTTGACCGGGCTGAGGAACTTCCCTACCGCAGGGTTGCGGAAAATGAGTATGTTGTCGACGGTGAGATTGACCTGGCAACCCTGAACCGGCTTTTTGACGATGCCTTTACCGGATTTGAGTTTGACCGGCTTGCCGCCCTGATTTACGACCGGCTCGGCAGGCTGGCAAAGGCCGGCGACACGCTCCGCATCGGCAATCTTGAAATAAAAGTCACCGAATTATCCGAACACCGGCTGGAAAAAGTACTCATCCGGAAACTGGAGCGGTAATGGACCTGCTGCTCGGCTTTATTCTGATTATCTTAACCGGTTATTACGCCGGAACCGAGACCGCCCTCTACCGGGCAAACTGGGTCCGTCTGCTGCACTGGTCAAGAAGAAAGGTCCGGGGTGCTGCTGATGCCCTCAGCGCCATTGACCGGCTTTCCCTTTCCATTATTACAACACTGATCGGCACCAATCTCACCGGCGTATTTGCCACCCAGCTGTTTGAACATTACTTTGTCCGGGAACTCGGTCCTGCCTTCACTCCGCTCGCCATCGGGCTGGTGCTTGCCCTTACACTGCTTTTGGGAGACTACCTGCCCAAGTCCCTGGCTCAGGCGGTTCCTACCCGCTGGCTGCGCCTGACCGCATTCCTGCTGAACTTCACCCGGTTACTTTTCCTGCCGGTAATTGCACTACTGGCACGGGTTCTGCCGAAAATTCAGCGGCTCAGCCTCACCCGTGAGGATTACCTGACAGTCCTGCCCGGCAGACCGGACAGCGGTCCGCACCTGCGCCGGATGACCGCCCGGCTGTTTCAGTTTGCCCGGATGGCGGTCAGTGAATCGGCTATTCCCCTGGAGCAGGTAAAATCGGTCCCGGCTGCGGCTGACCGTCCGGTCCTGCTCGAACTGCTCCGCCATTACGGCTATACCCGGATTCCGGTCTATCAGGACCGGCCGGAAAACATCATTGGTGTAATTGTTGTCAAGGACCTGCTCGAGCCGGGGGCACTGCGCATCCGGCCGGTGCTCAGGGTAACACCGGAAACCCGGGCGCTCGAGGTGCTCCGGATGATGCAGCGCCAGGGTGAACACCTGGCGGTCATCGACTCCCCTTCTGGAAACGCAGTCGGCATTGTTACCCTCGAGGACCTGGTTGAGGAGCTGGTGGGAGAAATCCGCTCCGAAGACTGAAAATGACCGCACCGATAACCACTGAAGCGGTCTGTCTCCACTCCCGCCCCTGGCGCAACACCTCCCTCATTCTCTCCCTGTTCACCCGCGAGCTGGGACTGGTTTCTGCCCTTGCCAAGGGTGCACGCCGGCCCAGGAGCAGGCTTGGTGCCGTTACCGGCATGTTCGCCCACTGCTCTGCCCTGCTTATCCCACCCCGCGCTGGTGAACTGTATATTTTAACCGATGCTGATCTGCTCAATCTGTTTTCCAGCCTGAACACCGAATATGAACTCCTGGTTGAGGCGAGTGTCATTGCTGAATTCCTCTTACGCACCCTGCCGCCCCGCCATCCTGAGGAACGGGTTTTTGCCCTGCTTTTAACCTATCTTGAACAGCTGGCGCAACCGGCGGAACTTGATCCCGGCACCATCCGTCTCTTGGTGCTCTCTTTTCTGCTCAAGGCGCTGGCATTCCTCGGCTACCGGCCCGAACTGGTCCGCTGCAGCCGGTGCGGTCAGGAACTTTCCCCTCCAGTGGTGTTTAACCCGGAAACCGGAGATCTGGTCTGTATCCGCTGCAGTCAGCAGTTCCGGCCCTCCGCCCTGACCATCGGTCCCGAACAGCTTCAACTGCTGAGAACACTGCTCCATACCCCGGCGGTCGGAATTTCCCGGCTTGCGGTTCCCGGTCCGGACAATACACTCACTGAGCTTGTGGCAGCGCTCGTATCGCATCACTATCCGCACCGGACATTCCCTCTGCTGGTGCGCCTCACTCAGCCGCAAAAATAAAAAACGGGGGCAGAACTCTGCCCCCGCCATACAGATGCCTGTGTCTATCTGGACACAATCACCTTGGCAACCGATGAACCGTTGTTCACCACCCGGGCAAAGTAGATGCCGCCTGCCAGACTGCGCACATCCAGCCTTCCGGTTCCATCCTTCAGGGTTACCGTGCTCACCAGCTTTCCCGTGGCATCAAAGACCTCAACCTGCGCCCCGCTTCTTTCACTCAGCGTCAGCTGCAGCAGACCGTTACCCGGATTGGGTGTAACCTCCAGCCGCGCCGGCATCCGGACCGGCTCCGGTGTCAGTTCCATCACCCCGACCCGTCCGGAAACGGTGGCATTTGCCATGATGTCCCGCATTGACGCATCGCGCGAAGGTGCCCAGACCCCGGTATATTCCCAGCCCTGATAGGAGAGTGGTGGCACCGAATCCATGCCGAATGAAGGCGAACCGGTAACTTCCGAGGTGGCACCGACAAAGAAGGCGCCATCGGTGATCACAATCGGGCTCGGCGGGTTGATCGTATACCAGTCAGCATTGAGCACATTGACCGTAGCGATATAGAGCGTATCACCCGGACTGCCGCCCGGACCGTTGTCATCGTAAATTCCGATTGCCACCGGCGTGCTGGTGGTCGCCTGCATATAAACCCGGGCACTGGAGATGGAGCAGGGATAGACCGGCGGGACAAAACGGTTGCCGAATCCGCCCGGACCGTTCCAGTACATTGAATTGGTCGGTGTGCCCCGGTCATAGGTCAGTGTCGTCGGCAGGGTCACCACCCGCAGTTCAATCGTCACGGTATCGTTCACCGGCACCGCATCGCCCGGCAGTTTGGAAATCACCTGGATTGTATAAACGCCGTTACTCGACGGTGTCCAGGTGCGGGGAAATACCACCGAGTCGGTTTCGGACGGGTTGAGCGCCCGGACATTTGTGGAGTCGATAAACATCACCGAACCCGCCTGGTTCCGCACCCGTGCTACCGCCCGGAACTGGGATTCAGCCTGATTGCCGGTGTTCTGAATCACACCCCAGAAGGTAATCGGCTGACCGTTGACCGCAAACATGCCGCCGGAGCGGTCATTCATCGCATTGCGCACCGCGGCATCGTGAACCTGCAGTGTGGTGGACTCCGGCGGGAAGAACCGGACCGCCAGCCCGGGATGATACATGTTGCCGGGCGGAATGTTGCCGGAGAGATAGTTCAGTCCGATTCTGCCCGACACATTCTCAATTCCGCACTGATTGGCATCCGGCACCCAGCCGTTATACGGCGCGCCCGACTGCTCCTTGTACTGGAAGGTGATTGAGGAGTCCGGCTTCGAAAGAATGATCTGGAAGGTGTTATTCCCGCCCGTATTCCAGAACCGGACACTGTCATATTCCACGATAAAAGTGTCGTTATCCGGGCTGGTCCAGACCCAGACCGAGCCGTTCGGTGAACCCGAAGCCGAGCAGTCAATATCACTCATCAGTGCTGCCAGGGTGTTGTTGGAACGGGTCGGGCTCGGAATCCGCTGGAAAGGCGAGGCATTCAGCGCATTGTCGTGGAAGGCGATATACCCGTTGGAGCCGATATAAACCTTGTCAACCCGGTACCAGTAATAGGGGAACTCAAAACCGATCTCAAACGGTCCGACCACATTGTCATCTCCCAGACCGGTCACCCGCGTACCCACACCCTTGATTTCAATCCAGTTGTAAACCGGCGCACCCGGGCAGGTGGTATCTGAATCCAGATACCGGTACCCGAATGAATCCGGACCGCCTCCGCCCCAGACCGGCGGCAGCTGTCCACCGGTCCCGGCAGGGCTGAGCGCAATTATAACTGCGCAAAATATCGTTACCGCCATTAAGACCTCCTTTTAGGATTTTACTGCTGATTAACTATAAACCCGGTTCCGCCATTTGTCAACGATTTGCCCTGCCCGTCCTGGGCTGATACTGCAGACCGGCACCAATACTCACCCCGGGCTGACTCCAGAATCCCCAGGGCAGGTTCACCCGGCCGCCGATCTGCAACCGCCACTGCCGAGAAAAATAAATTGTACCGGTCAATCCTGCACCCAGCCCCCGCAGTCCGATTCCGAAGTTTGCAGAGTAAAATCGGCTGAAGTCATAAAGCAAATTCAGATCAAACAGCCCGGTACCGATACTCGGCACCAGCGCCGCCCTTCTGCCGGTTCTGACCTTCAGCCCCAGATTGACATCATAAATCAGCGGTTTGCGTGCCAGCGACTCATAGGGCGCATTGGGTGGACCGAAGAGCCAGTTGCCATAGCCCAGTGAGCCCTGAAGCACCAGCCCGAGCCGGCGGTTAAAACCATAACCGAACCGGGCGGTCACAATTCCGTCAAGATAGTAATCCAGATAGGGCAGCCCCAGAGGCGGGTCCCACACCACCGGATAGCCGGAAGGGGCGATGCCCGTCCCGACTCCGGCACCCAGCAGAAACGAGGGCCCGGGGGTAATTTCAGCACGATCATAAACCGGAACCGAACAGGAAATGCACAACAGCCCTGCTGCCAGCCAGCAAACCGCCGGTTTCATATGACCTCCTTTTTAAGCCGTCTGCCCAACAGGATAACCCGATTAAATCTCCGGTCAACCACAACTGACAGATTTTCCTTGACAATGTCCGGTGAAGGGGTACTATCTGTTCAGAGAAGCAGTTAAGAATCAAAAAAGGAGGTTCAGATGCTGAGGGCCAGTTCATTAGTATTTTGCCTGCTGGCAATTCTGTTTCTGGCAGTTCAGGCTGAAGCCAGCTACTCTGCCCAGCTGACCGGTAATCAGGCGGTCCCCCCAACAACCAGCAGTGCCACTGGTGATGCGGTTTTTACTCCGAACCGTGATAACACCGAACTCAAATGCAAGGTGACAGTAAACAACCTTTATAATGACGGACTGCTTCAGGTGGCGCTTTATCTCGGCAAACCGGGCGAACCTGCCCAGCCGGATATGAAGGTTGCGGTCCTGCCGGTCACCCGCTCGCTCAAACGGGGTATCTATAATGGTGTCCTCTCCCAGACGACACTCACCGATGCGGACCTGCAGGGACCGCTTGCCGGACACAAAATTGAGACGCTGATTTTCGCCATGAGCATGGGTAAGATCTTCGTCAATATTTCATCCGGCAGTTATCCTGAGGGCGAAATCCGGGGACAGATTCAGTAGCCTTTTGAATGGTAATTAAATAAAAGCGGACAGCGTAACGCTGCCCGCTGCTGTTACCTGTTTGACAATTACTTGATTGTTGCCCCGGTCAGTTCCAGATTGAATTCGTAAGCCGCGGTCCCGTAGGACTCCTGCCAGTGTGCCTTAACCGGACCGACATTGTTTGCATACCACCAGTGCTGGGTAAAGGTCTGAGTCCCGGTGTTAACCGTCTGCTCAACTTTCCAGGCGCTCCGATAGGTACCTGCCGGCACACTCACATCCTCCTGCTGCAGCACCTTGACGACGGTAAATTCATTCACCCGCCATGTCTTATCTTTTGTTAACGGCAGGACCAGCGTTGTGTCCGGCGCTGAGTCGGTTTTGCTCTCGTAGCTCAGCACAAAACTGCCCGCCTCACGCTCATAGGTGGTCTCAATCACAGTATAAGTGGACTCAAACGGGAAATACATATGGACACTGGTTGTATTCACCAGCTCAATCACTTCTTCCCCTGAATTGAGATTGTCCTTTCCTGTCGCCACCACCTGGATCGTCATTGTCTGCACGGTATCTGGCTGATCATCAGTAGCGGTCAGAACCCTGGCATGACCGCGATAGCTCCAGCTGTTCCCAACGGTAAGCGGATAATAATCCTCCTTTGTCCCGAAGATATCACAGCCGATCAACAGCAGAACGGATATAATCAGTACCGATACTGACCATCGTTTCATAATGCTCCTTTCTTGATAATTATTATACATTTTCTCCACCACAAGTCCAGAAATTACTGCGACAAACCTGCACCACTAACAACCACTTTTCATTTTATCCCCAAAACCAAACCGATATAGCCAGAGCTAGCAAAACCGGATAAACTGTAATTCTTGTGATATCTATTTATAATTATACATTGGCTTATGCCTAATATGGGTGCAATGATGTTAAGTCACTGTTTATCAATTTGATATATTAAATTAAGCCCCTGCCCTCCCGGCAGTATGGGGGAGGGCGATGATGATAATGGTAAATATGGTGTTGGCGATAATGATCATTAAGCAGGGTGCCTGCTGTTTCCTTGTCTTTTGGAGATAGTCAGCAAGGGGTTTCGGGCACATTGTGCCTTCCTTTTTATCTATCAACACCATTTCCGGTTGTTTATTCCAAACCGGTATCAGGACATTCCGGCTATATTTGCCTTGGCAATTTCAGTTGATATATTTGAGGCAATGAAGGTGCTGGTAACCGGCGGTGCCGGCTATATCGGCAGTGTCTGTACCCGGCTGCTGGTGGATGCCGGTTATGAGGTCGTTGTAATTGACAACCTTGCTCATGGACACCGGTCTGCGGTCACTCCTTCTGCCCGGCTCGTAATTGCCGATCTCGGCGATGCGGCAGCACTGGACCGTGTCATCATGCAGGAGAAGCCGGATGCGGTCATGCACTTTGCCGGCAGGATTGAGGTCGAGGAGTCGATGCGCCAGCCGGATCTCTATTTCTATACCAATGTTGCCTGCGGGATCAATCTGCTGAACTCGTGCCTGCGTTACCGGGTAAACAGATTCATCTTCTCCTCCACCGCTGCAGTTTACGGTGTGCCGGAAACTGTTCCCCTCACCGAGGAGATGCCCCGGAACCCGGCAAACCCCTATGGCGCATCAAAGATGATTTTTGAACAGCTGCTTGAAGCCTATTCCCGGGCGGGCAATCTGCGCTACTGCACGCTCCGGTATTTCAATGTTGCGGGCGCCTATGCCGGGCTGGGAGAGGACCACCGGCCTGAGACCCATCTGATTCCGAGGATTCTGCGCTCAGTTCTGAATCCGGGTGAAACCTTCAGAATTTACGGCGAGGACTACCCCACTCCGGACGGGACCTGTATCCGGGACTATATCCATGTTTATGATCTTGCCCGCGCCCATCTGCTCGCCCTGCAGGCGCTTGGTGAACGCAACCTCGTCTACAATCTGGGTTCAGAAAGGGGTTACAGTGTCCGGGAGGTTTTTGCCACTGCGGAGAAGGTAACAGGAAGAGAGATAAAATATGAAATTGCCCCCCGGAGGCCGGGAGATGTGCCGGTCCTGGTTGCCTCTGCCCGGAAGATCCGCACTGAACTCGGCTGGCAACCGCAGTTAACCCTTGAAGATATGCTGCGCGACGCCTGGGAGTGGCACCAGAAACATCCCCGCGGTTATCCGGACTGAAAAAAAAAGGGCGGAAGACCGTCAGCCTTCCGCCCGGATTGCGTAACTCAGCTTATCTTGTCCGGATCAGCTTTTCTGCCAGCGATACCGTCCCCGAACTCAGCCGGAGATAGAATACGCCATAACCCAGACTGCGGTTATGATCATCGGTGCCGTCCCAGATTGCGGTATGATAGCCAGCCGGTTTCTCGCCGCTCTCAAGAGTCCGGACCAGCTCACCGGTTACTGAGAAGATCTGAATCTGCACCCGCGCCGCTCTGGGCAGACCGTAGCGGACCATGGTTGCACCGGAGAACGGATTGGGCTGAATGGCTCCCAGCGTCAGCCGTGCGGGCACGCTCCTGCCTTCACTGACACCGGTAACCGGCACCACCTCAAATGAGTCAACCTGGAGGTCGTTTCCGGGGTTGATGTCACCGGCAAGCATGGTTGAGCACCGGACAACAAATGTCCCGATCGCAAGCGCCTGCCAGGGGTTAAAGCTGAGCGTTTCCATACCGCCGGCATTGATTACCAGCGCCTGGGTATCAGCATAACCGGGGATGATCTCAAACCGGACCGCCACACTTTCCGCCTGGGGCCCGACATTGACCACGAGCGCCTGCGGGGTGACAGTCGTGCCCGAGTCGAGCACCCCCACCGGTGCAAGAATCATTCTGACCCCGGCATCGTGAATTACCGTCTGGGGTGTGCTGACATCGCCGGTTATCGTCCAAGCAAAGGGCTGTCGGGCAGCAGTTGCCACATTGCGGGCATAGACCCGGATGGTCCAGAGCCCGGAGTCCGGGGCATTCACCCGGCAGCACTCCTCAACATTAACCGAGTCCCAGCCGGTAGGATTGGGTACCGACTGACCTCCTGAGTATTTATTGCCATGATAGGAAACCCCGGTCGGTGAGACCAGCTCCAGATCCAGGTTGTTTACCAGGGTCGGGTTGGCATTCGGGGCAGCAGCCGTGTCGGTCCAGACCAGCGCCACCCGCAATGGAATTGATGAATTTACCACAAACTGCTCCTCCTTGTACTCACCGGTCGCCAGTCCGGCGGTGTCGTCCTTAAGCAGCAGTTTGCGGGTATCGCCGGCAAAGTAAAGTACCGAATCGGCGTCAATCCTGCCCCAGCCGATGTTGTTGTCCGGTGGTGTGTAGGAGCCGATGTTCGGATCGCAGGAGGCAATCGCCATTGAGCGTAAAAGGGCGGCGGAAATGTAGCTCAGCCGGTTTTCGGGCACCGGCTCACCGGTCGGATAATAACCCTCCTGAAGATAACAGCGCAAAAGCCCGATTGTCCCCGAAGCTGCGGGTGTCGCCATTGAGGTGCCGTCCATCGACTGGTAGGTGTTAGTGCCGGTTCTTGTTGCGGAATACACATCTTCGCCCGGTGCCATCACGGTCGGCTTGAGCCTGCCATCCTGGGTCGGACCGCGACTGGAAAAGCTGGCGATCGCATTGGCAGCGGTCCCGTTCTGGGTCGCTCCTACTGTAAGCACATTCTTGGCAATGCCCGGGTTCCGGATCCGGCGGGTTGAATACTCATTACCCGCAGCCATGATATTCAGGAAGTCCTTGTAAGCCCAAGCAAAGGCATCAGTTGAGGCATCCTGCAGCAGATATGTACCGCTGGAATTTGACCATCCCCAGGAGCCGGAATGCTGTCTTATGGGTCTGAGGGAATCGGGCAGTCCCCGGCCAAAATAGACCGTATCCCACAGACTCCAGAGATCGGTGCCAAGGACAAAGCTGGTGCCGTTTGTCAGATCAACAAAGTAAAGCCTGCCCTTGATGGACATCCCGTCATAAAAGCTGGTGCCACCGGTAACCGAGTCATCGCCGGCGACCGTGCCGTTTACATGGGAACCATGATACTGCCCCTCAGTCACATCTGCGGTGCCGTAACGTTTATAGGCAACAACCTTCCGGTGTTCGGGCCAGACACCGGGCGGGGTGATGCTCATTGCCGGATCCCGGAACATGTCATGCCCGAGGTTAAGCCCGGTATCAGTGGTAGACAGGATCACACCCTGCCCCCGGACCCCATTGCGCCATGCCGGTCTGGCAGCCAGCGAGGTGTCCGGTGGCGCAGTTGCACGCCAGCCGGACTGGAGTACCCACTGGCAGTTGTTATTCGCGGTTGCGGGCTCGGTCCATTCCTGAACCCAGAACACCTCAGGCAGACGGGCAAGAGCGGAAATCGTCCAGCTGGTCACCGTACCCTGAATTACGGTGCCGAACGGACTGGTGCTGACCACAGCCACCCTGCCGCCTGCATTAGTAATCAGCTCCACCACCGGTTCCGGTTTTTCCCCTGGTGTTACCAGAATCGCAATGTCAGCAGTGCCGGAATGGTCCAGGAGTCCGGCCTGGATCTTGTATGCGGGATGGAAAAGTCCGATCCAGTTAACAAACTCCAGCCCTGAAAGCACCTGGCGCTCCTTAGAACTCAGTTTTGCCACGGTGGCATAATTGGGCAGATAGCCGATGGTCCTTATTCCCAGCCGTTCCAGCTGTTCAAGCCAGATCCGCCGGACCGGGCCCCGGAATTGAATAATATGATAAGCCGGCCCGTCTGCCGGTGGTGTGGCACGCAGTTCAGCCGGCACTGCCGGCTCCCCATAGCGGGTATCAATCACATACCCGTTGCTGAAACTAATATAGTTTTGCTCATCGCCTGCGGCCGGTTCAAACCGGTGTACCGGACCCATACTGTAATGGTCCGGGGTGCGGGCAAAAAGCGATGACAGCGCCACGAACATGCTCAGGGCGCTACACAGAATCAACTTCACATTACCTCCTTAAAATTTGCCAACTTATTAATTTTACCATCTATTCCACCCCGGTCAAAATAAACTCCTAAAAAAACTTGACTCCGGATTTCAAATTGTTAATCTGCTATTGTGGAAAGGCTTCAGGTTCTGGTTACCCTGACCCGCCGGAACAAGGCATTGAGCCTTTCCATTCCCCTCCACTATATATATATTACCGTGGCGGTAATCTTTGGCTTTTTATTTTTCAGTGGGGCGGTAACCAGGTTTATCATCACCCGTTTTACCCAGCGGGGTCTGCTTAACCGGCTGATTGCAGAAAACAACATCCTGAACCAGAAACTGGCTGCCTATACTGCGGCCGTGGACAGTTTCCGCCAGTTTCTTGCCTTTACCGAGCAGATGGACAACCGGTTCCGCTCTGCGGTCAACCTTCAGCTTGTGCCCGCTGATGTCCGGAAAATGGGGGTAGGCGGTTATCAGCCGGCAACTGTCGCCCCGGAGGTTGATGAGCTTTTAAGGCGGGCAAATTTTGCCCGTCAGTCGCTTCTGGAGATTGACCGGGCGGTATCCACCCAGCAGGACCGGATACGCCATCTGCCCTCCATCTGGCCCGTTCAGGGCTGGGTTACCTCCGGCTTCGGCAACCGGAAGGACCCGTTTTCCGGCAGATACGAGTTTCACGAGGGGATGGACATTGTCGCACCCCGGGGCACACCGATTGTTGCCACCGCTGACGGCAGGGTTATCTCCTCCGGCTGGCGCGCCGGTTATGGCCGAACCGTGGAAATTGATCACGGCTGGGGAATCCGCACCTTTTATGCCCATTGCCAGACGGTCCGGGTCAGTCCGGGAAAAATGGTAAAACGGGGTGAGGTAATCGCTACTGTTGGCGCCACCGGACTGGCAACCGGCAACCACCTGCATTATGGAATTATGGTCAATGGCAGGTGGGTGAACCCGGCAGATTACATTCTCACCCCGAAGTTCCGCTGATCCTGCTTTCTGATCAGCACAACCGGCAGTTTTGACCGCAACCGCGCATTACCCCGGTAATAATCAAGGACAACCAGATAAATTCCGGCAGGTGCCGGCTGGCCATTATCCTGCCGGCCATCCCAGTACATTAAGCCCAGACTTTCGGGAACTGTCTTAGTATCGACCAGGGTCCTGACGATACTGGCACCCAGGGTAAATATCCGAACCCGCAAACGCCCGCCCCGCTCAGGCAGCCGGTATCTGATTAAGAGACTGTCCTCAAAACCGTCACCATCCGGGCTGAAACTGGGGCTCTGCAGAATCAACAATGCGGTGCCCATTTTCGGATTAACCGTAATCCGGGCAAGGTTGTTTGTGGTATCCCTGTCACCCGGCACCACCGCCCTTGCCCAAATCTCCTTAGGCACCGGGGGCATTTCGATTTCAAATACAAACAGAGACTCCTGCCGCGGACTCATTACCGGCAGTATTATCTCCTGAATCGGATCATTCGGATAATAAAGGAGTTGCAAACTCCCGGGTGGACTGCTCACATACCCCTGATTACGCACACCGGCGCCAAGATGAAAAGCCTCTCCGGCACCAGGAATACTGGCATCCAGAATCTCAAGTTTTGTCAGCGCCACATCCACCCGCATGGCAACCGCATTCTGCCCGCCGGGAGTACAACCCGCGCTGTCCGGACAGATTGCCCAGTTATCCGGCTCATCCGGCCCGTTGATATCAATCCGTTCCCAGGAATAACCGTCACCCGGGTTGGAGGGAAAGCCGTCATTGGGATTGGCCGGTGTGCCAAAACTGCTGGTGTCATCATACCCGTATATGGAAACCGGGTCGTTGCCCGCCAAACCATTGCCGATCGTAGTATTGCCTACGGTGAGAATTAGCGCGGAGTCGGCAAAATGATAGGGCTGAATAAAACCGCCCTGCCCCTCCGGATCGGTATATTCCGGATCCAGGATTACCGCGTAGCCGCCGGGCTTCAGCCAGGTGGAGCCGATGAGCACATTAGGATGCGGGATCAGAATTAAGGAATCGGTCCACGCCCGGATAACATCCTCGGCATCACCATCAGAAATCCGGTAATTAAAAAGGTCAACCGCCCGATTCCCCGCATTATAAATCTCAACAAACTCATTACGGTCCTCTGGATATTGAGCACCGTCCGCACCCGCAGGATTGGACATGACTTCAGTAATCACAATCCGGCTAAATATCAAAACCGCAAACAGAGCGATGTTTATCATCCCGTTTTACCCCTATACTAACCGCAACCGGCTCTCAAATCAACAATCTCCGCCATCGGGTATCGTTTTACAATTTACAGAAAATCAATAGCTTACACTTAACGAACCTGTTTTTTCTCCGGACCGCCGGCCTGTCGGCGCCAACGCATCTCTTGACAATCATTAAAAATCCGGTATATTCAATAAAATGGGGTTTTCCAAAAACCCGCTCGTATCGGTAATTGTGCCTGCTTATAATGAGGCGGAAAACATCGAACCGCTTCTTGCTGAACTGGCAGAAAAGCTGGATGAAAATTATGAGGTAATTCTGGTTGATGATGGTTCGACCGATACAACCTTTGCGATCGCCGATGCTGCCCGGGCGCGTTATCCGTTTCTTTCGGTTGTCCGTCTGGCGAAAAATCAGGGCAAGACCGGTGCGGTACTTGCCGGATTCGCCCGGGCGCGGGGTCAATTTATTTCCATCTTTGATGCCGATCTTCAGTTTTCACCCGATGATATCAAACTCCAGGTCGAGATGCTGAAAAAGGGCTATGACCTGGTAACCGGCAGAAAGATTGGCCGATATGAGAAGAAAACCGTATCGCGGATCTACAATTTCCTTGCCCGCAAGCTTTTCGGACTCAAGGTGCACGACATCAATGCGCTCAAGACCTTCCGCCGGGAAGTACTGGCGGGTATGAACCTGCGCAAGGATTGGCACCGTTACATCGTCCCCCTCGCTGCCGTGCGGGGCTTCGCAATCGCTGAAGTGCCGGTTGAGCTCAGACCCAGATATGCGGGTAAACCGAAGTACTCCAGTCCGTGGCGGATCGTAATTGGATTTCTTGACCTGCTGGCGGTTGCGTTTCAGGTTTCATTCATGCGCAAACCGATGCTTTATTTTGGCACCTTGGGATTTGTCTCCCTTTTTCTCGGATTTATCACCGGTATACTGGCGATCGCACTGCGTCTTGTTGGTCACGGGTTCCGTCCCCTCCTTTATCTGGTAATTCTGTTTGTGCTTTCCGGGCTGCTCTTCTTTGCTGCCGGCTTTCTGGGTGAATCCATCGCCTCGGTCAACGACCGGCTGGAAAATATTGAGCATCAGCTCCGACAGTCCGGGGACCGTCGAACCCCACCGGACACCGAAGAGCGTGCGGGGTGAAGCACCGGTTCCAGAACATCATCCGCTTTCTTGTTTCATTCGGTCTGCTGGGACTCCTGGGTTATCTGTTCCGGCACCAGCTTGGTGCCTCTATTTCCACCCTCCAGGAGGCAGACTGGCGCTTTCTCCTTCTCGCCGGCCTGATTTACCTCCTGTTTATTCTCATATCTGCCTGGCGCTGGCAGGTTCTGCTCCAGGCACAGCGGCTTTACTTTACCACCTGGTACCTTGCCCGGGTATTCACCCTGGGACTGTTCTTCTGCAAACTCCTGCCCACCTCAATCGGGGGTGATGTTATGCGCATCGCCTATACCACCAGACCGGGCATGGGACCCCAGGCATTTTCCGCCACCCTGCTGGACCGGCTGCTCGGCTTTCAGAGTCTGACTTTCCTTGCCATAATAATGGGTGCAGTTATATCCTTACGTCAGGCATCGGCACTGAGCCTGGGGGCAGGCAGGTTTACCGGCTTTGGTGTTGTCCTGCTGCTTTCTGCCATCCTCCTGCTCCTTGTGGCGGTAACCCTGCTTTTTTTCAACGACCGCGTCTACCTTTCCGTGCATCACCTGCTGAATTCTCTGGGCAGAAAATTTGCCGCACTCGTGCGGCTGAGCGGACTGGTTGAACGGACTTACCAGGCGGTTAAAAACTACCGCCATCAGCCCTGGGCACTGGTCATCAGTTTTCTCTCGGGCATCGGTGTCCAGGCAGCGCTTTCCCTTGCCTGGTTTTTTACCGCCCGTGCCGTCGGTGCCGGTGTCCCGCCCGTCTATTACTTTATTTTCATCCCGGTGCTCAACATCGTCGTTAATATTCCGGCGATCGGCGGGCTGGGGGTGCGGGAGGCTGCCTTTGTCCTCTTCTTCACCCCTCCCTGGCTTCCCAACCGCCTGAGCCCGGAACAGGCATTGTCCACTGCTCTGCTTTTTCTGGCGCTGGATCTGTTTTTTGCCCTGATCGGGGGTGTGCTTTTCGCCTTTATGAAACGCACCCCGCAAAGTATTAAAGAGGGAAAAAAGGAGGAATAAATGGCGTTGCCTTTACCCCGGCCGAATCTGGAGCGGGTCGTTCCCTACAAGCCGGGCAAACCGGTTGAAGAGGTGGTGCGGGAACTCAAGCTCAAAGGACCGGTGATTAAACTTGCTTCCAATGAAAATCCGCTTGGCCCATCGCCCAAAGCACTTGCCGCCCTGCGCAAGGCGCTGCCCCAGCTTCATTATTATCCGGAAGATACCTGCTACTATCTGCGACAACACCTGAGTGAACTCTACCGGGTTGATTATGATTCGATCATTGTCGGCAATGGCTCGGTGGATCTGATTTATCTTGCCTGTCTCGCCTATCTTGACCCGGGCGACGAGATGATCATCAGCGCCGGCTCGTTCATTTCCGCCCGGATTGCCGGCACAATTATGAACGCCAACATCATTCAGATTCCCACCCGGGAGTACCGGCACGACCTCGAGCGGATTCTGGCCAGCATCACACCGAAGACCAAGCTCATCTATCTTGATAATCCAATTAACCCGCTGGGCACCATCGTCAACCGCAAGGAGCTTGCCGAATTCATGGCGCAGCTACCGGAACATGTCCTGGTTGTCCTCGACGAAGCCTACGCTGAATACATCACGAGCCGTGACTACCCGCGGGGACTGGACTTTTACAATCAGAACTACAACATTCTCGTCCTGCGCACCTTCTCAAAGATCTACGGCCTTGCCGGTCTGCGCATCGGTTATGGATTTGCAAGGCCTGAGATCATCCAGACGCTGATGAAGGTCCGGCTGCCGTTCAATGCCAATCGCGCCGCTCAGGTTGCCGCCATCGCCGCCCTGAGCGACACCCGGCATGTGAAACGCAGCCGGCAGGTGAACGAAGCGGGGAAGGCGATGTTTTACCGGGAGTTCAAACGGCTCAAGCTGTTTTATCTTGAAAGTTACGCCAACTTTGTCTTTGTCAACTTTACGGTTGACTCCTCGCTCATATTTGACATCCTCCAGCGCAAAGGGGTAATAACCCGCACGGTCAAGGAGTACGGATTTCCTACCGCCCTGCGGGTTTCGGTGGGCCGGGAGCCGGAAAACCGGCGCTTCCTCAAAGCGCTGAATGAAACCCTCGCCTATCTGCGCATCAGCACCCCGGCGGCTGATTAGCACAGCCTGAATATGCTCTCACGGCTGCGCCGCTACTTTATCACCGGGCTGGCAGCAATACTGCCGGTGGGGCTGACTGTCTTTGTCCTCTGGTTCATCATCTCCCATCTCGGCAGCATCCTCCAGCCGCTCCTGCGCCACCTGCGCTGGCTTCAGCAGCTGCCCTCGGTCCTTTTAACCCTTATCGGTTTTCTGGTGCTCATTGGCGCAATAACTCTGCTCGGCGCCCTGACCTCGGGCTATCTTGGCCGGCACTTTTTGACCTGGCTGGACCGCTTCTTCCGCCAGCTGCCGTTCGCCAGCTCGGTTTATACATCAGCCCGCCAGCTTACCGATGCGGTCTTTATCAAACGGTCATCACTGCGCAAGACGGTGCTGGTAGAGTATCCCCGGAAAGGGCTGCTGGCACTCGGTTTCCTCACGGGTGAAGAACCGGTGGAACTTGCCGACGGCCGCCGGGCATTTCTGGTCTTTTTCCCGACCGCACCCAATCCTACCAGCGGCTGGCTGGCAATCGTTCCGGAAACCGATATTACGGAAACACCGCTCAGTATTGAAGAAGGATTAAAGTTTGTCGTCTCCGGCGGACTGGCGCGGCCCGCGGACTTTCGTGTCTTCGGCTCGAAACCGCCGGAAGAGCTCCGCCAGCTCCCTTAAACGTGCCTTCACCCGGCCATTAACCGTCTCCGGCGGGTAATCGCCATTGCGTCCGGGACTCCCTGCCGGCACGCCGGTAAGCAGCTCAATTCCCTGGTCGATCGTCTCAATCGCATAGATGTGAAACCGGCCCTTGCTTACCGCCTCAACCACATCCTCCCTCAGCATCAGGTCCCCCAGGTTTGCCTTCGGAATCAGCACCCCCTGAGAACCGGTTAAACCCTTCTGCCGGCAGATATCAAAAAACCCCTCGATCTTCTCATTAACCCCGCCGATCGGCTGAATCTCACCCTTCTGGTTCACTGAACCGGTCACTGCCAGATCCTGACGCAGGGGCAGTCCGGCAAGCTCGGAAAGCAGGGCATAAAGCTCGGTCGAAGAGGCGCTGTCACCGTCAATTCCACCGTAAGACTGCTCAAATGTGATCGATGCTGAAAGCACCAGGGGCATATCCGCCGCATACTTGTTCCGCAGATAACCGGTGATGATATAAAGCCCTTTGTCGTGGATCGGACCGGACAGCTCCGCCTCCCGCTCAACACTGATGATCCCGGCGGTGCCCACACCGACCTTGGCGGTAATGCGGACCGGGATTGCAAACGAATGCTCGATCAGATCGTAGACTGCCAGTCCATTCACCTGCCCCTGAACCTTCCCTCTGACATCAATAAACAGAAGCCCTTTGCGGATACTCTCCTGCAGTTTCTCTTCGATCAGCCGGACCCGCTCCCGGCGTTTTTCTATTGCGGTCCGCACATGCTCTGCCTTCACCACCCGGGACTGTGCCTTGCCTGCCCAGTAGTTTGCCTCCTTGAGCACATCGGCGATAATATTGAACCGGGTGGTCACCTTATCCCTGCGCCCTGCCAGCCGTGCGCCATACTCAATCACCCTCGCAACTGCGGACCGGTCAAAGGGCCGGAGATTCTCCTTTTCACACAGCGCCCTGATGACCTGACTGTATTCAGCTGCCGAACTCCGGTTCAGATCCATCTCCCAGTCAAAGTCCGCCCGGACCTTGAACACCTTGCCGAACTCCTCATCATAAGCTGCCAGCAGGTTGTAAATCCAGGGTTCACCGATCATGATTACCTTCAGATCCAGAGGAATCGGTTCCGGTTTGAGCGCGGTCGTTCCGAACAGCGAGACAAACGGGTCATAGGCAGAAATCTCCAGCTGCCGGTTGCGCAGTGTCCGCTTAAGATTGGGCCACACCCCGGGCTCGAGCAGGAGATCGAGCGCATTGACGACCAGGAAACCGCCGTCCGCCCGCACCAGTGAACCGGCTTTAATATGGGTAAAATCCGTCCGCCACTGCCCGGACCGGTCCCAGATCCGCTCAATCGAACCGAAGAGATTGCGATAACTGGGGTTGGTCTCAAAGACCACGGGCGCAGTCTTCTGCTCCGAGTTATCAACGAGCACATTCACCCGGTATTTCAGATACGGGTCAATGCCGGCTGGCGGTCCGGCTTCGGATTCGCCACCGCGCTGACGGAACAGATCGATATCGGCGAGCACCGCGGTCCGCACCTCATCCAGGTAGTTGGCAACCTTCGGGTCCTGGTGGTGCTCACGGATTTCCGCCAGCCGCTCTTCCAGGAGCGGACTCACCATCTGCTTGTCCAGTTCGGCAAGATGTTCCCGTGCCTGCCGCTCATACTCCCGCAACTCCTTGAAGATCGCCATCAGTTCCGCGGTCAGTTCCCGATGCCGGTTCTTCAATTCATTCGCCCGCTCCGGGGTCAGCTTGCCCTCCTCCACCAGCCGGTCAAGGACATCGACACTTACCGGCTGTTTGTCAACAATCGGTGCCAGCTCCGGCCGGCCCACCGGCGGTGTCTGCACAAGTGCAAACCCCTCGCTTGCCACCTTCTTCTCAAAATCCCGGACCCGTGCCGCCCCCTGCTCCTTGAAGCGGTCGATGATCTCCTGCCGCGAATTCTGATATGCCTCCCCCTCAAACTGACGTGGGATGTTCTTCACCAGATAGGCAACCAGCTCATCCATCTCCTGGCGCAGCTGCCGGCCTTCACCCGCGGGCAACAGCAGTAAACGGGGCTCATCCGGATTCTGAAAATTGTTCACAAAACACTTGTCGGTGAGCGTCTTGACCGGCCGCGCCGTTTCCAGCAGCCTCTGGACCGTGCTTGTGCGTCCTGAGCCGGCCGGACCGGTCACAAAGATGTTATAGCCCGACGCTTCGATCTCCAGCCCAAGGCTGAGTGCCGCCAGTGCCCGCTCCTGCCCGACAATTTCCCTGGAGATCTTGAGATCTTCGGTGGTCCTGAATTTCAGATAGTCATCCGGACAGCACCACCGCAGGTCTTTTGGCTTCAGCTCCAGCCGGTGGAAATCGGTCAGCACCTTGGTCCTGCCTTCTCTCTTTGCACGCCTTGCTTTTGGCATACTGCCCCCTTTACTCCCTACATGCCACCCGGAAACTGGAAAATTTTATAAACGGGAGATAATAATCACCCAGGTCCCGCTGTGCTGCCCCCACCGCCTCCACCCGCTGAAACAGGTCATAAACATTGCCGGCAACACTTACATCCTTGAGTCTGCCGGTGATATTGCCTTTCTCAATCTTGTAGCCGCAGCTGACATTCAGTGCCACTTCACCGGCAAGCAGATTGGACATCCCGCCGCCCAGAAAGCCGTAGACGAGAATGCCGGCGGGTATGTCCTTGATCACCTCCTCCAGCTCGGCAGTGCCGGGTTCAATTTCAATATTACTCAGCCCGGGCACAGGCAGGCTGGAATAGCTCCGCACCGCCGAACCGGTTGAGTTTGTGCCGCAGGCGGCTGCGGTTGCCAGGTCGTAGACAAAACCCTTGAATATCCCACGCTCGAACAGGACATTCCTGACCGCCGGCAGCCCCTCACCATCAAAGGGTTCAGAGGCAGTCCCGAAGGGCCGGAGACGATTGTCCGCGAGCGTAATCTTCGGACTCAGCACCGGCTGATTTTCCCGGTTGATCAGGGGCGAAGTGCCTTTCTGCCGGTTTTTACCGTTGACCGCGATCAGCAGCGGCAGAAGCAGCTGGGGCAGCGCAAACGGCATGACCACCACCGGATAATCTCCGCTTTTGAGCGTCGCCTTCTGCTTGCCCAGCCGGGCAAGATTTACCACGCGCTCTGCCACCTGTTCGAGCGGAAAGCCCTGCCCGCCGGAAAGATTAACATAATCATAAACCCAGAAAATACCGTCCTGAACCAGCAGTCCGGCAACCGACAGCTCCAGCTCCACCCGCTCAAAACTGAGGTCAACCCCGCGCGTGTTTGCCACCCCGATCTCGCGATAACAGCGACTGAAATTCAGATCAACCTTGAGTTCGGGCATCCGGGAATTCAGCGCCTCAATCAGATCACCACCCCACTCCCGCATCTTCTGGATGTTGACGAGCAGGGTGCGGTTATCAAAGGTCTGAACCGCGGGCGGCTCAGCCGGACCCGGCAGGTCAAAACGGGCGGTCTGCCCGAAAGCAGCGGCATCGATCGCCGCCCGGACCTGTTCCTCCAGACGCTGGGGATTGGTGCTGGCGGCAAAACCCACCCTGCCATTTTTAATCACCCGCAACCCCAGACCATGGGTCAACTTGGTCTCCTGAGCGAAAAATTTACCCTGCCGGAAAACCACTTCGGTCAGGTCAACCTCACTCTCATACACATCCGCCTGCTCCACCCGGCTGGCTGCCAGCTCCAGGAGTTCCAGTCTCATCTCACCCTCCTGCTGATTAACTTAGCGCCCACCGATTACCACATTCCTGATTCTGATGTGCGGGGCACCGGTCGTGACCGGCAGGGGCGACTGCCCATCCTTACCGCAACCACCGAGCCCGCCGTGAATCATCAGGTCATTACCGATGGCATCAATGTTCCTCAGGGTCTCAAACACATTGCCGGCAAGTGTCGCATCCCGGACCATCTTCGTCAGCCTGCCATTTTCAATCCGGTAAGCATACTGGGAGGAAAAGGTGAAAGTCTCCAGCTCGGTCATTCCACCCCGGCTGCCAACGACATAAAGCCCGTCTTTGACCTCAGCCAGCATCTCATCAAACCGCCGGTTCTGGGGCACAATGTAGGTATTACTCATCCGCACAATCGGGGCAAAGCGGTAACTGATCGCCCGGGCATTACCGGTTGCACCTTCGCCCATCAGATAGGCGGTATGGCGGCTGTGCAAATGACTGGCAATCACCCCGTTCTTGATCAGTTCGGTGCGCTGAGCCGGCACACCCTCATCGTCATACCGGTAACTGCCGTTTTCGCCCGGCAGGGTCGGGTCATCAACGATTGTCAGCTCTTCAACCCCGTACCGGGTTCCGATCCGCATCAGCTGTTTCAGCCGTTCATTCTCGGCGATGTGATCCGCCTCACTCAGATGGCCGAACGCCTCATGGGCAAATATCCCGCCGAGCAGCGGATCAATGATCACCGTATATGTCCCGGCACTCACCGGCTCCGCCTTCAGCAGGTCAATCGCAATTCTTGCCACCCGCTCAACCATACTTTCCTTGCCCCGGAGCGACTCAAACCCGGCGGCACGGCCAAAGGACTCTCCATACTGCTGAATGTTGACTCCGTCCCGGGCAATCGCCTGACAGGAAAAACCGGTGCGCACAAACTCCTGCTCAATGTAACGGTCCTCGCTCGAATACCAGTAAACGGTCCGGTGGCTGTCAAGGTATGACGACACCGTGCTTATGATCTGCTTCGGCTCCAAAAGCAGCCGGTTGTAATCGTGAATCAGCTGCTGCTTTTCCGCAAGCGGGACCGTCCTCGGGTCCTCATGCCGGGGCATGCGGATAATCTCGTCAAGTGGCGGCAGATGAATCAGACCGCCATCCCGCGGTGGCAGTTCTGCTGCCTGAATCGCCAGCTCATCTGCCAGCTCCTTCAGCGACTCGTCCACGGTATTAAAGCTGGCAATCACCCAGTTCCCCTGATAAAATACCCGCAGACATCCGCCCCGCTCAAAACTGGTGCCAATGTCCTCAAGCTCCCGGCCGCGGTAGACAATCCTGGTGGTTTCACTTTCCTCAACCCGGATATCGGCGTAATCCACCGCCAGTCCGGCAAGCACCTCTTTGAGAAACGCCTTCATATCAGCATACACAGGATAAAAAAATATAAATTAATGTCAACTTTACCGGCGGTAAACCGGCAAAACGAAAAAGGGCGATGCACCGTGGGAACTGGTACACCGCCCAATTTATCTGTTCCGACTGCAGAATCCAGCCGAAACTCAGAGCGCGAACCCCCTGTAATCCCGTTTCAGGCTCGGTCAAAAGGCTATTATCAATGTATGCAAATTCAGTGCCAATATAAATATTCTACTAAGCTATTTGATTTTAAATGGTTATAAAAACAGCCCATTTTTGCCCTGCCTAATAAAACGCCTGCCGCTGCTTATTTTTTCAGCAAAATCGGTTAACTTATGCCGTATTCTCTGATTTTCTTTCTCAGGGTGTCGCGATGGATTCCCAGAAGTGCTGCTGCCCGGCTCTGGTTGCCGTTGCATTTTATGAGCGCCTCCTGGATTGCCCGCTTCTCCAGTTCTGCCAGTTTGAGCGAACCGAGAACATGCTCAATGCTGGCCAGGGTGCCGGATTTAAGCCCGGGTGCAGACGGGGTCACATGTGCCTGAAACTGGGCAATGGCGGTGGCAATATGTCCAACGCCGATTATGCGCGAGTTTTCATACTGTGCCCGGTCATACGCCTGATTGATAATTGCCCGCAGTGTCCGGACATTGCCCGCAGCAAAGAGCGGTCTTTCTCCGGAGATATGCTGGAGCACAATCTGACTGAGAAACCGCACCGCAGTCAGGTCCGGCTGCAGCTTCTGCCGGACATAGGGATTTTTGTTCCGTTCATTTATAAAGAAGTCGAAGAACTCGCCAATATCATCCTCAACCGTCTGCGGCTTTTCCCCGGACCAGCGCTCGGCAACCGAGGGCACCGCAATACAGTGATGAACCAGCCGGGTGTAGAAGTCACTTCTGAACCGCTGCTGCAGCTCCTCAATTGTCCGGTTCGTTGCGGTGATGATCCGGACATCAACCTCCTTCTCCACTGAACTCCCCAGCCGCTTGATCCGGTGATACTCAATCACCCGGAGCAGCTTCTTCTGCAGCTCATGATCAATTTCTCCGATCTCATCCAGAAACACGGTGGAGCCGCGGGCGGTTTCAAAGATTCCGGCACGCGGGGTCCGGGCATCGGTGAAGGCGCCGGGCTCGTGTCCGAAAAGCTCATCAATGCACAGGTTCTTGTCCATCGTCGTCATCTGCACCGTCAGCACATCCCTTCGCTCCGGCACCCGCTCGGAATAACGGTAACTCAGACGGTGAATCGCCTGGGCGACAAGCTCCTTGCCGGTGCCGGGCGGACCGATCACCAAAACGATGCTGTCGGTTGGTGCGGAGCGCTCAATTTCCCGGACGAGCGCAGCCATCCGCCGGGACCTGCCGACCACCATATGGTGAGTCTCCCGCCAGTATAATCGTTTTTCCTCAGTCAGCGGTCTGAGCGCACACAGATCCAGCTTCTTCAGTACTGCCAGCTCCTGACACTCCTCACCCGCCGGACCGGTGAAATGACACTCACCCATCCCGGGAACATGACAGATATCAATATACCGCTCCGGCGACTGCAGCAGTTCAGCGCTCAGGTGAAAGATTACCGGTGCGATCTGCTCAAGATTGAGATGGCGCAGATGGTAATAGATGATAAAACCCTGAAGCCGGCGGACATCCATTGCCAGACCGGCAGGGCGCAACCCCAGCGGGAAAACCGCCAGCTTCTGCTCGCTGTCCACCTCGGAGAAATCAACCCCGAGCACGATACCGGCAACATGAACCCCCGCATTCTGCCGGTACCATCTTCTGATCGCCTCCAGACAGTCGCAATACACAAACTCAAACTCCTGCGCCAGCCTGCCGTTGTCAAACTGGCGGGCATAATCCAACAGGGCTTGAAACCTGCCCGGTGTGTCATAGACAACAAGCACAACTGGACGCTGTCGCCGGCTGCTCATAAGTATTTTTAATAATTATATCTGCAGAAAACTACCGCTCAAGAAAATCTGCACTGCCGAATTTTTCAATTTTTGCCTGACTTAAATTGACTTTCCGCCCGCCTGCCGATAATTTATTTGTGATATGCCGATTTTTACTGCGATTTTTCTTTTAACCGGGCTGATTTCCGGTCCTGGTCTGACCAGTGCAGGAACAGCTTCCACCTCACCGCAGCCCTTGGCAGACCATCAGCGGTCATATGCTCAGGCTCAGGACGAGGTTGCAATCGACACCTCCTACCTGCAGGTGCTTGCCGGTGCTCAGGATTATGCCGGCAACATCTATGCACTCCTTGTCACTCCGGACTCAATTCTGAAAATCTACCGCTCATCTGATCGCGGCGGCTCCTGGGAGCCGACGCTGACAATGCCTCTGCCGGCTCCGGTCAGTCAGGCAGAACTCCTGATCGCCAGACCGGACACGGCAAAAATCTTCATATTTTTACTGACAACAAATGCAGGCGGAGATCTGTGGCTGGTGCGGACCGCACCCGATTTCACCAGCCGGGACTGGCTGCCGGTAGCGGTCGGGCCGGACACGATTGACCGGTTCACCGTGGCGGTTGACAATAACAGCCGTCCCTATCTCTACTGCCTCTATGTCCGGGAACACCGGACCGGACCCAATGGCCGGTTCACCCGCTCGCTGGATCTGGGCAGCACCTGGGAATCACCTCAGGATTTTTACAACTGCTCTCAACCGTGCCTTTACTTCGCTGCCGGCACTCTCCACTGCGCCTGGTGCTATGCAATTGACAATCGCCAGCTTCATTACACCCGGAACCGGCACTTTGGTGCGCCCGCCCGCTGGGAGCCGCTTCAGGTGCTTTATGCTGCAGGCGAACAATGCTTTACGCCCGCGGTGGTCCAGGCTGAAACCACCCCCCCGTGGCGGGCGCCGGTCTGGATTGCCTGGACTGTTGCCCGGCGCGATACTGAGATGCTGGACCTGCTCATCACCTGCTCAACTGACGGTGGCAGCACCTTTTCGGTACCGGTTAACCTCGGTGAGCCCTTTATTGATGAATGGTGGCCCAGCCTCACCGCCACCAGCACCACCCTCAACCTGCTTTACAATGCGGGTGCCCGCGGTGAAAATGACCCGACGGTAATTTACCACCGGTATGCCCGCAGTTATGCGCCCCAGCTGCTCAGCTCACCCCTGAAAATTAACGATTCGCGGGCTAATCCAGCGGTTTTTGGTGCCCGTCCCAGGGCGCTCGGCTCAGGCGCACTGTTCAGTCATTATGGAGCGGGCACAACCGCCCGCGGTCTGTACTTCTGCCGGCTGGTACCACCGCTTGTGTCCCGACCCCGGACCACAAAACCGGCCTTAACCACCAGCCTGGTTCTTGATCCTGCCGGCAGAAGGGTAAACCTGACCGGTTCCAGCCGGAAACCCGGGGTTTACTTTCTATCCGAAGGGGACCGCTGGCGCAAGCTCCTGATTCTGCGTTAGTTAACAGCATCCTGCCCGCATTCAGCATCTTACCCCACGGTAAGGGGAACTGCCCCCGGAGCGGGCTGAAAAGGGGTATATAAACATAAGACATTGATAAATAATAAGTTATGACAGGGGAATAAAACAGGTGTGAATTCTGTCGTCTCTGTGGGATCTAAATATATGCAGAACTGCTCTGCTGTCCGTGGTCATCGAGTCTGCTTCAGTCTGAATATTGCCCGTTTTCGCTGTTCAGATTATTCAATCTTTTTTCAAGCACCTGCGCATCTGATTATCCCGGGATACGATGACTGACTGGTATAGACACCCGAGTTATAAACCTAATCTGACCCTGTTTTCTCGTTGACATCCTGAGGGCAGTAATTAAGCTATTTATATAATCAAAACAGGAGCAAAAAGTGAGAAAAGTCTTGACCGTTTCAATTTTCATGACCGTAATCATCCTGCCGCTTGGCGCTGGTGAGCTGGTGGTTCAGTGGTATCCGCAGAGTGCGTCCGATTTAACCGCAATCGTTGCGGCACAGTTCCCGGTGGTTGCCGAGCTGGACAACTGCCTGCTGATAAAAGTGGAGGAAGCCCGACTGCCCGCGCTTGACTCCCTGCCGGGTTCGTTTTCGGTGCTGAACCTGCCCGCAGACAGACAGCTGTTTTATGTCAAGACCCCGGCCGGATTTGACCGCCGGGAGCTTGCCCGTTTCGGTCAGATTGCCGGTGAAACACCAGCCGGTGTGCTGCTGGTAACCGATGAAACGGCACTTATCGGCCTCAACCGCCTGCCGGTCGAGCTGTGCCATCTGCCGCTTGAACCGTTGAACCCTCAGCCGGCAGGTCCGCTGCCCGCACCGGTTACGGTCTCGGAAAGTCTGATTACCGCGCTGGTTGAGCGGGTGAACCCGGATTCGGTGCTTGCCCATATCCGGCGCCTGCAGGACTTCTACACCCGCTACTCCACAACCGAATCCTGCCGTTCCGCGGTCGAATGGATGCGGGAAAAACTTGCCGGTTACGGCTGTGACTCCACCGCGCTTGAGACCTACCGCACCAGTTACGCCCCGAATGTCATCGGCGTCAAGCTGGGGCGCATCAACCCCAGGCCGATCTATGTGATCTGCGGACATATTGACAACACCTCCGACTATGCACCGGAACACTGCCCGGGTTCGGATGACAACGCCTCGGGCACTGCGGCGGTGATTGAGGCGGCGCGGGTATTTCAGGACATCAGCTTTGCCTATTCGGTCTATTTCATCGGCTTCACCGGTGAGGAGCAGGGGCTTGTCGGCTCGGACAGCTTCTGCCGCCGGGCTGCCCGGCGCGGGGACTCAATCAAGGCGGCGCTCAACTTTGACATGATCTCCTACGGCCGGCAGAACCTGGACTCCCTTGAGGTAATCGGCAAGACCCAGAGCCCGGCCTGCGCCTGGCTCGTGGACTCGTTTATCGCCAGTGCCCGCACCTATACCGCGCTCAAGCCGGTGCGCCGGCTTGTCAGCTCTGCCCCATATTCGGACCATCATTCCTTCTGGCAGCGGGGTTATGTTGCCCTTTGCGGGATTGAGCACGACTTCACCCCGATGTATCATACGATTGGTGACACGATCGGCCCGCTTTATTATGTGGACTGCGGCACGAACAACTGGCTGATGGCAACCGAGGCGGTGAAGGCGGCGGTTGCCACCATTGCCAAGCTTGCCGGCGCAATGGAGCCGACCGGAAACACCGAATCGGGTGACCGGTCATCCCTGCTGACCGCCCGCCCTGCCCTGCTCGGCCGGCCGCCATTTTATCTGCCGGTGCGCGCTGCCGGTCAACGCTGGTCAATCTATGATGCCCGGGGCGCGCTGGTAACAGCCGGCTCAGGTCCGGTCTGGGATGGCTCCAGCGAGCGCAGCGGTCCGGTCCCGCCCGGAATCTACTTCTTCCGTTCCGGCACCCGCACCGCCTGCCGCCTGCTCGTCAGCCCTTGACAAATAACTGACGATGTGGAAAATAAAACCTGATGCTCAGATTTCGCCGCCGCCTGTTTCCCGAGCGCCGTTATTCGTTTCCACTCCGCTGGCTCTTCTGGCTGCTCTGGGGCGGGCTTTTGTTTTTTCTTTTCTGGATTTTACGGCAGTGGCTTAAATAAAAAGAGAGGAGTTGAAGATGGGGGCATTACATTTTAACTATAAAGACATCTTCCGGGCATTGCGCCTGGGTTTCTCCGCCAAGAAGGTCGGTATGACCATGCTGGGTCTTCTATTCGGTTTTGCCGGCTATACAATCCTTACCTACCTTGCCCACCTGGTCGCGGGTAACGACTGGGTGTCAATCTGGGAGACCTACCGGCTTCTCCCCTTTCCTGCGCCCAACCTCCCCTTCCCCTGGGTCTCCTGGCTGATTTATGCCTTGGGTGTCATCTGGTTTCTGATCGTAATGCTCGTTACCGGCAGTGCGGTCGCCAAGGTTACCTACGAACAGCTCCGCGGGAATGAATTTTTTGAAGCGGGCGAAGCCTTCAGATTCGCACTCCAGAACCTTGGGGCAATTCTCGGCAGCCCCCTGCTCATCATCGCCTTCATTCTGATCCTGGTAATTGCGGGTCTGATATTAAGTGCTTTAGGATCAATACCTTACATCGGTCCGGTGATTGTCGGCATCTTTGCAATCCCCGCCTTCTTCGCCTCCCTTTTTATTGTATATCTGCTGATTGTTCTTATCTGGACCCTGTTTCTGGGACCGGCTATTGTCGGGGCGCTGGGAAACGACACATTTGACACCCTGTTTGAGGTGTTCTCCTGTATCAACGAACAGCCGGCACGCCTCTTCTGGTTCACCGCGGTGATCGCCTTTTTGAGCAAACTCGGCTCCCTGCTTCTGGGGCTGGCGTCCAGCCTCGCAGTCCGGATCGGCACGCTCATTCTTTCAGCATTTATGGGCGAAACCCTGAGTGAAATGCTCAACGGCACCGGCTTCATCTTTCAGATCTCGGTCCCGCAATGGGGTGTGTTTGCTCCCCTCCACAAGATGGTTGTATGGGAAACAGCTCTGTACGGACTTAACAGCTATCTCAGCCCCCTCTTCTGGGAAAGCCCGGGCTGGGGAATATATCTGGGTGCGCTGCTCTTCAGTATCTGTATCTACGGCATTGCGCTGATGGTTCTGGCATACGGCATCTCGGTCTGGTTCTCCGGGAATGTCCTCCTTCTCGGGTTCCTGATTAAAAAGAAGGATGACAAAAACATCTACGAATTGACTGAAGAGGAGCCGGAACTGCTGGAACCTCAGGATAAAACCCAGTAGGCACTATCGGCGATCAACTCCGCACCACTCTGGAAATAACCGTAACCGGCCAGGTTCAGGGCATCGGATTCCGCCCCTATATCTACCGCCTGGCAAAAAGGCTCGGCATAAGGGGAACGGTCACCAACACCCGCGCCGGTGTAACCATCCTTGCTCAGGGAAGGGGCGCAAACCGCCTGCTCGCCCACCTTCAAAAGCATCCGCCCCGGCTGGCACTCATCTCCGAAATCCGGGTCCGGACCGTCAGGAAACCGCCCTGTTCAGGGTTTGACATCATTCCCAGCCCGACCAGCCCGGCAAAACCCGGGGTCGAGGTTCTGCCTGACCTGGCAACCTGTTCCGCCTGCAGGCGCGAACTCACCGACCCGCACAACCGCCGTTACCTCTATCCATTCATCAACTGCACCCAGTGCGGTCCCAGATACACTATAATACTTCAGCTTCCCTATGACCGCGAGCGCACCACCATGCGTAAATTCCGGATGTGTGAGGAGTGTCAGAAGGAGTATCTGTCTCCTGCAAACCGCCGCTTCCATGCGGAACCGATCGCCTGCCCCAGGTGCGGACCAGCGGTTCAACTCCTGAACAAAAAGGGGAGACCGATCTCCTGCGACCCGATTGATAAGGCTGCCCGCCTGATTCTTGGCGGTAAGATATTGGCAGTAAAAGGGTTAGGCGGATTCCATCTGTGCTGTGATGCCCGAAACGACCTTGCGGTCCGGCGTCTGCGCCGGCTGAAGGGGAGAGACCAGAAACCGTTCGCCTTAATGGTGGAAAGCCTGACTGCAGTAAGAAACATCTGCCATCTCCCGGCTGGTGCGGGCAGACTTCTTCGTTCCCCGGCAGCGCCAATTGTGCTTCTACCAAAGCGCAAACCCGCCAAAGCCCGGCTCGCACCACTGATTGCCCCTCATAACCCTGCCTACGGCATCCTTCTGCCCTATACCCCGCTTCATCTGCTGATCTTTAAATCATTGAAAAAGTATCAGGTTAAACCTCCGGTTCTGATCATGACCAGTGCCAATGTCAGTGATGAACCCATTGCGGCATCCGAAGAGGAACTTTTCAATCGCAGCGGTCTTTTTGACTATGTGCTCACGCACAACCGGGAGATTGCCAACCGGTGTGACGATTCAGTAATTCAGGCTGAAACTGCCAATGCAATTATGGTTCGCCGGTCGCGAGGGTATACCCCCAGGCCGTTACATCTGAGCAGGGTGTTTCACGTGAAACATCCCACACTGGCGGTTGGGGCGGACAGCAAAAACTGTTTTGCCCTCGCTGCCGGGGGAAGGGTGTTTGCCGGACCTCACATCGGTGAACTGGAAACTGCCGCAGCGGAGCGTTTCTTTCTTGCCGCACTACAACGGCTGACCGACTGGACCGGGATCAAACCGGCAAGAGTGGTCTGCGACCTGCATCCGGATTACAGCTCGGTCCGGCTGGCAGAAACCCTGAGCAGGAAATTTCAGCTCCCGCTTAAACGGGTCCAGCATCATTATGCCCACATCCTTTCGGTAATGGCAGAACACGGACTGCGTGGTCCGGTGCTCGGTCTGGCAGCTGATGGCACCGGTTACGGGCTGGACCGGGCAATCTGGGGATGTGAGTTTCTGCTGATCAACCCGGACCGGACCTGGAAAAGGCTGGGCCATCTTGCCTATTTGCGTCATGGTGCCAGCGCCGGTTATCTGGCTGACCCGGTTCAGGTGGCGGTGAGCTATCTCCTTCAGTCCGGAATTGAACCGGGCGCGCTCCGGAGGCTGGGACTGCCTGTTTCAGCGGCTTATGCACCTGCACCGGTTATAACCTCAAGTCTTGGGCGCCTGTTTGATGCGGTGGCAGCAATAACCGGCGTCTGCCGGCGGGCAACATTTGAAGGTGAGCCGGCAATTGCCCTGGAGAACGAGGCGCTAAGTGCAGGCACTGCATCGGAATTAAAACTGGCAGAAGTTGAGCTGCTCAGTACTGATGAGGAGATGCTGCTGCTTGACCCCCGCCCTTTAATTAGAACGGTCTTTCAGCTCATTTGCTCGCGGGTTCCGGCAGGAAAGGTGTCTTTGTGGTTCCATCAGACGCTGGTCGGCGCATTTCATCAGGCACTCATCCGGCTGGCGGAGCTGAATCAGATAAATACGATCTGCCTTTCCGGCGGCAGTTTTCAAAACCGGCTCTTGCGGCTGGAGCTGGTGCGCAGGCTGCGCGGTTCCGGATTCAGGGTATATCACAACCAGGAGTTTCCCTTAAATGATGGCGGCATTGCCCTGGGTCAGGCGGTAGCGCTGGATTGAATTTTTCAAAAATTTTTATCAATTCCGGCGTTAAAATTCTTGACACCAGCAGGAGCAGAGATAGTATATTTACTAATCTGAAGTAAAACTGGCGGATTGCTGTGGAAACTCTGCGTGCTTGCTGTCTATGTTATTTTATCTCCGCACCTTACAAGGTGCAACTGTGTGGATAAATGTGTGGATAAATATGAAGAAAATTTGTGGTTTTTCTGTCTATGGGTGCAGGGGTTGAAACCATCTGGGGTTCGGTTCTTGATTTGCTGAAATCAAGGGTTGCGCCCGAGGCGTTTGACGCATGGCTGAAACCGACAACCCTTGTTGAGTGCACTGACGGAGTTGTCCGGGTCGGCGTGCCCAACAGCTTTTTCTGCGACTGGCTTCAGCATCATTACCTTTCTGACCTGCTCCTGGCATTAAAGGAGATTACGGGCAGGAGCCTCAGGGTTGAATTTGTGGTTACTGGCCAAACGGTATCTGAACCGCCGGCAAAGGTGCCGGAGCAGCTGGCATCACCAATCCAGACCCCGCCAAACCGGCTGCGGGCGCGATACACCTTTGACACCTTCATCGTGGGCGAGGGCAACCGTCTTGCCTGCGCCGCCGCAAAAAATGTTGCCCAGAACCTGGGGCGGGCATATAACCCGCTGTTTATTTACGGCGGGGTCGGGCTGGGCAAGACCCATCTGCTGCAGGCAATCGGCAACGCCGCGCTGACAATCTACCCCGGCCTCAGGTTCTGCTATACACCTGCCGAAGCCCTGTTTCTGGAGCTGATTCAGGCGATCGGGAAAAACACACGGGTGGAGTTCAAGAACAAATACCGCGGGCTCGACCTCCTGCTGCTTGACGACATCCACTACCTCGTGGGCAAGGAAAGCCTCCAGGAAGAAATCTTTTATACCTTTAATGCGCTTCAGGATGCGGGCAGTCAGGTTGTATTTACCAGTGACCGTCCGCCCAAAGACATCCCGACGCTTCAGGAGCGTCTGATTTCCCGGCTCGGCAGCGGGCTGGTGGTTGATATCCAGCCGCCTGATCTGGAAACCCGGGTGGCAATCCTGCTCCAGAAGGCAAAACTGGAGAATTTTGATCTGCCGGAGGAAATTGCGGTTTATATCGCTGCCCGGGTCCGCTCCAATATCCGCACGCTTGAGGCGACGCTTGTGCGCCTGATCGCGCTCCATTCACTGACCGGCAGAACACTGGACACCAAGCTTGCCGATGAGGCACTTAAGGATCTGGTCCTGCCCGAACAGCCGCTTGACGCCCAGCGGATCATGAATGCAGTCGCAGAACATTTTCATGTGCCGGTAGCAGATATCAAGAGCCCGATCCGCACCAAGCGGGTGGCGCTTGCCCGGCAGACCGCAATGTATCTGCTGCGCCATCTTCTGAACCTTTCACTTAAAGACATCGGGTTCCTCATCGGCGGGAAGGACCACACGACCGTAATGCACGCCCTGGACAAAATAACCGAGCTGAAAAACCGCGACCCCGCATTTGCCTCAACCCTTGATAAACTCTGCCGTGAACTGAGCAGGTAAACCCTTCTGGGGAAAAACCGGTGGACAGCCCGGTTGAAAAACAGACGGTCAGCCGTTTATAAACAGCTGAGCACATTACTACTCCCATATAATCCACATAACAAAATTTCGCTAATCGTATGAAACAATTTTGTTTAATCCGCCAAGCCCGAAATCCACCACAGCAACATAAACAGCAGTTATAAAAATAAAATAAACCTGTTGTATAATTATTAGGGGATATCTATTTAAAAAAATATATTAAATAACTGTGTTTTTTGTTGACACCTGTACCCAGTTTTTGTATAATTTTATTATTATGACTCAGTTAGTTCTGTTCTGTTTTGCTGTATTATGGCCCGTGCCACCGGATAATCAGGTGCATCCGCTGGGCAATAACTGGGGCGAGTTCCAGGATTACGGCAGTGGCGCCTATTTTCATAACGGGATTGACATCTTAACACCGGACACCTCAGGGGTTGAGGTGCGGGCAGTGGCACCCGGCTGGGTCAAGGCCTGGGGCACAATTCAGGCGGAACTGCATTACCGGATTGCGGTCTGCGATTCACCCCTGACCTTTACCGGCAGGGCAGAGGGCTGGCTTTATGCTCATATTGACCCGGACCGCTATCACAAGAACCTTGGTGATCCGGTTGCGACCGGAGAGGTTATCGGTTATCTGGTTGCCTGGCCGGTTGATTCCTCTTTTGACCACATTCACTTTGCACGGATTTCTGACACCGGAGCAACCTGGCAGCGGTTTCCCAGCCCGACCTGGTGGTTTGTCAAGAACCCGCTGCTGGATTTGAACCCCAATACTGATCTTGAGCCGCCGGTATTTGAAAACGCCCGTGCCGGCTGGCGCTTTGCCTTCTGCCGGGACAACCAGAACAACCGGTATCTTCACCCGGATTCACTCAATGGTGATGTGGATATCATTGCCCGGATTTTTGACCGCACCGGATTTTCCTCTGGGAGTCAGATCTGGGACCGGCTGGCACCTTATCAGATTGAATACATGATCCGCCGCGAGGACGGGCTGGTAGTTGTCCCCTGGACTTTATCGGTACAGTTTTCCAATCTGCTGGACGGCGCACTGGTTAATGTTGTCTATAAAACTGATAATGTCTGCCGTTCCCGGGGTGATTATTCCTCACGCCAGTACTATTTTATCATTACCAACACCGACGGTGATTCGGTTATCGAAGCAACGGACATCGCCGGCAGGTGGTCAACCGCCCTGCTCGGTGATGCCGGCTACTGGGTGATTGTGCGGGCGGCTGATGTTGCCGGCAATATTACCGTTGATTCCATGCTGGTCCGCACCCGGAACGGCGTCGGGGTCAACGAGCTGGCCCGGGGCGATGTGCCGCCGGTATGTGATGTCGCCTCTACCGTGGCTTCCGGACGGGCAGGGCTGGTGGTCAGGCTTGGCGGACCGGCGTCGGTTAAGTTCCGGCTTATTGACCCCGCAGGCCGGGTCGTTCAGGCAATGGACTGCGGTCAACTGGATTGCGGCATTCACCGGCTGGAGCTGAAACCGTTAAAGCCCGGGGTTTACAATCTTGAGATTACTACGGGTCGCTTCCGCCGCTTTTCCAGGCTGATAATAACCGGTTGAATTTACTTGAAACTTAGAAAATTTTTGGTAGTCTAATTATTGAGGGCACGTAGGCCCGGTACACTACAACGGCTCGGTCAACAGAATTGCCGCGTAACTGGACCTACCGTGACCCTCACCAATTTTTATTTTATATAGAAAAAGCCGGCACATCGTGCCGGCTGGTTCTTTTTAAAAGCGGTTTATTCGAGGAAGATGATGTTGCGCTTGGCGCACATCTCCTTGAGCACCTTGGGCCAGACGGTAACCGAAACCTCGCCCAGCGATGCGGTGCGCAGGAGATACATATAGGTGCGCGACTGACCGATACCGCCACCGATTGAGAGGGGTACCCGGTCGTTCATAATCGCCTGGTGATAGGGCAGTTTCAGGAAGTGTTCCTGTCCTGCCATTTTCAGCTGCTTGACCAGCGTCTCCTTGGTTACCCTGATGCCCATCGAGGTCAGCTCATGCCGGCGCCGGGTAACCGGATTCCAGACGAGGATGTCGCCGTTCAGTCCGTGGGTTTCCTTGCCGGTCCAGTGGGATGTGTCGGTGATCCAGTCATCGTAATCGGCAGCGCGCATTTCATGCGGCAGACCGTCCTTGAGCGGATAGCCGATGCCGATGATGAATACTGCCGGCGCAACCTCCTGGAGCAGTCGGGTCTCCCGCTGTTTACGGGGGAGGTCCGGATAGCGCTCAAGGATTTCCTCCGCGTGGATAAACATCAGCTCCTCAGGAATCGGCGGATACTTATCAGTGCGCAGTGCCGGAAATTTTTCCTGCACCAGGTGAGCAGCACCGACAATCACCTTCCAGATTTTTCTTACGGTATCCTTCAGATAGTCAAGGTTGCGGTCTTCCGCGGTGATTACCTTCTCCCAGTCCCACTGGTCAACATAGGAGGAGTGGTCGTGATCAAGGAAGTAGTCCTTGCGGACTGCCCGCATGTCCGTGCAGATCCCTTCGCCAACCTTGCAGCCGAACTGGGCAAGAGCGAGCCGCTTCCATTTGGTGGCAGCCTGGACGATCTGGGCGTTGATGCGCGGAGAGATGCCGAGGCCGCAGGGGAACTCAACCGGAGTGCGCGAGCCGTCGCGGTCCAGGTAATCATTAACCCCGGACTCCCGTTCCACAATCAGCGGCACCTGCACCATATGCAGATTGAGCTCGCGGCACAGGTTTTTCTCGATATACTCCTTGACCGCAAACAGGGCATCCATCCGCTGCAGCGGCGGCAGCAGCGGCCGGTAGTCGGTCGGCAGAATCTTTTCCACCTCTTCATAGGTGCCGACACCCGGACCGGCGAGGTCGGCCCGTTTCTGGTCAAGGAGGTCTAACTTACGGGCCGGTTTTTTCCGGGCGGCAGTTTTCTTCGGCGCCTTTTTGGCCGCCGGTTTTTTTGCCACCCTTTTGACGGTCTTTTTTGCCTTTTTCTTCAACATAGCATAACTCCTTTGTTTTTGTGCAGTTTACACGGGTATGATGGCAATATATTACCCAAACCGGTCAATCTGTCAAGAAAACAAATATTGACGCAATCCTGAATTTCATGGCTTGACACTTGCAGATAACCGATTTAAAATTGGCTGTGCAGATCCGGGTGGGCACATCAGGCTGGTTTTACAGCTGGAACCCTGAACGCACACTTGACTGGTATGAGGCAAATTCGGGGCTGAATGCGGTGGAGCTGAATGCCTCCTTTTACCGTTTTCCATTTCCCAATCAGATCAAATCCTGGGTAAAAAAGGGCGCGTCATTGCGCTGGGCGGTCAAGGTCAGCCGGCTGGTGACCCATGTCCATCAGTTCCATGCTGCAGCCCTTGAGGTCTGGCACCGCTTTGCCGACCTTTTTGCACCGCTGGACCGGCAGATCGATTTCTACCTGTTTCAGTTACCGCCGGCGCTCACCCCGCGATCAAGAACCCGGATTGAGGAATTTATCCGGAAGGCCGGTCTCGGCAGCCGGCTGGCGCTGGAGTTCCGCAATCCCGCCTGGTATACCGTTGAAACCGGAAAATGGGCACAGGAGCTGAGGATTACCCTGGTCTCAGTTGACGCACCGGAGTCAGGCATGCTGCCGCCGACAATATTCTGCACCAGCGGAGCGGTTTATCTGCGTCTGCACGGTCGAACCGGATGGTATCAGCACAACTACACCCCAGCGGAGCTGAGGGAGATCGCCGGACGGATTAAGGCTGCAGCACCCAATGCGGTTTATGTGTTCTTCAATAACGATCAGCACATGCTGGCGAATGCAAGGCAGATGTTAAGCATCCTTAAGCGCCATGCTCGAGATTGACGGCAGTTACGGTTCCGGCGGTGGCCAGATTTTGCGGACCGCACTCGCCCTGAGTGCAATTCTGGGCAGGGGTTTCAGCATCAGAAATATCCGGGCACGGCGCCCCAGGCCCGGATTGATGCCTCAGCACCTCGCTTCAGTCCGGGCGGCAGCCGGGCTGTGTAACGCCCGGGTCCGGGGCGGCGTGCTCGGCTCAACCGAGCTGGATTTCGAGCCCGGCCCAATTAAGGCGGGAAATCTGGTCGTGGATGTTGCCGGCGAAACAGGGAGCGCCGGCGCGGTAACCCTGGTTGCCCAGACAGTTATGCCAATAATGTTTTTTGCTTCCCAGCCCTGCACGGCAACTTTGCGGGGTGGAACCCATGTTCCGTTCAGCCCGGTTTATGAATACCTTGCGCAGGTGGTAATTCCATTTATCCGAAATCTGGGGTACCGGGCTGAAGCCCGGCTGTGCCGGGCCGGATTTTATCCGGCAGGGGGTGGTGAGGTTCTGCTCAGGACCATGCCGGCGCAACCGCCGGGCACAGACCGCATTGTGCTTGCTGAACCGGGCAGGCGGAAAGGGATAAGGATTGTCTCGGCAGTAAGCCGGCTGCCGGTAAGCATCGCCGAGCGTCAGCTTAAACGGCTGGGCATGCGGTTGAAAAATACAGCCTTTGAGGCGGAGGTGCGGGAGGTGCCGGCAGACGGTCCCGGGACCTATCTGTATCTGGAGGCGGAATACGAACGGATTACCGTCGGTTTTTCGGCGCTGGGCAGAAAGGGAAAGCCGGCTGAGGCGGTGGCAGACGAGGTTTATGAGCAGTTTGCTGCCCACGAGCAGACCGGCTGTGCCCTTGATCCCCACCTTGCGGACCAGTGCCTGATTTTTCTGCTGCTGCGGAATGTGCCCTTCACCTTCACGACGAGCCGGGTTACCGGCCATCTGGAGACCAACATCTGGCTGCTCAACCGTTTTCTGCCGGACCGGGAGATTGAACTGCAGGTTAATCAGGACCGGACCGGTGTAGTGAGAACAGGATGTTGCAAGTAAACTCAAAAAATTATTTGACAAATGTAAAAAATTTGTTAAAGTAAATCTGGTGAGGTGGAGGCGGTTGTTTCAGGCGACGGAACGGCATCTCAACCTCCTCAAAAAGCCCATAGGAATGCCCTCGCATTCCAATCCCACCAAAAAGCCTCGCCTGAAACCAGCCCTGGCCGTCTTCACCTCACATTTCTTATTTGTGCAGGCCGTTCTGTAATTCCGGGAAATTCTGAAGCCGGACCTAAAGCCGGGCGCTCAGTTTCAGCGCCAGCCGGATGGCAGTGAGCATTGAGCCGGGGTCAGCCCGATGCTGTCCGGCGATATCGAATGCCACGCCGTGCAGGGGAGAGGTGCGGATTCTGCTCAGCCCGAGTGTCACATTGACCCCCGCACCCCGGGCGAGCAGCTTTGCGGGAATCATTGCCTGATCGTGATACATCGCCACAAATCCGTGAAACCGGTCAAGATTGACAAAGATGGAGTCGGCGGGGAGCGGTCCTTCAGCCCGGATGTTTTTCCGCCGTGCCTGAATTATTGCCTGACGGATGCGCCTTTCCTCACCCAGCGAAAACTCGTCGGCATGGGGGTTGAGTGCGAGTACGCCGATTACCGGCTGCTCAAATCCTTCCAGCTGAAGATATTCATTCAGCAGGATAATTTTTTCCCGCACCCGCGCCGAGGTAATCTGCCGGGCGACACGGGCAAGTGGCAAATGAATTGTGACAAAGATCACCCGGAATTGCGGTGACCAGGCAAGCATGGCATAGCGTCGGGCATGCAACCGGTGGGCAAGGAATTCGGTCTGGCCCGGAAAGCGGAATCCGGCAAGCCGGAGTGCAGTTTTGGAAACCGGCGCAGTCACGAGCGCGGAAATACGGTTCTGCTTCAGCAGTGCCGCACCCGCCTCCAGCGCCTGCAGTGCCGCAACACCACAGTTTTTTTGCACCTGGCCGTACTGATAATCGCCTACCGGTCCGGTGTCATAAAGCGCAACCGGAGGGAGCGGAACCTTTAATTGCTCCGATTCCCGTTTCAGGACTTCATCCGGTCCGATCAGCAGGAGATTGCGGTGGGGGATCCGCTGGAGCGCCTTGATGATTATTTCCGGGCCAATCCCTGCGGGATCGCCAAGGGTGATACCGACCGGCGGACGCATCCGCAAGCTCTCAGTAATGGCTCAGCGTGCCGGCGCGCCGGGTCTGACGTTCAATCAGGGCAAACACCAGCAGACCGAACGCCACCCAGAGGAGTGAGAGAAGTGCCAGCCGGAGCAGGGCATCATTGAGCGTAAAGCTGATCTTTTCGCCCATGAGAAAATGGCGGGCGGTGAGGATGCCGTAGGTGGTGGGAACGAAAAGCGCCGCCTGCTGCATGAATGCCGGCAGGACCGCCAGCGGGTAGGCGATCGGAGTCAGAATCATCAGAATGCTGGAGAGCGCCTCACTGACGAGCCACCCCTGCTTGAAGATCAGGGTGAAGCTGGCCATGAACATGCCGATGCCGTAAAGGGCAACGAGCATCAGTGCAATTACCAGCAGTGTCGGCAGCAGTCCGAGCGGGTTGATCCGGATGCTGAAGACCGCCAGAATGAATACTATCTGGACCGCAATCATCAGCAGCTGGTGGAGGATGGAATGGAGGGACATGCCCATGGTGAAGACCCAGCGGGGAACCGGTGCGGCAAACACCGACTCTAGGGTGCCGTAGAACTGTTCCTTGCGCAGACTGAACCCCATTGCCCAGAGCGCCATGTTCAGAAAACCGATGAAGACATAACCCAGGGTGATGAAGGTGATGATATCCGATGTTCCGACCAGACGCTGGAGGTTTTCCGAGCTTCTGCCCCCGACCAGTGCCACACCGTAAAGCAGGTAAGGTAAAAGATAAACCACCGGATCAATCAGTCCGCGGGCAAAATCGGCTTTGTAAGTGAGTTCCAGTTTCCACTCCTTGATGTTTTCCGCCCAGACCGCACCGGCATAGTGACGCAGTTTTGACCACCAGATGCGCAGCCGGTTCATAGCCGTTAATGCATCCCGACGGTGCCGTCGCGCCGGGTCTTGCGCTCCAGATAGATGAACAGAAAGTAGCCGGCGGTCAGAAGGACGATGTCCATCAGGGTGAGGACAAGAACCGTCTGGTACAGATTTACCTCTGTCCGGTTGAGCAGAATGATTCCGCGGATGGCAATCAGCGCCCAGGTGAGCGGGATCAGAGTGGAGACCGCTGCAGTGATCGGGTTGACCTGTACCGGATAGCGGATGGGCGAGAAGAGAAAAAATATCCATTCGAGCGTATGAACCCAGCCGTGAACCTCTTTAATCAGCAGCGTGAAGCCGGCAAAGGCAATCGCAAAGCCGTAGAAGCCGATCATCAGCAGAATCACGAGGAGCAGGACCGGTAGAATCTTCGCCAGTGTAAACTGAACCCCGAAGAACAGCGCAATGATCAGGGCTTGAAACAGGACCATGACCGTTGACCAGGTCCATTCGGCGAGTGTCTTGCCGATGAGAATTACCAGCGGATGGGTAGGTGAGGCGATGATGTACTCCATCGTCCCCCAGTAGGTCTCTTCGCGGAGTGAGTTACCGACACCCCAGAGGGCGGAGAAGACAAAGGTGGAGATCATCGCTCCGATCAGGACAAACGCCAGGTAGTTCCCGGAACCGGTGAGCTGGCGGAAGGCTTCGCTTGTGCCACTGCCGACGAGTGCCCGGCCCTGAAAGATATAGGGGAGAACCCAGAGGAGCGGGAACACCGCCCAGAAGACCAGCATGATCGGATATGAGAACCAGATCCGCATCGTTTTGACAAACTCGGCACCGATTGCCCGCAGTTCCGTCTTAATTCCGCGGTCCGGCATCTACTGAATTTCCTCCTTGGTGTCGGCACCGAGGGATGTGCCGGTCATATAGATGAAAACATCCTCCAGCGTCGGCTCCTTGACATCAATTCCCAAAAGCCGCACCTGAGGCCGGAGCAGTTCAATGACCTCACTCAGCACCTTCTCAGCCTTGGGCATCACCAGCCGGAGGGTGGTGATGCCGTCGCGGAAATCCGCCTGTACCTGTTCGATGCCGTCAAGGTGCTTCAGGCCGGTTGTGTCGGGCTGACCGAGACAGCGCACCTCGAGAATTTCCTTGTGGGGTATCTCCCTTTTGAATTCTGCGGGTGTTCTGGTTGCCACGATTTTACCCCGGTTGATGAAGGCGATCCGGTCGCACAGCTCATCCGCCTCATCCATATAATGGGTGGTGAGCAGAATGGTCTTGCCCTGTTTGCGGTTGAGCTCCTCCTTGATGAACTGGCGGATGAACCGGCCGAACTGGGGGTCAAGACCGAGGGTGGGTTCATCCAGGAGCAGGATGTCGGGGTCATGAAGCAGTGCCCGTGCCAGACTGACCTTCTGTTTCATGCCCGAGGAGTAGCGCTCAAGCCGTTCGTTGGCAACTTCGCGCAGGCCGAGCAGCTCCAGCAGATAGTCAATCCGCCGGTCCCGGTCCCTGCCGTGAAGTCCGTAGAGGGCGGCAAAGAAGCGGAGGTTATCCCGGGCAGAAAGTTTCCAGTAAAGGGTGCGTTCGCCCGAGGTGAGCAGTCCGATACGCTGCCGGCAGAAAAGCGAGTCGGTAAACACATCATGGCCGAAGAGCCGGATTGTGCCCGAATCCGGAATCAGGAGGGTGGCAATGCAGCGCACGAGGGTCGTTTTGCCGGCACCGTTCGGTCCCAGCAGTCCGAACAGCTCACCCTGCGGGATGGTCAGGCTCGCACCGTCCAGTGCCCGGACCACCTTTTTTTTCAGTCCGCGCCCGCGCCGGAACAGCTTGACAACATTGTCACAGAGCAGTGCGGGCGGACCCGGATTAGGATGTGTGCTGTCTGCCATAGACTGTCCGTTCAATTAAATCATTAATTTTATCCGCCGTGCCGTCCCATGTCCACTGATGCGACCATTCAACCGCCTGCCTGCTCAGACGTTGGCGCAGGTCAGCGTCGGTTAAAACCAGTTCGAGCTTTGCTGTCAGCTCGTTGATATTGCCATATTCATAAAACAGGCCGTTGACCCCGTCACGGGAGGAGTCAACCAGTCCGGGTGAACGGGCAACAACTACCGGTGTGCCGCAGGCATTGGCTTCCATAACAATCAGCCCCCAGCCTTCTTTGATCGAGTTTTCTGCCAGCACGGCGCTGCGCTGGTACCAGCTGATTTTCTCCGCCTCGCTGACAAATCCGGTGAAAAGGACCCGGTCGGTAATTTGCAGTTTCCGGGCAAGTGCTTCCAGGCGGGGCCGGTCATCGCCATCGCCAACGATTACGACCCGGAAATGGAGGCCCTTTTGTTTCAGACACTGTGCTGCGTAGAGCAGGTGATCGGTTGACTTGTATTTTTTCAGCCGGCCGACATGCAGAATTACCGGTTCACGCTTAGTATCCGGCAGCGGGCGGAAGCGTTCAAAATCGGTTCCCGGCGGGGCTACGGTAATTTGCTCCGGCGGGATGCCGAGCCGGATGACATCCTGACGCGAACTTTCCGAGATTACCGCAAACGGGCAGTGCCGGTAGGCAAGCGGGATCAGACTTTCCGCAAGGTAGATATAGGCGGCGAGCGGCGCCGGCACCTCATGAAAGATGCTCTTCCGGAAGAGGTGCATCAGTAGCACGAGAACCGGTTTGTCAGTAAGCCAGGGGGAGTAAAAGGGGATTTTGTTCAGGTCGTCGACAACCAGATCGAATGCGCCTTCCCGCAGAATGGAAGGAAGTCGGCGGTAGACGGTCCAGTTGAAAGTCCATTTCCCCCCCAGACGGATAATCCGGATACCCTCCAGTTCATCAGCCGACGCGGCTCCGGGGTACTTTTCGGCAAGCACCGTAATCTGATGTCCCCGGCGTACCAGGCGCCGGCAGACTTCATAAAGGTAGATTTCAGCACCGCCGGCGAGCGGATTTCGAGGGCAGCGCCAGTTGATAAAAAGGATGTGCATAGATGAGCATAACTGATATTTTTAAAATGTCAAGAGCGGAGCTTGAATTCAGTTTTCGGCCGGTGTTTTTTGCCTCGGATGGAGGATAAGTTAAAATAAAATTATGGGAAACACCGGAACGCAGCGCAAACTGGGCGCGCAGATGCTGATGCTGATTATCGGGTATCTTCTGTCGCCCCTTTCCTGGTGGAACGACCTTTTTATCAATCTGCCGATTGCCTATCTCTTCGGTGCCGGGATGAGTCTGTTCCAGCGCCGGCTTTTTGCCCCCGGGATGGTGGCTGGTTACTGGTTCACCAATCTTCTGGGGCTGTATCTCATCCAGCGGGCCGGCTGGAACATTGCTGTCCGGCTGAGATCGGGCAGCGGGCAGGAAATTCCTCCCGCACCGCACCGGCACCGTGCCTGGCTGGTGCAGGTATTGACCGCGCTCGGCTGGACGGCGGTAATTGTCGGGCTGATTTTTACCGGCGTGCTCAAGCCTCCGGGATTTATCGCCAGGGCGGCAGCCCGTTGACTTTATCTGATGGCACAGGAAAATTATCTGTGAGCTTCTGGCTGCTGCTGCTGGCAATTGTACCCGGGATCGCCCTGCTGCTTTTCTTCTACTTCCGTGACCGCTATAAGAAGGAACCGCTCTGGCCCATCTTTCTTGCCTTTGTCCTGGGGGCATTTGTAACCCTGCCCGCCTCTGCCAGCTCGTCATTTCTGCAGCGGCTGAGCGGCTGGCTGAGTCCGGGTGCGGGTATCATGCAGATATTCCTGGGTACCTTTTTAATTATCGGACTCGTCGAAGAGGGGTGGAAGTTCTTTGTTGTGCGTTTCTACTGCTACCACCGGCCGGAGTTTGACGAGCCCTATGACGGTATTATGTATTCCACCGCGGTTGCCCTTGGTTTCGCTACGCTGGAAAACATTCTTTATGTCTTCAGTCCGGGGATGCTGGGCGGACTGCGCATCGGCATTATGAGGGCGTTCATGGCGGTACCGAGTCATGCATTTTACGGGGTTTTGATGGGATTCTTTCTGGGTGAGGCGAAGTTTGCCCGCTCGGCAGGAGATGCCAATCGCTTGGGATTAGTCGGTTTTCTGCTGGCGGTTGCAGCCCACGGGCTTTATGACTTTATTGTGATCGTCCTGCCCCGGCGGCCGCTTTTGACCGGCAGTCTGATTGTCTTTTCCGTGCTTGCCTGGGTAGTATTCTTTGAAGCCACCAGACGCCAGGCGGAGAAGTCAGCGCACCGGGCGCCGGAGCTTGTCCAGCTCGCCCGTCAGGAGCGGGTGTCAGAAGAGGACCGGACCGGATCGACAAAGGCGCAGCCATGAGTTTTAATATCGGGTTATTCTCAGGCTGATTTTTATTTTTCAGTAATCGTCAAGGGGAAGGTCGGCAGGCACCGGTTGATCCCGGATTTCCCACTCTTCCAGCAGGTGCGGTGCGGTACGCCGACAGCTTGAGCCGGCCGATTTGGCGGAGACAGTTGGGATTACTGGTTGTTATTGCATTATCTGCAATCGAATTTATAATATTACTATGCCCAACCCGTCCAATAATCCATATCTGTCACGAAACCGCCAGGAGGTAACGGCAGAAAGTCAGCTCTGGGAGGAAGCGCTCAATGCGTTTTACCGGGATGATGACGAGACGGCGCTGGCACTGCTGCTGGAGGTTCTTGAGACTCAGCCCGACAACCTGCGTGCCGCATACCTGGCAGTGCTGTGTGCTGCCAATCTGAGTGATGAGGAGACAGTTGAGGAGGTGTGTGGTGCGGTGCACCGGCATGGGGCACGGCATCCTTATGCCCTGGGCTGTGATGCGGTACGCGCAATGTTCTATGCCAATTATGAAAGGGCAGAACATCTTTTTGACCTGGCACTGCAGGCGCTGCCTGATGACATTGACCTCGGTATTGGACTGGCCATTTTGTGCGAACAGATGGGGCAGGAGGAGAAGTGTGCAGAACTTTACCGCCGGGTACTGGAGCGTTCGCCCGACAACATCCGTGCCCGAATCTCGCTGGGCATCAGTTATGCCCTGAGCGGCGAGTACCTTTCCGCCTTTGCCGAGTATCAGTATGCGAAACAGCTTGACCCGAGCGTGGAAAATCCCCACCAGCATCTCGGAAGAGATTTCTATGCGGACGGACTGCTGACCGAGGCGGTGCAGGAGTTTCTGCAGGCAATTGCCGAAGAACCGGAACAGCCGGCAGCCTATTTCTTTCTTCTGGACTGTTACCGGCGGCTGGGCGAAATTGATGCCGCCCTTGATGTTTATCAGCAGATCCGGATACGGTTCGCTCATGAGCCTGAACTCATGAGTCAGTTCTTTGAGCAGTTCCGGATGTTTAATGAGGCATTACCACTGCTCGAGCGGCTGCACAGGGAGCATCCGGAGGACCTGGAAATTTTACTCCGGCTCTGTCGCGCCTACGAGGAGACCGGTCAGCCTGCAGAGGCGCTCAACCGGCTTGAGAAGTCAGTTCCCGATGACCCCGAAGCCGGACCGCTCTGGTCCGAGCTTGCCAGACTTTATTATCAAATTGGTGAATATCAGTCGGCGGCAGCAGCAGCAAAAAGGGCGGTTGAGTTCAACCGCTACGACCAGGAAGCCTATGGAGTGCTCACCGATGCCCTGCTGATGCTCGGAAAGATTGAGGAGGCGGAGGCTGCCGCGCAGGAGATGGAGCGGATTCAGGATGAAGCCTGGCAGCGGTATCAGCGGCGGTTTTCCGGTCTTGAGGAGGAAGGCGAAGATTAACTTCCGGTCTCTCCACCGTCAGGCACTGGTTGTTGATCTGCACTGTGATTCAATTTTAGACCACATCAGTGGCCGGCGGGATATTATCCGCAAAACCAGAGGTCATATTGACCTGCCGAAACTGGAAGCCGGTGGTGTCAAGGTGCAGGTTTTTGCCATCTTTCCGGACCCGAAAAAGATCAAAGCTGGAGAGTATGAATCTTTTGTCCTGCACGCCGCGGTGGCAATCCGGAAATTATGTCACCAGCACCCGGACCGACTGGGGTTGGCGCTCTCGCCCCGCGGTCTGAAACGGCTTGTCGATCAGGGCAGGATTGCGGTGGTGATCGGAGTTGAAGGGGGGCATGCGCTTGAAGGGAATCTGGACCGGATTTACCGGTTCTTCCGAGCCGGGGTGCGAGTACTGACCCTCACCTGGTGCAATTCAAATGAACTGGCAGATGCAAGCTGGGATAAAAACCGGCCGCATAACGGGCTTTCCCCGCAGGGCAGAGAAGCGGTCCGAATCATGAACCGGCTGGGGATGATAATTGACCTGTCCCATGCAGCAGAAGCCAGCTTCTATCAGGCGCTGGAGCTGAGTTCGGCACCGGTTATCGCTTCCCATTCCGGGGTCTATGCACTCCGCCGTCACAACCGTAACCTGAAGAACGATCAGCTGAGCGCGCTGGCACAGCAGGGCGGGATGATGGGTCAGGTTTTTTTGCCGGCATTTCTCTGCCCGGACCCGGGCCGGGCATCAATTAACAATGTTATCCATTCGATCGATTATGTTGTCCAGAAGTTCGGACCCGGGGTCATCGGACTGGGTTCGGACTTCGACGGGTTTTCCGGTAGGCTTAAAGGTCTGGAAAATGCGGGCAAACTGCCAGAAATTACCCGCAGACTGCTGCAATTGGGCTATACAGAACCGGATGTCAGAAAAATTTTGGGGCTGAACTTTTTCCGGGTGTGGCAGGAGGTGTGGGACAACAGAGCGGTTACCAGTTGACAAAGGAGGCGTGGTGAAAAATATATTCATGACAATAATACTGCTTGCCGCATTTGCCGGCGCGGCTGAACTAAGCATCAGCCTGAACATTGACCCGGCAGCGGTAATACTGAGTCAGCAGGACAGCTGGACGGTGGTCCGGCTGACTGCTGCTCCTGAGGGAACGGTTGTGCTGGCAACGGATGAGCCCGGAGAACCGCTATTGCCAGTGCTGTCAGGGAATATACTGATTCCGCCTGATGCCCGGCTGAGGTCAATTCGCATCAAGGTGGTGGAGTGGCAGGAGCTCGGCGCAGGTTTGAAGCTCTATCCGGTGCAGCCGATGAGACCGCTATCCCGGTTTAACTCGGTTCCGTTTGTAGCGCCCAGCGCTGAAATTTACCGTTCCGATCTGGCTTACCCGGCAGAGATGGTTCAGGCGGTTCCTCCCGGCTCCAAAGCCGGGTTCCGGCTTGCCGGATTTCTTTTCTGTCCGTTTGCATATCACCCGGTATCAGGCAGACTGCGGCTGGCACAGCAGGCGGTGCTGACGGTTGAGTATGAAGCCGGATCTGTTCCGGTTGCACATCTCAGCCCCGGTCAGCTGACGCTTATGCGGGAAGATGTTGCCCGGCTTGTTGTTAATCACGAGGATATCGAAAGGTTTGCGCCGGCAACAGCAGAATCTGACGGTCCGGAGCTGGATGTGGCGGTGATCACCTCCAGCACCTTAATGCCTGCGGTAAGCAGTTTTGCCAGCTATCTCCAACGCAAGGGTTACTTTACCGAGGTATTTGCTACAGAGTCAATTTATGTCCGGTATCCCGGTCGGGACAATCCCGAGAAGATCCGCAATCTGCTCAAGGAGCTGTTTGTTTCCCGCGGGCTCAAATATGTCGTTTTAGCCGGGGATGTCCAGCATGTACCCTGCCGGACCGGTTATCTGCCCTATTCACCATACAACGTTCCTGCCGACCTTTACTATTCGGACCTGGACGGGACCTGGGATTTTAACAACAACGGGCAGTTTGGTGAGTATTCCTATACCAGTTACAATCCGGATTCTGTGGATTTATTTTCCGATATCGTGGTGGGCCGGCTGCCACTTGATGACGCCAGCCACCTTGCCAATTTTCTGCGCAAGGATACGCTCTATGAGCGTCATCCGGACACAACCTATCTCCGGAAAGTACTTTTGCCGTTTGAGGCGCTGTGGTCAAATATTGATTATTACGGCCGGATTGTGAACAGAAATATTGCCCTTGCCCTGTCGGGAATCGGAGCCTGGACCGTGGACTCGGTATACAATATGAGTCCGTCCCAGTGTGTGGCGAGCATCAACGCCGGCCGGCATCTGTTTCATTTTGCGGGACACGGTTCGGTGAGTGCATTCGGTTCAACGTTTTCCACCAGCAACCTCAGCTCACTGACCAATACGACCATGCCGGTTATTGTCAACTCAATGGCATGTGACTGCGGGAATTTTGATCAGCAGGACGGACTGGGCGAGCAGTTTATCAATGCTACTGCCGGCGGTGCGGTATCTACCTGTCTGAACGCCCGCTACGGCTGGGGCGCACCGCCGAATATGGGTCCTTCGGAGAATCTGTGCATGGAGTTTTACAACAATTACCTCCGGGGCTTCAACCAGGGAAGGGCGTATGCGTTAGCCAAGGATTTCTTCCGGAACGCCGCTTTCAGTCAGATGACCTATCGCTGGTCAGTCTATGAGTGGACGCTGCAGGGGGATCCGACAATGCTGTTGTGGCGCACCACACCCAAAGGTCTGCTCGTTTCCTGCCCGGATACGATTCAGGCAGAACCTCAGGTGCTCGCTGTTGGTGTGCGGTATGCTGACGGGCAGCCGGCGACCGGTGCCAGGGTGGCGATACTTCATGGTGACCAACTGGTAGGGCGCGGCATTACCGATAGAAATGGCCGGGCGCAGGTAGTGCTTAATCAGGTTGGAGATACCTGGAGCCTGACATTGGGTGTGACTGCACAGGACGGTGCACCCGCGGAGAAAACGCTGGCAGTAAGGAGCGGCAGCGCCAAGCCACTGCTTGTGTATCGCTACCACCGGGTTGACGACGAAAACGGGCGATTGGACCCGGGGGATGAAGTAAATGTGCATATTACAATTGCGAACGAGGGCAATCAGGCAGCAGGAAGTGCGACCGCAATTCTGCATGTTTATTCGCCCTTCATAACTTTAATAGATTCGGTGAGCAGCTATCCGGCGACCCTTCCGGGTGATACCGCATCAGGCGAACCTTTCCGGCTGCGGGTAAGCCCGAACTGCCCCCATGGGCAGCAGGTTGAGCTTGAACTGACAGTTGCTGCCGATTCGGTAACCTTTACCTCACAGCTGGAGGTCGTTGTCGGTATGCCCCATGCCCGCTCCGGGGTCTGGGCGGTCCATGATACTGCAGATTTTGTTGCTGCGGTGTGTGCGAACGGTGGTATCGGTACCACCAGCTGGCGGGGTGAAGGGCTGGGGTTTATTTATCCGAAAAATCACCCCTGGTCCTCATCAGCAATGATGCATGGTGCACTGCTGTTAGGTATCAGATACCCGGATACCTTCTGGGTGGCAGACAATTATTATGGCACACCCTGGCAGGTGACGGCACAGGACTTTGCAATCGTGGATTCGATCCGGCCGGTGCTGCCGCCGGAGTTCGGTGATCAGGAGTTCGTTGCGGTATTTTCCGATGCCCGTCATCCCCAGCCGAAGGGAATAACTGTCACTCAGCGTTCATTTGTGAGCGCGCGGGCCCAGCATAAGGATTTCATGGTGCTCGAATACCGGATTCACAATAACGATACGATGCCAATTGCCAACCTCTGGACTGGTGTTGCATGCGATTTCCGGACCGCGTTCTGGAACCAGAACGATTCGGTGGATTACCCCGGGGTGGATACCATCCGTAACCTTGCCTATGTCCGGGCACAGCCGGAAACGCTGACGCTTGGTGTCCGCCCGATTTATCCACCAGAGGTGTCCGGCTTTGCCAACAGCATCTTTCATCAGACTTATATTCAGGACGGTTTCACCAAAAGGGAAAAGATGGACTTTCTCGATGGTACCCAGCGTGCTGTATCCGGGACAAACATGGGGAACTGGCATGCTCTGGTTTCCTGCGGGCCGTTTACGATTCTCCCCGGAGACAGTCAGATCGTTGCCTTCATCATTGTTGGCGGCAGAACGGTGGCCCAGATGAGTGCTGCATCCGATACCGCATTCAACTGGTATGAGCCGCAGGTCGGAATGCAGGAGTCCAAACTGGACGGTTTGTCCCGGCTCCGGATTCAGGTGCGACCGAAGGTGTTCAGCCGTAATCTAACCATCAGTTATATTCAGGATCAGCCCGGATCACTGGAAATGCGGGTTTATAATTCGAGTGGCAGACTAATGGAGCAGGTGGATATCCCCGATGCCGGGATTTCGGGAAACTGGCACTGGGTGCCCAGGGTGCCGGAACGGGGTATATTCTTCCTGATGGTTAACGGCCAGACGGAAAAAGTGATCCGCATCGAATAACGGGCAGAGACGAAAACCGGGGCTTGACATCGTGTCAAGCCCCGGATCTTTTTAAGGAGGCAACCGGCGGTAGCCGCAAATTTCCACCCTCAGGGTTTATTTGGGGGCGGGCTGATGCAGGCAGCAAGCAGTCAGAGACTTAAGGTGGATAGGCGCGAGCCTTTCTTTTAGACAGGCCCGATTTTTGGAGAGGACTGCTGGGGTGGTAAATTATGGGGCCTACATCAGCCCGCCTGCGTTACAAACCGAACTAACGCAACCCCCAAACTCCCTCCTTCTTATTACATCCGCTCTCGGATGTAACCCGTTATAATTATATAGCACCCTGCATGCCAACGCAGAAGTTTACACACAAGTTACTAATTGTCAATATGTTACAGAGTTAAGTCAAATTCTGCACTAATGCGACATTTTTAAATCCGGTTAAGGGTTAGCGCTGTAAGTGTTTGTTTTTCAATCTGTTGGCGATGCGACCGCTGTTAAGGGTTGACAGTGGAGGTGGTCAGCCTCAGGCCCCTGCCGGTTGTCAGGTTCTTGTAAAGTATAATTCTCCGGGCGCCGGTTTTTTCAATCCAGTAAATTTCGTCAAGGTATGGCTGGTGGACCAGGATTTTCTCACATTCGAATGAGCCGGCGGGAATGCCTACAGTATCAGTGCCAGCAAAACTCAGCTCAGCAATAGTTGACATCCCGCCCGGAGGAACAGTTAACGGAGTGATCACGAGAATGTGGAGCGGTATTTCAGTGCTGATGATTTTTAAGCTCCGGCAGAGGAACGGCAGCTGGAAGAAATCATAGGTCAGGGCACCGGTGGGCAGACGGTTTTCAATGTCGCCGTCAGAAGTACGAGTGATGATCCGGGCGTTTCGCTCCTGGTAGAGCGTGGTAATAAACAGCAGGGTATCATTTTCTGCCGGATAGATGAGCGAGCTGAGAGGTGTGAGGTCTGCACGGTTGAAGGTGACTACAGTCGATTCGGTCCGGTAGCGGTTTGCCAGTCGGGAATCTGGAGCAGGAAATCGGTCGACGGTATAAAGCCGGAAGCACGGGATTTCGAGGTTTACCCGGCTGACTTTCATCAGCCGGGTACCTAAAGGCTCGGAGTTGCCTCTCAGGTTGATCCATTCGTAAACGACAGTTTCGCCATCAACCACCGGTGGTGGTGCGAACCGGGCAATGGGTTGAAGAACTGTTCTGCCTGCCTGGCGGCAAAGACAGGAGATGAGCAGAATCAGAGGGATCAGTGCCAGATTCAGTCGCCTGATATGGCTATTATATCCGGCAGTGGGCGGTTGTCAAAAGCAAGACCTGCATTTATTTTAGTTGACAGAGTGCGCAGGTTTTAGAAACTTTGAATTAATGAACGGTCAACAGATTGCTGAGCGACTCCGCACCCGGTCCGGGCTGACCCTGATTCTGGCAGCACTGGCGATGATTCAGGTGGTACTGTATCTCCAGACCCTGAAATATCAGTTTGTCTGGGACGACCGGCTGCTGATTGTCGAGAACCGCCTGTTGACCAAAGCCGGACCCTGGGGAATTTTCACCCGGCCCTTCTGGAGCGGAACCGAGGTGGCGGAGTGGAACCGGCATCTGGTTTATTACCGCCCACTGACCACACTCAGTTTCTGGCTGGACCTGAAGTTTGCCGGTCTGAACCCGGCATATTTTCATCTGGTAAATGTAGTCCTGGCAGCAATATCAACCGTGCTTGTTGCGCTGATCGTTTGGGAACTGCTGCATTCCGGAGTCTGGGCCGGTATTGCCGGGTTGCTGTTCGCAACTCATCCGGCTCATGTGGAGTCGATCGCCTTTATTTCCGGCAGAACCGATCTGCTGCTGACCGTATTTATTGCGGGTGCCGGCTTTGCCCTTCTGCGTTCGTTCCGGAAGCGGGACCGGCGCTGGTGGTGGCTGGTGCCGCCGCTTTTTCTTTTCGGGGTGTTAAGCAAGGAGACCGGAATCATGTTTCCGGTGCTGGTGCTGTTGACGCCGCTTCTCATTCAGGTGCGGCCACTGCGTGGGTTTTATCTGATGGTACTGGGTGTTTTTCTCGCGGCAGCGGCATATCTGGTCATGCGGTGGATTGTATTCCGTCAAGCACTACCGATGCCAGCCGGCTTTTTCCCGGTCGATCTTACTAACGCGATCAATACCTTCGGCTATTACATTCGGATGTTCTTCTGGCCGTTTGATCACCATGCGAAAATTCCGATAAACCCCGCATTTCTGAAACCCCAGTCTTATTTCCTTTATGCACTGATATTTCTTTTTTCGGTACCACTGGCGGCGCTCAGACCGAGATTCCGGCTGGCGCTCTGGAATTATGCCTGGACATTTCTACTTCTCCTGCCAGTAAGCAATATCATTCCGCTCGGACCACAGGCAGCAGAAAGGCTCCTATATCCCGCCTCCGCAGGTCTGGTTGGACTGGTGATTGTGATTCTCTCCCGGCTGCTCTGGTCGCTCAACCGCACCCGGCAGGCTGCGGGAGTGCTGCTGATGCTGACCGCCGTGCTGTTCGGATATGACAGTTTTCGGCGAATGCCGGTCTGGGAAAATGAGCTCAGTCTGTTTTCAGTGATGGTCCGGGAGGCACCAGGAGCCCCGAGCGCCTACATGGGACTGGCGCGGGTGCTGAGTCCGTCAAATCCCGATTCCGCAATCCGGCTGCTGAACCGGGCGATCATTCTGGATCAGGGGCTGGTTGAAGCACATATAAACATCGCCGGGCTTTATGCGCGAAAGGGTGACCTGCGCCGGATGTTTCATCATTTGCGTCTTGCCGAAGAACTGGAACCCGGTTCTGCCCGGGTGCATAACAACTTCGGCTACGGATATCTCTTTGCCGGAAGATTTGACAGCGCCCGCGTGCGGTTCGAGCAGGCACTGGCAATTGATTCCACTCTGGCGCCATCGCTGCTGGGTCAGGCGCTTGCTGCCGGAATTGGGGGCAGGACGCCGGAGGCGGGCAGACTGTTTAACCGGCTCCTGGCGGTTGAACCGTCATGGCGTGACAGCGCGCGTCTGGTAATCAACGGGCTTTACAGTTTACAGTCGGCGGACACGAGTACACTCACAGCCAAAAGCCGGGCGCTGCTGGTCAATCGCCTGGGCAGTCTGCTGGTGGCACTGGGAGACACGGCGCCGGCTGAACTTTACTACCGCCGGGCGCTGGAACTGGACCCGGACTGCGTGCCTGCGCTTTACAATTTGGCGGTACTGATGATCAATCGCGGTAACAGAGCGGAGGCGCTGGTTTATGTACGGCAGGCGTTACGGCTGATGCCGGGTCTCCGGGAGCTGCAGGAGCTGAAGGCCCGGCTGGAATGAGAAGTCCGGAAAACTGGGAATTTCAGTCCTGATAGCGGGCAGCAATCGGGAATCGCCGGCCAGTACCGAAGGCCCGGCTGGTGACCCGAAGTACCAGCGGCGCCTGTCGGCGCTTGTATTCCATTCTGGCAACCTGACGAACAACCCAGCGGACCGTTTCTGGTGGCAGACCCTGAGCGATAATTTCATCGGCTGACTGCCCGGCTTCAATATGGAGTTCCAGAATCTGGTCAAGTAAGGGGTAAGGAGGCAGAGTGTCTTCATCCTTCTGATTGGGCCGGAGTTCTGCCGAGGGGATTTTCGTAATGATCGCTTGGGGAATAATTTCTTGAGACCGGTTGATATGGCGGGCAAGTTTATAGACCATGGTCTTCGGGAGATCCCCGATTACTGCCAGGCTGCCGCTGAGGTCACCATATAGAGTACAATAACCGACCGCCAGTTCGCTCTTGTTACCAGTGGCAAGGACAAGCGCATTAAACTTGTTGGCAAGTGCCATCAGGATGTTACCCCGCAGCCGTGCCTGAATGTTTTCTTCGGTTTCATCCCAAGGGCGGTCGCCGAATACCGGTTTCAGGCATGTGAGAAACTGACGGAAGAGTGGTGTGATGGGGATGGTGAGAAGTTCAATCCCGAGGTTTGCGGCAAGAAGTCGGGAGTCATCTACACTGCCTTGCGAGGAAAACTCGGAAGGCATGGTTACGCCGAGGACATTTTCCGGACCGAGCGCCGCAACTGCAAGGCAGGCGGTAACCGCCGAGTCAATACCGCCGGACAGACCGATTACCGCCTTTTGAAATCCGCACTTCCGGAAGTAGTCACGAATACCCAGGACAAGCGCCTGATATACCGATTCCAAATCCTCCGCCTTGTCTGCTGCTGCAGGTCGAGCTGGCGGCAGAGCGCGGGTATCAAAGATGAAGATCTGTTCCTGAAACGGCTTGAGATTTGCTCTGATGTTGCCGTCGGCATCTACAATAAGGCTGTTACCGTCAAAGATCAGTTCATCATTGGCTCCAACCTGATTGACAAAGATAAACGGCAGGTGGTGGCGTGTGCAGTGGTGCTTGAGCATTGCCAGACGAAGTGCCGGTTTGCCCAGCCAGAAGGGTGAGGCGGCAATATTGAGCAGCAGGGTTGCACCCAGTCGGGCCTGTTCAGCAACAGGGTCCAGCTGGTAGCGGTACTTGGGCTGAAGCTGGGGCAGGTTCCAGGCATCCTCGCAGATGGAGATTCCCAGCCGTTCGTCACCAAAATTCCAGAGCGCAACCTCCGAACCTGGATCAAAGTACCGCGTTTCATCAAACACGTCATAGAACGGGAGCAGGAGTTTGGGCTGGCAGAAGACCTGTTCTCCCTGATGAAAGCCGAGGGCACAGTTGTAAATTCCTCTGCCGGTCGAGCGCTGACTTCTGATGACTCCGCCGACCAGAATCGCACACCTGTAATGATGCGAAAGCCGGGCGACATCTTTAAGTGCCAGTTCCGCCTTCTGGACAAACCAGGGCAACTCCAGCAGATCCTTGGGCGGATATCCGGTGATGAAGAGTTCAGGCAGGACTAACAGATCCGCCTGCTGACTGCAGGCCTGCTTGAGTGCTGTCTCCAGCTGGCGGATATTGCCGGCGATGTCACCCACTACCGGGTTCAACTGGGCGATTGCAACCCGCATGATTTATAGTGTGCCAATTATCGGCAGACTGTCAAAATATGCAATATCAGGTTTAACCCCCGCAGTAGCCCGAAAGGGTGACGGTTCGGAGAGTTATGGGAAGAGCCGGTAGTTATAACCGACATGAGGACCGGGAAAAAGGGCTCTAAAATGATGTATTGTGAACAGAGCTGGCCGGTGGATAGTGGGTATGGTTACCGGAACTGCCCGGGGGGAAGAGGAAGGTCCTTTTGATTTATTGGCACAATGTTCGGATAAATAATAACTTAATGCTAAAACGTCCATGCAAGTCCCTGGGGATCCGGGCTTACATTTTTGACAGGAGAGCAGGTTGGTGTATTATCAATGAGCAGGGTCACATTTTATATGGACCGCTGCGAACAGGTTACGATGTCTAAACTGTAAGATGCCATTGCTGCTCTTTTCTCTATTGTTGAGCCTCTCGAGTGGGGAGCCGGATCTGAGCCGGCATATCGTCGTTTTTACTATTGATGATGGTTATCGTTCGGTTTATGATTATGTCTATCCCCTGCTCAGAAAACATAAAATGACCGCCACCATCGGGCTGATCACAGATTACCTTGCCGGTCCCGGAGGACGGTATGGCAATCCGGCGACATTTCTGAGTTATCAGCAGGTCCGGGAGATGCTTGATTCAGCGGGAATTGAAATTGCCAGCCACACCCTTTCTCACCCCTGGCTGACCCGGCTGGACAGCGTCAGTGCCTGGAGGGAAATTTATCGCTCAAAAGAGGTTCTTGAGTCACTTTTTGGCGTGCCGGTGATTACATTTGTTTATCCATATGGTGACATGGACCTTCGGACGGTGCGAATGGTGCGTCGGGCCGGCTACCGACTGGCAAGAGCGGTTCGTCCCGGGGTGATCAACTTCTGGGTGGACCCTTACCGGATTCCTGAGTTTGAGCTGCGGCGCGGGACCGCACTGGGTGCGGTAAAAAACCACATTCGGAACAACCCGGTTGCGGTTCTACTCCTGCACCGTGTTGTCCCCAAGCCCAGATTGTTCACTGAATGGCCGGTGGATAGTTTTGCTGACCTGCTGGCGTGGATGGCGGAAAACAGGATTCAGACGAGAACCCTGGCTGAACTTTATTATGAATGGCGGCAGGGGGTGGTGGCGCTGATGCTGAGTGAGCGTAATGCCTCCGGACTTATCTTGGAATCTGATTCAGTTTTACTCAAGGAGGTAGATGTCGACAAAACCGGAACTTTTAACCCCCGCTGAGCTTAAAAAATTCATATACTCCCTTTTCCCGATAAACACATCAATATGTTTGCCTTTGACCGCACCGCCAATGTCGTGGGCATAAAACACGCCGTTTAACTGCCGGCCGTTAACACTAACCCCTTCAAATTGTGGAATATACAGTTTTGAACCCAGAGGTATGATTTCGGGATCAACTGCAATAGATTTCAGCTCCGTCAGTGTAAATCCGCCATGGCCAAGAAAGCGGTCAACAACTTTAACCCGGCCCGAGCCTTTGAGATAGCTGATACACCTCCCATCCCGGAGCCGGGCAGCAGACTCGGTTTTAAAATCTTTGACAAACGCCGAGGAAAATCTGCCCAGCAGTTTTCCATCAATGGTGTAAAGCGGTGTGGACCGGCTCTTGGGATAGTCCGACTCTTCAACTACCCAGTAATAAGTAACTTTGAACCTGCCCAGATAGCGGGCTGTGCCTGTTTTCCCTTCAATTCCAGAATACAACCATGCTGGTGGCGGCCGCCAGGTTCCGGATACCGGGGCAGTGTTTACCTGAGGGCCCAGACACCCGGAGAATAAAAAAACAGTAAAAACAAACCACTTGGACATTTTCATTCAGTTATTAATTATCCCGGCAGCAGGCATGTATGTCAAGAAATTCGCCGTCATTATAACTTATTGATTTTAAATTATTTAATTACAGAGTCGGCTAAAGGAGGTGGGGTTGTTCCGGTTTTGGCGGTGTGCGATTCAGATGTTGATAGGCAAGTTTTGTCGCAATTCTGCCTCTGGGTGTGCGCTGAATAAACCCCTGCTGCACCAGGTAAGGCTCATAGACCTCCTCGATTGTGCCCGGGTCTTCGCTTACTGCAACTGCGAGTGAGCCGATACCTACCGGTCCGCCATCGAACTTCTCGATTATTGTCAAAAGAAGCCTTTTGTCCATTTCATCCAAGCCACGGTGATCAACATCCAGCTGTTCCAATGCATAGCGGGCGATCTCCCGGTCTATCAGTTCTTTGCCTTTCACCTGAGCAAAGTCCCGGACCCGGCGCAGGAGTCTGTTGGCAATCCGCGGTGTGCCGCGGGCGCGGTTGGCAATTTCCCATGCACCGTCCTCATCGATTTCAATTTTCAAAATCCGGGCACTCCGCCGGATAATCTGGTAAAGCTCCTCAGGTGGATAATAGTCCAGCCGCAAGATGATGCCAAAGCGGGAACGGAGCGGTGCGGTCAGCAGTCCGGTGCGGGTGGTGGCACCCACCAGCGTAAATGGCGACAAATCAATGCGTTCGGACCGGGCGCCCGGACCTTTATCCAGAAGAACATCAATTGCAAACTCCTCCAGTGCCGGGTAGAGGAACTCCTCAACCGCTTTGTTAGTCCGGTGGATTTCGTCAATAAAGAATACATCCCCCCGGTTCAGGCAGGTCAGAATGCCCGCCAGGTCAGCTGGACGTTCAAGAATCGGACCGGCAGAGCAGCGGATCTGACCGCCCATTTCATTTGCCAAGATGTGGGCAAGCGTCGTTTTCCCCAGACCGGGCGGGCCGGACAGGAGAACATGCTCCAGCGGTTCGGAACGCATTTTTGCCGCCTCAATAAAGACCCGGAGGTTATCCTTGATCTTTGTCTGGCCAATAAACTCATCAAGAAACCTGGGTCTGAGGGTTTCATCCAGGCATTCCTCGCCGTTCAGCCGCCGGGGAGAGGAGATGCGTTCGAGACCTTGATGACGCATATCAATCTTGGTGGGCAAGCGCCTGTTTTAACAGTTCGGGCAAGGTGGTTTCAGGGGTGATATGGAGCCGTTTCAACCGCTGCAGCGCCTCCTTCCGTTTCAACCCCAGAGATTCAAGCGCATTGACCGCCTGCTCAAAGACATCTGGTGTCAGCTGGTGCTGTTCAGGTGTCTCGGGTCGAGAGCTGGACAGTTTCATAATTAGTTCTGAAGCCTTTTTTTCACCAATTCCCGGAACTGAGCGCAGCAGCTGGATGTCCTGGCGGCGGATTGCAGCCAGGATTTCAGCCGGCTCAAAACGGGAAAGCAGATTTAGTGCTGCTTTGGGTCCGACCCCTTTCACTGAGGTGAGCTGACGAAATACCGCAAGTTGTTCCTCCGTATCAAATCCAAAAAGTTCAATGCCGGCGCGAGTAACATCCATAAACACAAACAGCTGTGCATATGCCCCCTGGTTCGGCAGCCGGCTGGAGGTGGAAAGCGGAACATGGAGTTCAAAGCCGATACCGTTAACATCAAGAACAATCATGGTGGGCTGTTTGATTGCGATTATCCCCTTGAGCCGGCTGATCATCGACCAAGTCTGGATTTCAGGCACCAGGCGACTGCGAGGGCATCGGCGGCGTGTTCAGGCAGTCGGCCGTTAGTCCGGAGCAGTTTCCGGATCATATAATTCAACTGGCTTTTGGATGCCCGACCTGAACCGGTAACTGCCAGTTTGATCGTTGCCGGGGTCAGTTCATAAACCGGGATCCGGTTTTTTGCCAGGGCGGTCAGGATGGCACCACGGGACTGGGCGGAGAGAATGACACTGCGTGCCCCGCCTCCTTTAAAAAAAAGGGTTTCAATCGCACAGCAGACCGGCTGATATCTGTGGATAATCCGAGAGATTGTCTGATTGAGCACCAGCAGCCGGGTGGCAATGGTGTCTTGGGGTGAAGTTGTAATTACCCCCTGGGCAACGATTACGCCATCCGGGTCAATAATTCCAAAACCGGTGGCACTCAGACCCGGGTCAATACCGAGGATTCTGCCCTGGATTGGTTCAGGTTCCGGACGAGCTGAGCTTTTCGAGCACCTCGTCCGGGATATCGAAGTTGGCATAAACCTGCTGGACTTCTTCCAGCTCCTCCAGCATCTCAATCAGTTTCAGCACCTTGGGTGCGTCCGACTCCGAGACCGGCACGGTGTTCGTCGCAATCTGGGTGAGCTCAGCCCGATCCCATTCCACTCCCGCCGACTTCAGCTGGCGCTTTACCGCCTCAAAACTCTCTACCGGTGTGATTACGGTAAAGTTTGTGGCGTCGCTCTGGACATCGTCAGCGCCCGCCTCCATTGCTGCGCTCAGTACCGTATCCTCGTCGGTTTTTGAGCGGTCAATTACAATAATTCCCTTGGGTTTGAACTGCCAAGCAACACAGCCCGCTGCGCCCATGGAGCCGCCGTATTTGTCAAACACATGGCGCACTTCAGCAGTGGTCCGGTTCTTATTGTCGGTCAGGGCACGCACCAACAGGGCAACTCCGCCCGGTGCATAACCCTCATAAAAAACCTCTTCATAAAAAACTCCGGGCAGTTCGCCGGTTCCGCGCTTGATTGCCCGTTCAATGTTTTCCGCCGGCATATTGATCGCCCGTGCCGCCTCAACAGCGGTGCGCAGTCTGGGATTGGCTTCAATATCACCGCCTCCCATCCGGGCAGCGGTAGTGATTTCACGGATGAGCTTGGAGAATGCTCTTCCCCGCGCTGCGTCCAGCTTACTTTTCTTGTGCTTAATTGTTGCCCATTTCGAATGTCCGGACATAAATATCCTCCTGAAAATTTAAAATTCTCTGCTAAATCCGGTATATTCTATTAAATTTACTGCCAGATGTCAATTGATAACTCTATCTTGACCAGGTGACCTTGTGCCGGACGGTGACGTTGCCGGTGGTAAGTGTAATCAGATAGGTTCCACGGCGGACGGGCTGATGATGGCTATCAGTTCCGTCCCAGACCAGCGAATGGTAGCCGGCAGACTGCTGCTGTTCCAGCAAGACCTTGACTGGTCTGCCTGCAAGATCAAACACCTCAGCCCGGACCAAGCCTGCCCGACGCAGGAGATATTCAATCCGGAGTGAGCCCCGGCGCACTGCCGGCTGTGCCCGGACAATCCGGAGCACATTTTCGCCGCCGGAACGCTCCCGGATTCCGGTCGCAGCTTCGCCGGCGGCAAACACCGCAACAGGAAATTCGTTTGCGGGCAGCATCAGCGCGTTACGGACAGCACTCCGTTCTGTGAGGGTCAGCGGCATTGTGGCGTAGCCGTTGATCCCCAGCGCCCGGGTCTGCATCAGCAGATTAAAGACGGCAAAACCGGCTTCCTGCATTGTGCGATAGGTTGAGGTGTCGTCAACACAGATGATCAGATAGAGCGGAGCAGTTGACGGAATACGGTTCGAGGCGCTGCGCAGCGCAGGCCGCCAGTCACCGGAAAGCAGGGGTTCAAGCCGGTGGTCCCGGGTGGCAAGGTTATTTCCCGGCGGGAGCCGGTTCCAGTAGCGGCTGACACCATCCCCGGTGACCAGATAGATTTTACCAGTAAGGAAGTAGCCGGCAATGGCACTGGGCACGGTCAGTCCCTGCCGGTTGTTCGAGGTGCGATGCGGGGTGACACCATAGGCTGCCCAGAGCAGTTGAGATACCGTCTCCAGTGAGGGGGGAATGCCGGTAAACTGAGAATCGGGTGCCAGTTCGGCAAGCAGAATTTCAAAAGTATCAATACCATTCACCAGGGGTGCGGGCAGACTGGAATCGGAGGAGATCGCAACCAGGGTTGAATCAACTCCGCGTGCCGGCGCCCGGCCCAGAACATTAACCATCAGAATCGGATGGGCGGGCTGCCAGTTGCTGTTGGCATAATCGGTTGCCCATTTCATCGGACAGCAGACCACTTCGCCGGTATCGGTCCAGAAGGCAATTGCTGCAAGTAGACCTGCCTGAATTGACATTCCGGCGTCCTCATGGCGCGGGGTGGCAACTCCGATCTCATAGGCGGAACCCGAGTTGTAGCGGTGGTCGCCGGCAAGATGAATTGAAAGTGTCCGGGTATCGGGATCATAGCGGTAGACATTGTCAGCGGTGGCAACATAAAACTCCCGATAGGCGCCGGAATACGGCACCCGGCTCATCGCCCACAGCACATTGGCCAGCACCTGAACCGGCAGCGTGCCATCAAAACCGGAATGGACCGAATAACGGCTGTTAGCAAGCAGTTCAAATGAGTGAGCATGGACTACCGGTGCGGGCAGTGATTCCGTTCGGGTCAGCACGGGCAGCTGGGCAGCAGAACCGATGGTCAGCAACAGCAGAAGCACCGAGCCTGCGCTCCAACGCATATTTAAATCATACCCGCTGTTACACCCGCGTCAACTTCCGCGGTCAGGTGATTATGCTTTCGCCGGGAATATCACAACTGGACACGCTGTGTTCCTCCAGCCAGTCCAAAAGCTGGCTCAACCGGGTATAGGCGAGACAGATCGTGGTATCAGCAGCACCATAATATACCCGGATGGTTTCGCCATCCGGTTCGAGAATGCTCCCACACGGAAAGACGACACTGGCAACATCACCCACGCGTTCGTATTCCATTACGGGTCCGAAAATCCACTCGGTGCTGCGCCGGACGCAGCGCCAGGGTTCGTTTAAATCCAAAAGTGCCAGACCCACTCGATAAATGCAGCCACCGGGTGTGTCCTTGACCCCGTGATAAAACATCAGCCAGCCATGCGGGGTTTCCAGCGGCGGGGAGGCGAGGCCAACCCGGCTGGCATCCCACCAAGCGCCCTGCCGTGCCGGCAGGACCAGATGATGTCTGCCCCAGTGAATCAGGTCCGGAGAGCGGGAGATGTAGATATGGGCACCAAGCGATGTGATCGGACGGTGAATCATCAGCCAGTAACCGTTGAACCGCTTGGGCATTAGCGCCGCATCCTTATCTGCCGGCGGCATCACCACACCCAGCCGTTCAAACCGGGCAAAATCTGCAGTGAGGGCAAGTGCAACTGCCGGACCGGCCCGGGAGTAAGCGGTATAGGCAACAGCATATTTATTAAGTTCCGGAACAAATGTGATTCGGGGGTCTTCAATCCCCCACACCTCCTCAGGATAGTTTACCGGATCGGGTGTCAGCACGGGTGCAGGTTCAATTTCCCAGTTATCAACGCCGTTTCGGGATCGGGCAATACAGAAATGGGAGATGCCGCAGCGATCCTCAACCCGGCAGAGAAGCAGTGTGGTCCCGTCAGGAAGCAGCACCGCACCCGGATTGAAAACTGAATTTACAGGATAAGGCCAGTCACGGGGCGCAAGGATGGGGTTGTTTGCCACCCGCCGGAGCAGTGGTTGATGATCACCGTTCATCGGTTGTCGGTGGGAGACTGGGCGCTGCGGATTGTGAGCAGCGAGGCAATAAACGAGAGAGTTGCCTCCGCGCCCTCATTACCATTGACGCCATCCGGGTGCAGGCCGTCATGACAGCCACCGGTAGTATAATCATAGACCGGCAGACCGAGGTCATTCCGGCCCAGAAACCATTCAAATGCCCGGCGCATCTCCTCGCGCCAGCGCCGTTCATGTGTTACCAGATATGCCTGATAGCAGGCTTCAATCATACAGTGGGCTTCAATCGGTTGCTGGTCAAACCGGGCGCGTGTGCCCCCGCGGCGCCAGCCGGTGTGGGCGATGGGAATAAAATGATTGTGCTCTGAGGTCTGGACCTGAATCAGCCATTCGAGCGATTTCAGTCCGGCATCGATGAGCTCCTGCCGGCCCAGCTCCCGGCCGGCGGCGATCAGCGCCTCACTGAGCCGGGCGTTCGCATAGGACAGGACCGGCTCAAACCAGCGCCAGTCGGCGGAGGCGTTTGCCTGATAAAGCTGGAACAGCCGTTCCGCAAGCAGTTCCCGGAAACGCCGGGCGTTACTGTCGCCCGGGAAGCGTCGAGCATAGGCACAGATTCCAAGTATTGTATATGCCCAGGCACGCGGGCTGGTGAACAGCTCCACTGCCGGCAGGCCGGCAGCAAAGAGATTCATCGCCAGAGCAAGTATTCCCTCCTCCGGTGCCAGATTAACCGCATAACCCAGCGCCCAGAGCGCCCGGCCGTGACTGTCTTCAGAACCATACTCTTCAAGCCAGTGCCGGTCATAGGAGAGAAAGTTGCGGAACCGGCCGTTCTGGCGGTTAAAGGCAAAATCGACAAAGGCAAGATAGCGTCGGATGAGCCGGGAGAGCAGCAGTTTGTCTGATTCCAGTTCCCGGGCACGCAGGGCAACGAGCAGTGCCCGGGCGTTGTCGTCGGTGGTGTAACCCTCATTGAGGTTGGGGACAGTGCGCCGGGCATGCTGGAGGATGCCGGTGTCATCGGTCAGGGTCAGGAGGTGATTCAGGTTCAGATCCGGCAGGTCAATATCCAGCGGATCACTGGAAGCAGCAGGAGGATAGAGCACCGCCGGACCACGGCGGCGTTCTGATGATGCCCGCTGGAATGTATCCAGATAGGCACGTGCCACCTCTTTCCAGACCATCCTGCGGCCGAAGGCATAAGCCCGCTTGCGCATCGCATGCCGCTCGCTCTCCTGCTCGAACAGCTGGATGATGGTGTTGGCAAGTGCACCGCTGTCCCGGAAGGGAACAAGTCTGCCCCGTTCTTCCGCGAGCAGTTCTTCAGCATACCAGTAGGGGGTGGAGACGACCGCCTTGCCAACCCCGAGCGAATAGGCAAGGGTACCGGAGACAATCTGCTGGGGATTGAGATAAGGGGTAACATAGATATCCGCCGCTCCGAGAAACCGGCACAGTTCTTCAAGAGTGACATAACGGTTGTGGAAGATGACATGACTGTCCACTCCCAGCTCGCGGGCACGGCGCTGCAGGCTGAGCCGGTATTCCTCCCCCTGCTCCCGACGGACATTGGGATGGGTGATGCCCAGCACGATGTAGACCACATCCGGAAAGCGCTGGACAATAGCGGGCAGGGCGTCAATCATATACTCAATTCCCTTGTTTGGTGAAAGCAGACCGAAGGTCAGAATCACCCGCCTGCCCTCGACGCCGAACAGGTCCTTGTAATAGTTCGGGTCGACAAACGGCATATCCGGAATGCCGTGATGGATCAGATCAATCTTTTCCGCCGGCACTCCGTAGATTTCCTCCAGAAACCGGATCGCCCGTTCACTCATTACCACCAGCCGTTCCGAGAGCCGGCAGATTTCCTCGAGCACCTGGCGCTGATGTTCATCCGGTTCGGTGAGGACGGTATGCAGGGTAGTGACAATCGGCATCCGCAGGCGCCGGAGTGCGGTCAGGATGTAACTGCCTGCCGGACCGCCGAAGATGCCGTATTCATGCTGCAGGCAGGTAAGGTCAACCCGGGTCATGTTCAGATATTCGGCGAGCTGGCGGTAGTAGTCCTGGTTGTTCTGGGCAACCTCAAACCGGACCCGCTCCGGATAGGGATACCCTTCAGGTATGTCGTTGATCGCCGCAACCAGGCAGTCCAGCTCCGGTGCCTCCGCGGCAATTGCCTCCACCAGATCAGCGGTGAAAGTGGCAATTCCGCAGCGGCGCGGGACATAGGTGCCGATAAAGGCAAGTTTCCTGAATGTATACTTGCCGAGCATGATTGCTGCTTATTTTAGCGGTGGGGGTCTCCGATGTCAACCCAGCGAAGGATATTCACAGCTCAAAATTGACTGCATCCGATTCCAGGATATGCTATGAGAAACCGGGAGGAGTAAGATTATGAACAGTTCGGTTCCGGGCAGACTGGACCGTTATCTGAAAGAGGCGCAGGCAATGCTTGCCGAGCGGGAGGCACGCTGGAGGCGGGCAAAGAGGATGAAGTTTGATACGCTGGCGGTGCACGGGCTCTACACGATGGAGGAGGCGATTACAAAAAATCAGGGGGCGATCATTGAACCGCTGTTTCTGGCATCGGCTCAGGCATACCGGGATTCAGATGAGCTGGAGGCGGCGCTCAGCTACCAGATTCCCACCTGGTGTTATACCCGGATTCACAACCCGACTCTGGGCTATCTTGAGGATACGCTGGCGTTGCTTGAGACCTACGGTTCGGACATCAGAGCGGGCTGCTGTGTCTACTCCTCAGGGATGGCGGCAATTGAGAATGTCACCGATACTCTGCTGGTCCGGCTCGGCGACGAGCCGCCGAACTTTGTCTCCCAGTGCCAGATTTACGGCGGGACCTTTCAGCAGTTCAATGTCCGGAAGTTTCAGGAGCGGGGGATTGAGGTCCGCTGGGTGCTCAAGCCCGAGGATGTGAATGAATGGCGGAAGAGGATTGACAGGAATACCCGGTTTCTCTATGCCGAAACCCCTTCCAATCCCGGTCTTCAGTTCTTTGATTTGAAGCCGGTGATTGAACTGGCGCATGAATACGGCATTCCGATGGTGGTTGATTCGACGATTGCCTCGCCGGCACTGCTCCGGCCTTTGACTATTGGTGCGGATATTGTCATTCACTCCGCCACCAAGGTGATGAGTTCATCCGGGATGGGAATGGCGGGCGCGGTCATTGCCCGCCAGCCGATTGTTACCAGTATTCCGAACGAGGAAATGAAAGCCGATTTTGCCCTCTATCTCAAGCGCTATCCCCAGCGGGATCAGGGCGGATGCCTGCATCCGTTTCAGGCGCTGATGACCCTGAACGACCTGCGGGATCTGCGCCACCGGGTAGACCTCCTGAGCCGGAATGCGCTGACGGTGGCGCGATTTCTTGCGGCGCACCCGAAGGTGCTTGAGGTCAGCTATCTGGGGCTTGAAAGTCACCCGCTGCATTCCGTGGCAAAGAGATACCTGAAACTGGCAGACAGTGATGAAAACCGGTATACCCATCTGCTTGCATTCCGGGTCAAAGGCGGTCCGGAAAAGACCCGTCAGGTGTTTGACCGTTTCCGGCTCATCTACCGTGCAACCGATCTCGGCAGAATCAAGACAGTGGCGACCATCCCCGCCATTTCGACCCATCTGCTGCAGGGTGAGGAGTGCCGGGAGATGGCATGCATTCCGCCGGACCTGATCCGGCTTTCGGTCGGGGCTGAGGACCCGGCGGATGTGATTGCCGACCTCGAGCAGGCGTTAAGCGGGGTTTAGATGAGGTTCTACTCCACGAACCTGCAGGCACCGGCGGTTGATCTGCGTCAGGCGCTTTTGACCGGACAGGCTCCGGATAAAGGGCTTTACATGCCGGAGAATATCCCGGTGATTCCGCCAGAGGAGATTTACTCCTGGCGGGAAAAGTCCTATCCGGAGGTGGCGTTTGCGGTGATGCGGCGCTGGACCCGCGGGCTGCTCACCGATGATGAGCTGCTTAGAATCTGCTATGAGTGCTATGACTATCCGGTGCCGCTCGAGCGGGTGACCGGCCGGCGCTATCTGCTCCGGCTGGACCGGGGTCCGACCGCCTCGTTCAAGGACTTTGCTGCCCGGATGATGGCACGGCTCCTGCGGCACATCCTCAAGACTGAAGGCGGTGAACTGGTAATCCTGACCGCCACCTCGGGCGATACCGGCAGTGCGGTGGCATCAGCATTTCATAATGTGGACCGGATCCGGATGTTGGTGCTGTTTCCGCTTGCCGAGGTCTCGGACCGGCAGCGCCGGCAGATGACCACCCTTGGCGGTAATGTCACCACGATCGGTATTGATGGCAAGTTTGATGACTGCCAGGCGCTGGTCAAGCAGGCGTTTACCGACCCCAAGCTTGGTCACATCCGTTTCTCCTCAGCCAACTCAATCAACATCGGCCGGCTCCTGCCCCAGTCGGTTTACTACTTCTATGCCGCCTGCCGGCTTACGGAGAAGGGCGAAAGGCTGGTGGTTTCGGTGCCTTCAGGCAACTTCGGCAACATGTGTGCAGGCATGCTTGCCTGGCGGATGGGACTGCCGGCACAGAAGTTTGTGATCGCCACCAACGAGAATGATGAATTTCCCAGGTTTCTTGCCACCGGCAGATATGAAAAGATTGTCCCATCGCGCAAGTGCATCTCCAATGCAATGAATGTGGGCCATCCCTCCAACCTGCCCCGCCTGGTGGCGCTTTACGGCGGGGTGATGGATGAGCAGGGGAATGTGAAAAAGGAGCCGGACTTTGCGGCGATGCGTCGGGAGATGTTTGCCACCAGTGTTACCGACGAGCAGACCCGGCAGACGATTGTTGACACCTGGCAGCGTTACCACACCCTGCTTGAGCCCCATGGTGCGGTCGGCTGGTTCGGGCTGGAACGGTATCTGGAAGCGTCACCGGCTGAGCCGGTGGTCTCAATTGAGACCGCCCATCCGGCCAAATTTCCCGAGGAGATCAGGTCGCTTCTGGGGATTGAGCCCGAGCTGCCGCCCAGCCTTGCCGGCCTGGACACCAGGCCGGAGTATTACGAGACCGGACCGGCAGATTACCGGTGGTTCAGGGAGTTTCTGCAGAGCCGGCTGAAATGAAATACCTGATTTTTCTCGGCGATGGTATGGCTGACTATCCCCTGCCTGAACTTGATGGCAAGACTCCGCTCCAGGTGGCACGAAAACCGGTGATTGACCGGCTCGCCCGGCTGGGCAGAAACGGCACCTTTGTTACCGTTGAGCCGGACATGCCGCCCGGCTCTGAGGTGGCAAACCTCTCCGTGCTCGGCTATGACCCGAAGCGCTACTATCAGGGCCGGGGGGTGATTGAGGCGGCAAGTCTGGGGGTAAGGCTTGAGCCGGAGGATGTTGCCCTGCGCTGTAACCTGCTCTGTATCCGGGACGGCAGAATCAAGAATCATTCTGCGGGCCATATCTCAACTGAGGAGGCACGGCTGCTGATTGAGGAGCTCAACCGCCAGCTGGCAACACCCGAAATCAGGTTCTATCCCGGCTTCACCTACCGCCACCTGTGCGTGCTGAAAAACGGCTCGCCGGAGCTGGAGTGCTTTCCGCCCCATGACCATGTGGGTGAGGAGGCGCTTGCGCTTCTGCCCCGGGCAAAATCACCGGCAGGAGAGGATACCGCCCGGACCCTCCGGGAGCTGATTCTCAAATCCTGGGAGATTCTGCCCGGTCAGGCGGTCAACCTCAACCGCACCCTGCAGGGTAAGGACCCGGCAAACTCAATCTGGTTCTGGTCACCGGGGAGAAAACCGCAGATGCCCACCTATCAGGAGCTTTACGGACTCAAGGGTGCGGTCATTGCCGCAGTTGACCTGATCAAGGGGCTTGGAGTCTATGCCGGGTTTGATGTGATTGAGGTGCCGGGTGCGACCGGGCTGCTGGACACCAATTATGAGGGCAAGGCGGATGCGGCGCTTGGGGCACTGGCTGATCACGACTTTGTCTTTGTCCATCTGGAGGCGCCGGATGAGGCGGGCCACAGCCGGGATGTCAGGCAGAAGATTGAGGCGATTGAGCGTTTTGACGCCCGGCTCGTGGCGCGGGTGATGAAGGGGATTGAAGAGCAGGGGCTTTCGGTGGCGGTTGCGGTCCTCCCCGACCATCTTACACCGGTGACAAAAGGCAACCATGTTCACGGACCGGTGCCGGTGGCGATTTACCATCCGCACCTGAGTCCGGATACGGTTGACCGGTTTGATGAGGTTTCGGCAAGAGCCGGCATCCTGGGTGAACTGCACGGCGATCAGTTCATCCGGACCCTGCTGCAGGGTTAATTTCCGGGAGTCAAACTGTTGACATCTTGAACCGGCATTGATATATTAACCCGCTGGTTATGTCAGGCGCAAGCCATCCCGGCCAGCCCGGGATGGCTTTTTGATTTTGAGCCGGAAAGGAAGGCTGATGACAGTGGTAATTTTCGCTGGGTATCTGGTAATTCTTTTAATGCTTGCCCTGCGGGCACGGCAGAAGGCAAAGCCTGGCGCTGAGGACTTCTATCTTGCCTCGCGGACGCTCGGCCCGCTGATGCTTTTGGTAACGCTGGCGGCGACCAACTTCTCCGCCTTTACGGTATTCGGCTTTGCGGGTGCGGGCTACCGGTTCGGCTACGCCTGGTATCCGATCATGGCGTTTGGCACCGGATTCATGGCGCTGACCTTTATCCTGCTGGGCATTCCGGCGCGCCGGGCAGGAAAGGAGACCGGCGCAATCACACCACCGGAGCTGATCTGGCACCGGTTCCGCCATCGCGGACTGTATTCTGCCTATCTGCTGGTGATGGTAATTTTCACCCTGCCCTATCTGGCGCTTCAGCCGCTGGGTGCGGGCTATATGCTGCAGGCGCTGTTCGGGATTCCCTATTTTGCCGGCGCCGGGCTTGTGGTGCTCGTCGGTCTGGTGTATGTGCTGGTGGCAGGTCTGCGCGGGGATGTGCTGACCGACCTGTTTCAGGGGCTGCTGATGCTTCTCGGTGCCGGGGTGCTGTTTTTTGCCCTGATTTCAGCGCTGGGCGGTTTTGAACGGGTGAGCGGTAAACTGGTTTCAGAACTGCCTGAACTTTTCTCCCGGCCTGGAGGGGGCGGTTTCTTTACTCCGAAGATCTGGTTTTCCTATCTGGCGCTCTGGTTTCTGTGTGATCCGATGTTTCCCCAGCTGTTTCAGCGGTTTCTGGCTGCGGGCAGTGACCGGGCGCTCCTGCGCAGTGCTCAGCTCTACCCGCTGGTTACCGGGGTGCTCTTCTTCTTTCCGGTGGCACTGGGCGTGCTGGCACATTCGGTTCTGCCCAATTTGAGCGGAGCTGAAACTGACCAGGTCCTGCCCCTGCTGGTCAGCCGGACCTTAAGTCCGGTTTTTTCCGGTCTGCTGACCATAGTCGGGCTGTCCGCCCTGATGTCAACGATGGACTCCCAGCTCCTGACCCTGTCCTCAATGGTGCTCCGGGATGGCAGGCAGCTTCTGGGTAAAACCCCGGAGACCGGGAATCGGGCACGGATGGCGGTGATTATCCTCCTGGCGCTTGCCGGCTGGCTTCTTGCCCTGAAACCGCCGGCAACGATCCTGGAGATTGCGACCGAGACCTTTACCGGTCTGGCGGTCCTTTTCCCGGTGACAGTTGCCGGTGCCTACTGGCAGAAGGCAAATCCATGGGCAGGGATGCTGTCAATTGTGGCTGGTGAGACGCTGGTGGTGCTTTATCACTTCAAAGTTCTGCCCGACCTCGGCTTTCTGCCGGTAATTCCGGTGGTGGGTGTGAGTGCGGTGGTGCTGGTTGCGGGCAGTCTGCTCTTTCCGGTCCGGGGCCTGACCTCTTGGAGCTCAGTCCGGGATCTCAACTGGCGCCCGCTCGGTACGCTGGCACTGGTGTTTGTGCTGGCAAACGACTTCTGGAACTGGCACCGGGTCGGGGCGATGCTCTCCGCTCTGCCGGTCTGGCTCTGGTATCAAATCGCTCTGACACTGACGCTGGTGGCACTGTTAGGCTGGCAGATGTTCAGGAATTGAAGATTGCTTTATGATGAGGTTTAATGAAGAAGAAGGAACCCTGCCTGCTGGTTCAGAAATTCGGCGATGTAGACACCGGCAGGCAGTTTTGTGCCGGAATCTCCGGTTCCATCCCAGACGAAAGTCAGGTTGTCAGCCCGGGGTTTGAGAGTGCGGACGAGCCTGCCCGCCGAATTGTAGATGTGCAGAGTGGTTGCCGGTACCGGCTGACCCGGGTTAAAACGGATCGTGGTCTGAGCACGGAACGGGTTGGGGGTAATTGAAATCAGGCGCCTGCCCGGCGGGGACTCCCGGCTGATTCCCACATTGCCGGCGATGACTGTGATTGAGGCGCCCTCACTGTTGGCAATCAGGGTGCGGTTGCCCTCAGGAATCCAGAGGCCAAAAGCGGGTGCAATACCGGCCGGAATCGTGGTCAGGACCTGACTGGTGGCGCAGTCAATCACGGTGACATTGTCATCATAGGAGTTGGTGCAGTAGAGATGATGGTCCGCCGGATTATAACTCAGATTAATTGGCATTGCACCCACGCTGATGGTGGTGATTACCGAATCAGTGCCGGCATCAATCACAGTCACTGAAGCGGAACCGGAGTTCACGCAGTAAACCCGGCTGCCGGTCCGGTCCTGAACCAGGCCGGCAGGCTGAGTGCCGACGGTTATGGTTTTAATCACCGAATCGGTGCGGGTGTCAATTACTGTGACGGTGTTGCCGGTGCTGTGGGCACAGTAAATCCGGTGATGAGCAGGGTTGACCAGCAGAAATGAGGGCCAGGGGTTGACGGGAACAGTTTTGATGAGGGAGCGGGACCGGGTGTCGATGACCGCAATGGTGCCGGAGCCGGCACAGGCGCAGTAGATACGGTCCTGTTCCGGACTGGTGCAGAGCGATTTCGGTCCGCTGCCGACCGCAATAGTGGCGATGATACTGTCTCCGGTTTCTGAGAAAATGTTTACCGTGCCTGAGCTGTAATTGGCGATATAGAGTGAGCTTTCGGCAGGCAGATAAAGGAGCGCCTCCGGGCGATTGCCGGTTTTTACCTGTTTGACAATGCTGTCCTCATCAACAGCGATCACCGCAATCAATCCGCTGTCCCGGCTGGCAGCGTAAACCCTGGTGCTGTCTCCATTCGGACACAGGCGCCAGGGACAGCCGGCAACCGGAATTTCTGCAACCGGACTCAGGGTAGCGATGTCAATTGCGGAGACATAGTTGCTCCACTGATTTGCTGTATAAACCCTGTTGCCTGCCCGGGTCAGATGAATGGGCCAGGCGCCGAGGCGGACGGTTTTGACCACAGCAAGAGTTACGGCGTCAATTACAGTGATATCGTTGCTGCGCCAGTTGACCGTGTACACCAGTTTTTCAGCCGGGTTGAAGTCCAGGGTCCAGGGACGGGTGCCACAGGCAACAAAGGCGGCAACTGAATCGGTGCGGGCATCAAGCACAACAACCCGGTTACCTGCCGGCTCAGCGGCGAAGATACGGTGGTCAAGCGGGTCATAGACCATCACCGCCGGCATGCCGCCGGTGAAGACTGTTCTGATAACCGAATCACCTGTGCCGTCGATTACGGTAATGCCGCTGTCGTGACTGCAGTAGATGCGGTTGGCATCAGGGTTGAACAGCAGATACCGGGGTGTTCTGCCGACTGGAATGGTTGCCCGCACCTGATGGGTCGCACCATCGATTACGGTGACATCGTTGCTGATGGCATTGGCGGCGTAAACCCGGTTGGCAGCCGGATTATAGCACAGATTGCGGGGGTTGGTGCCCACCGGCACGGTTGTCACCAGCTGGTGGTTCTGCCCGTCAATTACCGAGACCGAAGCGGAAAGCTCATTTGCCACATAAATCAGGTTGCTGTGAGTGTTGACCGCCAGTGCTGACGGTCTTGAGCCTACAGCAACCGTGGTAATCACTGTGTCGCCGGCACCGTCAATCACCAGCACTTGGTTACTGATATAATTGGCAAGATAGACGAGGCTGGTGAGCGGACTGGCGGTGAGGGCATAACCGCCCCAGCCGACATCAAGCTGTTTGACAAGTTGACTGGTCGTGCCGTCAATTATTGTCAGGGAGCTGGAATAATAATTGGCGACATAGATTTTGTTTACCCCGGGATGATGGCACATTGCCAGAGAAAAATAACCGGTCGGGATCCGGGCGATTTTCTCACCGCTGGCGCCGTCAATGACAACTGTTGCCTCACCATCCTGCCCGGCAACATAAAACCGGTTATTCAACGGGTTGAAGGCACAGCAGCGGGGGTTGACAATCCCGCCCAGGGAATCGGGCAGAAGAACGGTTTTTTCCAGAGCCTGCGCCTGCAGGCTGGCGGTAATAAGCAATGTTAAAAGCAGGTGTCTGCGGTTCATCACTCCCGGCAATTATATGTTAAACCGGTTTCAAATCAATATGCCCGCCAGGAACAGTCAGCTGCTGGTGTGTTGACAACAATCGGGCAGGGATTAAACTTTTCCGGAGTGCAGAAAGGGAGCAGATTATGAGATGTTGGACAGTTCTGTTTTTTGCCGGACTGGTAATAAGCGGTTCGGCGCAGTGGGTATCGGTCGGTCCGGACGGCGGTAATGTCCAGGCGCTGGCGGTTGATCCGCAGAATCCGGACCGGCTGCTGGCGATTTCCTACACCTATCCGGACACACCGCAGGTCTACTTTTCCTCTGACCGCGGGGCATCCTGGCAGGTGCAGGGCAGATTTGACCAGATTTCAGCATCCGCGCTGGAGTTTGATCCGTTTGTCCGGGACCGGGTTTATGCGCTTGCCGGGTCGGGTTATGTCCTCATTTCCACCGATTGCGGTGCGAGCTGGCGGATGGGGACACTGCCGGGACTGAACAATACCCTGAAACCGGACCCGCATCATGCGGGCAGAATTCTGGTTGGCGGTTATGATGTGGTTAACGGCAACTACCTGCCCGTAGTTCAGATTTCCACCGATTATGGTGCAACCTGGACAAGGGTAATTGTTGATTCAACCGCAAACAACCGGCCGGTGCAGGGTATTACATTTGATCCCGCGGTGCGGGATGTGGTCTGGGCAGGGTGTGTTGCGGGAAGGATTTACCGTTCTGGTGACGGCGGATTCAGCTGGGAGCCGAGATATACCGGGGTGGCACCGCTGGCAGCGGTATACCGAATAGCGGTCAGCCCGGGAAACAGTGAGCTGCTTCTGGCTGGCACATCAGCCGGAATTTACCGGACAACCGATGGCGGATTTCAGTGGACTCCGGTCGGTCTGAGCCGGACCCGGATTGTTGTTTTCCCCGGGACTGATACCAGCCGGGCATATGCGGTCAGTTATGACACCGTGCTTTTTACTGAGCGGGTTTTTGTTTCCAGTGACACCGGTGTCACCTGGAATCCGGCAGAGCCGGGGATGGTCTTGGCAAAGAGCGGCGGACTGATTGTCGATCCGCAGGTCCGGGACCTGGCTTATATCTATTGCAACCGCGGTGTCTTCCGTTCCACTGACGCCGGGGCGCACTGGTCAGAGCGGCATACCGGAATGCGCTTTGCCCATATCTCCACCATCAGTGTCAGCCCGACAGACTCCAGCCGGGTGTATCTTGAGTTTTACGAGAACGGGGTTTACCGGTCGGATGATGGCGGGACCAGCTGGGAGCGGTGTCCGGAGTTTCTGGACTGCGGAAACATCTGCGGAATCGGGGTGGCACCAGGCGCGGGTGCTGACATCCTGTATGCGCTTGAAGGCAAGGGCTGAGGGACCTCACAGCTCTACAAGAGCACAGACGGCGGGTCCGTCTGGACAGAGGTTGACTCCTATTATGATGATGGTGGTTGCTGTGTGGTTCATCCCTCTGACCCGGACCGGATTCTGACCGGCGGCAGAGGACCTTCAACCCAGACCAACTGGTCATTTGTGGTTTCCTATTCAACCGATGGCGGGACGGGCTGGACCAGATGCAACCTCTCCGGTGTCAACTCCGGATTCTGCTACTCTCTGGCAGTCTCACCATCAGCAACAGATATTGTCTATGCCGGTGGTGAGGTGCTGGGTGCGGGTGCGGTTTACATTTCAACTGATGGCGGGTTCAGCTGGAGACAGACGCCCAGCGCACCGCCGGAGACCATTTTTGCGCTGGCGGTTGACCCGCTGGACCCGGACCGGGTTTATGCAGGAACGCGGAACGGGGTTTACCTGAGCACTGACCGCGGTGTCAGCTGGGAGCGGCTGTTTTCCGGTTCAGCTGTCCGGTCGGTCCGGATTCATCCTCAAGCTCCGGATACGGTTTTTGCTGCGGGTGATTCCGGCTGCTGGATTTCCCGCAACCGGGGTCTGGACTGGGAACCGATGAATCAGGGTCTGGGTTCACTGCGACTGACCGCACTGGAGTTTGTGCGCGCACCCGGGCTGATGCTGCTTGCGGGCACACAGAACGGCTCCGGCTACCGGATGGATTTGAGTACCGGTGTTAAAGAGGCAGGAGTCGGATTTGAACCTGCAGAGGCGGTATTTGCCAGCCCGGTGCGTCAGCAGGCAAAACTGCTGACCGCACTGCCGGTCCGGTGCCTGCGGTTTTATGATGCCGCAGGCAGGCGGGTGCTGAGCTTAAGCAGGCTGAAACCGGGTGCAGTGGTGGATATTGCCGGTCTCAATGCCGGGTGTTACCTGGTAATCGCCGAAACCGGCAGGAGAACGGTTTATGCGCGGATCGTGGTCAGCCGTTAGCTTAACTCATATCAGCGGATAATCAGCAGTTTCTCCTGATAACTGCCGTTGCCCGCCTGCAGAAAGTAGACCCCGGGCTGGAGGTTGCGGCAGTCAAGCCGGACTGAGTTTTCGCCTGCTTCGGTCTGCAGACTGCGCACCAGTCTGCCGGAACGGTCATAGAGGGCAAGGCGGGTGGTGCCGGTGGTGTTGAGCCGGATCTGGGCATAGAGCCGTGCGGGATTGGGACTGACTGTGAGCGTGCGTGCGGGCAGGCGGGTTCGTCCTTCGGCAATGCCGGTTGCGGGTTCAATTGTGGTAAACCGGATCGCCCTGCCCGGTGCAACCGGTGCGGCACCATGGGCATAACCGCCGTTGTAAAGGCACTGAATCCCGATCTGGCGCGTTCCGTCCTGAATACCGACCGTGGAGCTTGAGTAGCCGTTGGCGGTCAGATACTGGAAGATAATTTCATTATCACCGGTCGGGGTGGTGACCGTGGTATCATAGATGATGACCTGAAACTTGTCACGCAGGGTGCGCGGGGTGTAATAAGGGACGCTGTCGTATTCAACAATCAGGCGGTGGCTGGGCTGGTCAAAGAGCCAGTAGACATAGCCGGTGCTGTTGTAGCCGGGATAGAGGTCATCCCAGTTGACCGCAATCACCCGGGGCGGTGCTCCGCTTGAAGGCAGAGGCTGGTTCTGGTAGTTCGGGGTGCGGTAGAATCCGGGCACAAGCCAGCCGTCCGCAGAGATGGAGAGGGAGTCATAGCTCTGACCATAGAAGCGGAGCGGTCCGAAATCTGCAGGCAGAGGGATTACCCGCACGCTGTCATTATGGCCGAATTCAATCCGGTTGCCGGTGGTATTGATCTCCACCCAGCTGAACTCCGGATGCCGGGCATAGCCGGTGTCAATGTCATCATAAGCCCAGTAGCGCGGGGGCCAGCGCGGTCCGTCCGGAATCGGGTCGGTCACCAGATACTGGCCGATCTGGAGGTTGAAGCCGGTCTGAAAGATGCTTTCCTGAGCCACAATCGTCAGCTGAAAGGCTGCCAGATGCTCGCGCGGGGTTTGGGGAGAAATCAGCAGCCGGCAGGGCAGGCTGGTGGTTGCGGTTTCACTGCCGGCAATGTCACCGAACCAGCTGGAATCGGTGGTGATGGTGATCAGGGTGTCGGAGGTGCCAAGCCGGGCATAGACAGTGTGGGCGGTAACCATGCCGAAATTCTTCAGAGTGAAATAGACCGCCACACTCTCACCCGGGTCCGGAAAGTTGTTGCCGCCGAAGTCACTGACCTGCACACGCAGAAGTCCGAGCAGGGGCCGGTTTGCCGGCACCGGCTGGCCCAGAATGGCAAGTCCGGCAACACCAGCCTTTGTTACCTGAGTGCAGAAGTCGTTATTGTTGTAACCCGCACCGATTGAGTCGCCCGGAGTGTGATAATAGGGGTTGACAGGCCAGAAGTCCTCAATCCCGCAGAAGGCGAGATAGCCGTTGTTCCAGAACGGTCCGTGGTCCGAGTTCTGGTTGTCACTGACCATCCGCTTGTAGACCGGCAGGAGGGCATAGGTGTCCGCAACCGCAGTGAACCAGTCAACAAACGGCTCGCAGGGCGGGTTATTGACTTTACCCATCACATCCAGATTCTCGGGTGCAGCGTCCACATAGCCGATCATGTCAAAGTTGAGCACGCCGAGGATTGAGTCGCCCTGTGCCCGTGCCTGTGCCGCATAATACTCACTGCCATAGAGCCCGAACTCCTCACCGGAAAAGGCGATGAAGCGCAGGTCCCGGGTGAACTGATAACCCTGAGTTACCCGCGCCGCCTCGAGCACCGCTGCGGTGCCGGAGGCGTTGTCATCCGCACCGGGCGCATTGGTGGCGGCATAGGAGTCAAAATGGCCGCAGATGATCGCATAGGGGTTGCGCTGCCCCTGAGTGCCGAACCGGACCCCGATCACATTGGGCGCATGGCCTGAGGTGTGATACTGAAAATAGACCGAATCACAGCCGAAGGAGAGAAACCTCTGCCGGATCCACTCCGCAGCCGCCCGGCAGGAGTCAGAGGTTGAGTAACGGGTGCGATAGCGCTGGAGCCGGCGGACATAGGAGAGCACCGAGTCCGGCGAGACTGCGGCAACAATCTGCTCAATCAGCGGGTCAGAAAGGACTGGCGGAGGGTCAAAGCGGACCGGTCTGAACACCCAGGGCTGGAGGCTGAGCCGGGCAACCATCGCCCGCAGGGAGCGGAGTGCGGAGACATTTTCCGGTGCGACCGAGACCAGATACTCCTCGCCGTCAAAATCAAGAATCCGGCTGATGGCGGCAAGCTCCCCGAGGGTTGCCGGGTCAAAGAGGTGAACCCGGAAGTATAGCTTCTCCTCCGGTTCCCAGTCGAGCACCCTGCCGTTAAGGGCAGAGACTGTCTGCTGCTGTTCTTCGGTGCCGATGACCAGCACCCCGCTGTTGGTCATGCCCACAACCTTGAACTGATCCTTGAGCAGTTCGGGCTTGACATCCGGAACCAGTGCCAGAAATTCACCGGCATTGACAAAAGTGACAAGGATTAAAAGGACCTTTATTGACCGAGCCATAACGACTCCTTTCGGTAGTTTGAATAATTTTAACTGTGCAAACAGAAAAGGCAAATTGTTTTTGTTCACCAGAGTGAAACTTCAGGGCAGAAAGGCGGACAAAATTTATGACACCGGGCATAAAAATGTCAATACCAAGCGTACTGGGCAGGTTGACTGGGTTGCCTTAAGTGAATTTTAAGAGGCAGCAAGAAACCGGACACTATGAACCGACAGCAGAATTTCAGTGCAACCGGTTGAAAACACTTTTTATCTATCTCTCTGTTTTTCAATATATTACATCTTTATACCCCATGAAACCCTGCCCTCCCCGCAGTTCCCCCTACCATCGGGTTTATAATGTTTTGGTTGGAGGTTGAAATTGGGGCAACTGGAGATCTGGCGATGGCGGAACTGCCGGCGTTTTGGTTATTTAACTCCCGTATTTGATAATATTTAAGCTGATGGTGGCTGTCAGCGCCAGACCAGCTGGTTAAGACCGGTCCCGGGGGGTGTAATCGGCTAAGATATCGCAAATCAATGACCTGTAATTACAGGGAAACCGGACCGGGCTCTGTTTTTGTGGGGTGTCTGTGTAAGTTAATTTTTTTCAATGATTAAAAAACCGGTTTTTTCTCATTGACAAAAAAGGGTTTTTTAATACTATTTTAAGCCTTTTTCTCTAAAATTAGCGGGCGGTTGCAGACCGCAGAGCAGGCTCGGTTGCAAACCATCGTACCTCCTGACGGCGTCCGGAAGGAAACCGGGCGCCGTTGTTTTTAATATTCAAAGATCGGGGTGGTGGTGTCTTCCTCTTCTTCGCCAGTAGTCAGCCGCCGGCGCTCAGGTTTGTAGTTGTTGAAGTTCCAGGTCAGGCCGAGTGAAATCTGCGGTCCTTTTCTGCCGAAGCGGGACCAGGTGTAGAAGTTGTCCGTTTTCGTCTCGTTTTCGTGCCAGCTGGAGGCAAGCAGGTCGCGGACCGAGAGGTTGATAAAGAGCTGACGGTTGAACAGCATCTGGCGGGCAGAGACACCGGTCCAGATGCGTCCTCCTTCTTTGCCCTGCAGGGTGGTGCTGGGGCTTTCGTAGCGCGCCTGGAGCTGGAGCCGGGTGGCGGTGGGCAGGGTCAGGTCGGTGGTGAGTCCTGCCTCCCAGTTGAAGCTGGTGCGGGTGATGGGTGTGGTGTCGAGCATGCCTTTGAGCCGGTAATCATAGAGGTCGCCGGTGAGGCTGATGTTCCAGAAGCGGAAAGGAGAGAGATCTAGGTTCATTTCCAAGCCCAATGCCCGGTCCGAGCCGATGTTTTTTACGGTGTGGAGGATGATGTCGTCGCGGTAGAGGGACTGGAACCGTTCAATGACATTGTGGGTAATCCGGTAATAGCCGTCAATTGAGAGCCGGCTGGCACCGAAGGGGAGGATGAATCCGGCTTCATAGGAGTCAAGGTATTCGGGTCTGAGAGCGGGGTTGCCCTGGCGGACATTTCTGGCATCCATCCAGGTGAGGAAGGGCGAAAGGTCCCAGCCACCGGGACGGTCAACCCTGCGGGTGTAGCTTACCATGATCTGCTGTTCCTGCGGGAAACTGTATGATAGATGCAGGCTGGGGAAGAAGTCCCAGCGGTTGAGCGGGGTGAAGGCGCTGTCGTTGATCTTTACGGTTCTGCCCGAGTATTCGGCGCGGATGCCGAGCATGGCGCCGAAGTTCTGCCAGCTGGCGGAGTAGGTGGAATAAAAAGCATGGACCCGGTCGCGCTGGGTTGAACGCTGGCGGTAGAGGGTGTCCTCCTGGTAGCGGGCGGTGATGGTGTCATAGTTTGCGGTAGAGGTGTTCTGGTCCGGTCCGAGACGGAGCCGGAGCTGGTAGCCAGCTTCAAATTTGTCCTTTTCCCTCAATGGCAGGGCGTAGTCCAGTTTGAGATCAAGCGGCGTGCCCTTATGGGTTTCCCGGGTCATTCTGCCGGAGCGGATTCTGCCGGCAAGCGATTCTTCGGTGAGAGTGGAGTCGGTGCTGGATCTGCTCCGGAGGGTGGCATGGAGCTGGAGGTCGTGTCCCTTTTTGCCGAAGTTGTGGCCCGCATCCAGACTGGCAGAGAAGTTGGCGCCGGAGCCGGTGGAGGCGGTGGCGCCCTGGTAGCTGATGGTTTCGGCGGTCGCCGGAGTTTTCCATTCCTTATAGTCTGCCCGCTGGCCGCGCTTGTTAGCGTTGCCACCGAAATAGCCCGAGAGGCTGAGCCAGTCTGCTGGAGTGAGCTGAAGGTCCGCACCGCCACGCAGACCGTAGAAGCGGTGCTGGAAGAGCATCGTGCCGGCGGAGGTGCGGTGGGCGGTATCGCCTCCAGGGTTCAGGATCCAGCTGGTCATCTCCCGGGTGCCGGGAAATCCGCCCTGGTTGAAGTTCGGGCTGATGAAGAAGGTGCTGGTGCCATTTCGCAGGCTCAAAAGCAGGCTGGAGCCGAGCTGACCCGAGGTGCCGGCGTTGAGGTTGAGCATGCCGGAGATGCCGGAGGGGCGCTGTTTCTTGAGGATGACATTGATGATGCCGGCTCTGCCTTCGGGGTCGTATTTGACCGAGGGGTTGGTGACGATTTCGATCCGGTCGATGGTGCTGGCAGGAATCTGGCGGAGCGCATCGGTGCCTTCGAGCGGTGATGGTCTGCCGTCGATGAGGACGGTGAAGCTGGAAAGGCCGCGGAGGCTGACATTGCCCTCAAGGTCAACCTTGACTGAGGGGGCATTTTCCAGCGCATCAACCGCAGTGCCGGTCTGGAGCGCCGGGTTCTGGGCAACATTGATGACCCGGCGGTCAATTTTGAATTCCATTTTCGGTTTTTCCGCGGTTGCCTCAACTCCGGGCATTGATATGACCGCCGGCTCAAGCGGGATTCTGCCGAGGTCGAGCCGGGCGTCAGGTGCCAGCTGGATGTTGCGCACCCGGTTGGTGCGGAAGCCGATGAAGGAAACCTCAAGGTAGTATCTGCCCGGGGGGAGCTGGGCAAGGGTGAATCTGCCCTGCCTGTCGGTAACCGTGCCGTTGACAATGGCGGAGTCAGGGAGGCGGTAGAGGACAACATTGGCATACTCGACCGGAGCGCTGTCGTGCGGGTTCCAGATCTCTCCGGTGAGCAGTCCTGTGCCCCGGACGGAAATTCCCGGTGCCGGCTGGGCAGAGAGCAAAGACCAGACCGGGCTGAGAATCACAGGGAGAATAAATCCAAGCCTGATTTTTATCATCCAGTCTCCTTTCGCCGGTGATTTCTTTTATTTAGACACTATAGCGGGAAAAATCCTGCTTGACAATTAATATCGATTAAAATATGATTGAGTGTGAAGCCTCCGCTGCCTGATCCGGACGAGGAAAAGGCGCGGCAGATTCTTGCGGTATTCCGGCGTCTGGAGCGGCGGGAGCGGGCGCAAAGCCGGCTCAGCATGCTGGTCTGGCTTTTCCAGCTGGTGCTTCTGGTTGTACTGGGGCTGATTGTGATCGCCAACATCCAGAAGTTCAGGCTCCTGCAGGGGTTTGTGAAGCATCCCGATTCGCTCCTGCTGGACCGGCCCAAAACCCTGAATGATTTCCATTGACAAACAGCAGAATTTTTGATAAGATAACCGGAGCGCTGGCATCGGTGGTTACATCCGAGTTTCCTCAGGAAATTGTCTCAATTACCAAAGGAGGCGGTATGGCTCGGCAGAAGGTAACAGGCACAGACAGGGCAGAACTCTTTACCGGGCTTGAGGGGGTAATCAGGTCAGGCATGCGTTTTGTTCCTTTTTTGATACTTTTTTTGTCTGCCACCGCCCGGGCTCAGGTTGACACCGCCTGGGTCCGGCGCTGGACCGGGGTAGGGAGTTATACTGATTTAATTTATTCGGTCGCTACTGACCGGTGGGGAAATGTGATTGGCGCCGGTTATGCAATCGGCGAGATGACCGCTCAGGACATTTTAGTAGTGAAGTATGCGCCCGATGGCACGCTCATCTGGGTCCGGCGTTATGACTGGCGCGGACTCAACGATGTGGCGAGCGGGGTTGTGGTGGATCAGAACGGCAACATCTATGTCAGCGGCTATTCAGCTGACAGTCTCACCAGTTCCGATTATTTAACCCTGAGTTATGATCCGGACGGCAACCTCCGCTGGACCGATCGGTATAATGGACCGGGCAGTTCCAGCGATATTACCTCTGGTATTGCACTCGACTCCAGCGGTAATGTGTATGTTACCGGTTACTCTTACAGCAATACCACTTATGACGATTTCTGCACGATCAAGTATAATGCGAACGGAGCCCGGCTCTGGGTTACCCGTTATTCGGGCGCAAGCACTGAGCGGGCGCAGGCGATCGCCACCGATCTCAGCGGTAATGTGTATGTTACCGGCTATACGCAGGCGGGTAATGACATGCTGACGATCAAATACAATACCAACGGTGTCCAGCAGTGGTTGGACCGGTATAATGGTGAGGGAAACGGGGCTGATTATGCAACAGCAGTCTGCACTGACCGGTTGGGGAATTGCTATGTTACCGGTTACAGCCTCGGGACCGGGACCGCGGATTACGACTATGTTACGATTAAATATTCAACCTCCGGAACCAGAGAATGGGTTGCCCGGTATAACGGCGACGGCAACGATAATGATTATCCCTACGGGGTGATTACTGACCGGAACGGCGATGTGTATGTGACCGGCTACGGCACCGGGCTGAATACGGTTTACGATGTGGTGACAATCAGGTATAACACCCTGGGGCAGCAGGTGTGGGTGCGCCGGTATGATACCGGTAATAATAATGAATACGGCCGGGCGATTGCCCTTGACAGCAGGGGTAATATTTATATCACCGGTTCGCTTGTCCGGGGTTCCAATTACGACTTTCTGACCATTTCCTACAGCCCGGATGGAAATCTGCGCTGGGAGGCAACCTACGCCGGACCGGGAAACGGGATGGACTACAGCCTCGGGCTCATACTTGACGCCTGGGGAAATGTTTTTGTGGGCGGCGTGAGTTACGGCGGTTCTCAGACCGGGAATGATGCTTTGATCATTAAATACATTCAACCGGATGTGGCGGCGCTGCGGGTTCTCTTCCCGACCGGCACAATTGATACCGCCACGGCAATCCAGCCCTGGGTGGAGGTTGCAAACCGGGGCAGTGCGCCGACCGGCCTGAAGGTATACTGTGCAATCTACCGTGCGGGCGGTTCCCGTTTTTACCTGGACAGTTTAATCGTAATCGGTCTGGGTCCGGGTGAGTCCACTCAGGTCACCTTCACCGAATGGCTCAAGCCCCATCCCCTCGGCAGTTATGTCGTGCGCTGTTCCACCTACCGGGCGTTTGATCAGAACCTCAATAACAATGTGGTTCAGGCTGAGTTTCAGATTACCGCCGGTCCTTATGGCTGGATGGAGATGCCCCCGGTGCCCTGCGGACCTTCAGGCAGACAGGTTAAGGATGGCGGGGCGCTGGCGTTCTGTGAGGCAGAGAACCGGATTTATGCGATTAAGGGTAACCGGAGCGGGGATTTCTACTTCTATCAGCCGAATCTGCGGAGCTGGGTGACACTGGCGGTGATCCCGGTCGGACCGAACGGCAAGCTGCCGGGTAAGGGTGCCCGGCTGGCAACTGATAATCAGGGTAATGTTTATCTGGTGCGGGGAAATAATACCCGGGAGTTCTGGCGGTTTAATGCGGACAGTGGCTGGGTTCAGCTTGAGGACATACCCGCAGGCATAAGTGGTAAGGCGGTGAAGGGCGGAAGCGATATGGTTTTCGTTGAGGCGGATGAGTGCATCTATCTGCTCAAGGGTTATAAGAATGAGTTTTACCGGTTCAGGATCAGCAGCGGCACCTGGGAGGAGCTGGAGCCGGCTCCGCCTGCGGGCAAGACGAAGTGGGACAAGGGTTCGTTTATCGTCTATGATAATGCGGGCAGTATCTATGCCTGCCGGGCAAAATACAACGATCTGTGGCGTTATGATATCGGAGCAGGAAGCTGGGATACCTTGCATCTGCTTAGGGGCATGCCGTTTCAGGGGAAGAGCGGAAGAAGCACGAAGCTGAAGGATGGCGGGTGTGGTGCCTATTTCAATGGCAGTATCTATGCTTTGAAGGGCTCCAATACCTCCGAGTTCTGGCGCTATGATATTGCGGGCGACAGCTGGGTAGAGATTGATACCATACCTTCGCAGGGGACAACCGGTAAGAAGAAGCGGGTTAAGGCGGGCGCAGACATTGTCTACGGAGGCGATGCCTTTTATGCCTTCAAGGGCAACAAGACCCTGGAGTTCTGGCGCTATGCCCTGCCGCCCGGCGACATCCGGACCGGAGCCATGAGCCCGGGCGTTGTAAAATCGGCTGCGGTCCTGCCGGTCAAAGCCGGGCTGATTTCTCAAAACCGGTTCTGGATTGAGATGCCGGGTGCGGGCAACGGTCAGGCGGAGCTGGTGCTGTTTGATCCTGCGGGCAGAGTTGTTCAACGCGGTGTATGCCGGTTTGATGCGGGCAGGGCGGTGTTCAGTCCCGGTCGGTTAAACTCCGGTGTTTATTATCTCCGGCTCCGTGGTCCGGGGTTTGCGGGAACAGGCAAGCTGGTGATTGGCAGGTAGGAGGCGGTTGCAGTTTTGCCGCCCGGACAGCAGGTTCCGGGCGGCATTATTTTTAATGATCGGAACTGGGTATATTTGACTTTTACGCCTGAAAAGGGTATTTTTAATTTCAGGAAAGGGTAAATTTCATCGGGTAAAGTGTCTGGATTTTTAAAGGATTTTAAACAGTTCAGGAGGAATTATGCTGACACAGTTTGCCAATGAGCCCTACCTGGATTTCTCCAGGCAGGAGAATATCGAGAAGATGAAGGCGGCGATCGCCAGACTCAAGGCACAAAAGGACCGGGAGTTTGAGCTGATCATCGGCGGTAAAAGGGTTAAGACCCAAAAGAAGTTTCAGTCCTTTAACCCTTCGGACAAGAGTCCGCTCGGCACATTTCAGCAGGCGACCGTAAAAGAGGCGGAGGCGGCGCTGCAGGCGGCATGGCACGCCTTTGAGAGCTGGCGGTTTGTGCCGGCGATTGAACGGGCGTCGATCTTTCTGCGGGCGGCACGGATTATGCGACAGCGGCGGTTCGAGTTTGATGCGGCGATGGTGCTGGAGGTGGGCAAGAACTGGGCTGAGGCGGATGCCGATTTTGCGGAGGCGGTTGATTTCCTCGAGTTTTACAGCCGGGAGGCGATCCGGTATGAGCAGCCCTGCGGGGTGACACCGTATCCGGGTGAGATTCAGGAGGTCCGGTACATTCCGCTCGGGGTCGGGGTGATAATTCCGCCCTGGAACTTTCCGTGTGCGATCATGGCGGGCATGACCACTGCGGCGGCGGTGAGCGGGAATACGGTGGTTCTGAAACCGGCATCGGATGCGCCGCTGATTGCAGCGCTGTTTATGGAATGTCTGGAGGAGGCCGGACTGCCGGCAGGGGTGGTTAATTATATCACCGGTCCGGGTGGCACAGTGGGCAATTATCTGGTTGAGCACCCGAAGACCCGTTTCATCTCCTTCACCGGCTCCAAGGATGTCGGGCTGGGGATCATTGAGCGGGCGGGCAGGATTTCGCCCGGTCAGATCTGGATCAAGCGGGTGGTGGCGGAGATGGGGGGCAAGGACTGCATTATTGTGGACTCAGAGGCAGATCTGCCGAGTGCAGTGGAAGGGGTTGTTGTTTCTGCCTACGGTTTTCAGGGGCAGAAGTGCTCTGCCTGCTCCCGGCTGGTGCTGGATGCGAAGGTTTATGATGAGTTTCTGGAGATGCTGGTGGCGGCGGTGAAAAAAATCAGGGTCGGACCGGTTGAGGAGCAGGGGAACTGGATGGGACCGGTGATCAATGAGCGGGCGTTCAAGAGTATCATGGGCTATATTCAGACGGGTAAAAAGGAGGGCAGGCTGGTGTGTGGAGGCAAAGGCGATGACCGGCAGGGTTATTTCATTCAGCCGACCATTTTCGCCGATGTGAAACGGAATGCCCGGATCGCCCAGGAGGAGATCTTCGGTCCGGTGCTGGCGGTGATCAAGGCACGCAACTTCAGCGACGCGCTTGAGATTGCCAACAGCACCGAATATGGTCTGACCGGTGCGCTCTATACCAAGAACCGGGAGAAGATCATGCAGGCAAAGCGGGAGTTTCATGTCGGCAATCTGTATTTCAACCGGAAGTGTACCGGAGCGCTGGTGGATGTTCAGCCGTTTGGCGGGTTTAACATGTCCGGGACCGACTCCAAGGCGGGCGGACGGGACTATCTGCTGCTGTTCCTGCAGGCAAAATCCATGACCGAGAGGTTCTGATGCGCAGACGGGTAATTATCATGGGTGCTGCCGGGATGGACTACCACCTGTTTAACATGTTCTTCCGGGATAATGAGGAGTATGAGGTGGTGGGGTTCACGATGGCGGCAGAGCAGAATCTGGGGACGGTTGGCAAGCTGCGCAAATATCCGCCGGTACTGGCGGGCAGGCTTTATCCGGACGGGATTCCGACCTATTACGAGCATGAGCTGGCGGAGCTGATCCGGCGGCTTAAGGTGGATGAGGTGTATTTTGCCTATTCGGATGTGAAGCATGAGTTTGTGATGCATAAGGCGTCTGAGGCGCTGGTTGCGGGTGCCCGGTTCGGGCTGCTGCCGCCGCGTCTGCTCCAGATCAGGGCGAACAAACCGGTGGTGGCGGTGTGTGCGGTCCGGACCGGCTGTGGCAAATCCCAGACCTCAAGACGGGTTTATGAGATTTTAAAGAGTCAGGGGCTGAGGGTGGTGGCGATAAGGGAGCCGATGCCCTACGGTGAGCTGGAGAAGCAGATCTGGCAGAGGTTTGCATCCTATCAAGATCTGGACAATGCCGGGGTGACGATTGAGGAACGGGAGGAGTATGAGCCCTATATTGAGCAGGGAATGGTGATCTATGCGGGGTGTGACTATCAGGAGATTCTCCGGCAGGCGGAGCAGGAGGCGGATGTTATTGTCTGGGACGGCGGTAATAATGAGATCTCGTTCTATGTGCCGGATCTGCTGATTGTGCTCACCGATCCGCTGCGCCAGGAGCATACCCTCTCCTATCATCCGGGTGAGGTGAACCTGCGTCAGGCGGATGTGGTGGTGATCAACAAGGAGGACTCCGCAACACCAGAGGCGATCAACCGGCTGATTGCGCAGATCCGGCAGGTCAATCCGCAGGCGGTGATCGTCCATGCCGATTCGCCCCTGAGCGTTGACGAGCCGGAGAGGATCCGGGGCCGGCGGGTGCTGGTGATTGAGGACGGTCCGACCGTGACCCATGGTGAGATGCCCTATGGTGCGGGCAGGATTGCGGCAGAGCGGTTTGGTGCCCGGGAGATCATCGATCCCAGGCCTTATGCGCGGGGAACGCTGGCAAAAGAGCTGGAGCGGAGCCGGCATCTGGACCGGGTACTGCCGGCAATGGGCTACTCACCGGAACAGCTGAGAGAGCTGGAAGAGGCGGTCAACCGGGCAGAGTGTGAGGTGGTGGTGAGCGGGACACCGATTGACCTGAGCCGGCTGATTAAGACAAACAAACCGGTGATCCGGGTCCGGTACCGGCTTCAGGAAAAGTCCAAGCCGGATCTGGAGGAGCTGATCCTTTCCCGGCTGAAGCTGAAGAAATGAACCTTGAGCCGGAACTGCTGAAGGCTCTGCTTGCTGCGGGGGAAAGCGGGCTGACCGTCACTGAGCTGGTAAACCGGCTGAACACCGACCAGTCGCTGGTTATGGCGGCGGCGGTGAAGCTGAAGGAGTCCGGGCTGGTGGAGCTCATCGAGCACACCTTTGAGGAGCTCAGCCCGGGTCCGCACTGGAGCAAAAAACTGCCGGAGCGGAGCGCACTGGAGCGGCTTGCCTCAGAAGCGGTGGTTGAGCTCAGCCGGCTGCCGGCACTGCTGGCAAAGGAGGATGTCCGGGCTGAGGTCAAGTGGCTGACAAAAAAGGGCTGGTTCTCCCGGGAGCGGGACCGCCTGGTTCTGACCGGAAAGGGGCGCAGAGCGCTTGAGGGTGAGCGGGAGCCCGATGAGCTGGTGCTGGAGCAGGTGCAGGAGCGGGTGACCGTACCGGAGCTGAAACAGCGGATTGCAGGCGTGGATGTGGAGGCTGCGGTAAAGCTGTTGCGGGGCAGGGAGGAGCTGGTCCGAATCCGTCAGAGGGTGGAGCGGGTTCTGAAACTGACCGAAGCAGGCAGGAGTGCGGCACAGCGGGAGGCGGAGTCGGGTGGAGCGGATAAGGAGGTGACCCAGCTGACACCGGAGCTGATTACGAGCGGACGGTGGCGCCAGGTGCGTTTCCGGCGGTATGATGTGACACTGCGGGCAAGGGAGGTCTATCCCGGGAAGGAGCATCCGCTGAGCAGAATCATCGCCGAGGCAAGGCGGGCGTTTCTGGAGATGGGGTTTGAGGAGACCGCCTCACCGGTGGTTGAGACCGCATTCTGGGACTTTGACGCCCTGTTTCAGCCGCAGGACCATCCGGCACGGGAGATGCAGGATACATTCTATCTTGCGGTGCCGAGGACTGGCAGGCTGCCCAACCCGGAGCTGGTGGCACGGGTGGCACAGACCCATGAGAATGGATGGGAAACCGGCTCCCGTGGATGGCGCAACCGCTGGGACCGGAAGCTGGCAGAGCGGTTACTGCTGCGCACCCACACCACCGCCGCAACAGTCCGGGCGCTGGCAGAAAACCCCGTTCCGCCGCGCAAGGTGTTCTGTATCGGCAAGGTTTTCCGTCGGGAGAATATGGACGCCACTCACCTGCCCGAGTTTATCCAGATTGACGGCATCATAATTGACGAGCGGGCAAGCCTGGTGACGCTGTTTGGCACGCTGGCGGAGTTCTATCGCAAGATGGGGGCGAGTGAGGTCCGGTTCCGGCCTTCGTACTTTCCCTATACGGAGCCGAGCGTGGAGGTTTTTGCCAACCTCGGGAGGCTGGGCTGGGTGGAGATGGGCGGTGCGGGTGTTTTTCGGCCGGAGGTGACGATACCGCTGGGCTGTCGGGCAACGGTGCTTGCCTGGGGTCTGGGTCTGGAGCGGCTGGCGATGCTCCGGTTCGGGGTTACTGACATCAGGAAGCTGTACTGGGCGGACATTGGCTGGCTCCGGGAGGCAAAACTGTGCCGGTAGTGGCGATCTCACCCGCACTTCTGTGCCGGCTGGTGGGCAGACCAATCGGGGACGAGGAGCTCATCCGGGTGCTGGCTGAGCTGGGCTGTGATGTTGAGGGGATCGACAGTCAGACCGGAACACTCAGCATCAATCTCCTGCCGGCAAGGCCGGACCTTTTTGATGTCTGTGGACTGGCGCGGGCGCTGAGAGGGTATCTCGGGATTGAGACCGGGCTGGCAGAATACCGGTTTCCGGATTCGGATGTCCGGGTTCTAGTCAAGCCCGGGCTGGAGGGGGTGAGGCCGTTTATCGCCTCAGCGGTGGTGCACGGGGTCCGGCTGGACGATGAGCTGGTGGCGGTAATCATGGACCTGCAGGAGAATCTGCACTGGGGTCTGGGACGGGACCGGCGCCGGGCATCAATCGGCATCTACGACCTGAACACCATAAAACCGGATATCATCTACCAGCCGGTAAAACCGGATGGGGTTAAGTTCGTGCCACTGGGATTGGATACGCCCCTGACTCCGGAGGAGATCCTTGCCAGCCATCCCAAGGGTCAGGCATACCGGCACCTGCTTAACGGACTGCCGGTCTATCCGCTGCTTGCCGATGCCCGAAACCGGGTGCTTTCTATGCCGCCGATCATCAACAGCGAGGAGACAAAGGTTACCCCGCAGACGACCGACATTTTCATTGATGTTACCGGACCAGAATCCGGCGCAGTCAGCCGGACCCTGAGCGTGATTGCGGCGGTGTTTGCGGATCTCGGTGGCAGGGTGGAAAGAGTCAGAGTGGAGTATCCGGACGGCAAAATCTGGCAGACGCCGGACATGAGCCCGGAGCCGATGTGCCTCGACCCGGCTGAGGTCCGGCAGATCATCGGCATCAACCCTGACATCTCAGAAACGGTTCAGCTCCTCAGACGGATGCGCTATGGTGCTGAGCCGCTGCCGGACCGCAGAATCCGGGTACTGGTGCCTGCCTACCGGAGCGATGTCATGCACACCCGGGACCTGATTGAGGATGTGGCGATCGCCTATGGTTATCACCGGCTCAAACCCGAAATCCTGCCCACCGTGACCTCAAGCCAGCCCTCCCGACTGGAGGAGTTCTGTGTCCTGGTGCGCCGGGTCATGACCGGACTGGGGTTCATTGAAATCATGAGCCTCAACCTCTCCAGCCCGGAGGCGCAGTTTGAAAAACTGGGAATCCCGGACGATGGCAGAACGGTGATTCTGGAAAACCCGATCAGTGTTGAACAGCGGATTCTCCGCCGGCATCTCCTTGCAGGTATCATGGAGACCATGAGCCTCAACTCAACCCAGCCTTATCCCCAGAAGATCTTTGAAATCGGCGACGCATTTGAACTCGACCCGCAGGCTGAGACCTCTGCCCGGAGCCGGCGTCAGCTGGCGCTGGGCATCGCTGATGCCAAAACCGGCTTTGCAGAACTGCGTCAGATCCTGGAGGCGCTCGGCCGGGAGCTGGACTGGGAGCTCGGCTTTGCCCCCGAAGACCGGATGCCCTTTATTCCCGGAAGGTCGGCGATCATAATATCGGCAGCAGGTGAGCGGGTCGGGTCCGGCGGTGAGGTCCATCCTGAAGTTCTGGAACGGCTCGGCATCGGCGTGCCGGTTGTGCTTGCCCAGCTGGACCTTGACCGCCTGTTCCGGAGCTGAAGATGCGCTGTCCGGACTGCGGCGAACCGATTCATCCGAAACAGATCCGCTGTTTTGCCTGTGATGCGGATCTCCGGTTCCGCCGGTTCCGGTATCTGGCAAATCCGGTCAATCTGCGGATTATCCTGTTCTGCTGTCTGCTCTTCGGCTTAGGTATCGGCGGTCTGGTGATCAGAAACAGAATCAGAAAAGCAGCTGCCCACAAACCGCTGCCCATATACCACAGCCACAGGACGAGCATGATTCTGGAAGAGGTCAATCCGGACCGGATGGGAAACTTTCAGCCGGACGCCGGGGTGTAATATGCGCTGTCCGCACTGCGGTGAACCGGTCCAGCCCGGACAGGAACGCTGCTTTGCCTGTGGCGAGAAACTCCGGGTCCGGCGCCTGCACCGCGGTGCCGGAATTGATCCGCGGATCATCATCTTTGCAGGGGTTCTGTTCATTATCGCCCTTGCCGGGGTGCTGGGCGTGCTTTTGGGCGGTAAAAGGAATCAGACTGCGAGCAGAAAACCGGTGCGAATCCGCCCGGCAGTCCAGATTCAGGATTCGCTCCGCCGGGAACGGACTGCAGACAGCCAGAGGGTCCGGACCGGTGATGAGGAGCTGGCACGACTCCGGGAACGGGTGGAACGGGTCCGAGTCCGCTACGAAAAGGTCCGCTCGCAGGTCCTGGGCGACAAGCCGACCCCTGAACAGCAGAGCCTGATGAGCCAGATCCAGCGTGAGCTCGGGACAATGAACAGCCGGGTCGCTGAGCTGGGCTCCGGTGTCAGCTCAGCCCGCCGGACCGAAGTTCAGGCCGAGATTGCCGAGATTGAACGCCGGCTCAACAAACTGATTTCCGACTTCGCCCGCGCACCCAAGAACCGTTAGAACGGAGCAAAGCCGGCCTCGCGCCAGTAATCCTCGCGCAGAAAATTGAACTGCTGCTGGAGTGCGGTGGCGTGACTCTCCTCCCAGCGCACCAGCGACTCAAAGAACCGGCGCAGCTTTTCTTCTTCCGCCTGGGCTGCCAGCTGCCGGTAGCGGGCGATTGATGCCTGCTCCAGTGCCAGCCCGACCGAGAGGGCGGTCATCTCCCAGTGTGCCTGATTGATCCGGTTTTTCAGTTCGCTGGAGAAGACCGGGCTTGTGCCGTCAACGCCCGGCTCGGGCAGCTCAAGCGGCGTTGCACTGCCGGTGCCTTTGGTCAGCTGCTGATACTGCTGGCGCAGATACTCCAGATGCTTCTGCTCATCAGCCGCAAGCCGGAGAAACACCGCCTTACCCTGCTCATCCCGGGTGCGCTCGGCAGCGGTCCGGTAGAACTCAATCCCGGTCCGTTCGGTAACCATTGCCTCCTTAATGCCTTCCAGAATCCTTTCACTGATGTTCATAATTTAATGATAATCATCCGGCACCAGAAGGCAACACTGGCGGTGATGATTAAAGATAACGCTTGACAGGTAAATGGAAATTTTGTAAAATAACTGAAAAAAGAGCCGTTGTGTTAGACTGTAGAAATTTCTATTCGAAATATCTGGGCATTAGCTCTCCTTTCCCCCATCAGGAGCAGGTCTGGGACTTGATGTTTAAAAATCATTCTCCATTGCTGATAAGAGCGCCTACCGGTTCTGGCAAAACTGAATCGATATTAGCTCCGTTTTTGGCACAATTTCTGGAAAATAATTTTACCATCGCTCCGAGACTCATCTATGTTTTACCGATGCGGGTGCTGGTAAATAATCTCGCAGAGCGAATTAGAAATTACACAAAGAAAATTTCTGAGAGCATAACGGTTAAAGTTCAGCATGGTGATATATCAGATTCGCCCTTTTTTATTGCTGACATTGTCGTAACTACCCTTGATCAGTTTCTCTATGGTTTTGCCCGGACGAGTTTGCAGGTCGGACGGCACATTGATGTTCCGGCGGGATCCATTGCTTCCTCACTTGTGGTTTTTGACGAAGCCCATATGTACCGTGATGAATTTACCTTTTCGGTGATGCGCGCCCTGATGGAAATAATGCATACAACTCGAATCCCGTTTGTGGTGATGACAGCTACTATGCCTGAAAAGCTTGAAAAATCGCTATTCGAATATATTCAAGTGCCGCCTGAACATCGGGTTTTAGGCAGTATGCCGTTTAATAACGGCAGTTTAAAGATAAATTTAATGTCGCATCCGTTATTTACTGAAGATCGGGTCTATCTTGATGACGAAACGCTGAACGCCATTGCTCAGCACCGTACGCTTGTTATTGTCAACCAGGTGGCTCGGGCGCAGAAAATATATAAGGAGATAAAAACTCATCTTGAGTTGGATGACGAGCAGATTGTGCTGCTTCACTCCCGGTTTACAAATAAAGACCGGCACGAACACGAGAACCGAGCGCTGCAAATAATTCCCAATAAGAGTATGCTACAAACATCCAAAACCGCCCGCCCGGCGGTGGTGGTCAGCACTCAGGTGCTGGAGGCGGGGATTGATTTTTCGGCAGAGCTACTGATTACCGAACTGGCGCCGGCGGATGCTTTGATCCAAAGGGCGGGCAGGTGTGCACGCTATGCCGGTCAATCAGGGAGTATGATTGTTTTTCCGGTCGCCGAAGGCGGGCACCTACCCTATGAAGAGAAACATCTCTCCAAAACGCTTAACTGGCTCAAGGGGCATTCAGAGTTCAACATCAGAGACTTCACTCAGGTTTGTTCATTTGTGGATGCTACATTGGATTATCAGGCTGCCGATTATGAGGCTCGGGACACGCTGATCGACCTTTACGAGTGTGTTTTATATGCCGATACTGTGCCATCAAACATTCAAGTGCGCCGGGGCAAGCCTGTGACCCTGGTGGTGTTTGATATTTCGGAAGAGAAGGATGGATTGGATAGAATAAAAAAAGAGTTTAAGGAAAACAGTGAACAGTTCAATGAAAATACTATCAGCGTTGACATCGGCATCGCCTATGCCCTTTATAACCAAGGGCACCTGAAATTGAAAATTAATAGAAAGTATGACGAGAACGGTCGTACAACTGAACTGGTGATTGAGGAGTTGAATAAGAAAAAGGAAAGGAATAAGAGACCAGAGGAGGTGATTGTGCCATTCGGTGTTTATATTCTGGACAAAAGGCTGTATAACGAACAACTGGGTGTTTTAAATGAACCGGATGCAAGCAGCTACATTGTATAGCGCATTTAACGAGGAATACTCCGAGCACATCACAGCGTGTCGCAAAAAATTTGAAATTCTCTATCCTGTTTTCAGGATGACCACCGTCCGGATTTTTGATGGCGTTTCGGAGGCAGAGATAGAGACGGGGTTCAGACAGATGGTTCTACTGCACGATTTGGGCAAGTTGACAGCGAAGTGGCAGGAGATGTTGAAAATGAAAAAAGGACAAAGGCTGCCTCCCCATGCTTCAATAGGAGCGGCGGCAGTCTGGATAAGTCTGCAGTCCAATCCACTCCGAGAACCGTTAAGTTTTGCCGTGGCAATCCATCACACCGATCGGGGACTTATTGGTGACAATATAGAGAGGCCGGAAGTGCTGGCAATTATAGATGGGCTTGTGAACGAAACAGGAGAGGTTAAATGGCATCAAGATATTGTTCAGTTTCCGGATGAGTTTTTCCCTAATATAGTGCGGCGCCTGGATATCGGCACATTGAAGGATATGGCGCAGGGATTAAGAATATGGGCGCGAGGGGGTGGCTTATTGGTGCAGCATCGATGCCGGCTTCAAGTGGCACTGGCACACCACATTCTGAAACTGTGCGACATTTCGGCTGCCCAGACAAGAAGCGATTATCAGCAGGCAGTAAGCATGGAAGGCTACGGCGGATGGTTGATGGTAAAAAACATCAGTGACTATGTTGATGCGATTGAAAAACGGTTGAGGCGATGAAGACAACTTTATATACACCGGCAACCGGTTATCCTGATTTGGAGGTTAAAATTGCCTACGGGCTGGCAAGGGTTGGGATTGAGGCCGTTGGCGCGAAACAGGTGAAAATTATTCCGGCTGGGGGTTACTACCGTCTGGAAATCGATGCGGATCCGGAAAGATTGAACTCTGTCTTCCGGATTCTGTCCCGCCGTCTTCTGGCTTCAAACTACATCCCTTTCTCTACTCCGGGTATAACTTCCCGTTCAGCAGGTAACTTAATCGTCAGGCCGGATGAAAGCCATGATCTGGCAATTTACCTTCAGCCCCAGTTCGCCTACCGTCACCTGAAAGCCAAGGTCTGCGGGCATGGATCCGACAGGAATCAGACTGTCGGTAATGTCATCGGGCTGTCCGCCGCAACTTCATTCCCGAAGAGGCGTGACGGGCTTGATGTTCTGCTTCAACCAGCCAATTCCAAACAGCAGGGCTCTCCCCGGATTCCGCGCCGGCCGACCAATCCCGGCAAAATATGCAAGACCTGTGCTCTGCTGGCACTTACCGGAACCTGGTTTGCCACCTGTTTCTTTGCCGCTTCCGAGAGTGAAATAATGGTCATACCGGTGCCGCGGACGGAGGTTAGCGGACTGCAGCTTGAAAGGCTGTTTTCATATCAGCATCAGCTGCGCCGGGTGTACATACACCAGCAGGTACCGCTGCGGGTGATTCCACTGCTATTTTTCTCCCGTGTTCCCTCCTCAGCCGATTTTCTGGAAGGGTTTGAGCTTTATATTGTTGTCCTAAGCCGGCAGCAGGGCTATCATGTTGATGGCGTCCTTGCCCTGCCGGTTGTCGACTATTTCAAATTTATCCGCTGGAGCCCTTATAACTTGGCGGCGGTCGAACTGCTGCTTAACAGGGACACCGGCAGCGCCGCCCTGGCGGAACTGAACCGGCTGATCTGCACCGGAAAACCGGCTGATCCGGCAAGGTTTGCCCGGCTTTATACCGGGGCGACCTCAACTGACAGATATACTAATTTATTATATTTTCAAACAGCAGAATATCTGCTCAAGGAGGTGGCGATGATCAATCCCGAAATTATTAAAAACAGGGCGCTTGGCAGTCTGGCGCGCACCCTGCGCTATTTCATCTGGCAGAAAAAATACGGCTATTCCGATGCCATCAGAAATGCCCGGAAGGACACCCGGGTCTTTGAGGAGACGATTGCCCGGATGCTCCGGGAGGCAAAGCTCCGGCTGGAGCAAGAGGAAAGGATTCACCTGCCGAATGAGGAGGAGGTGAAGGAGGTGTTCGAGCTGGCAGATAAGGATTTTGAAGCCGTCCGGCTGGCGCTCGTCATCCTTGCCTTCTCATTCCCGGCAGGAGGTGAAGATAACTAGCAGAGGAGGAGGAAGATGATCAGGTTTTTCACCTTTGCGGTCAAAACCCAGCTTAATGTCCATGACCTCAATAACGAGGCGGTTGCTGGCAATGTCCAGGACATCAGGATCATGGAGTATCTGGATGAGGAGGGTAACCGCCAGGAGGCGCCGGCGGTCTCAGGCAGAATGCTCAAACACTGGCACTATGAGGCGATGCGCCGGCTGATTATCAACGGCAACTACAGCGACCTTCCCCTCTGTGACGGCTGCAGGGCGGGTGAGCCGATCCGGCCCGGGAAGGTGGAAAATAACATAGTGAAACAGGATATACTTGATGAACAGAATGCCATTAATAACTGTACCATCTGTGATATCCACGGCTATCTGATCGCCAAGGAGGGAACGAAAAGGTCCAAGGAGGAGGGTGGTGATGAAGCCGGTGTCTCTGCCCGGCGTTCCTCAAGGGTGATGTTCTCCTGGCTCATGCCGGTGCTGGACAGTGAAACGGTTTCCCGTCAGGTGCTCCACACCCGGGTATCACAGCAGCAGTCCGAGACCGGCAAGGGTGTAAAGGACAAGGAGAAGAAAAGCGGGCAGCAAACCCAGACATCAACAAGTTCCCCGGAATCCGGCAATAGTGGAAATGTCGGTGGTGAGGAAAGCGCCCAGATGCTTTACAACAAATCATACGCCTCCGGAATCTACGCCTTTGTCTCCGCCTTTGATGCCGCCCGGGTCGGATTGGTGGAGCTGGAGCTCGGCAGTTCCGGTGCGGAGCAGAAACCGAAAGACCTGCCGAACAGAATCAGGACGGCGATTGAAGCCTACCGTTACCTGATCTCCGGACAGATGGGGGCGTCACTGTCCCATGCCCTGCCCCATATGAACCCGCGGGAGCTGCTCGTCTGCTACTCCGAATCCGGACCGCTGCCCTTTCCGGTTTCGCCGATGTATTCAGACTACATCACCAGGACGGTCGGACTTATGCCCGAACATGCCGAGAAGCTTTACTGGGGTAATGATGCGCCTGAAGGTGTGAACCGAATGAATTCCATTGACGAGATCTTCAGGCAGCTGCTGGCAAAGGTTTAGGCGGATGGAAAAATGAAGGCGCTCATTGCCGACCTCCGGCTCAACTCCCTCTACTCAGTTACCATGCCTTTTACCTGGCAGTCGGCACTGACCTACCCGATTCTGCCGCCGTCAGCGGTCATCGGTCTGCTGGCAAATGCGCTCCAGCGCTACCGGGATGACAACCACCCGCTGGAGTATCTGGACCGGCTGGAGTCAGACATCATCTGGGCGGGTTCAAGGCTACTTTCTCCCTGTGTCATTAGAAGCTATACGATGTCGGCAATCACCAAGTGGCAGGACCGGCTCGGCGGCAAGTTCACCAATGCGCTCGGCAGACAGTTTGCCTTTACCCGCCGGCTCCAGATTGCGGCGGTTTTTCAGGAAGGACGCCATCTTGACGAACTTGTGCCGGCGCTGCAGACCACTCCGCTCACCTGCGGTGACAGCGAATCACCGGTAACGGTTGAGGGCCGACCCCGGATTGTCGATACTCAGGACCCCGGCAATTCAGTGGTTACTACCCGCTTTCCTGCCCCCTATTCGCAGCAGACCCGGATCGAGGCTGGTAACGGTGAGGTGCTGCTGATGCATCCCCGCTGTAAAAAGACCGGCCGTGATTTCAACCTCATCAGCTTCATCGTGCCGCTGCGCCAGGAGCGGCAGGTCATCTACCCTGCCGAGCTGACGCTCCGGCTCACCACCGAGCAGGCATTGAGGCTCGGGGCTGATGATCCGGGCGTGGTCATCAGATATCAGTGAAACTCCGCACCGCACTTCTGACCTTCAGCTTTAATGAACCGGTCTGTGCCCGTGCCGACCGGCTGCGCGGTTTCTTTGCCACCCATTTTGGCGGTTTCCGGCTCGTCCATCATCACCTTGATGACAACCGGCTCCTTTACCGGACACCGCTGATTCAGTACAAGGTGGTCAACCGCCAGCCGCTTGTGCTCGGGGTGAACGAGGGTGCGGACATTCTCCGCCAGATTTATGAACAGCTGCAGTTTATCCGTATCGGGCAGACCGATTACCGGCTGGAGTACAAACGGCTTTATCTCGGTGAGGAACGGTTTGGCGAGAGTGCCGGAGTTCACACCTACACCTTCCTTACCCCATGGCTGGCGCTGAACGAGCAGAATTACCAGCACTATGTCTGTGCAGGCAGCGGTGCGGCGCGCAGAGCGCTGCTTGAGCGGATTCTGGTGGGCAATATTCTCTCGCTCGCCAAGGGGCTTGGTTACATGGTCACTGCACCAATTGAGGCGGAGATCGAAAACTACCGCGAAGTTCGGACAACACTCAAAGGTACACCGATGCTCGGCTTTCTGGGCAGCTTCCGGGTGAACTTTGAGATTCCGGAGTATTTCGGACTGGGCAAGTCGGTGTCAAGGGGTTTTGGCACAATCGGCAGGCTGTAGATGAATCTGGTTATTAACACCTGGGGCGCATTTCTGCAGAAAAACGGCGAGCTTTTCCGGGTGAAGACCGAAGACCGGGTGGCTGAGGTTTCGGCAAAAAAGGTCTCCTCAATTCTTATCGCCACTGCCGCGACCATCACCACCGATGCGCTCAAGCTGGCGATTGATAACAATATTGACATTGTTTTTATCGACGAATACGGCGAGCCCTATGCCCGCATCTGGCACAGCCGCTTCGGCCGGACAGCAGAGACCCGGCGGCGGCAGATTGAGATTGCTGAAACCGGAGCGGGGCTGGAGCTGGCGCTTTACTGGGTAAAACGGAAGCTGGACAACCAGATTGCCCTTCTGGAGCGACTGCGTACCACCCGGACCCGCAAATCAGCGGAAATCACCGCCTATATTGAAAAACTGCGCAACTACCGCCAGAGCCTGGAAAAAGTCACCGGTACGATTGAGGAGCAGCGGAGCACGGTGATGGGGATTGAGGGCAGCGCAGGCAGAACTTACTTTGAGGCGCTCTCCTTTCTCATGCCCGAGCAGTACCGGTTTGAGGGCAGATCACGCAACCCGGCAAAGGATGAGTTCAACGCCCTGCTCAATTATGCCTACGGAATTCTCTACAGCCGGGTGGAGAAAGCGTGCGTCATCGCCGGGCTTGACCCCTATGTCGGCATCATTCACACCGATAACTATAACAAGAAGTCACTTGTCTTTGACATCATCGAAAACTACCGGGTATGGGCAGAGGAGGTGGTGGTCAATCTGTTTGCAGCACGAAAGGTTTTAAAGGAACACTTTGACCGGCTGCACAACGGCATGGTATTGAACAAAGAGGGCAGGGCGGTGCTGATTGAAGCCTTCAGCCGCTATCTGGATCAACCGGTGCGCTACTGTGGCAGAAATATCCGCCGGCAGGAGATTATCCAGCTGGACTGCCACAAGATCGCCAACCAGCTGCTTTGCCAGACCGATGAGCCAGATTAACCTCGTCTGGGTGGTCTACGACATCAGCAGCAACCGGACCCGCAGTCTCATCGCCCGCGCCTGCAAGAACAAGGGGCTCTACCGCGTTCAGAAGAGCGCCTTTTTAGGCAAGCTCAACCGCACCCAGATTGAGGAGCTCAAAGTCATCTGCGACGACATCATCGATCCCGAGACCGATTCGGTTTATATCTTTCCGATGTGTGAGGAGGATTTCAAAAAGGTCAGGCTCCTGGGCAGGGCGTTTGATCCGGAGCTGGTGAGCGATGAGGTTAAGGCGCTGTTTTTATGAGCGGTCAGTCTGATTTAGACGGGTTTTTTGCCGATACCGAATCCACGCCGATGCTTACGCCATCAGACATTGTTGAACATCTTTTCTGTCCCCGGTACACCTGGTTCATCCACACTCTGAAAATTCCCCAGCATGAGGAAAAGCGATACATCGTTATGAAGGGTAGAGAGCTGCATGAACAGCGGGAAAAGCGCAACCCTGACTATCTGCGGAAAAAAATTGGCTGTGTAAACAAGGAGCTGAGCGTCTATCTGGCTTCGCCCCGGATTCGGGTGCGGGGTATTGTTGACGAGGTGCTTACACTCACCGACGGCACGATGGCACCGCTGGACTACAAACATACCGAATATCGTGAATGGGTGTTTAAGACCCACCGCTACCAGTCGGTTCTTTACGGGATGCTGATTGCTGAAATTTATCAGAAGCCGGTCAGGCGCGGGTATATCTGCTATGTCCGCAGTGGCAGCAAATTGTGCGAGGTGATTTACAAACCAGAGGATTATCAATACATTGGCGGGGTGATTGACGAAATTTTCCGGATTATCAGCACTGGAGAGTATCCTGATGCGACAAAACATACCGCCCGCTGTATAGACTGCTGTTACAAAAATATTTGCGTTTGAGAGTATGGTGCGGGAACTTGCTGATTTACAGGAAGTTAATACAGGGGAACTCTGCACAGGCTGGGCGAAAGATGGCAAAAAAGCGGTTTTTGCGGGCAGAAAAATGGCAAAAAGAGGTGGACAAAAAATTGACAAACCGATTGAAAATTCATATCATGCAGAAAAAGCAGAGTTATGATGCCACTTCCAGCAAAACAAGGATTGAAACCTGCTGCGATTTGCGGTCGGAATTCCGCTGAGCAATGTTATGATGCCACTTCCAGCAAAACAAGGATTGAAACGAGAAAAACTGGAATGCATTACATCGACGCACGCAAGAGTTATGATGCCACTTCCAGCAAAACAAGGATTGAAACATCTGGAGCCGCATCAGCGTGTTCGTCAATTTCAGCGGTTATGATGCCACTTCCAGCAAAACAAGGATTGAAACCGGGGGGTATACTGGAACACGATGAATGCCTCCTGGTTATGATGCCACTTCCAGCAAAACAAGGATTGAAACCCGCCCAGCATCTTCCCCCGGACGTCATCGCGAGGTGTTATGATGCCACTTCCAGCAAAACAAGGATTGAAACACCGTGATACCACCACCCCCCAGCCGAGGGATTGAGTTATGATGCCACTTCCAGCAAAACAAGGATTGAAACTGCTGATCAGCACTCACATCCGAAAGCACCACACCATGTTATGATGCCACTTCCAGCAAAACAAGGATTGAAACTTCTGAAGTTCAGAGATTTGACTGGAGAGGTATTGAATGTTATGATGCCACTTCCAGCAAAACAAGGATTGAAACTCCAAAGCGAGATTTTCATCCCGCCCCATGTGGGAGTTATGATGCCACTTCCAGCAAAACAAGGATTGAAACTATGCTCATTTTCCCTCCTCGTACTCGTATTGGCGGTTATGATGCCACTTCCAGCAAAACAAGGATTGAAACATACCACACGGAAACCAAACGGCTGGATAGCAATCAGGTTATGATGCCACTTCCAGCAAAACAAGGATTGAAACAGTTCAGCGCCTCATTGTAGTTGCTTGTCAAGCCGAGTTATGATGCCACTTCCAGCAAAACAAGGATTGAAACTCCCGTACGGCGGGGCAATATCCATCGCCTCGCCTGTGTTATGATGCCACTTCCAGCAAAACAAGGATTGAAACACCCGCCTGAAATTTTGATCTGCCCGATGATGAGGTGTTATGATGCCACTTCCAGCAAAACAAGGATTGAAACTACATTTTTACCTCCTTTCTGTTTTTTCTTTTCGCCGTTATGATGCCACTTCCAGCAAAACAAGGATTGAAACAGGACACTCTTCGTCCGCTGTGGCGGCTGATTGAAGGTTATGATGCCACTTCCAGCAAAACAAGGATTGAAACTTCCCCTGATTGCCAGTTGAGCAGCAATAGGATTTCGAGTTATGATGCCACTTCCAGCAAAACAAGGATTGAAACGAGTTATTTTTGGGGGCAAGCGAGCATCGCAGGCGGGTTATGATGCCACTTCCAGCAAAACAAGGATTGAAACCATCAAGCAGATTTTACCGAAGCTCCATTTGTCTAGTTATGATGCCACTTCCAGCAAAACAAGGATTGAAACTGCCACCGCCGCACGGGTAGCGGCGGTGGTGTGATGTTATGATGCCACTTCCAGCAAAACAAGGATTGAAACAACCGCTCGCCATTGTGTCTCCTGCAGAAATATCCGGTTATGATGCCACTTCCAGCAAAACAAGGATTGAAACTATATTCTTTATTATTTTCTTTAGGCGTTTTAGGGGTTATGATGCCACTTCCAGCAAAACAAGGATTGAAACTTGCGGTTGAGGTCAAGATAGGGCGTGATGTGGTGGTTATGATGCCACTTCCAGCAAAACAAGGATTGAAACACCAGCGTCAAGTCTTCACTTGACGATTCAATCTTGGTTATGATGCCACTTCCAGCAAAACAAGGATTGAAACCCCAAAACCGATGCGGTATTTTTTTAATCACCTTGAGTTATGATGCCACTTCCAGCAAAACAAGGATTGAAACAACAATGTCAATACCACGATGTCGGCCGTATCGGAGGTTATGATGCCACTTCCAGCAAAACAAGGATTGAAACTCAAGATCGCCGGAAACAATAAGCCCATCGGTATCGTTATGATGCCACTTCCAGCAAAACAAGGATTGAAACATATATAATTATTACCGACGATATTGATCAAATAGAGTTATGATGCCACTTCCAGCAAAACAAGGATTGAAACAAATTGAGGATATGTCAAGTGAAGTTGAAATTAAGGGTTATGATGCCACTTCCAGCAAAACAAGGATTGAAACAACTCCGGGGTGATGTTTCCGGGCTGCGTGGGTGTGGTTATGATGCCACTTCCAGCAAAACAAGGATTGAAACACTGCGAGATTTCTCCAGAGGGGAAATTAGTTCTAAGTTATGATGCCACTTCCAGCAAAACAAGGATTGAAACATTACAATTACCGTGATTGTGAAATTACTTATCATGTTATGATGCCACTTCCAGCAAAACAAGGATTGAAACCCGATGTATTTTATTTTTTTCAAGTTACCGAACCTGGTTATGATGCCACTTCCAGCAAAACAAGGATTGAAACCCCAAAACCGATGCGGTATTTTTTTAATCACCTTGAGTTATGATGCCACTTCCAGCAAAACAAGGATTGAAACAACAATGTCAATACCACGATGTCGGCCGTATCGGAGGTTATGATGCCACTTCCAGCAAAACAAGGATTGAAACTCAAGATCGCCGGAAACAATAAGCCCATCGGTATCGTTATGATGCCACTTCCAGCAAAACAAGGATTGAAACATATATAATTATTACCGACGATATTGATCAAATAGAGTTATGATGCCACTTCCAGCAAAACAAGGATTGAAACACGATTTTGGCTGATGTTCTGGCCGGGGTTGCGGCGTTATGATGCCACTTCCAGCAAAACAAGGATTGAAACTTTTCTTTATTACTTTTTCACCCTCTTTTATATAATGTTATGATGCCACTTCCAGCAAAACAAGGATTGAAACTAGATTAATGAACAATCATAATTAATTATGTTAACAATGTTATGATGCCACTTCCAGCAAAACAAGGATTGAAACATAACAAGGAAGAACTGCTGAATAACCAGCATTCCGTTGTTATGATGCCACTTCCAGCAAAACAAGGATTGAAACATAACCGTTAAGAATTGCTGGAAGTGCACAACTGCGTTATGATGCCACTTCCAGCAAAACAAGGATTGAAACCTTTGAACCAATACAAAATTACGCTCCTTCATTTTCGTTATGATGCCACTTCCAGCAAAACAAGGATTGAAACCTGTTCGAAATCGGGTCAGAGTGCCACAAGTACGTAGTTATGATGCCACTTCCAGCAAAACAAGGATTGAAACCCGCCGAGTCTGGTCTTGTTAATCCCGAGGAACGAAAGTTATGATGCCACTTCCAGCAAAACAAGGATTGAAACTTCCCAGGAGGAACATGCTTTCCCTTATTTCAAAAGGTTATGATGCCACTTCCAGCAAAACAAGGATTGAAACATACAAAAGCATACCGCAAGGCATCAGGCCCGTGCTGTTATGATGCCACTTCCAGCAAAACAAGGATTGAAACTTTCCCGGTTCTTTCTGCCAGCTCTTTCAGCGTCAGTGTTATGATGCCACTTCCAGCAAAACAAGGATTGAAACCAATATGGACACTCATTCGCTTTTCGGCTCATTAATGTTATGATGCCACTTCCAGCAAAACAAGGATTGAAACTGATAATTGCAATTGCAGTTGTGCTTGGCAGTGTTGTTATGATGCCACTTCCAGCAAAACAAGGATTGAAACGCGGTATACAATGGATAAAAATCCCGGGATATATGGTTATGATGCCACTTCCAGCAAAACAAGGATTGAAACATCAATATCCACTGACGGGTCTAAACAAAGTTTGGCGTTATGATGCCACTTCCAGCAAAACAAGGATTGAAACCCATCAATCCCGCTGATATCGCCCCGGATGTTTGTTGTTATGATGCCACTTCCAGCAAAACAAGGATTGAAACTCATATTTCATATTGCATCTTTTACATTCAGCATTTGTTATGATGCCACTTCCAGCAAAACAAGGATTGAAACACCCCGGGACAATGTAGGATCTCCAGAACATCCCCGCTGTTATGATGCCACTTCCAGCAAAACAAGGATTGAAACACCCCGGGACAATGTAGGATCTCCAGAACATCCCCGCTGTTATGATGCCACTTCCAGCAAAACAAGGATTGAAACTCACTGAACTCCACCGCCTTGGGGAAAATATTTCTTAGTTATGATGCCACTTCCAGCAAAACAAGGATTGAAACGCTTTGGCTTGCCCTGACTCGGCATAGCCTGTGGTTATGATGCCACTTCCAGCAAAACAAGGATTGAAACACCCCGGGACAATGTAGGATCTCCAGAACATCCCCGCTGTTATGATGCCACTTCCAGCAAAACAAGGATTGAAACATTAAATCTCGCAGCACAATGTGACACAGCCAGGGGGTTATGATGCCACTTCCAGCAAAACAAGGATTGAAACATCTCAAAATAGAAAGGGAGGTAAAAAATGAAACTGCTGTTATGATGCCACTTCCAGCAAAACAAGGATTGAAACTATGGAAAATTCGGCCAGAGAAATGAGATAACGAAAGGTTATGATGCCACTTCCAGCAAAACAAGGATTGAAACATCAGCACCAAATCGCCGCAAATAGGACATTCCTGAGTTATGATGCCACTTCCAGCAAAACAAGGATTGAAACTGCACAAATGCAGAAGAGCGCTTTCAAATAGTGGACGGTTATGATGCCACTTCCAGCAAAACAAGGATTGAATCCGGGCAGTTTTCTTTGGGGTTAAATTAATCCGGGCTTTCCTGCACTATGCGGGCAGCTACCCTGTATAATTAGAGCCGTAAATTAAGCAATTTTTAACAGCCCGTCGCGGTTCTTTTTATAGTAAAACTATTTTTGTCAAATAGTTATGATAATCTGAAGCCGGTTGGCATCAACCCGGGGGGCAGTATCGGGTAGGGTGGTGGGTTTGGTTTCTGTGGTGGTGCGGGGAAATCCGGGTCGGATTGTGAAGGCGGTTTATGACGCGGTGTCTATGAGGTCCGGGTTGGTGCGGTCAGGCTGAAATCAGGGCGGGCTGGGGTTGTACGGGCAGTACTGGCAGCATCGCCCGGGTGTTGAGTCTAGTTTCTGGTTGCAGGAGGGGTTTCAGGTGCCGATTGTACGGGCAACCCACCGGTCGTTGATTAGAACCTCCTGATTGTAGGTGATGCCGGCAACCCGGACGCCGTTGAGCCGTTCCAGCAGGTCGATCCGGGCAATGAGGTCGGGTATGCCCCAGACATCCGCCTCCAGGGTCAGGTATCTGCCCGAGATGGGTCTGCCAGACATTACCAGTTGAAAGCCGTTCTCGGCGGTGAGCCGGGCGATCTCCTCAGGCCGGTGGCCCGTTTCCAGCAGGAAGTGGAAATGGCCGAAGTTTTCCGCCTTTGACCAGTCAATTGCGGGCTGGATGCGAAATATTCCTGAGCGGTTTTCTTCGGTCCAGAGGAGCCGGTCCAGTTTTGCCCGGACCCAGTTTTCGTTCTGGCCAAAGTGGGCGGAGACTGTTTCCGCATCCGCATCCGGGTTCTGCATCAGAAACCGGATGAATGCCTTTTCCTCGCCGGACAGAGGCAGGGAGACCGGATAGGCATATTCCCGGATTTTGAACACCTCCAGTTCCCGCAGTCCGGCAAGGTTCTGGATGAAGCGGGTTTCGTTTTCCAGGTCGCGGGAGAAGAAGAGCAGGGCGAGGTTGGGTCCGATGTTTGCCGGGAAGCAGGCGTTGAACAGGATTTCGGTAATGAACGGAAGCCGGCTCGTGAGCTGATGGGCGGTTTCATACGGGGTTTCGGCCCGGCCGAGGATGGCTGCCCATACCCAGTTGCCACCGGCAAGGGGCGGGACAACGAGGGTGAGGTGGAAGGAGCGGAGGATGCCGGCGGCAGCCAGACGGTCAAGCTGTTCACGGTAGGTCTGGATGGTGAAGCCGGCATTTCTGAGGTCCGGATGGTCAAACAGGTAGTGCCGGGTTTCCGCAAGGCGCAGGGCCACGAGATCAGGCGGTTCCAGAATCATAGGATTTTGCGGGATAATTATTTATCAGCGGACCGGAGAAGTCAAGCGGTTCCGGTTTCAGTAGGCACCCTTGCGGGCGAGGACCGCCGGGACGGTTCTGAGGATGATGAGCAGGTCGCCCCAGAGGGTCCATTCGCGGACATAGCGGGTGTCCAGTTTGACCCGTTCCTCGTAGGTGGTGTCGGTTCTGCCCGAGACCTGCCAGAGACCGGTCAGGCCCGGCGGGACACGGAAAAGGAGCAGGGAGTAGTCCTGATAGTACTGGATTTCCTTTTCCACGATCGGCCTGGGTCCGACGAGCGACATCTCTCCGGCAAGGACATTGAGGAGCTGGGGCAGTTCGTCGAGCGAGGTGCGGCGCAGGATTCTGCCGATTGAGGTGACCCGGGGGTCATTTTTGAGTTTGAAGGTCTTTTCAAACTCCGCCCGCTTTTCCGGGTCGGTTCTGAGGATTTCCTCCAGCCGGCGGTCCGCATCAACGAACATGGTGCGGAATTTGAGGACCGCAAACGGGCGCATGTTTCTGCCGAGCCGGCGATGGCGGTAGAAGACCGGACCCGGGCTGGTGAGCTTGATCAGCAGGGCAACAAGGAGCATGAGCGGGGAAAGGACGAGCAGGGCGGTTGCGGAGATGAAGATGTCAATCAGCCGTTTGAGCCGGCGGGCGATGCCCTCGTGGGCAAACGGTCCGAGCAGGCGGGGATGGGGTCCGAGGAGATAGGCGGACATCCGGAAGGAGCGGATGCCGATGAAGTCGATGAAGTAGCGGGGGGCAAGGGTTGATACCAGCTGTTCGGTGCGCAGGTCGGTGGTGTCAATGACGATGAGCGGAAACCGGCTGACCCTGCCCACCGGCTCCGCATTCTGGTGGAGCCATTCAGGCAGGGTGTCAATCGGAATCGTTTCTGCACAGTCAAAGCCCCACCAGCGGAGCAGTCCCTTTTTGTCCTGATTGAAGTCGGTAACGAAGAGGACCGGCTGGGGAAATATCCGGCGGATCAGAATTCCGACGAGCGGTGCGATGAAGGTGAGGTAGGTCCAGAAGGCGAGCCAGAAGGGGATGGTGAGCTCCTCGCACCAGGACCAGAGATGGTGGACAATGCCGTAGGCAACAAAGGTGAGGGCAAACGCTGCCTGAGTGCGGGTGGTCAGGCCGTAGTTGATCCGGGTGGCAGATTCAAATTCGCCGACAAGATAGGAGGCAAGGGCGAGCAGAAGCCAGACCATGACCACGGTGGTGGCGCCGGTGGAGTTCGGGGAGAAGACCAGGCGCAGGGTGGCAATAACAAGCAGGAGAAACAGCAGTTCCAGGGCAACAACCACCGCACTGTTGGGCGTCGATTCGGGCGCGGCTTTCCCGTTGGAATTCATTGTGCAGTTTTCAGTTTATTGAGCGGACAGGTCAAGTCAATGCCCGACCGGATTGCGGTGAAGGGTTCAGCCGGTCCGGAGCCGGACAGAAAGCAGTTTCAGGGCGAATTACCGCCCGGGATTACCGGATTTTCTTCTTGTGGCGCAGTGCCTTGCGTCTTTTCTTGAACTTGTGCCGTTTGACCTTGCGCAGTTTCCGTTTTCTGCCACAGGGCATTATTTCCGCTCCTTTTTTATTGCTGAACCTGGCCCAGACTGGCTTTCAGCAGGCGCGAAGCCTTGAATACCGGCACCCGGCGCGGGGGCACGGTTACCGGTGCCTTGGTCTTGGGGTTGCGGGCGAGCTTGGGTTTACGCACCTTGGTTGCCAGCACGCCGAACCCGCGAATCTCCACCCGGTTGCCCTCCTGCAGTGCCCGGCAGAGTTCATCAATGAACAGCTGGACAATCCGGGCAACATCCCGCTTGGTAACTGCGGGTGCCATCTGTCGGGCAATGGTTTCAACCAGATCCGCCTTTTTAATCGTCATAATTTTCCTCCTTAACCGCAGGAGCTGCAGTTGTGACTGGAACAGTGGCTGCAGCTCGAGCCGGTGGTTTTAACCTTTTTCTCTGCTCCGGAGACACCGAACACCGAAAAACAGCGGTTGAGTTCGCAACTGCCGCAGCTGGGACAGACGAGGTTCTTTTCATCGTGCGCGCTCAGAATCAGCTCCTCAAACTGATGACCACAGGAGCAGCAGATAAATTCTCTGATCGGCATAACTAATTATAGTATTTTGACTTGGGAATGTCAAGCAGGTGTAGATTGAGGCTGTTTCGGGAGTTTTGCTTGACAGTCATTGACAGCGGGTGGATAATTATAGGAATGCGGGCGCTGGTACTTTGCGGTGGCAGGGGGACAAGGCTGCGGCCCCTGACCTGGACGATTCCCAAACAGCTGGTGCCGGTGGCAAACCGGCCGATTCTTTCCTATGTGCTTGAACATCTGATGGTTGCCGGGCTGGAGGAGGTCGGGATTGTGGTTTCACCTGAGACCGGGGCGCAGATTCAGGAGTTTGTCGGTGATGGCCGGCGCTGGAACTTTCAGGTGACCTATATCCGGCAGGAGGAGCCGCTCGGGCTGGCACATGCGGTAAAGGTGAGCCGGGATTTTTTAGGCACAGAGCCGTTTGTGATGTATCTGGGCGACAATCTGCTTCAGGACGGGCTTGAACCGGGGCTGACACTTTTTTCGTCCGGCGGTGCGGATGCGGTGATCATGCTCAAGGAGGTCAGCGACCCGCGGCGGTTCGGAGTGGCAGAGCTGAAGAACGGAGCGGTGGTCCGGCTGGTGGAGAAGCCGGCAGAGCCGCCCTCCAGTCTGGCGCTGGTCGGAGTTTATATCTTCTCCCCGGTGATTCATCAGGTGATTGAACAGCTCAAGTTTTCCGCACGCGGGGAGCTGGAGATCACCGAGGCGATTCAGGGGCTGATTGAGCAGGGCAGAAGGGTGCTGCCGATTGTGCTTCCCGGCTGGTGGCTGGATACCGGCAAGAAGGATGATCTGCTGGCGGCGAACCGGCAGGTGCTGGCAAGCTTCAAACAGCAGGTGGTGGCAGGTACGGTTGACAACTGCCGGATCACCGGTCCGGTGCGGATTGAGGCGGGCGCCCGGCTCAGCAACTGCGAGCTCTCGGGTCCGGTGGTCATCGGCGCAGGGTGCCGGATTGATAACTCCCGTATCGGTCCTTTTGTTTCGGTCAGTGCCGGGTGTGAGATTTCCGGTTCCGAGATTGAGCATTCGGTGATTCTGGAAAGGTGTGTGATCTCCGGGGTGCGGAGGATGAGCGAGAGCCTGCTGGGCAGGGAGGTGCGGGTCCGAGCCGGTGGTCAGTCCGGCGGCAGTCTGAAACTGCTGCTTTCCGATGCAAGCGAGGTGGAGCTGTGAGACCCCGGTTTCAGGAGCTGGAGATTTCAGGGGTGTGGCTGGCAGGGCTGGTGGTGCATTCCGACAGCCGGGGCTGGCTGGCAGAGGTGTTCCGGCAGGACTGGTTTGACAGCGGTTCCGGACCAATGCATCAGCCGGTGATGGGTTATGTTTCCGAGACCCTGCCGGGCGTGGTGCGCGGTCCGCATGAGCACCGGTTTCAGACCGACCTTTTCGTCTTTGCCGGTCCGTCCGATTTTCTGGTGGTGCTCTGGGACAACCGTGCGGGCTCGGCGACTGCGGGCAGGCGGATTGAGCTGAGGCTGGGGGAAACCAGTCCGGGAATACTGCTGGTACCGCCCGGAGTGGTGCACGGATACAAAAATGTCGGCAGGGTTGCGGGCAGGGTGCTGAATTTTCCGGACCGGCTTTACCGGGGTGCCGGTGGTGGTGAAGAGGTGGATGAGGTTCGTTATGAGGGATGCACGGACAGTCCGTTCCGGATCTGAAAGGAGAAAAGGATGAAGATTCTGGTAACTGGCGGGTGCGGATTTATCGGCTCCAATTTTATCCGTTATATTCTCAAAGCCCATCCGGACTGGGAGGTGGTGAATCTGGATGCGCTGACCTATGCGGGCAATCCGGCAAACCTTGCCGAGGTGGCGGGTGAACTCCGTTACAAGTTCATTCACGGCCGGATTGAGGAGCCGCAGACGGTGCATACCGCAGTCCGGGGCTGCAGTGCGGTCATTAATTTTGCCGCTGAGACCCATGTTGACCGCTCAATTGTTGAGCCGGCGGTTTTTATCCGGACCAATGTCGTCGGCACGCAGGTGCTTGTGGATGTCTGCCGGGAAAAGCGGTTGAGCCGGTTTATTCAGATTTCCACAGATGAGGTTTACGGTTCACTGGGCGCTGAGGGACGCTGGACCGAGGACTCACCGCTTCAGCCCCGTTCCCCCTATTCCGCCTCCAAGGCGGCAGCGGACCTGCTGGTGCTGGCAGCATTCCGCACCTGGGGTGTGCCGGTCAATATCATCCGGCCCTCGAATAATTACGGACCATATCAGTATCCGGAGAAGCTGATTCCGCTGGCAATAACCAATCTGCTTGAGGGCAGGAAGGTGCCGGTCTACGGTCAGGGGGAGAATTGGCGGGACTGGATCTATGTTGAGGATACGGTGCGGGCGATTGAGCTGGTGCTCCTGCGGGGTGTGCCGGGCGAGGTCTACAATGTGGGTGCGGGTGCGGAACGGAGAAACATTGATGTGGTGCGCCGGATTGCGGCACTGCTGGGTAAGGGTGAGGGCGAGATTGAGTTTGTGGCCGACCGCCCGGGCCATGATTTCCGGTATGCGCTGGATACGAACAAGATCCGGCAGCTGGGCTGGGAGCCGAAGGTTGATTTTGAGACCGGGCTGATGCAGACGGTGCGCTGGTATCAGGAGCGGACGAGCTGGTGGAAGGCACTGAAGCTGAAGCTGGTGCGGGAATCAAAGGGGTTCTGGAGTTGATATGGTGACAGCAGAGGATTTTACCGCCAGGGTGCTGGAATGCGGTATTGAGGCGGTGGACCCGATTGAGGTTGAACGGCTGCGCCGGATTGTCAACGCCCGGGCGCAGGAGTGCGCTCAGAGTCCGGAGGAACTGCTGGCCCGCATCGGAGCGGTCGGTCCGGAAGGGAAACTGACCGTTGCCGGGCTGCTGCTCTGCGGCCGGGAGGAGGAGCTGCGCCGGCTGGTGCCGGGCCATGGTGTGATCTTCCTGCAGATGAAGAATGATGTGGAATACGAGCGCCGGGTTGAGTCCGGAAAGCCGCTTCTGGCACTGATTGATGAACTGTGGCAGGCGATTGAGCCCCACAACCGGATTTACACCTTGAAGATCGGGCTGTTCCACTTTGAAATTCCCGACTATCCGGTTGAGGTCTGCCGGGAGGCGCTGCTGAACGCATTTACCCATCGTGATTATTCAATCCTGAGCCCGGTCTATGTCCGGCTGTATCCGGACCGGCTGGAGATCTCATCGCCGGGCGGGTTTGTGTCCGATGTGTCCGCAGAAAATATCGTGGGCCATGAGCCGATCAGCCGGAACCCGCTCTTGGCACAGGTGCTCCAGCGGATCGGGCTGGTGGAGCGGGCGGGGATGGGGGTAAAGCGGATGTTTCAGGTTCTTTTGTCATACGGGAAGGAACCGCCCAATTATGAGGCGGGCGCAGACTTCGTGCGGGTGACCGTCCGTTCCGACCGCGCTGAGGGCAGGCTGGATGAGACCTTTGCCCGGTTTGTCGTCCGCTGTCAGCAGGAGGGCAGGGAGCTGAGACTGCCGGACCTGCTGATTCTGAACTGGCTGAAGCGGAACCGGGAGGTGGATGCCTCGGAGGCGCGCCGGATTATCTGCCGGTCCGAGCGGGAGGCGTATGAGGTGCTGAATTCAATGGTGAACCGCGGACTGCTGGAGCAGTTCGGGGAGAAGAAGGGCCGGGTTTACCGGCTGTCCAAGATGGTATATGCCCAGCTGCGCCGTTCGCTGAGTTATCTGCCGTTTCACCGGGCAGAGCTGGCTTATGCGGAGACCGCAATTCTGAACTATCTGCAGGAACTGCCGGGTCGGGCTGAGGAGCGGTTTGTCACCAATGAGATTGTCCGCACCCTGCTGCGGGTTTCCCCTCATCAGGCGGGTTATGTGCTTGCCGGACTGGTGAAGAAGGGGCGGCTGGTGCTGAAGGGCAGGGGCAGAGCGGCAAGGTATTATCCGGCAGAAGGTTAGTTGCGGACGATGAATTTGTCCCGGTAGCTGGTGGAGCGGATCTGGAGCGTGGCACCGGAAAGGTCACCAGCCCGGGCGTCAATCTTGTAGAGATAGATGCCGTTGGCAAGCGGACTGCCATCGCGGTCCAGCCCGTCCCATTCAATCTGGTTGTAACCGAAGGGGCATTCTAACGGACCGAGAATGCGCACCAGTCTGCCGGCGATGGTGTAGATTTTAACCGTTACGGTCGCGGGCCGGGAGAGGATGAAGGTGAAGTATCCCCGGCGCGCTACCGGATTGGGGTAGACAAGGCAGGAGTCGAGCCGGAGCTCTTCCCTGAGATCGGTTTTCAGAAAATAGACCGCAGTGCGGGTGTTGAGGCAGTTGTCGGTGGCGGTCAGGACAAGCGAGTCCAGCGGCTGGTCCAGTTCAACCGGCAGGGTGAAGGTGCCGGAGTTGCCCCGCTGATCGTCGTAGCGGAACAGGTCGGCAAGTTCCACCCGGCGTGTGCGGTCGTTGACAAACAGGCTGAGGCTTTTTTCCAGATTCGGAATTAAAAGGAGCCCTGCCGGATCGGTGAGCCTGCCGCTGAGGCGGAAGCGGCGCGGCACCCGGGTCGTGTCACCGGGGCGGAGCAGGTTATTGTCGGCAAAGAGTAAGACCTCGGGTGGCTGGGAATCGGCAACCTGGACCGGGTCCGGGCTCAGGTAGAGGGAGTCGTCGGAGATCAGCGCCCTGAGGGTTGTGTCGTTCCAGACCAGACCGGTGAGCCGGCAGGTGTTGCGCAGCCGGGCGTACCAGCCGTTTTCCACGACCACCGTGTCCGGAAAATCAAGCCGGGGGACGATAAATGTGCCGGTAACTGAATCCCGGAATCTTGCGGTCAGCCGGAAGATTTCCTGAGCGGGCAGATCATAGCTGGCGATGCCGACCGTCGAATGGTAGAAACGGTGGCGCCAGGCTTCGGTGGCGCGGAGGGCAAACCATCCGCTCATTGCCGGAGCGGAGGACCAGCTGACCGGAGCGCCGGGGTTCAGGGTTTCCGGATTAACCGCAATGGTGCCGGTGGCAGCGGGCAGGCGGATGCGCAGGGTCGGGTCACCGAAGAGGATATAAAGGTTGTAGGTGAGCCAGGCAGGATAGAAGGCGGCGCCGATGGGCTGAGCCGGATTTTCCAGCAGTTTGGCGAGGAAGATGCGGGCAAAGCTCTCATTACCGCCGGAATAGGTTGCCTTTGATGCACCCATCGTGGCGATACAGCCTTCAGCACTGCGCACCAGTTCCTCAGCAATTGATTCGTAGCGGGTGTCTTCAAATCTGCCGACTCCGCAGGAGCCGAAGAAGGCGACCGGCAGACGGGTGGCGTTGCTGACCCTGGGGACATCGTCAATATGGAAAACCCGCTCGTGTGCCAGCTGGAAGCCGGCACCATGACCGAAATAGCACCAGAGCAGGGTCCCCTGGTTCAGCAGGCGGATGAGTTCAGCACCGGCACGGGGTTTGGAATTGGGACCTTCAAGTTTGTATTCCGTGAGGTAAAGTTTTTCGATGTCCAGCTGTTCGCCGATGAGGGCGGCGATGTTTTCACAGTTGTAGAGGTGGGTGAATGATTCGGGTTTGGTAACATCGCCGAGAAACTCGTCATCCGCCAGCAGGAGGCAGCGCCGGGTCCAGAGATCAGGCTGCTGAGTTTCATAACGGCGGAGCTTTTCCAGAAACTGGCGGACCTGCTGCGGGGTGCGGGCGGTGAAACGGGCGAGGATCATGTCCGGACCCGACCCTTCGCCGTCAAAGTCGGCATACCAGGCATCGAGCGCCCGGACATATTCGTTGTAAACTTCGTAATCAAGGTCAAAGCCGATCTCATAGGCGGGCACACCGGGCGGCGGGTTGAGTTTGAGATTGTCCCTGTAGTCATAGGTGGCATCGCCGAGGAGCAGGCCGTAGGCGGGACGCTTTGCCCGCAGGAATGCCTTGATTGCCCCCGGTTCCTCCATTCCGAAGGCGTAGTCATCGTAAATCTGGGTGAGGGCAACCGCCCGTGCCCGGCCGTTGGCAAGGCCGGGTATTTTCCCGCTGCGGTAATCGGCAAGGAGCCGGGCAGGGGACAGAAATTCGTCCGGCGCAATAATGTAATAGTCAGCGGTTTCTTCCGGAAGACGGAGGTTACCGGGGTTGCGACGCCGGAGCTGAGGTGAACGGAAGGCAGTGGAGCGGACCGCAAAGATGCGGTTGAAGGGAGCGGTGAGGAGCAGGGAAGCGGTATTACCGGTGATGCCGGTGAAGTGCCGGGGTTGCCAGGGGTCGGTGATGTCAAGGACAACTGTTGCCGGATCGACGCCGGTGATACTGAGCTGGGCAGGGGCGGTGGTGTAAAATGTGAGTTCCGGATTCTGGGCGCTGAGCTCAAGCCGGGTGATGTAATCGACTTCAATGTAGTCAAGATAGACATCGCCGGCACTGAGGAGTTCTACCGTCAGGGTGTCAATGGTCCGGCTGGAGGCGGCGGCAGGACCGGGCAGACTTTCAAACACATAGGTGTTGGGCGGACAGCCGCGGCTCTGGGCAATAATTGCCACGGTATCAAGCAGTTCACCGTTAAGGCGGATGACCGCCGGATATGCGGTCGGCTGTTCACTCTTGCCATAAAAGCGGACAGCGAGACTTTTGATTGTATCCCGGTTGGGGAGGATGAGCTGACAGTGATACGGTTCGCCGGCGGTTGTATACCGCTCCCAGAGCCAGAGCAGACCGCCCCGTGCCGGACAGAGCAGGTCCTGTTCCAGCCGGAGCCGGGTGCGGGCACGATTAACCGGTGCTTCCGCTCCGACCGCAGTCGCCTGCATTCTCCTGCCGGTATCGCCACCCCAGGTGAGCCAGAAGGTCTGATAGCGGGTGTAGTAATTTTCCCGCCAGCGGGTCAGCGAGTCGTTCCACCATGACGGCGACTGAGCATAGAAGAGGATATAGTCCTGCGGGTCAAATCTGCCATCGGTTTCGCCCGGCACCAGTATCGGGAGTTCAATCATGGTATCCGGATAGGGACCGTTAAGCGGATGGGGTCCGAGTGTGAAGAGGTGAATGGTGCGGGGGTCAATGGTTGCCGGTTCGATGCCGGCATTTCTGAGCTGGGTGTAGGTGAGGCGGTAGATGCCGGTGGTTTCGGTCCGGACCCGGTACCACTGACTGAAACGGGTAAAAAAGTTTACTGAGTCAGGGGCAAACGGCAGTTTCCAGTTTATTGCCTGAGAGCCGTTGATCAGAGTTGTGCTCAGGAGAGAATCGAGCGGGTCCGGCGCATAATTGTCTTTTGGCGGGTCGGTGAAGCTGATGATTACGCGGAGCCGGGCGGTGCGGAGTTTCTTCTGAACGGGGTTGAAGCGGAGCGGGTTGAGGCGGAGCCGGGCGACGCGGATGTTGCGGATGGTTTCCACCGTTTCAATTTCTGCCCAGTTTTCAGGAAAGAACCGGTTCTGAGTGAAGACCGCGGAGGGCGCTACCTGTTTTTCGCTGAGTGCAGGTGCGGGCGGAACGGTTACATCGGAAAATTCCTGCAGGTTTTCAATCTCGGTGCTGAGCCGGATTGCCCCGGTTTGAGGACAGCCGAGTAAAATTTTCAACCCCGGCACATCGGGCTCGCCGGGTTTTACGACGGGAAGGGTACCCGGCACTGTCACTCCGCTGCGGTCCGATGAGACGAGCACGGTTTCCGGCTCGAATTCGAGCACAAGGTGGCGGGTGTCGGATTCGATCAGCCGCAGATTTGTGTTGCCGGCGAGTGTTAAAAAAAAGACAGACAAGAGGGATACGGTCATCGATGTATTTTAGACTATTATCCGGGATAAATCAAGGGGAAATTAGACCGAGCAGTGCCCCGCCAATAATCAGCCAGACCGGCTGGAGAACTGAGAAGCGGAGCAGAAGCAAAAGGGTGAGCAGGGCGGTTATCACAGAAATTAATCCGGTGAAGGAGCTGCGGGCAATAAAAACAGTTGAAGCAAAAAGCATGCCGACAACTGCCGGGAGAACCCCGGCAAGAAATGAGCGGACCAGCGGATTGTTTCTGATTTTATCGTAACCTTTAATCAGACCGAAGAGCATCAGGGCGGAAGGGAGAAATGTGCCGAGCGTGGCGATCAGGGCGCCCGGAATTCCAAGGACGCGGTAGCCGATGAAGGTTGCCATGAGCGCCACAGGACCGGGTGTCATCTGTCCCAGTGCCACCGCATCAATGAACTCGCGGGTAGTGAGCCAGCCGCGCAGTTCTACCACTTCGTGCTGGAGAAAGGGAATGGCAGCAAAGCCGCCCCCGAAGATGACCGTGCCCATCTTGAAGAATACGAGTGCCAGTTCACCTGCCTGACGGAAAAGTTGGGGCAGCGCCGGGCGTGTCTGACTGCCGGTGATGAGATACGGCAGGGGCAGCAGGAGCAGGGTCCGGGATGAACGAGCCGGTTTTTTTGTAGTGAGAATTGCCAGAAGACCACAGCCGAGGACCACCAGGAGAATGTCGCCGCCGAGGAGCAGGGCGAGCGCCGAGATCAGGGCAAGCAGTGCTGAACGCCAGCTGCGGACATTGGTGCGTCCGATTGTCCATGTTGCCCAGGCGAGGATACCGGTAACAACGGGCTGAATTCCGGTGAAGGCTTTCTGAATGAGCGGCAGGCTGCCATAACGGTAATAGGCAATACCCAAGAGCAGTATGAGTACAAAGCCCGGGAAAAGCAGACCGAGGGTGCTGACTATCATGCCCGGTATTCCGGCAAGACGATAGCCGATGTATTCAGCATAATTGGAGACAAACGGGCCCGGCAGCATCTGCCCCATTGCCACCGCAGTTGCCAGCTCCGTGTCATCAAGCCAGCGCCGTTTTTCTACAACCTCCTGGCGGATCAGCGCCAGCATTCCGGCACCGCCGCCGAAACCGAAGGTACCGATTTTGAGGAATACCAGCGCCAGCTGGCGCAGTGGAACTGCAGGGCGCACCGGTTATTTTAGATTCCGGCACAGATGAAGTCAAAACACTCGGATGGCGGAACTGCGTTCAGAATTGACAAAAGGAGGCAGGGAATTTATTGTAATATTAATGAAGAAGATCGGTATTGCGGGTGCTACCGGTCTGGTAGGCGAAACCCTGCTTCGGCTGCTTGAGGCTTCCGATTACGAAATTACCGATCTGCGCCTTTTTGCCTCAAAGCGGAGTGCCGGGACCAGAATCCGGTTCCGCGACCGGGAGATTGAGGTCAGGGAGGTTACGGCTGAGGGGTTTGAAGGTCTGGAGCTCGCCTTTTTCTGCCTGGAGAATGAACTTGCCCGGGAGTTCGTGCCGGAAGTGGCAAGGTTCTGTCCGGTGATTGATAAATCAAGCGAGTTCCGGCTTGCGCCTGAAGTGCCGCTGGTTGTGCCGGAGGTGAATCCGGAGGCGTTAAAGGGACATAAGAATATCATTGCGAACCCGAACTGCACCACGATCCCACTGGTAGTGGCATTGTATCCCCTGCACCAGCAGTTCGGATTGAAGGAGGTTTTTCTTGCTACATACCAGTCGGTATCCGGAGCGGGCCGGGCAGCACTGGAGCAGTTTTTCTATGAGACCGAGTTTATTGCCCTGAGGCAGAAGCCGGATACCGGCGGGAGTCCGTTTATCAGCCAGATTGCCGACAATGTCATTCCCGTAATCGGCAGTATCGACGAGCACGGGGTGAGCAGTGAGGAGAAGAAGACCGTGCTCGAGAGCAGAAAGATTCTGGGTCTGCCGGAATTGAAAGTCAATTCAACCTGTGTGCGGGTACCGGTTGCGGTCGGGCATTCATTGGCGGTAACCTGCCGTTTTGATCGCCGGGTTGAACCGGCAGAGGCAAGGAATATTCTGAACAAAGCTCCTGGTGTCGTGCTGAAGGCGGACAGTGAACTGGCGACACCGGCGGAGTGCAGAGGTAAAAATGATGTGTATGTCAGCCGGGTGCGGCAGGGTGCAACCGAATATGATTTAAATCTCTGGATCTGCACCGACAATCTGCGCAAGGGGGCGGCGACCAATGCGCTCCAGATTGCTCAGCGACTACTGGGCGAGTAACGGAGTGCCGGATCAGAAGACAGTCAGACGCCGGTATCGGGTCTGATTGGACGTTTTCAATATCAGGAAATAACAACCCGGGGCAGGTGCGTGCCAGGTAATCGTATGCAGTCCGGACGGGGCTGAGCGATAGTTAAATTCCGCCTTTTTGCGACCCAGCAGATCATAAATTGCGATTGTTGCCGGGGTGACTGATACAAAGTTTATTCTGATACCCCTGGCACCCGGACTGGACACCTGCAATTCCGGCTGGAGGTAATTTGCAATATCAGCGGAATTAATTCCCTGACGCCGGGGAATCAGCGTGGTATCAAATCCGGTGCCATCAGCTCTGACCCCACAGGTAATTACAGTATCACCATTGACATCCACGACCATGAACTGATATACCGCCTCCCGGTAGACTGTCCAGGGTGCCGGTTCATACCATTGAGTGTGGAGCGGCGCCCCGCCACCGCCAGCAGTAAAATAATGGATGCCATTTACCAGTGAGTGCTCATAGGCGTGGATATGACCGGAAAATGTCGCGGTTACCTGAAACTGCTCAAACAGCGGGCAGAGGTAACGCTGAATTTGTTCGTTGCCCGGATGTGCCTGATTGGTCGTAAAGGGGGGTTCGTGAAAAACGATGAATTTATGCCGGATACTCGGGTCATGCTGAGCGCTCTGGAGTGTCTGCATCAGCCACTCATATTGAGCACTGCCGGGCTGGATCTCCGAATAGTTGTCAAGCATGATGAAGATACAGATACCGTAACGGAAGGAGTAGTAGCGTTCGTTGCCGGGGAGAACAAAAAAACGAAAGTAGTTGTCAATGTTCCGGATGTCGTGATTTCCCAAAACCGGAAAGAGGCAAGTCCGGCAGAGAAGGTCCGCAGTAATATTAAAGAAAAGCTGATAACAGGAGTCGGAGCCGTTTTCGGTCAGATCACCGGTGCTCAGCAGGATCGCGGGTAACGGATTAAGGGTGAGCATGCGGTTAATTACCGCTTGGTGCGCGGTGCTGTCGGTGCGGGAGTCGCCATAGACCAGCAGCCGCATTGTCTGCCGGCTGGGCGAGAGTGTGCGGAATCTGCAGACCGGCGAGGTGTCGGTTTGGGTGATTACCCGATAATAGTAAACCGTATCAGGACAAAGTTGAGAAAGATAAACCATGTGCAGACAAACACTACCGCTGTCCCAGCTGGTAAACTCAAGCTTCGGGGTGAGTCCGTAATCAACGCGTCCTGCACTCGCCTCCACCTGTTCCCAGCAGATGACGACCGATGAATCGGTGAGATTCTGAAGGTAGGGGGATTTCAGAAATGAGGCAGGGGCTTGAGATTGAATCAAGACAAGTAAGGCGATGGCAGACAGCGTCTTCACCCTATTATATTAGTTGATCATTTGCAGCAGGCAAGTTCAGTTTACGAGAGCAGGTGGATTTGCAATCCGTTGCTGATTTGAGTATAGTTTGAACAACTAGGAGTTGAGCATGTGGTTTTCAGCAATTTTGATCTCCACGGCACTGCTTGAGCCGGTTGTAGATATGGAACCGGTGTTTTGGCATCCGGTTCCGCGGCAGGCACTGGTTACGGCTGCTGCCGATTCGTCTCATTCGTTTGATGTACGTCATTACCGGCTGGATATTGAGCTGAGGATGAGCGATGCGGGTTACCGCTGTCACGAGCAGGTGGCAATAAAGAGTAATGTCAGCCTGCTGGACAGTTTTACGCTTGATTTTGCCGGGCTGGTATGTGATTCAGTAATTCATAACGGAAGGGCGGTGCAGTTTGATACTCCACCGGGGTACCTGCGGATCGGTCTTGCACAACCCCTGCCCGGCGGTGATTCGACCGTTGTTGATATCTTTTTTCACCGGGAGCCGACCGCTCCCCAGATCGGATTTTTCTTTGCCCAGCCGCCTGCGGTTCTGCATGCCCATGCGATGACCTGCGGCTGTCCGCGGGATAATCATTACTGGTTTGCCTGCTGGGACTGGCCAGCAGACAAGGCGGAGCGGGGCTGTGCGATTAACCTTATCCTTCCGGATACATTTCAGGGGTGTGCAAACGGAATGCTGGATTCAGTAACGGTCGTGCCGGGCGGCAAAAGGGTCTGGTGGTGGCGGCATCCCTATCCGATTGCAACCTATCTGATGACATTTTCAGCATCAAGGTTTGCCCGCTGGGATACGGTCGTTACTACCCTCAATGGTGATACTGTGCCGCTTATTTATTTCATGTGGCCCAGGGATTCGGCTGCGACCCGGACCGGCTATCGGCTCGTGCCGGATATGATGCGATACTTTTCCGCACCAGACCGGTTTGGTAAATATCCGTTTGAGCGGTTCGGGCTCGTCCCGGGTTATTACGGGTTTCCGTGGGGCGGGATGGAACATCAGACGCAGGTGATGATTCATGCCAGTTACATCGGAGGCGGGGGCGAGGCGATCATCTGTCATGAACTCTCCCATATGTGGTGGGGTGATATGGTGACCCATCAGGAATATGCGGATGTGTGGCTGAATGAAGGGTTTGCTTCCTGGGCGGAGTGTCTTTATATGGGACACCTGAATGGCAGAGGTTATTTTCAGAATTACATTGCCGGCAAGGCCCGGCAGTATTTCACTCAGCATCGAAGCCGGGACTTCCCGATCTATAATCCACCCTGGAGTGAAATTTACAATTACGGTATCATTTACTGCAAGGGCTCCTGGGTATTGAGGATGTTGCAGTTTGTCTGTGGAGACACCGCGTGGGAACAGCCTGGAGAGCTTTTCCGGGCATTGCGGGTCTACGCCGATTCATTCCGTTATGGAACTGCGACGACTGAAAATTTCCGGCAGATAGTAGAACAGGAGACGGGCAGAAACCTGGGACAGTTTTTTGAAGAGTGGGTTTATGATCGCGGATATCCGAAGTTCCGACTCTTCTGGAGCAAGGAGCGGTCCGGAGATTCATGGGATGTGGCAGTGAGGGTGGTTCAACAGAATGATACCAATTCCCGGCAGGTGTTTGTAATACCGTTTCCCATACAGATTAACTGCCTTGGAGAAAGCATCCGGGTGCTGGCGGATATTCAGGATTCGATTTACACTGCGAGATTCAGGATGTTACGGGAGCCGGTTGGAATTACACCGGACCCAGATAACTGGATTCTTGACAGTTGCTATGTGAGTCAGGTCGGGGTTGAGGAGTTGGCGGGAGAAGTGAAGGTTAATCAGGAGAGGGTTGGGATAATTTGCAATCCGAGCCGAAAAGGGATACGGCTGGAATGTTTCGGCGGGGCACCGGATATTATTGAGATATTTGACTGTGGGGGCAGGCGCATTTGGTTTTTCAGCAGGGAGGGAAATGGATACGAGCGGATGCAAACGGTATGGTTGGCGGTTCCGAACGGCGTTTACTATGTCCGGGCGGTGTTTTGTCAGCAGGAGGAGCGGTTGAAGGTTGTTGTGCTGGATTGACCGGATGGGGTGCGGGGTTGACTTTGCAACCGGGGAGAATAATGTTATTCCAGTGCGAGGAATGTATCCTTATCCGGGTTTGTTCAGAGCCCTACCAGAGAAAGTAGTTGAATTTAAAGAGAGGGCAGGTTTAAAGGTCCGGGAGGATGGAAAGTTTTAGATCACTGATGGTCATGGGGATACGGAGTGTAATGATACTGGCAGTGGTGATTCAGTTCTGCGTCTGCCGGGGCGGTAAGAATCCGGCAGTTGCATCGGTTAATGATGTACCGATCAGCGTTGAGCAACTGATGGCGGTAATTCCCAAATCGTATGAACCCGGAAACGAATCAGCTGCCGTCTATCAGGCGCTGGAGGGGTTGATCGATAACGAGCTGATGGTTCAGGAGGCAGAGCGGCTGGGGCTTGATTCGGTAGTTGCCTTTCCGCTGGAACTGGAGAAGAAGGGGCTGGTGATTTATGAGCTGTTTGCGGATATTGAGGAGAAGGCCAGGCCGGTTACCGAACAGGAACTGCGCCGGGTTTATGATCTGCTGAGTTATGAGGTGCACTGCCGGGTGATTGCGGTCCGGAGTCCGGATACCGCAGAACAGATTTATCAGGCGCTGAATGCCGGCGCCAGTTTCGAATCGCTGGCGGTCAAATACTCAATTCATCCCAGTCGAGGACGCGGCGGCGATCTGGGGTATATCCAGGAGTATTTCATTGAAGAGCCGTTGCGCAGTGCGGTCCTGGGGTTAAAAACCGGGGAGTGGACCAGACCGGTACTTTTTGATTCGAGTTATCAGATTGTCCAGCTGTTGGACCGTCGGCCGGTTGCACCTCCACCCCCTCCTTTTAATGAGTCGAAGCAGCAGCTGGCAGAGCAGATCAAGATATCCCGGCGCCGGCAGGCGGCAAACGAGTATGTTCAGCGATTACGGCAGCGGTTGATATATAATCCGGCAGGGCTGCGGGTTTTTCACAAGCCGGTTGACTCGATCACCGAAGCTGAGAAGGAGATCTGGGTGGCGGTGCGGGATTCGAGCAAGTATGTGAAAGTGGGAAGGTTGCTCCATATTGCCCGGCAGTTTCCCGCCGGTCTGGATACTGCGGTGCGGACCTATGCGATTAAAAGGGCGATTGAGGATGATCTGATGTTCGAAGATGGCTTAAATCGCGGTCTGGATCGTGCGCCCAGAGTAGCGGACCAGTTGAACCGGCTGCGTCGGAAGCTGCTATATGAATCACTCTACAGCCGGGTGATTACCAGCAGAATTACCGTAAGTGATGAAGAGGTGCAGCAGTTTTATGAAGCCCACCGGGACCGGTATCCGGGAGAGCTGGATGCGGTGGCGCCACTGATTCGGAACAATCTCTTTTTGGAACGGCAGGAACGCCGGTGGCAGGAGTATCGGCAGGAGTTGCGCTCCCGAAGCCGGATAAAGGTCGACGAAAAGAAAATAAAGGCGGTGATTCGCCGCCTGAAATCAGAAAAGGAGAAAAAAGAATGAAGATCTCGGGTAAATACCTGCTGGCAGGGGTTTTTATCTTTACGCTGGGGTGTAATCAGGCACCGGCAGGGCTGGAACAGCCCAAAGGCAAGGTTGTGGGAACGGTTAACAACGATCGGCTGACTGTGCCCCAGGTCGACTATGCGGCGGAACAGTTGCGTGCCGAAGTTAACCAGCAGAACCTGCCGAAAATTCTCGACCGGATGGTCACCGTCTCGCTTCTGGCGCAGGAGGCGGTGCGGCGCGGGATGCTGAAGGATGAGAAGGTGCTCTCCGGTCTTGCCTGGATGGAGAGGATGTATCTGGCATCGGAACTGGCAGGGCAGATCGCCGAGAGTGCCGAGCCGGCCCCCGGCGAAGTACTGGAATACTTTCAACAGCACAAGAGTGAATTCGGAACCGGGTTGAAGATGCAGCTGATGGTACTGCCGGAGTCCGGCTATGCAGAGCAGACCCTTGCGGAGCTGAAAGCGGGGGCTGATTTTGTAAGGCTGGCACGGGAAAGATCAATGGACACCTCGGTGATCAATGTTCCCGGTTATCCGACCAGAGGTGTAGCGTTATCGCTGGGCTGGAGTCTGACCGACGAGGAAAAGGTTTTCAGTCTGAAGCCGGGCGAAATTTCGCCCGTCCTGACGACCCAGATGGGTTATCAGATTGTCAAGGTGGTGGAGAAAAAGACATTAAACGAGAATCCCACCATGAACGAGATGATCCAGATGTATATTTCCGAAGGGCTCAAGGAACAGCGGCGGCGGCAGGTCCTTGACAGTCTGCTGACCAGCCTGCGGTCGCGGGCGAAGGTGGTACTGAAGCCGGAGGAGTACGGTCGTTAGTCGGAAAATCTGTTAGACACCGGGACGATGCTGTGAAGAGAAAAGCCGTCAGCAGTTATAAAATAGCGGGCTGGATATTTGTCGTACTCGTCGGGCTGGCAGCAGGGGGAACGGCGGACCGGATCGCTGCGGTTGTCGGGGACAGACCGATCCTGGAGAGTGAAGTTCAGGAGCTGGCGGTTTACTTCCGTCTGATGACCGGCGATACCATTTCACCTGATTCAGCAGTGCGGGCAGAGGCACTGAACCGGCTGATTGATGAGGCTTTACTTTCGCAGCAGGCACAGCGGGAGTCAATTGAGGTCAGTCGTGAGGAGCTGTTGCAGACGGTTAACGAGCAGTTGAACGCACTAAAAGAGCGGTTTGAGAGCGAGGCTGATTATCAGGCGGCGCTGGAGGCGGAAGGGGTGACCGAGCGCCGGCTGAAGGAGCGGATTACTGAGGAGGTCCGGCGCAATCTGCTTTCCCGGCGTCTCCTGGAGAAGGCCGGGCTTACCCAGATTTACATTTCTCCGACCGAGGTGGAACGATTTTACAACGAGCACCGGGATTCCATTGCCCGCGTTCCCGGCAGGGTAAAGCTGGCTCATATTCTGATTATGATCAAGCCTTCGGATTCGGTTGAGGGTGCTGTGCGCACGCATGCCTGGGAGGTGCTGGAGCTGCTTGCCCGCGGGGGTGACTTTGCAACACTTGCCCGTTCTTTCAGCGAAGATGCGGTAACTCGGGACCGGGGTGGAGACTGGGGGTGGCGCAATTTGAGCGAACTGGCGCCGGAGTTTCAGCTGGTGTTAACACAGTTAAAAGAGGGACAGCTGTCTCCTCCAGTCCGGGGAAGAGCCGGTTACTGGATTTTACAGAAGGAGGCGGTTCGGGGCGGGCAGGTGCGATTTCGGGGGATATTCTTCAGGGTGCCGTTAACCCGGGCGGACACGGTTCGTGCCCGCAGGAGAGCCAATACAGTTCGCGGTTATGCATTGAGCGGGGTGCCATTTGATTCCCTGGCACGGATTTACTCTGATGATCCGGAAACATCAAAAGAGGGCGGGTATCTGGGTGAGTTTTTTCTTGAGGGGTTGATGCCGCCGTTTGACCGGGTTTTGGCGCAGCTGAATGCCGGTGATATCAGTGAGCCGGTTCTTTCTGAGCACGGATTTCACATTATCAGGGTAATTGACAAGCAGCCGGAGCGACTGCTGACGCTTGGAGAGATGCAGGATGAAATCCGCGACTATCTCTACCAGCAGGAGTTCAGCCGCCGGCTGAGAAGTTACCTTGAGCGCATCCGGCGTGAAATTTTTGTGGAGATTAAAGGAGATGGATAATTATCAGCAAGCGAGAGAAAAGGAGGTAATATGTTTAAAAAACCGGGAGTAATTATCTTGCTGGCGGGAATGATTATCGCCGGCGCTGGCTGCCGGAACAAGCCGCCATCAATTCCCTCAAAGCCGGCGGGTCCGGTGGTTCTCAGCCCCGGTGATAGCGGTGTTTATCGCAGTGTGGCAACAGACCCGAACAAGGACCGGGTATTGTACATCTGGGACTGGGCAGACGGCAGCGCCGACACCACGGGATTGAAACGGTCAGGTGATACAGTTTTTGTCAGCCACAGCTGGAGCAGTGAAGGGGTTTATGCGGTGCGGGTGCGGGCAAAGGATGAAAAAGGTGATTTCAGTCCGGAGTGGTCAGATACGCTGCAGGTGGAAGTAAGGGTCGGGGCAAACCGGGCTCCGGTTGTCGGGGCTCCAGTGGGACCGGATTCAGGCTGGGTTGGTGAGTGGCAGGTATTCAGGGCGGTTGCGGTTGATCCGGACGGGGATTCAGTGAAGATCAAATTTCTCTGGGATGAGGGGCAGACCGGACTGGTGAGTCCGCTGGTTGGTTCGGGTGATACGGTGGTTGATTCGGTGAGATATTTTTACCGCGGAGTCAAGAATATCAGATGTGTTGCATGGGACCAAGACGGGCTGATGTCCGATACTTCACCGGCAAAGCAGTTTTATGCAATGCAGGAGAACACCGCCCCCTATCTGCCGGTGGTCAGGGGTCCGGCACGGGGAGTGGCAAACGGTCCCTATTACCGGTTCTATGCCAGCGCCGCGGACCCGCAGGGTGACAAGGTGCGCTACCGGTTTATCTTCAGCGACGGCACGGTTTCCGGCTGGACGCCACTGGGACCGAGCGGTCACTGGGGAATGGATTCCATCCGTTTCAGCCAGCCGGGAACCTATTATGTACGTGCGGTGGCACAGGATTCACTGGGGCTGGATTCCGATACTTCAGCGCCCAAGATTTTTGAGGTGGTAAATGAGGGGAATGTTCTCTGGCAGGTGATGATTGATGAATTTGTTTCCTCCCCCGCCTTGGGCGCGGTCAATACCGGGAGAGAAATGAGATCAGCGGTGATAGTGGGAGGAACCGATGCCCGGATTTTTGCCTTTGACGCCTATCAGGCAGAGACGCTTTTCATCCAGACTGGTGATGGAACCTGGGAGGAGTTCTGTGCATCGCCGGCAGTGGGCACCGATGGCACGGTCTATATCGGAAATGAGAATGGGAAGCTGATGGCATTCAGCGCCAGCGGCAATCTGAAATGGACTTTTCCCGAGACGCTGGGCAGTGAGCCGGTTAACGCCTCAGTAGCGCTGGACGGAAATTTCATCTATGTTGCCGGGATCGGAAAGCAGATTTACAAACTCCAGGATAATGGCACGGGATGTTCGGTCGTCTGGAGTTATCCGTTGAGTGAGGAGGTGTACTCTTCGCCGGCGGTGATGCCTGATGGCCGGGTGGTAGTGATTGACGACTCCGGGTATGTGTACTGTCTGACTGCCGATGGGGCGCTGTCGTGGCGCTATTTTGCGGATGCGAGTATTACCTCCTCACCTGCGGTTGACAACCAGGGTAATATCTATTTCGGGACTGATCAGGGGGACCTGATTGCACTTTCCGCCAGCGGCGGATTTTCGTGGCGGTACCATGTCGGCGATACGATGAACGACATCCTCTCCTCGCCGGTAATCGATCAGAGCGGTAATATCTATTTCGGATGTAATAACGGTTATCTTTACAAGGTCAATGCAAGTGGCGGCTTGGAATGGCGCTGTCTCGTGCAGGCGAATGCTTCACTTACCGGTTCTCCCGCCCTGACTGCTGACGGTCTGGTGTATATTCTCTCACCGGTCGATTCGGTAACCGAGAAACTGGTGGCGGTTAATGCGGGTTCAGGAGTGGTGCAGTGGGAGACGATGCTCTCCCGGACCGTTCTCCGGGGTGGGAGTGTCAAACCACATCCCCGGCGTTTGCTGGTTGATATTTTACCCTCACCAGTGATCGACCGCTACGGGATTATTTACATTACCACAGAAAACGGCGGCATTTATGCCATCGCCGGCAGACCGCAGGGAACGCTGATGCCTAGCGACTGGCCGATGTTCCGGCACGATGCACGTCATACCGGCAGGTTCGGCAGTCAGTGGCGACGCTAAAATCAGGGTGAATCACCGCAGGGGCGTATTCCTTACGCCCCTGCCTTTTTATAAAGGGCCTAAATGAGGTGATACTCAAGAGTATATTAATATAATATTTATGAAAGGGTTTGACATTTGGGGTATCAGCGTTAAATTGAAAAAGATATTATGAAAATTCTGGTAGTTGGCAGTGGCGGACGTGAACATGCGATTGTCTGGGCAGTGAGCCGGTACGGGCATCGGGTCTATTGCGCACCGGGAAACGCGGGAATTGCCCGGCTGGCAGAATGTGTAGATATTGAACCGTTGAATATCCCGGCGCTTGTGAATTTCGCCCGGCGACAGAAAATTGATCTGACGATTGTCGGACCCGAGGCGCCGCTGGTCGCCGGTCTGGCCGATGAGCTCGAGAAGCAGGGTTTGAAAGTTTTCGGTCCGAAGTCAGCGGCAGCACAGCTGGAGGGGGATAAATCGTTTGCCAAACGGCTGATGCTCCGTTACCGGATTCCCACGGCACAGTTTGAGGTGTTTGACGATTATGAACGGGCAATCCGGTTTCTCACCGGCAGGAGACTGCCGGTTGTGATCAAGGCGAGCGGACTGGCTGGAGGTAAAGGGGTAGAGATTGCCCGAAGTTTTGAGCAGGCACAGCAGGTGCTTTCGGGGTATATGCGCGAGGACCGGCTGGGAGCGGCGGGAAGAACGGTTGTGATCGAGGAGTATCTTACCGGGGAAGAGGTTTCAATTATCGGACTGTGCGATGGCAAGCGGGTGCGGTTTATGATCCCTTCTCAAGATCACAAGCGCCTGCTTGATAATGATGAGGGGCCGAATACCGGTGGGATGGGTGCTTATGCGCCGGTTCCGGTGGTAACAGAAGAAGTTTTCCGGCAGATTGTCGAGAGGGTGTTTGAGCCCCTGCTGAAGTGTTTTGCTCAGGAGGGTATTGATTACCGGGGGGCAATATATGCGGGATTGATGCTGACTGATGACGGACCCAAGGTTCTGGAGTTCAACTGCCGGCTTGGAGACCCGGAGGCGCAGGCGATTCTGCCGCTGTTTGAGGGTGATTTTGCCGAGGTATGCCGGCAGTGTGCTGAGGGGGGACTGAGTGGTCAGGACGCGGACATTCCTCCTGCGGACCGGTGGGCGCTGTGCGTCGTACTCGCCAGCAAGGGTTACCCGGGCAGTTATGAGAAGGGGCTGCCGATCTCGGGTGAGGTTGAGGATGGAGAAAACCTCCTGGTCTTTCATGCGGGTACCAGAATGGAGAACGGCCGGCTCGTGACAAGTGGTGGCCGGGTACTGGCGGTCACCGGTCTCGGGCGGAGCTTGCCTGAAGCCCGGCAGCGGGCGTATTACGGGGTCGGACGGATTCATTTTCCGGGGATGCAATACCGGCATGATATCGGGTTCCGGGGTCTCCGGCATATTTCCGAGGGATAGAATTTAAAAATGTGTGAGCAGCAGGCGGTGCCGGAATTTTTGAATATTCTGGTAGTCTGTACGGGTAACTCCTGCCGCAGTCCGCTGGCAGCGGCAATGCTCCGCCATGAGCTTGCCGGTTTTCCGGTCCGGGTTGAGTCTGCAGGTACTGCAGCGGTCACGGGGGGCTCGGCATCACCGTCTGCTCAGCAGGTAGCAGCAGAGATGGGGTTGGAGCTCGGGGGTCACCGGGCCAAAACCGTAGATCCGGGTCTATTAGAATGGGCAGATCTGATTCTGGTAATGGAGCGCCGGCACAGTGACTGGATTTCCCGGCTGGCACCGGAAGCGGTGCACAAGGTGAAGTTTCTGGCCGGATATCCAGATCAGGAGGTTGAAATTCCGGATCCGATGGGCCAGGATATTATTTTTTACCGGCAGATTGCACTTTTGATGAAGGCCGGGGTGTTGAGGGTTGCCCGGGACATCAGAAAAAAACTGCAGAAAGGAGTAAACTGATGGAGTATTTTTTCACTGAGACCCAGAAGGAAATCAAGGAGTTAGCAAGGAAATTTGCGGTGGAGAAAATCAAGCCGGTTCGGGCGGAACTGGACCGCACCGGCGAGTTTCCCCATCAGCTGATGCGGGAGATGGCAGAGCTGGGACTGATGGGGATCTATATCCCGGAGGAATACGGCGGATTCGGTGGCGGGATACTGGAGATGTGTCTGGTGGTGGAGGAGCTGTCAAGAATTGATGGTGCGGTGGCGCTGTGTTATGCGGCGTGCGGACTGGGGACTTTCCCGATTATTCTTGCCGGAACCGAAGAGCAGAAGAGGAAGTATCTCCCCCGGCTGGCTGCCGGCGAACTGGCGGCGTTTGCCATTACCGAGGCACAGGCGGGTTCGGATGCGAGCAATGTCAAGACGCGTGCCCGGCGGGAGGGGGATTACTATGTGCTGAACGGGACCAAGCAGTTCATCACCAACGGCAGTGTTGCCAAGATTTACACGGTTATTGCCTCGACCGACCCCAGCCGGGGTGCGCGGGGGCTTTCTGCCTTTATTGTTGAGGATGGCACGCCCGGATTTACATTCGGGAAAATTGAAGACAAGATGGGGATCCGGTGTTCCAAGACAGCGGAACTGGTATTCCAGGACTGTCGCATCCCGGCAGAAAATCTGCTCGGGGGCAGGGAAGGGCTGGGGTTTATCCATACGATGCGCACCTTTGACCGGACCCGGCCCGGGGTCGGAGCACAGGCGCTGGGAATTGCCCAGGGTGCCCTGGATGAGGCACTGGAGTATGCCAAGACCAGGATCCAGTTTGACCAGCCGATTGTTTCCTTCCAGGCGGTGCAGATGATGCTGGCGGACATGGCAATCCAGATCGAGGCGTCACGGGCGCTGGTTTACGAGGCGGCCCGGGCGGCGGATGCCGGGGTCAAGAATATCTCCGGGCTGGCAGCGATGGCAAAGGTGATGGCTTCTGATACCGCCATGCGGGTCACGACCGATGCGGTGCAGATTCTGGGTGGTTACGGTTATATGAAGGATTATCCGGTGGAGAAGATGATGCGGGATGCGAAGATTACCCAGATTTATGAAGGGACAAACCAGATTCAGCGGCTGGTAATTGCATCAGAGTTGATCAAGGGGACGCTGTGGTGAATCACCGCCGGGCGGATGTAGTGATTGTCGGTGCCGGTCCTGCCGGCTATGTGGCGGCAATACGGTTAGCACAGCAGGGGAAGAAGGTCGTGGTAGTTGAGCGGTCACGGGTTGGCGGGGTGTGTCTCAATCGGGGCTGTATTCCGGTAAAGGCACTGCTGCATGCGGCAGGTGTAATTCGTAATGCCGCAGAAGCACGGACGATGGGTATCAATTTTGACCCACCCCGGATCGACCTCGTAAGTCTGGGTTCGTGGAAGAACCGGATTGTTGAACGGCTGGCACGGGGGATTGAATTTCTCTTGAAGAGTAACGGTGTGGAACTGGTGCGGGGGACAGCACTGCTGAAGGACGAAAGGACGGTTGAGGTCGGCACCGAGGACGGGCTGGAAATTACCGCTGAACGGATTGTCATCGCTACCGGTTCGGAGCCGGCGGTCCTGGCCGGGCTGGAGGTTAATCACCGGAATATCATCGACTCCAACAGTGCGCTCAGTCTCGTGGAACTGCCGAAGAGCATGATAATTGTCGGTGCCGGTGCGGTCGGACTGGAGTTTGCTACAATCTTTAGCCGGTTCGGAGTGAAGGTGACGGTGCTGGAGGTATGTGATCAGATTCTGCCCGGAACGGACCGGGAGCTGGCGGTGATGCTCCAGCGGCAGATGGAGCGTGAAGGGATTGAGTTCCGGCTCGGTGTCAAGGGATTGAGCTGTGCTGAGGCTGAAGGTGGTGTCTCCAGGGTCTGCTGGGAGAACGGCGCGGGACTGGCAGGGGAACGGATTCTGGTGGCGGTGGGCAGAAGACCTCTGAGCGGGGATATCGGACTGGAACGGCTGGGTCTTGAGCTGGATGAACGGGGGTTTATCCGGACCGATAATCACCTCCAGACCGGTATTGAAGGAATATATGCGATCGGCGATGTCCGGGGCGGTCCGCTGCTTGCCCACAAGGCGATGTATGAGGGGATTCTGCTTGCGGAGATTCTGGCAGGAGCCCGGAAGCCGGTCCGAGCACGGGCGGTGCCCATGGTGGTTTATACTGATCCGGAGTTTGCCAGTGTCGGGCTGACACCGGCGGAGGCAGAGCGGCAGGGACTGAAGGTGCGGGTGAGCCGGGTGCCGGCAAGTGCGGTCGGCAGGTCGCTTACGCTCGGCCGGGCAGAAGGAATGTGTAAAATGGTTGCTGATGAGAAGACCGGCAGAATACTGGGAGCCAGTATTCTGGCGCCTCAGGCGGATGTGCTGATTGCCGAGGTGACGGTGGCGGTGGAACTGGGTCTGACCGCCGCCGAGCTGGGCCGGGTGATTCACCCCCATCCCACGATGAGCGAACTTGTGTTTGAGGCAGGCGAGGCACTCCTCAGCCGGGCGGTGCACATTCTGAACCGTTAAGCTCCATCCGGATGGGGTCCGCGTGGGCTGATGCGAAGAAGGAGATGCGTACCGCTTATCTGATTAAGCTGGGAAGAATTGATTACGAAGCCGGGGTGGCGCTGCAGCGGCTGGTCTGGGAACTGCGGGTTAAAAATGAGATTGAGGACAGTCTGATCCTCTGTGAGCATCCGCCGGTAATTACGGTTGGCAGGAGGGCGGACCGGCGCAACCTGCTCGTAAGTGAATCCGAACTTGAGCACCGGGGAATCAGGGTGTATCAGGTTGAGCGGGGCGGGGACATTACCTATCATGGTCCGGGACAGCTGCTCGGCTATCCGATTTTTAAACTGGAAAGCGGACTCCTGGGGGTGCGCCGGTTTGTCGAGCTGGTGGAGGCGGCGCTGATTCGGGCGCTGGGTATGTTCGGGATTGAGGCGGAGATCAGACCGAAGTTTGTCGGTGTGTGGGCAGGTGAGAAAAAGATTGCCTCCATCGGGATAGCGGTTCAGGAGAGGGTTACTTTTCACGGGTTTGCCTTAAACATGGGAGGAGACCTGAGCGGATTTCAGCTGATCAACCCCTGCGGTATGAGCAGCCGGGTTATGACCTCAATGGAAATTGAACTGGGCCGGGCAGTGAGCAGGAATCAGGTGGATAAGGCGGTAATCAGCGGATTTGAGGAGGTGTTCGGGATCCGGTTTCAGACAAATCTGCCCCGGAGCCTGACATCGCTGACAAATTTTGCCAGCTCGGAGCGCATCTCCTCCGCCTGAGCGAGAGAATAGGGCTGTTTCTGGCGGTATCCGGCGGCGCGGGCGTTTTCCGGCACAAACTGCTGAAGAACCGCGGTTCTTGCCGAACGCAGGGCGATACCGATCTGCGGGATGTCCTCGGGGTTGATCAATCCGGGCACCAGCGTGAGCCGGAATTCATACTCAATTCCCGATTCAATCAGGAGCCGGATCGTGCGCCGGAGGTGGGCAAGGCTGGGCAGGTTTCTGCCGGCGGCTTCAGCATAGCGTTCCTCATGCAGGGGTGCCTTGATGTCCATGGCTACCGCATCGACCAGTCCGAGCGCCAGTGCCCGTTTGAGCGGATAGGGAAAGGAGCCGTTGGTGTCCAGTTTGATCTTCAGATTCAGCCGTTTGAGGGTGGCGCAGAGTTCAAAGATCTCCGGATGCATCAGCGGTTCGCCGCCGGTAATGACGACACCGTCCAGCCAGCCCAGCCGGTTTTCGAGGTTAATCATGATTTCCTCAGGCGGGAGGGAGGGCAGTGCCGGGTCATCATCAGCGACCGGACCATTATGACAGAACGGACAGTGAAAATTGCAACCGCCGATAAACAGAACCGCCGTGATCTTTCCGTCCCAGTCAATCATTGAGGTTGGAACAAACCCGACGATGCGCATTGCCCAATGATAAGAAACCCTAACGGCAAGTCAAAGGGGAGGTGAAGTTACCGGCTCAGGGTCAGAAATTCGTGGGCGGACTGGGCGGCGATGGCACCGTCGCCGACCGCGGTGGCAATCTGCCGGACGGATTTCTTCCGGATGTCACCGGCAGCAAAGATGCCCGGAACAGCGGTCTGCATTTTTTCATCGGTGAGGATGAAACCCGCTTCATCGAGCGGAACCACACTCCGACACCAGCCGGTGCCGGGGATCAGTCCGACATAGATGAACAGCCCGGCAACCGGCAGTTCAATGCTCGTGCCGGTCTTGAGGTCGGTCAGGGTCAGCCCCTCAAGCTGGCGGGTGCCGTGAATCCGGCTCACCACCCGGGAAAGGTGGAGCACAATTTTCGGATTACTGCGGACCCGTTCCTCAACAATCCTTGCTGCCCGGAACTGGTCCCGGCGGTGAATCAGATGCACCCGGGAGCAGAAGCGGGTCAGGTAGTCCGCCTCTTCCAGCGCCGAGTCTCCTCCGCCGACCACCGCCACCTCCCGGTCCCGGTAGAGCGGTCCGTCACAGATCGCGCAGTAGGATATGCCCCTGCCGGTGAGTTCAGTCTCATTCTCCAGTCCCAGTTTCCGGGGTTCGGTGCCGGCGCAGATGATGAGTGTCCGGGTGCGAATAACACCGATCGAAGTTTCCAGCTCAATCTGATTGCCGTTGAGTTTCAGACCGGTTGCTTCACCAGTTTCGATCTGACAGCCGAACCGGCGCGCCTGGGCATCCATGTTCTGGACCAGTTCGAGTGTATTAACCGGCTGGGCAAAGCCGGGATAGTTCTCGACCGTGGCGGTCTTGTTCATCTGGCCGCCGACCAGCTCCTTCTCCAGAATGAGGGTGGTATGGCCGGCGCGGGCAGAATAGATGCCGGCGGTCAGTCCGGCAGGACCGGCACCGACAATCAGGATTTCCGGCTCAGCCATTTCTCAGCAGCCGGGCGAGAATTGCCCGCTGGATGTGGAGCCGGTTTTCCGCCTGATCCAGCACAACCGACTGCGGTCCGTCCAGAACCTCGTCGGTGATCTCCTCGCCCCGGTGTGCCGGCAGACAGTGCAGGACCTTGGTTTCGGGCTTTGCCCGGGAAAGGAGCTGGCGGTTCACCTGATAGGGCCTGAAGATCTGGCGCCGCTGTTCCGCTTCATTCTCCTGCCCCATTGATGCCCAGACATCGGTGTAGATGAAATCAGCCTCTGCAACCGCTTCACACGGGTCATAGGTCAGACGGATTTTCGCCCCGCTCTTTTCAGAAAGTTTTCTTGTCTGCTCGGTGATGGCAGGTGCGGGTTCAAATCCCTTGGGTGTGGCAACATTGAGGTTGAAGCCGACCGTGGCGGCGGCGAGCATCAGCGAGTGGCAGACATTGTTGCCGTCCCCGGTCCAGGCGACAGTAACACCCTCCAGTGAGCCGCGGTGGTCAACAATCGTCAGCAGATCCGCCAGGATCTGGCAGGGATGTTCGAGATCACTGAGAGCATTGATCACCGGAATGGTGGCATTTTCAGCGAGCTGGGTGATCTTCTCATGCTCAAACACCCGGGCGATGATGCAGTTCACCCAGCGGGACAGGTTGCGGGCGACATCCGGGACGCTCTCCCGTACCCCCAGGCCCACATCCGACGGGCTGAGATAGGTGCTGGTTGCCCCGAGCTGATGGAGCGCCCGCTCAAAGGTGACCCGGGTACGCAGGCTGGGCTTTTCAAAGATGAGGACACCCATCTTCCCCCGGGCGAGGGGGACAACCCCCTGACGGCTGATTTCCGCCTTGAGTGCACCCGCTTCGTGCAGCAGATCAAGAATCTCCTGTTTACTTAAATCGGCAATTGAGGTCAGGTCTTTTTTCATAATTATAAAATATACCGGCTCAGGTCCCGGTTGGCAACTATGTCCTTGAGCTTGCGCTCAACATAGCCGGCGGTGATGCGCACCCTTTCGGTTTTTCGGTCCGGCAGGGCAAAGAGGATGTCCTCAAGCAGGGTGGTCATCACCGTGTGCAGGCGCCGGGCACCGATGTTTTCGGTCTCGGAGTTCACCTGAAAGGCGATCTCGGCGATTCTGCGGATCGCCTCGCGGGTGAAGGTCAGCTTCACCCCTTCGGTTGCCAGCAGGGCGGTGTACTGCTTGATCAGGGCGTTTTCCGGTTCGGTCAGGATCCGGACAAAGTCCCGGGCGGTCAGGGGTGAAAGTTCCACCCGGATCGGAAACCTGCCCTGCAGTTCCGGAATCATATCCGCGGGCTTGACCTTGTGAAAGGCGCCGGCAGCGATGAAGAGGATGTGGTCGGTCCGGACCATGCCGTATTTGGTCAGAACGCTTGACCCCTCCACCACCGGCAAAAGGTCACGCTGGACCCCTTCGCGCGACACATCCGGACCGCTCTGGGATGGGGTGGCGCTGACCACCTTGTCAATCTCATCAATGAACACAATCCCGGTCTGCTCCACCCGGGTCTTGGCCTCGCTGATCACCTCCTCCATGTCAATCAGCTTCTGCGCCTCCTCCTGAGTCAGCACCCGCCGGGCTTCGGCAACGGTCAGCTTGCGCCGTTTGGTCTGTCTGGGCATCGCCGGGCCGAGGATGTCCTGCAACTGAATCAGGATCTCCTCACCACCGAGCTGGGCAAGGGCATCAGGAAAGGGAAACTGCTGGCTGGTGGTTCTGATCTCCACCAGCTGGCTGTCCAGCTCACCGGCGCGCAGTTTTTCCCGGAGCCGGTGCCGGGCCTCCGCGGAGCGGAACCCCTCCTCACCGAGAAGCAGTTTCAGCAGTTTCTCCTCGGCAAGCGCCTCAGCCCGTGCCTGCACCTGCCGGGTCTTCTCCGCCTTGACCATATTGACCCCGATCTCCATCAGGTCCCGGATCATCGAGTCCACATCCCGGCCGACATAGCCGACCTCGGTGAACTTGGAGGCTTCAACCTTGACAAACGGTGCCTGAGCGAGCCGGGCGAGGCGCCGGGCGATCTCGGTCTTGCCGACACCGGTCGGTCCGATCAGGATGATGTTGTTGGGCAGGATCTCATCCCGCAGCCGGTCCGGAATCCGGCTCCGGCGCCAGCGGTTGCGCAGGGCGATCGCCACCGCCTTCTTCGCCTTCTCCTGACCGATGATGTAGCGGTCCAGTTCGGCAACAATCTGGCTCGGGGTGAGCGCCCGCTCCGGTGTCACCGGAATCAGTTCACCGCTCAGACCTTCCTCCGGCGAAATGATGTTCATCATATTCAGGATAGCGGAGCTGGCGATAATGTCAAAGGGCTGAAAGAGGTTGACATCTGCTGTCCGGCATTTAATTTAACCGGTTGACGCAGACCGCCGAGATTCAGTTCCGGGCTGAGCGGGCGCTTGCCGGTGTGGCGCTCGTGACCGCGGCCTATATTGCGGCCCAGATCCTTTCCGACATCGCCAGCCTGCGGATTGTCTATCTTCTCGGCTTCAGCATTGATGCCGGCACGCTCATCTACCCCTTCACCTTTACCCTGCGGGATCTGGTGCACAAGACCGCCGGGATCAGGGTGGCGCGGCAGGTGATTGTCGCTGCCGGTGTGATTAATCTCGTGATGGCCGGGCTGTTCTGGCTGGTTGCCCGGCTGCCGCCGGATCTGCAGGTCGGATCTCAGCTGGAGTTCGGGATGGTGCTGTCACCGGTGTGGCGGATTGTGATTGCCTCAATCATTGCGGAGGTGGCTTCAGAGCTGGTTGACGGTGAAGTCTATCAGCTCTGGGTCAACCGGATGGGACGGCGGCACCAGTGGCTGCGGGTGCTGGTCTCCAACAGTGTCAGCGTGCCGCTTGATTCGGCGCTGTTCTGCTCCCTTGCCTTCATCGGCAGGATGCCGTTTGCGGTTGTGCTGAGCATCTTCTGGGCAAATGTGATCCTCAAGGGGGTGGTCACGCTCGTTTCCCTGCCGATGATCTATCTGGTGCGGGAGCGGCGGGGAGGGTGATTACCGGCTGAACCAGTGGCGGACAATCTGCGCCGCCCTTTTACCCTGCGGGGTATAGTCGTCAATCACCAGTTCATGCTCAATGTCCATCGGTGCCGGGTCGGTTTCCCATTTCCAGAAGTGGAAGCCGTAAAACCAGGGCAGGGGCTCAGGTCTCTCCGGGTTGCGCCAGAACGCCCGGAACGCAGCCTCATAGCAGTTTGCCTGCTCATTGAAGTCCACCCGCATCCTGCCGCCGGTTGAGGTTTTAAGGATCGTGCCCGAGTCGCCAGCCGCAAAGCCGACGAGGTCATAATATCCCTGCCGGTTCACCAGCCGGACCTGAATTGAGCGCAGGGGCAGATAAACATTGGAGTACTGGACACTGCCGTTAAACTGCCAGGCAGAGCCGGCACGGAGAATCAGCCCGCCGGTCCCGCAGGCAAACCGGGCGGAGTCATATTCCGGAACCGAAACCGAGAGCAGATCCCAGGAGCCGGTCCGGAACCGCTCAACCTGCCAGCGGGCACCACCATCGGTGGTCCAAATCAGGGTGCTCTGATCGCCGACGATGAAGCCGGTATCCGGAGTCAGAAAGTCTATGCCATTGAGCCGGACCGTTACCGGACTGTTCAGCCGGCGCCAGGAGTTGCCACCGTCAGTGGTCTTGAGAATCGTCCCCTGTTCGCCTGCAATATAACCGGTCTGTCTGCCGGCAAAATCGATTGCGCGCAGCTGCAGCTGGAGGGTTTCGCCTGAGGATAAAAGGCAGAATTTTCTTTCCCAGCTTATACCGCCATCGGTGGTTTTCAGGATTGTGCCGTTGTCTCCGACGGCATAGCCGGTGCGGGTATCAGCCGGAAAACAGACCGAATAGAAGGTTGTGTTTGTGCCGGTCCGGAGCGGTTGAATCCGGGCAAAGCCGTCATTTGTCTTCAGGATTACCCCCGAATCGCCCACTGCATAACCGGTATCCCGTGCCGGAAAGCTGAGCGCATAAACTGTCCTGTTTGTGCCGGAGGGGCATAAGCTCCAGTTTCTGCCGCTGTCGGTTGTTTTGAGAATGATACCTGAATCACCGGCGATATAACCGTTCATCGTGTCAACCGGAAAGCAGACCGCATTCAGCCTTCTGGTGGTAAGCCGGTGGCGGGCAAAACACCAGGCATGGGAGGTGTCCGGAGTGCCCAGAGCGGCACTGTCCAGACTGCGGTAGCCGATCTCGGTGAACAGGATCGGCCGGTGAATCCGCTGATAAAGCTCGTTTAAATGCACGAGCCGCAACCGCTCCCAGGAGCGCGGGCTCATCCGCCAGATCTGCTCCAGGTCCGGCTGCTGGGTGATTGCGGTATCAGCCGGATACCGGCCCGGGTAGGCTGTTGTCTCCACAAGCGGAAAGTAGGGATGGATGCCACAGATGTCAATCCCGTCCCAGAAATAATCATCCACCGGACTCCAGGAGGCACCGTAGGCGAGCGGTCCGGAATAGCAGGCGCGCACCGCCGGGATGACCTTCGTGCGCCAGAGCTGTGCCTCTTCGGGCGAGTCCAGGGTCTGATTGATTTCCAGACCGATGGTAAGCATCTCCACCCCCTTTTCCTCTGCCAGTCTTGCACAATGGGTGGCATAAACCGATTCTGCCCGGAACCAGGCGGTATCAGCCCGGGGGTTATGCCGACCGCACCATGTCCGGGTGGAGCAGGCAAGATAACAGCTGAGCGCCACATTCAGACCGCGGGCATGGGCGTAATCAATGACCAGCCTGACTGAACTGTCGGCAGGTGATTCACCAGAGAGCGGTTTCAGATAGCTCCAGCCCGGTCCGGTGTCCCGCATCAGCCAGCGGGAGTTTACTGCCACCCAGTTGGCACCGATCTCCGCCAGTGAGTCCAGCGCCGGAAAGGTCCGGGAGTAAAAATAGGTTGAATCATAGGTGGTGGGAAAACAGAACCCCCGGTGGGTGGCAAGGCAGGCGTTGAATTTTCTCATTACCTCCTGCGCCTTTTTGCGGTGCGGGGTATAGCCGGTGTTGCCCGCACCACCATCACCGGTGTCGGTCTGCCAGGCATAAAAGCACCAGCCGGCAAACCAGGGTCTGCCCGCCAGCGCATGGTAGGCGGCGATATAGGAGTTGCGCTGGGCAACCGGGTCATAGTTTCCGCTCAGGGTATCATTTTCCGGTTGCCGGTAACAGCGGTCAATACTCCGGTAGCCGATTTCGGTAAACAGCACCGGACGGGGCTGGTCAAGACCGCTGAGGAAGTTTTCAATCTCGGGAAGATATTTGTGCTTCCAGAACCAGGCGAGCCCGTCAACCGAACCCGGCGGAAATTCAGGCGGCGGAAAGGGCGGCTCCTCGGCAGTCAGGGGGAAGAAGGCGTTGATGCCGATATAATCAAGAGACTGCCAGAACGGAATCTGGCGCCAGGTGCGCCAGTCCGCAGCATAGGTCAGGGCTGGAGGGCGGGCGGTTTTTCTGAAAACTTTCCGGACCTGGGCGATTGTCCGGTGCCATTCAGCCCTTTCCCAGGTTTCGTCTGTGGTCCGGTCCAGTCCGGTGCCGATGGCGAAAAGTTCACAGCCGGTTCTGAGTCCGATTTCCGCATAATGGAGAATGAACCGGCGATAGGCGGAAAACCAGAGGGTATCGTGCGGGTTGTGAAAAAGCGGGCTGACCCCGGACCGGCAGCGCAGCTCCGGCTTGAGAAAGACCCTGATGCCGAGGCTGCGGGCAAGGCGGATGATATGGCTGATTTCGCGGTCAGACGGTGAGCTGTCCGGCAGCGGTAAGATTCCGCTTCTGCCGGTGTCATTCATCCACCAGACCGGCTGAATCACCACCCAGTTGATTCCGGTGCTGAACCTCATCCGCACCAGGGCAGTTTCGGCAGCAGGGGAGTCGTAGGAATACCGGGCAGAGGTCCGGAGCAGCGTCATCCCCTTGATCAGTTCATCCGGGCCGGGCTGAACAGGTAATCCGCTGTTCAGGGAGCAGATGGCAACTATTCCCAGTGAGAGAAGCCGGCACATCGCTGTATGATAGGCGGAATCCGGTCCGGGTCAAACACTGATACCCGCTCTGTTTCTTGACTCCGGCGCCGGTATCGGTAAATTGAAGGGTATGGAACGGACACTGGCACGGGATCTGCCCCAGCATATCGGCGAGCGGGTCCGGCTTCTGGGCTGGGTGCATCACATCCGCCAGCTGGGCAAAATCTCCTTTGTGCTTTTGCGCGACCGCAGCGGTGTAACCCAGGCGGTGACCGGTGAACCGGAGCGGTTCGGCCTGGACCGGATTGAGCGGGAGTCAATTGTTGAGCTGGTGGGCCGGGTGAAGCCCGAGCCGCAGGCGCGTCAGGGTTGTGAGCTGGAGCTGGAGTCAATCCGGGTGCTGGTCGCACCGGTGGCACCCCTGCCGTTTGAGGTCAGCCGGTCAAAGAAGAAGCTGAACCTGAAGCTGGATATGATTCTGGACCACCGGGCGTTTGCCCTGCGCAACCCCGAGATCGGCGCGGTCTTCCGGGTTCAGGCGGAGATCGTGCGGACCTTTCAGGAGTTTCTGCGCCGGGAGGGGTTTCTGGAGGTGCACACCTCCAAGATCATCGCCGCCGGCACTGAGGGCGGGACCGCACTGTTTCCGATCCAGTATTTTGAGCAGAAGGCCTATCTTGCCCAGAGTCCGCAGTTTTACAAGCAGATGCTGGTCGGTGCGGGTTATGAGCGGGTTTTTGAGGTCGGTTTTGTCTACCGGGCAGAGGACCATGCCACCTCAAGGCATATTAATGAGTATCTGTCGCTCGATTACGAGATGGGGTTCATTGACTCATTTCTGGATGTGACCCGGCTTGAGGAGCGGTTGCTCAAGGAGCTGGTAAAAAATCTGGGAGAAAACTGTGCGGAGGAGCTGAAGCTGCTTGAAGCCCGGCTGCCCGAGATCAGCTCCATCCCCTATCTCCATTTCCGGGATGCGCTTGAGGTTCTAAGGCGGGATTACAACCGGGATGTGAGCAAAATGCATGACCTCGACCCGGAGGCGGAACGGCAGCTGTGTGACTATGCCCAGAAGGTCCACAATTCGGAGTTCATATTTATTACCCATTATCCGCGCCGGACCCGGCCTTTCTATACCCTCTGGGATCCGGATGATCCGGAGTATACCTTCGGCTTTGACCTGCTGTTCCGGGGTCTGGAGGTGACCACCGGCTCCCAGCGGATTCACGATTACAACCTGCTGGTGGAGAACATCCGGCGGTTCGGGCTGAACCCGGAAAGCTTTGAGTTTTATCTTGAGATCTTCAAATATGCGGTGCCACCGCACGGCGGACTGGCGATCGGTGCAGAAAGGCTGACCCAGCAGTTTCTGGGACTTGCCAATGTCCGGGAGGCAAGCCTTTTCCCGCGCGACCGCTTCCGCCTGACACCGTAAGGCATTTTATTTTAATAACTTAAACAAGTGCACCCATGCCGGGTGTGGTCCGTTTTTATAAGATACAAAATTTCAATGTGTTGGGGAATTGGACCCCTTTTTGTTTTGTCTGGGGGGCAGTTCCCCTTACTGCTGGTGCGGGTGAAAGGTTGCGGGCTTTTCGGGTCTGGTGCCGGTTCGGGTGTGGTTGAATCTGTGTCCGTTTTTGACATTGCAGAGTTACCGGTATACTGTTTTTACAGCCTTTAAAGGAGGAGCGTGTGGCAGGATCACAGTTTGTGACCGCAATTAACTGTATGGATGGCAGGGTGCAGTTGCCGGTGATCGCCTGGCTGAAGGCGGATACCGGTGCCGATTATGTGGATAATATCACTGAGGCCGGTCCGGTGAAAATTCTTGCCGAGGGCAGAAACCGGGTGCTTCTGGGTTCGATCCGGCGCCGGGTGAAGATCTCGGTTGAACGGCACGGCTCGAGTGTGGTTGCCATCATCGCCCACCATGACTGTGCGGGCAATCCGGTTGATGAGAAGACCCAGCGCCGTCAGCTGGAGCGGGCGATCAGGCGGGTGGAGTCCTGGGGTCTGGGGGTAAGGGTGATCGGACTGTGGGTGAATGAGCAGTGGCAGGTTGAAGGTTGACCTTTGTGCCGGAAGGTTTAGCATAAAATTATGCGGTATCGGGAGCGCAGGGTGGCGGATGCGATCCGGGATATTGTTGCGGAGATTATCCTGAAGCAGATCTCGGACCCGGGTGTGGGGTTTGTCACTGTCACCAGATGTTCACTGTCAAGGGATCTGCGGAATGCCACGGTCTATTTTTCGGTGATGGGTGATGATGCGCAGCGGCAGCGCTCGCTTGCGCACCTGGAGCATGCCCGGGGTTTTATCCGTTATCAGCTGAGCCGGCGTCTGAAGATGAAGTTTCTGCCCGAACTGCATTTTGCGCTGGATGAGGTGCTGGCGCAGGAGCAGCGGATCAACCGGCTGCTGGATGAGATGGAGGGGCTGGAGCCGGAAGGTGAGGAAAATAAATAGCCGGTCAGGATAGAATTGGCGTGCGCGGGGTGCTGAACATCAATAAGCCGGCCGGAATCTCCTCATATGATGTGATCAGGCGGTTGAAGCCGGTTCTTGAGCCGAAGCGGATCGGTCATGCCGGGACCCTGGATCCGATGGCATCCGGAGTGCTGCTGGTGCTGGTGAATGAGGCAACGAAGATCAGCCGTTTGCTGATGGCGCTGGACAAGGAGTATGAGGCGGAGATTACCTTCGGGATTGAGACCGACACGGATGATATCACCGGCAGAGTGCTACGGCAGGCAGTGGTGCCCGATATCAGTGCTGCGGAGCTGAGTCAGTTTCTGAATGGCAACTTTCTGGGAGAAATCTGGCAGGTGCCACCCCGCTATTCCGCGCTGAAGCAGGAGGGGGTTCCGCTTTACCGCCGGGCGCGGGCAGGTATGCCGGTGGAAAAAGGGGCACGCCGGGTGCAGGTGTATGATATCCGGCTTGCGGGCTGGGAGCCGCCGGTTGCCCGGCTTTCAGTCCGGGTTTCTTCCGGAACCTATGTCCGGGCGCTGGCACGGGATATCGGCCGGGCGCTGGGGTCGGCAGCAACCCTTTCCCGGCTCGTGCGGACCAGGGTCGGCAATTTCATGCTGAAGGACGGGCTGAATCTGGAACAGGTGCTGGCAGGTGGTGCTGAGCTCGCCCGTCTGCTTGTGCCGGTTGAGCAGGCGCTCAGTCATCTGCCCAAATTAGAGGTGAGCCGGGATACCGCAATTGAGCTGGCAGAGGGAAAACGGCCGGTCTGGAATGAGGCAATACCGGCTGATGCCGGGCTGCTGGTGGCGGTCAACCGGGAACGGGATTTTCTCGCGCTGGTGCGCCTGAGGTGCGGTGTTCTCGTGCCGGAGCGGATTATCTATGCCGGATAGCAGGGGACGGCTGATTCTGACCATCGGCGGGTTTGACGGTGTCCATCTCGGCCATCAGGCGATCATCCGGGCGGTGCAGGAGGAGGCGCAGAGCCGGAATGCCCTTTCCGGGCTGGTGACCTTTGAGCCCCATCCGGCACAGCTGCTGCATCCGGAGTTTCCCTATCTGCTGACCCCGCTCGAGGAGAAAAAGCTGGTGCTGGCAGAACTTGGGGTTGATTATGTGCATGTGATCGGTTTTAACCAGCGGTTGCGTAACCTTGCACCTGAGGAGTTTGTGCTGGAGGAGATTGTCAAACCACTGAAACCGGTCGGTGTGGTGATCGGTGCTGACCACCGGTTTGGCCAGAATGCCCGGGGCGATGTCCGACTGCTGGAACAAATTCTGGCTCAGTATTCAATTCCGCTGAAGATCATTCCCGAGGTGGTCCATCTGGGTGCTCCGGTCCGCTCCACCAGAATCCGGGAGCATCTGGTGCTGGGCCATATCCGGCTTGCCAACGAACTGCTGGGCAGGCGCTACGGAATTCTGGGCCGGGTGGTGCACGGGACCGGCACCGGCAGAAAACTGGGTTTCCCAACGGTTAATGTTGAGCCGGTGAGTGCGGACAAGCTGCTGCCCGCAGAGGGTGTCTATGCCGGCTATGCCGAGTTCGGGGGCAGAAATTTCCTGGGGGCGGTGAACATCGGGTTCAAGCCGACATTCGGGGGGACGCGCAGGGTCGTGGAGGTGCATCTTTTGGATTTTCAGGGCGAGGTGGCTGCCGGGACAGCCGTGACTGTGCGACTGTCTGAGCGCATCCGGCCGGAACAGAAATTTCCTGATGTGTCAGCACTGCGGACACAGATTGCTGCCGATATTGTTAAAATCAGACAGGTCCTGGAGCGGGAGCGTTGATCGGGCAGCGGTCCCATGTTGTTGACAATCAGCCCTGCAGACTTAAGATTGTGATATGAGCAGTTTGAGCCTGATTTTAATTTTGACCGTTCTGCCACCAGATTCGCTGGTGTGCCCGATGCGGGTGGACACAACACAGGAGCTGGAACTGGCGGTTCTGCCGCCGGAGGATGTCAGCCTGCCGGTCCAGTACCGGATTGACTGGGGCGATGGTGAGACCCTGGACTGGACCGAACCGGTGAATTCGCGCACCGAGGTTTACCGTTATCACCGCTATCGCCAGCCCGGTATTTACCGCGTGCGGGTGATGCTCCGCGACCGCCTGGGGATCGCTTCAGACTGGAGCCGGCAGATACCGGTGGAGGTGGTGCCCTCACTTCTGAAGTGGTTTGCACCGACGCTGGAGCCGGTGGTCGGTGCACCGGCACTGGATGAGAACGGTAATGTTTATATCGGAGATGAGTCAGGCACAGTTTATTCCTTCAACTCCGCAGGCGAGCTGCGCTGGACCTTTCAGGCCCGGCAGCCGGTTTATGCAGGTGCAACGGTGGAGCAGGGGCTGGTTTATGTGCCGGCGCTGGACTCCTGCCTCTACTGCCTGGATACACTGGGCAGACTTAAATGGTCGGTGCCGCTGGGTGATGAGCTGTGGGCTCCGCCCGCAGTCGGACAGGACCGGAACCTCTACCTGACCACGGACAAGGGCAGGCTGGTGAGTGTGGACCCGAAGGGCAGAATCCGCTGGCAGGTGCAACTCGGTGATGAGGCGGCAGGGGCGCCGACGATCGGACCGGATGGCAATATCTATGTGAGCGCCGATTCGATTTACTGCTTTACTCCGAAGGGAAAGCGGCGCTGGGCGTTCGGCACACCGGATAATGCCTATTTCTTTGCCGGACCGGTGGTGGACGGGCAGGGGCTGGTGTATTGCGGGAGTTTCGACGGTTATGTCTACTGTCTGGGAAGGGATGGCAGGATGTCGTGGCGGGCACCGGTGCCGGATGAGGATGAGATCCGGACCGAGGTGGTGTTTGACTCTGAAGGCAGGATGTATCTCGGCACCGATGGATACTATCTGTGTGTGAAGGAGCCGGGAAAAACGATCCGGGTGGTGTATGAGACCGGTGATGGTATCTGTGCGACACCGGCGGTCAGCGCGCAGGGGACAGTTTATCTGCTTTCCGATGACGGGGTGCTTTACGCATTTACCCGGGAGGGCAGGATATTCTTTACCGCCGAGGTTGCCGGCGGTGATAAGGAGCTCTACTACAGCTCTTCACCGGCAATCGGACAGGATGGAACGGTTTATGTCGGCTCGTGGGATGGCGGGCTTTACGCATTTTACGGCGATGCACCACCGGCGAACTCAACCTGGCCTCAGTATCGGGGTGATGCCCGGCACCGGGGCAGGGTCACAGTCCGGAAGGGGAGGTAATAGATGCTGAAGCTTTTCTGGGCACCGGCAGTAAGGTTCCGGGAGCTCACCGCTAAACCCGAATGGTCTCTGCCGCTGGTGCTCGCTCTGCTGGTGCCGTTACTGATCGGCACACTGAGCACTTCCCTCCTGCCGCGGCGGGTGCTGACCGATTCAATTGAATCCCGGATGGAGCGGGTGAAGAGGTATATTGATGAACAGGTGGAAAAGGGAAGGATGCCTTCGGATCAGCGGGGTCCGGCACTGGAGCGGATCGAGGAGACATCACGGCAGGAGGTGGAGGCGTATGAGCGTTCCTCCTGGCTGGCGCTGTTTCTGCGGTTTCTGGTGCGCAGTCTGCCCGCGGTGGTGTGGTCGCTGATTCAGCTGTTGATTTTTACCGCACTCCTGAATCTGGTTATGCCGCTGCTGGGCGGAACCACCAGTTTTGGCCGGATGCTGGCGGTGACTGCCAATGCGGCGCTGGTGCGGATTGCGGGCGCACTGGTGCACGGGCTTTTGATGTTTGCTACCGGCAGGCTGGCAGTCAATACCAGTTTGAGCCTTTTTCTGCCCGCGGGTCCGGTGTTTGTCCGGGCACTTTTGTCCGCGGTTGATATCTTTACTGTGTGGGAGCTGGTGCTGATCGGGCTGGGAATGAAGGTTGTTTTCAACCTGCCGGGACGGCGGTCCTGGTTTGCGGTTTTCGGCATCTGGCTGGTTTACATTGTGATTCTGGCGCTCCTTGCCACCATTTCCGGCGGGCTGGCGCTGCCGGAATAGGCTCCAATGATATTGACAGCAGGTTTTCTGGCCGCGCTGGCAGTTTCGACGCTTCTGCCGGCGGAGACGCTGTATCTGAACCTGGAGCGGACACTGGCGCTGGCACTCAGAAACAGTCCGCTGGCAGTGGAGGCTAAACTGGAGCGTAAGGCAGGGGTGCTGGCAGCGGGCCGAGGGGTAGCCGGAATTGTGCCCAAGGGTTCGGTCAGTATCTCGAAGTTGCACAGCGAATCAGGCCGGGTCTGGGAGGGTGAGATTGCATTCAGTCAGGCGGTTTTTGACCCGACGGTATTCAGCGGAGTAATCAGCGGGATCATGAACGCCGGTTACCATTCGGAATCGGCACGGGAGCAGTCTGCCGGTCTGGTTCTGAATGTGACCGGCGGTTATCTGAATCTGATCCGCGCCCGGAGCGCGCTGGCAGCTGCGGAGAAGGCATGTACTCAGGCTGAGGCGGTTTACCGGCTGGTTGAGGAGAAATTCCGGCTGGGGCAGGTGTCCCGGATTGAGCTTTTGCGCAGTCAGGCATTTTATCAGCAGTCCGAAGTCAGCCGGCTGACTGCCCGGAAGGGTTATACTGAGGCAATGAATGCGCTGGCTTCAGCGGTCGGGCTCAGGCCCGGACAGATAATCGTGCCAACCGAGGAACTGGATACCGCAGTCCCGGAGATCGAGCCCGAACAGATACGAAGGCAGATTGAGCGCAATAATCCCGGAGTCAGAATGAGCCGGGAGTTGAATCGTATAGCTGTGCTGAATCTGGTTGCGGCGTTCTTGCGGGTGCTGCCGGCGGTGAGTCTGTTCCGCAGTTTCCGTTATGTCGATACAGTTCCGCCCGCAGGTTACCGGCAGTGGCAGGAGGGCGCGGTGAAAAATGACGGGATTGCAATTTCGCTGCCGGTGGCAGATATTGCCGGCTTTGTGCTGAATGCGGGCGAGGCGCTGATTTCAGCCCGGCGCAGCCGGGCGGCACTGGTCCGTGCCCGGCTGGAGCTGCGCAGTGCCACGGAGAGCGCAATTGCCGGTTATCAGGAAGCCCGGCAGCGGTACCGGCAGGCAGTGGATAATCTCCGGCTGCACCGTGAGCTTTACGAGCTTGCCCGTTCCCGGTTCCAGCTGGGTGCGCTCGGACTGAGTGATCTGCTGGAGGTGGAGGCCGGGCTGGCACAGGCAGAGGCGGGTGCTGTGGGAGCATTGTGTGATGTATATCTCCAGTCAGCACAGCTGGGGTATCTGATGGGTTTGAGCCGGACCGGCGAGCAGGTCGGCAATTGAGACAGGAGGCGGAATATGAGTAAGGGTCTGAAAATTGTGCTGATCACAGTCGGCGGGTTCGCCCTGCTGCTGGTGCTGTTCGTGCTTAACCGTTCCCGCCAGGAAGGCGGTGTGAGCTGCGAGGTGAAGAAGGTAAAATACGGGACAATCGTTTCGGTGGTCAGCGGGACCGGCGAACTGCGGGCGGCAGCCCAGGTGAATCTGCAGGCTCAGGTAATGGGGGTGGTGAAGCGGTTGCGGGTGGCGGAGGGGGACTGGGTGCATCGCGGTGATACGCTGGTGGAGCTGGACCGGCAGAGTATCGAGGCGCAGCTGGAGATTGCCCGTGCCCAGTTTGAACAGGCACAGTCCCGTCACCGGCGGATGGAGAGTCTGTATGCCAGGGGGCTGGTTGCCCGGGAAGAGTTTGAGGCGTCCAAAACCGCATATGAGGTTGCCCAGGCCCAGTTTCAGCAGGCACGGGATCAGTTTGACAAGACGGTAATCTGTGCGCCGATTTCCGGCCGGGTGGTCCAGCTGAATATCAAGGAGGGGGAGACGGTCGTAATCGGGACGATGAATGCACCGGGAACCGTTCTTCTGGTACTGGCGGACCTCTCCCGGATGCAGGCGCTGGTCAAGGTGGATGAGACCGATGTGGTGCGGATTGAGCCGGGCCAGGCGGCGCAGGTCCGGGTAGATGCGCTGCCAGACACCAGTTTTACCGGTGTGGTGACCAGGGTTGGATATATGCCCGTCGTCAGTCTGCTCGGTACCGAAGGAAATGCAGTTAATTTCGAAGTGGAGGTTACGCTGGACAGTGCGGTGCCCCAGCTGAAGCCGGGAATGACCGTGCATGCGGAGATTACGACCGCCCAGCGCGATTCGGTCCTGGTGGTGCCGGTGCAGGCGGTCGGCAGGCGCCGGATTGGGAATCGGGAGGGCGAGACGGTGTTTGTGGTGCGTAATGGGAAGGCGGTGCTGACAGCAGTGAAGACGGGTCAGGCGTCTGATACCGAGGTGGAGGTCGTTGAGGGTTTGAATGCTGGTGATGAGGTGATCGTCGGACCTTACAAGGTGCTGAGCCGGCTTGAGGACGGCGCCCGGGTCAAACCGGAGCCGGTTGCGGATAAGAATGAGCAGTGACAACTCGGAGGTTGGGGGAGGCTGGTGCTCATCCGGCTGAAGGACATTTTCAAGTCCTATTCTCTGGGGAAAACGGTGGTGCGGGCGCTGAACGGAATCAGTCTGGAGATCAGCCGGGGTGAGTATGTGGCGCTGATGGGACCATCCGGTTCAGGGAAATCAACCCTGATGCATATCCTGGGGTGTCTGGATACCCCGGATGCGGGAAGCTATTTCTTTGACGGCACGGATACCGCCCGGTTTAATGACCGGGAGCTGGCACGGCTGAGGAACCGGGCATTCGGGTTTGTGTTTCAGAGTTTTAATCTCCTGCCCAGGCTCTCCGCACTCGCCAATGTGGAACTGCCGATGCTTTATGCCGGAGTGGGACGCCGGGCACGGATTAACCGCGCAACCGAACTGCTGGAACTGGTCGGTCTGGGTGACCGGTTGCGCCACAAGCCAAATGAGCTTTCCGGCGGCGAGATGCAGCGGGTGGCAATCGCCCGTGCGCTGGCAAATGAGCCCGAGGTAATCCTTGCTGATGAGCCGACGGGTAATCTGGATTCCCGGACCGGTGCGGAGATCATGAGGCTTTTTGACCGGCTGGCAGAGGAGGGGAAGACTGTGGTCATTGTGACCCATGATCCGGGGATTGCGGAGCACTGCCGGCGGATTGTCCGGCTGCGGGATGGCGAGATTGTTGCCGATGAGTCCCGGCGTTCAGGGTGAGGTGTTGATGCGGTTCTGGGAGATTGTCAAGCTGGCACTGGGGACATTTCAGGCGAACCGGCTGCGGTCCTTTCTGACCACCCTGGGAATTATTATCGGCGTAATGACGGTGATTGCGATTGTTTCGCTGATTCAGGGGATGAACTATGAGGTGGAGCGGCAGATCTCCTCGCTGGGGTCAAATGTCATCTATCTGCAGAAGGTGTCCTGGGGTGTGGGGCAGATTGACTGGGATGAGGTTTCCCGCCGGCCCGATTTGACCCTTGAGGATGCGGTGGCAATCGGCCGGCTGTCCGGCGTGGCGGTGGTGGCACCGCTGCGGAGCCGGATGATCTCCCGGCTGAATTACCGGAACCGGAAGGCGACCAATCTGGAGCTGTCAGGGGTGACTCCGGTTTACGCCGAGGTTGCCAATTACGGAATCGAGTCGGGGCGGTTTATCAGTGCTGATGACAGCATGCGGAAGCGGGCGGTGTGTGTAATCGGCGGTTATGTGGTTGATAATCTCTTTCCAGATGAGGAGCCGATCGGTAAGGAACTGCTGATTGAGGGGAAGAAATTTACGGTAATTGGCACGCTGACCCGGAAGGGCAGTTTTCTGGGGCAGACACAGGACAATGTAATCTTCGTACCTTTAGCTACTTTTGAAAAGAGTTTTCGCGCCCAGCCCGGATGGGGGGAGTTTGCTCATGCGCTGAGTATCATGATTGTGCCGAAGCCGGGAGTGGCACTGGAGCGGGTGATTGATCAGGTACGGGAGCTGATGCGCCGGCGTCACGGTTTGAAATATGACCAGCCCGATGATTTCGGAATTAACACTCAGGAGACGCTGCGCACAATCTACCGGAATATCACGCGGGTGGCATTTATCGTGATGATTGCGGTGGCGGCAATTTCCCTGCTGGTGGGCGGTATCGGCATAATGAATATCATGCTGGTGGCGGTGGCCGAGCGGACCCGGGAGATCGGACTGCGCAAGGCGCTGGGCGCAACAACCGGTGATATTCTTTATCAGTTCCTTTTTGAGTCGGTACTGCTCGCCCTGACCGGCGGTGCGATTGGCATTGCGCTCGGGCTGGGAATTGCGAAGGTCGTGGAGCTGACCGTGCATCTGCGTGCCGCCGCGCCGGTATGGACGATTGTGCTCGGGTTCGGGTTTTCCGCCGTGGTGGGAATCTTTTTCGGTATCTATCCGGCTTCGCGGGCCGCAAGGCTGGATCCGATTCAGGCGCTGCGGTATGAGTAGTCATTGACAGATCCGGAAATTTTTTCTAAAATCTCTCCGGGCAGTTATGGAGTTGAGCCGCTGGCTGTGGTACAAAGTTAAGGACCTGTTACTGAAAATTTACGGGCTTCTGATCCGGGTACAGGTCTTCGGCCGGGACAAGATTGCTTTGCCGATGCGCAGCGGGCTGATCGTGGCGGCAAATCATCTGACCGGTGCCGATTCAATTGTGATTCAGATCGGGCTGAAGACGAGGATTTTCTTTCTTGCCTGGGCAAGGTGGTTCCGGTCACGTTTTGTCGGATTCTGGATGCGGAATCTGTGTGACACCATGCCTGTGAATAAGGATGGCGTTAAGGATAATGTGGCAAGCCTGCGCCGGAGTATCCAGTTGCTGAAACAGGGGAAGACAATCGGCATCTATCCGGAAGGGGAGCTGAATCGGCAGGGACGAATTGAGAAGGTTTATAACGGCACCGCCTGGCTGGCGGTGCGTGCCGGTGTTCCGGTTCTGCCCGTTTATGTAAGCGGTCTGAAGAAAGGTCCGGTTCCCCATTCCAAACCGTGGCTGAATGAGGCCTGGGAGGGGTTCTTTTCGGTAGTGGGGAATCTGCTGAACCGGAATATCATTCTGGCGGTCGGCGAGCCGATATTCCCCCGGTGTCAGGGGACAGTGAGCTATGTCGAGCTGAAGCGAGAAATTGAACGCATCAATCGACTGATGCTTGAGCAGTTCCGGGAGCTGGAGAAAAAGTATAACCGCCAGTGGCAGGAGGTTGACCACCGCCGAAATTGAATTAAAATTGGTGGTTATGCCGGCAGGAGTTTTAGACGAAATCAGACAGGGCCGGGTGCGGCCGGTTTATATTTTTCTGGGGGCGGATCTGACAGTAAGTGATGAGGTAGTTGCGGAGCTTAAAAAGAGGCTGCTGGCTCCCGGGCTGGAGGCTTTTGATTATGACAGCGTGAATGCCGGTGAGCTGGGCCGGTCCGAAGGAATGTCGCTGCCGATGTTTCTGCAGCGGCTGAATCAGCCACCGCTTGCCGCCCGGCGCCGGCTGGTGGTGATCCGGCATCTGGAGCTGTTAGGGAACAGATTGCTTGAGGAGTTCTGTGCGGGGTTAAAGGCGGTGCCGGATTTCGTAACGGTGGTCGTAGTCGGCAGTGGTGAGCAGAGTAAAATCCGAGAGCTGCGCCGGATGTTCAGTGAAGCCGGGCTGACGCAGTGGGTGATTGCCGCGGAAGGGGCACATGCCGATTCGCTTCTGACTCAGGTTGAGTGCTGGGCAAAAGGGCTGGGGCTGGAGCTGGAGCGGGAGGCGAGCATGATGCTGATTGAGATTGCGGGTGAGGACCCGGTGATGCTGAAGGGTGAGATTGAGAAGCTGAAAACCGCCCTTAATCCTGCAGGAGAATCGGGGAGCCGGGTAAAGGTTACAGTTGACTGTGTCCGCCAGTATGCCAGTTCCACCCGGGTGTTTGAATTGCGGGATTATGTCTGGCAGTGTCTGGATCGGCGGCCCGCCGAGGCGCTGAGCACCCTGCGCCGGCTGGAGGCGCTGGGTGAGGAGCCGAAGAAGATCATCGGCTGGCTGGCGCCGGCACTGCTTGATCTGCTGGCGGTGAAGCGGGGAGAAATGGCGCCGGTGCGCCTCTGGCGGTGCTCCCGGAATGCGCCGCACAAGTGGCAGCTGGAGGAGATTGACCGGGCACTGGAGGAGCTTTTCCGGGTTGATCTCGGTCTGCTGCTCGGGAACCGGGAGGTTTTTGCCATGCTGGATCTGTGGACGGTGAGATGCTGCGGGGCCCGGATAAGGCAGACCCGGGCAATCAGAGGATCACGGTGAACAGGATGGAAATAAATTTTGTTTTCAGGAGGTGAAAAGGTTATGGCTGGTGATTATCCGGCACGCAAGATTGAAAAGCGCTGGCAGTTGTTCTGGGAGGAGAAAGGCGTTTTTAAGACCAGTTCCGATCCAAAGAACAAGTATTATGTGCTGGTGATGTTTCTTTATCCCTCCGGCGATATGCATATGGGTCATGCGCGGAATTATACGATCGGCGACTGTATCTGCCGGCTGCGCAAGATGCAGGGTTATGATGTTCTGCACCCGTTCGGCTGGGATGCGTTCGGACTGCCGGCAGAGAATGCGGCAATTGAGCATAACATTCCGCCATGGGTGTGGACCTTTGATTCGATTAATCTGTGCAAACGGAATCTGAAGCTTCTGGGGATCGGCTATGACTGGGACCGGGAGGTGACAACCTGTCTGCCCGAGTATTACCGCTGGAATCAGTGGCTGTTTATCCGGTTTTATGAGCGGGGACTGGCATACCGGAAAGAGGCGTATGTCAACTGGTGTCCGCGGTGTCAGACCGTTCTGGCAAATGAGCAGGTGGTTGAGGGGCGGTGTTACCGTTCAAGCTGTGCGACGCCGATTGAGAAGAAGAAACTGACCCAGTGGTTTTTCCGGATTACCCAGTATGCCGAGGAGCTGCTGAAGGGCATTGACGAGCTGACCGGCTGGCCGGAGAGTGTCCGGACGATGCAGCGGAACTGGATTGGGCGCTCCGAAGGGGTGGAGGTGGATTTCGAACTGGAAGATGGCACGAAGATTCCGGTATTTACCACCAGGCCGGATACGCTTTACGGCGTGACTTTTCTGGCGCTGGCCCCGGACGCACCGCTGGCGGAGACAATTGCGAAGGGGACAGCACAGGAAGGAGCGGTGCGGGAGTTCTGTGAGCGGGTGCTTCTGGAGCCGGAGTTTGTGCGCATCGCCGCGGACCGGCAGAAAACGGGGGTTTTTACCGGCAGGTTTGCCATTAACCCGCTGACCCGGGAAAAGGTGCCGGTATACATTGCCGATTTTGTGCTGGCAGGCTACGGTACCGGGATGGTGATGGCGGTGCCGGCACATGATCAGCGGGATTTTGAGTTTGCGCGTAAGTACGGGTTGCCGATTAAGGTGGTGATTCAGCCGCGGGGAGGAAGCCTGGATCCGGCGAACATGAGTGCCGCCTATACCGAACCGGGTGTTATGGTGAATTCCGGGCAGTTTGACGGACTGTGGTCTGAGGAGGGAATTGAGCGGGTGATTGAGTATCTGGAGCGGCAGGGGCTGGGAAGGCGGAAGGTGCAGTACCGGCTCAAAGACTGGCTGATTTCCCGACAGCGTTACTGGGGAACACCGATTCCGATGATTCACTGCGAACGGTGCGGGATTGTGCCGGTGCCGGATGAACAGCTGCCGGTACTTCTGCCACCGGAGGTGAAGGATTACAAACCCAAGGGGAAGTCGGTGCTTGCCGGGGTGGAGGAGTTTATCAATACCACCTGCCCGAAATGCAAGGGTCCGGCAAAGCGGGATCCGGATACAATGGACACCTTTGTTGACTCCTCCTGGTACCACCTGCGCTATACCGATCCCCATAATGACCGGCTGCCGTTTGCCCGGGAGAATGCGGACAGGTGGCTGCCGATCGATGAGTATATTGGCGGGATTGAGCATGCGTGCGGTCATCTGATCTTCTTCCGGTTTTTTACCCGGGTGCTGGCGGATATGGGGATGGTTTCGGTACGGGAACCGTGCCGGGTACTGAGGACGCAGGGGATGGTTTCGCTTGATGGTAAAACGATGTCTTCCTCCAAGAAGCATGGGGTGTGGGTCGGGCCGTTTGTTGAGGAGCACGGTGCGGACTGTGCCCGGCTGGCGGTGCTTTTTGCGGCGCCGCCGGAGAAGCCGATGGAGTGGACGAATGAGCTGGTGACCGGGGTAAAGCGGTTTCTTGCCCGGGTGTGGCGGTTGTACGAGGAGTGTCTGGAGTCAAAGGCGGTTGATCCGGCTGCAATTCCCGGGGCGGTGGACCCAGCTGGTTTTTCTGATGCGGAGCGGGAGCTGTATATTTATCTGAATCAGACCCATCAGAAGGTGCTCAAGGATGCGGAGGGGTTTCAATTTAACACCGCAATCAGTGCGCTGATGGAGTTTCTCAACCGGCTGATCAGTTTTCCCAACCGCAAATCACCGGTTTTCGGTTTTGCCCTTAAGCGGTTTATCTACCTGCTGGCACCTTTTGCCCCACACCTTGCTGAGGAGCTGTGGCATCAGTTCTACCCGGAGCGGGGCTCGATTTTCAACGAGCGGATGCCGGTATTTGATGAGCGGTTTCTGGTATTTGATATGATAGAAATTCCGGTGCAGGTTAATGGTAAGCTGCGGGCAAGGGTTATGGTGAAGCGGGGGAGTTCCGGGGCTGAGGTTCGGGATGCTGTTTTTGCCAGCCCGGCAGTTATGAGTCAAATCCAGGGACAGGAGGTGGACAGGTTTATTTATGTCCCGGACCGGCTGGTGAATATCGTGGTAAGGAAACAGTCGGCATAGGTCCGACAAGAGGAGGTGGTTATGAAAGGTTTTTTTCTGGTTCTGGTGCTGCTGGGCGGGGTCCTGCTTGGATATCTGATTTTTAATTTTGCGCAGGCTCGGCGCCGGCAGGTGGATGTCCTGCCCGATTTTGAGGCGGGTACCGATTCGATCCAGGCTTATCTTGGCCGGATTGAAGAACTGGAACGGCGGGCAAAAGGGGTGCGCAGCCGGATCGCCACTGCGCCCATCAATGAGCGGGTGATACGACAGCGGGAGCTGGCGGTGCTTGAGGATAAAATCCGGGAGCTGAGGCTGGCAGTGGAGCAGTGGCGTCAGGCGCGGACGAAGACGACTGCTAACGATCTCTACCGGAAGTGTATCATGCTTTACGGCAGTGCCAGCGGAGTGTGTGAACTGCTGCTGTCGGATACTCTGCCCGCAGCAGGAACGGTGAAGTAATTGGACCGGATTTTAATTCTCGATTTTGGTTCCCAGTACACACAGCTGATCTGTCGGCGGGTGAGGGAGCTTGAGGTCTATGCTGAGATCGTGCCATTCAATATCGCACCCGCTGAAATTTTAGCAAGAGGAGCGTGCGGGATCATTCTTTCCGGCGGCCCGGCAAGCGTGCGAGACCAAGAGGCACCTAAGCCGGATCCTGGAGTCTTCCGCCTGGGAGTTCCCGTTCTGGGTATCTGCTATGGTATGCAGTTGATTGCCCAGATGCTCGGTGGGAGGATCGGGTCCGAGCTGCGGGAATACGGGCACAGCCGGTTTGTCCGGAACCGGCGGTCGCCACTGTTTGAAGGTCTGCCTGGCAGTTTTCCGGTCTGGATGAGCCATGGGGACTCGGTGCGCCGGCTGCCCGATGGTTTCACAGCGCTGGGTGATACCAGTTCGGGCGCAGTGGCAGCGATGGCGGATGAAAGCCGGCAGATTTACGGGGTGCAGTTTCATCCCGAAGTTGAGCATACACCGCTGGGGAAAGATATCCTAGCAAATTTCCTTTTTAAAATCTGCGGGTGCCGTCGCAACTGGACGATGAAGAATTTTATTCAGGAACAGAGTGTGTCGATCCGGGAACAGGTAGGACGGGAGCGGGTGTTGTGTGCGGTTTCGGGCGGCGTGGATTCAACGGTAATGGCGGTTCTGCTCTACCGGGTGCTCGGCCGCCGGCTGATTGCGGTGTTTGTCGACAATGGACTGCTGCGTCAGGGAGAGGAGGAGGCAGTACCCGGCCTGCTTAAACAGCTTCTGCCCGTGAGAACGGTAGATGCCCGCAATCGGTTTCTGAGCAGTCTGGAGGGTGTAGTTGATCCGGAACAAAAGCGCCGGATTATTGGCCGGGAGTTTATACGGGTTTTCGAGGCGGTGGCAGAACAGGCAGGCGGAATCCGGTTTCTTGCTCAGGGGACGCTGTACCCGGACCTGATTGAATCCCGGTCTGCCACCGGTGGTCCTTCAGCTACGATCAAGACTCATCATAATGTCGGCGGACTGCCCAAGGACCTCAGGTTTGAGCTGATTGAACCGCTCAAGGAGCTGTTCAAGGATGAGGTGCGGAAGCTGGGACGGGCGCTGAAGATTCCGGGTTCTATTCTCAACCGGCATCCCTTTCCCGGGCCCGGTCTGGCGGTGAGGATCGTCGGCGCTGTGACTCCAGAGCGGCTGGAGATGTTACGGCAGGCGGATCATATATTTATCAGTGAGCTGAAGAGGTCGGGCTGGTATCATCAGGTCTGGCAGGCGCTGGCAGTGCTTTTGCCGGTGCGTTCAGTTGGAGTGATGGGTGACCGCCGGACCTATGAGCATGTGGTGGCATTGCGGGCGGTGGTTTCCAGTGATGCCATGACCGCAGACTGGGCACGGTTGCCTGAGGAACTCCTTGCCCGTGTCGCCCGCCGGATCACTAATGAGGTCCGTGGTGTTAACCGGGTGGTCTATGATATTTCATCCAAACCGCCGGCAACAATTGAATGGGAGTGATGTTATTCGTCCGGCAGGGCGCTGATTGAGTCAATATACGCCTGATTCAATCCGGTGGAGTCGGTAACCATCCAGACCGCCCGCTGAACCATACCCAGGTTTTCGCTGATGCGTTTGTGCCGCACCAGTTCTGCCAGCTGCCGCAGTCCCGGGTTGTCGGTGAGGGGTCCGAGCATGAAGGTATCGGTTTCTGCCGGAATGAGCCGGCGCCGGTTACAGCAGAAGACGCCGAGCACGACCGTGGTGTTATTGGTGCTGAAGGTGACCGGATGGTCCTTAAGGATAATCATGTGCTGAGTGGAGTTTTTGCTTGAGGTAAAGAGCAGACCGCCGGGCAGAGTGTCAGACGCATAGGCAGAGTTGTTCGCCCGGGCAACCAGTGCCAGCGAATAGAGTCCATTCGGACTGAAATGCTGCCGGTCACCAGCGATGGCGATGAGTGTAATTCCGGGGTTGAGGCTGAAGGGGCTGCCGGTGGGTTCAAAGTCGGTCGGTATCAGGAGTTCGTCGCAGGCAGTAAGCAGCAGGATGAAAACCAGAATCAGCCGGCGGGATGGAGCGGTGGTTGCGGACATACTTTCTTCAGGGGAGGTTCTGAAGTTTAAGCCGGGTTGAGTCCGTAAGCCCTTCGCCATCGGTGATTTCAAACAAAGCCTCCTGTGCCAGCTCTACCGCCTCTTCGTAATCAAGGTGCTTGTCTTTCAGGAGTTCAAAAAGTTCATTCAGCTCCCGCTCCCAGACCTGAATCGCAATTTCGTAAAAGGACTCATCATCCGGTTCGTCCAGGTTTTCGTTCGCACAATAGGTCGGTAAAAGAACGGTTGTTTCCTGATCCGGCGGCACCGAGAAGGAAAACTGCTGTAAAAGCATCATATACTGATACTCCGGGCTGTTGGGCGAAAAGACCAGACCTGCCGGCATGAGGACCGGGATGCGCCGGGTGGTGTTATTAAGAACCGAAAGCTCAAGGGGCAGAAGTGAGCTCGGGATTTCCGAATCAGCACCGGTAATATACCGGAGCTCGAGTCCGGCAGGCAGTTCGTAGGGTTTGCCGCCGATCGGCTCAAATGCACCCCGTTCCCATTGACGCTCGGGCAGCCGGTCGCAGATACCGGCAAGGGAGGTTAAAAGCACCAGGAAAACCAGCAGGTACCGGCTCACAGTAAATAAATAGCCTGTTACAGTCAAAAGTCAAGAGGAGAGCTGTTTGAGCCGGCAAAGTTCTGATTTCCCCAATAAATTAGAGTCATGCGGAGTGGCAGATTTCACATTTTTAAGCCGGCTCACAATAGCCTTTTTTGGCAAGTTAAAGCTAAGCCGACAGTTATGAAGTGGTGCCGGTTTGAGTAGCCGGCAACCGGGGCGGCAGTTCCCGGCAGGGTATCGGTTTCTGATTGCGGATGGTTTGGCTAAAATGCGGCTGGGTTTCAGCGGTTATACGGGTCTTTTGTCAGCAGGGAAGACAAAGCCAAGGACAATCAGCTGTTCATTGATGCGATAGGTGGAGACCTTGATCTGGAGGCGGCGAATCGTGCCATTCCGCATCAGCCCGTCAAACTGATACTCATTGGGTGCCGGTTTGCCCTCTTTCCGCGCCTGGAGATACCCTGAAATCCGTTCCCGCTCCGGTTCGGCGACCAGCTCCACTACCGGTTTGCCGATCACTTCATTGAGCTCATAGCCGAACAGCTCGGCAAATTTCGGATTGGCGTAAACAATTCTGCCCTCGTGCTCGGCAGCGATGCCATGGGGTGAATATTCCAGGATTGCCCGGGTGTGCGAGAGCACCTCCTGGACCTGACGGCTGAGTTTTTCCCGTTCGCTTAAGTCCTGAGCGACCACCATGACTGCCGGTTGACCCTGCCAGCTGAGGGGTGCGTTCCGAACCTCAGCTAAAATGTAACTGCCATCCCGGCGTCTGAGCCTTTCCCTAATTGGCGGGTTGCTCGTCCCTTTTTCGAGGGCGGTGCGGATCCGGTTGACTGCTGCCGGCCAGTCATCCGGATGGACAAACTCCATCACGCTCTTCCCGACCAGTTCTGCCGGGTCGTCATAGCCGAGCATTCTGGCACCGGTGCGGTTGATCATGACAATTCTGCCCTGCTGATGAACTGCAATTGTTATCGGAGCGATGTCAATCAGGGTCTGATAGTTATTCAGGCTTTCCTTGAGCCGGTGTTCAATTGTCCGGTAATCGGTAACATCATGTGCCAGACCAACAGTGCCCAGCAGTTCGCCGTCCAGCCCGCGCAGTGGTTCCACCCGGGCGCGATAAAAGTGTTCACCCTGGATAAATTCAAACTGCACCGATTCGCCCGCCAGTGCCCGCTGGAGCTGGAGTTCAACTTCCGGTTTGATGTTCAGCAGGGTGGTGATTTTTTCCCCGACCAGTGTGCCGGGTCGAGCGGGCAGGCCGCGAATGCCGGAGCCGATTGCCGAGGTGCAGATGAGCCGGGTGTCGGTGGTCCAGATCAGCGCCGGGATCTGGTTGAGCAGCAGCCGGAGCCGGGCTTCGTTCTCCCGCAGTTCCAGCATCGCCTGCTTTTCTTCGGTGATATCACGAGCGATCGTAAGGATCAGAGTTTCCTCCTCAAGTTCCACCAGGGCGTTGCTCAAAAGCAGCCAGAGCGGCCGGCCGTCGCGGCGCCGGGTGGCAATTTCCGCCTGAAACGCTCTTTTCTCAAGAATGGCGGCACGCATCTGGGGCAGTACTGCTGCTACATCTTGCGGGACGATGTCCCGCAGGCGGCGCCCGGTGATTTCCGATGCCGGCAAACTGAGGAGTCTCGTGGCGGACCGGTTAACCCTGACAACCGTTCCGTCCATCTTTTCCAGAAAAATGGCAGCGGATTCAGCATCAAACAACTGAGCCACCAGAGATTCACTCCGGCTGATTTCGGCGCGCAACTGATGTTCAGCGGTAATGTCCCGGCACAGGGCATAAATTTTCTGCTCGGTTGAGTCCGGCAGTACTTCAGCCCTGACACTCAAAATTTTTTCCTGTCCTTGCTGATCATGAATTCTGATTGCCGTTTCCCCTCTGCCCTTTCTCAGCAACCTGCGTCCGAAAAGGGCGAGTGAACGCCGTTCCTCAGGGAGGACAAACTGATCTACGAGCTGGTTGAGCAACCGTTCAACAGGGAGACCGGTAAGCTGGCCTGCGGCATTGTTTGCTTCGAGGATTTCTCCCCGGGTTGAAACCACAATGATGGCATCGGTTGAGAGCCGTAATACCGTCTGATACTTTCTTTCCGCCTGCAGTGCCTTCTCAGTAGGCTGCCAGAAAGGTGTCACATCCCGGCCGATACAGACGATCCCGGCGGGGGTGCCTGATTCATCCAGCCCGACAGTGGCAAAGAAATAGAGGCTCATTCGTCTGCCGTCCTTCCGGATGAATTCAAAGCCATTAGCAAAATCCCGGCCTGCAAGTACCGTTCTTATATTCAGACCCGAATCCGGAAACAGACCGCTCCAGGGCATGCCCAGCAGTTCCTCCCTGCTCAGCCCCAGTGTCTGGTGTGTCTCCTCGTTCACCTCAACAATCCGGCCCGCCAGATCCAGAGTGATGATAATATCGCCGGGCTGGATGCTGATGTTTTTGAAGACCAGTCCCCGGGATCTTTTTTTCTTCCGTTCAGGCATCAACCAAGACTCCCGTCCAAATAGTATGATGCCCAGCGGGGTTGTCAATAAAAATTAGTCGGAGACACAGACAGGGTGCCGGCTACTTCGGGTAGTACTTTTCCAGCAGTGCCGGCCGGACCCGCTTGAGTTCTGACTTCGGGAACACCGACAGAAGCTCCCAGCCAAGATTCAGTGTCGTCTCAATTGAGCGGTTTTCGTACTCCCCCTGGGCGATATAGCGCCGTTCAAAAGTCCGGGCAAAATCGATATACAACCGGTCCAGCTCGGTCAGCGCCGCTTCGCCCAGAATTACCTGCAGTTCTTCCGCCTCCTTGCCCCGGGCATAGCAGGCGTAAAGCTGATTAAACAGATCCGCATGATCCTCACGTGTCTTGCCGGCACCGATTCCCTTATCCTTCAGCCGGGAGAGGGAAGGCAGGACGTCGATCGGGGGCGCAATGTTCTTCAGGTGCATTGCCCGGGAAAGGATGATCTGTCCCTCAGTGATATAACCGGTTAAATCGGGGATCGGATGGGTCTTGTCATCCTCGGGCATGGTGAGAATCGGGATCATCGTAATTGAGCCGGTCCGGTCCTTGATCCGGCCGCAGCGCTCATAAATCGATGCCAGATCAGTGTAAAGATAACCCGGATACCCCCGCCGGCCCGGCACCTCCTTCCGGGCGGCAGAAATTTCCCGCAGCGCCTCACAGTAATTGGTCATATCGGTGAGAATCACGAGAACATGCATCCCCAGCTCAAATGCCAGATATTCGGCGCAGGTGAGAGCGGTCCGGGGTGTGGCAATCCGTTCGATTGCCGGTTCATCGGCGAGATTCAGAAACAGCACTGTTCTGGACAACGCACCGGAGCGGGTAAAGTCGTCAATGAAGAACTGCGCCTCCTCAAAGGTGATGCCCATGGCGGCAAACACAACCGCAAACCTTTCCTCTTTTCCCAGCACCTTTGCCTGACGGGCGATCTGGGCTGCCAGCCGGTTATGGGGCAGACCGGTGCCGGAGAAAATCGGCAGTTTCTGACCGCGCACGAGGGTATTCAGTCCGTCGATCGCCGAGATGCCGGTTTGAATAAACTCATTCGGGTACTCGCGGGCACAGGGGTTAATGGGAGCGCCGTTGATATCAAGCCGCTGTTTCGGGATGATTGGTGGTCCACCATCGCGCGGCGCACCCAGGCCGTCAAAAACCCGTCCCAGCATTTCCTCGGAAACCGCCAGTTCAATACCCCTGCCCAGAAACCGCACGCCGGCTTTCGGCACATCAATTCCTCTTGTTCCTTCAAATACCTGCACCAGCGCCCGGTCGCGGTTCACCTCCAGAACCTGGCCGCGGCGTCTTTCCCCTGATGGCAGTCTGATTTCCACCAGCTCGGCATACTTTACCCCGCTTACCCCTTCAACAACGAGCAGAGGTCCGGAGACCGAACTCACACTTCGGTACTCTTTAATCATGCCGCCCCCTTCAGCTCCGCTTCGAGCTCCGCTTCAATTTCCTTAAAGCGGTTCTCCAGCTCCGATTCTTCCAGGAATTTCATCCGGGCGATCTTTTCCCGGACCGGCAGTTTTTCAATCCGGTTAATGTCATCGCCCCGTTCCAGCGCCTGCCGGGCACCGTGATAAAACCGGAGAATCATTTCCAGGATCAGCGCCTGTTTTTTCAGGGAACTGAAACTGTCTACCGGATCAAACGCATTCTGATGGAGAAAATCTTCCCGGATTGACCGGGCGACCTCAAGAATCAGCCGTTCGTTTCCGCCCAGCGTATCCTTGCCCACCAGCCGCACCACCTCCTCCAGTTCCGCCTCCCGCTGCAATATTGCGAGTGCCTCCCGGCAGTTCGCCCCATAACCAGCACCCGCCAGCCGGTCCATTACCGGAGCAAGCGATTCCGCATACAGCGAATAGGAGCGGAGCCAGGAGATTGCGGGAAAATGGCGGGCAAACGCCAGCTTGTCCTCGAGCGACCAGAAGACCTTCACTACCCGCAGCGTTGCCTGGACAACCGGGTCATTAAGATCGCCACCCGGCGGCGAGACCGAGCCGATAACGGTCAGACTTCCCTCCTGCTCCCTGCCCTGATATCTTCCGAGACACCGGACCCGGCCTGCCCGTTCATAAAATTCCGCAATCCTTCCTGCCAGATATGCCGGATAACCCTCTTCCCCCGGCATCTCCTCCAGCCGGCCTGAGATTTCGCGCATCGCCTCTGCCCAGCGGGAGGTTGAATCTGCCTGCAGCGCTACCGCATAGCCCATATCCCGGAAATACTCGCCAATCGTGACCGCAGTGTAAACCGAAGCCTCCCGCGCCGCTACCGGCATATTGGAGGTGTTGGCGATCAGGACCGTCCGCTTCATAAGCGGTTCCCCGCTTCTCGGGTCTTCAAGTTTGGGGAACTCGAGGAGAACATCAGTCATCTCATTCCCCCGCTCGCCGCAGCCGACAAAAATGACCACCTCCGCATCCGCCCACTTCGCCAGCTGATGCTGAATCACGGTCTTACCGGAACCGAACGGTCCTGGTACACATGCAGTACCGCCCTTTGCCACCGGAAAGAAACTGTCAATTACCCGCTGACCGGTCAGAAGCGGCATATTCGGTGCCAGCCGTTCCTTTACCGGTCTGGGGACCCGTACCGGCCAGCGCTGCATCATAGTCAGATTCACTGTCCGGTCCCGTGTCCGCAGGACCGCAATTGTATCGTTAATTGTCCACTCCCCTTCCCGGATCTCCACCAGTTCTCCGCCCACACCCGGCGGCACCATGATGCGATGCCTGATCAGCGTGGTTTCCTCAACTTCGCCGATCACATCTCCCGGCTCAACCTCATCCCCCGCTTTGACGATCGGCTTGAAATACCATTTTCGGTCCCGGTTCAGACCCGGGACTTCCACACCCCGGCTGATAAAATCACCGGCAACGCTCCGCACGACATCCAGCGGGCGCTGCACGCCGTCATAAATACTTTCGATCAGCCCCGGACCCAGTTCCACTGAGAGCGGTTCATGGCTCGGGAAAACCGGTTCTCCCGGTCCGATACCCGCAGTCTCTTCATAAACCTGAATCGCCGCTTCATCACCGGCGAGCCCGATTATTTCTCCCAGCAGTCTCTGCTCCGAAACCCGCACCATGTCAAACATCTTCGAGCCCGCCATGCCCTTTGCGACCACCAGCGGTCCTGATACCTTGACGATCATCCCGACTTCCGACTGCGTCCGCTTTTCCTTGATTTCCTGGTTTTCACTCATACCTTTTCCTCCTTCGGAATGTCCTCCCCGGCGCCGCCGGTCCGTCCTTTGTCCGGACCGAGCAGGTTGGCGCCCACCGCCCGGGCAACTGCTCTGACCAGGGGATCGAATTCATCCTTCAATCCGGAGAACGGCAGTGCCACTATGCACGGCAGGGCATCCTGCGAAAACCTTTTAACCACATCCTTCAGTGCGCCTGCCAGGTTATCGGTGTAGAAAATCACCTGGTAACCGGCCCGGACCAGCTCTTCCACTCTGCTGCGCGCATCCCCCTCCTGCACCGCAAAAACATCCACACCCGCCGCTCCCATTCCCATCACCACATCCTCCGGGCCCACGACGGCGATCCGGGAAATCTCACTCGGCATGAACAACCAGCTCCTCAGTCACGGTGGCGGGTAATCCTGTTACCTTCGCACCGTAAATCAGCCGGAGATTCGTAATTTCATTCTCCCACAGCCGGTAGAAACGAAATACCGGTTCATACCCGAGTGCCACATAGCGCGCTCGATTTGCAAATTCCACCAGAAGACGCCGGGCTCTTTGCTCCACGACGGCAAACCACCCTCGGTTTATCTTTACCTCCAGCCCCCGCTGGACCAGTTCCTCAAAAACTGTTCCCCGGAACCGCTGACTCCATACCTCATCTCCCGCGCCGACCAGTGCCGTCAGTTCTGCCAATGGCAGACCGCCTCCCTGCACCAGCAGCGAGGAGGGTTTTTCCGGCACCTCCGGCATCAACCGCAACCGCAGCAGTATCTTCAGATTCAGCAGATCCGCAGCCAGCCGGTAATAATGCCAGGCAAAATCCCGGTTCCGGCAGCAGTTCAGTGCCAGTTCAATCTCTTGCTGGTCAAGATAGAGGTCAACAAATCCCGGATTCCCCTTACGTTCTGCCTGCTCCAGTGCGGTGCGGCCGTGGGTCGCAAGCCAGCTTTCTACCCACCGCGGCAGCGCCAGCCGCACAAATGAGTCCGGTGGGGTAATGTGTGTTTCGTCTCCCCCCAGCTGTCGTTTCAGGCTCACCTTCATCCGCATGACCGCTGACGGCAGGACCAGAACTGTCCGCAGCCACTCCTCCGGGACATATTCGAGGGTGAAATGCAGAGCGGTCTCCTCTGCCCGGGAAAAGATCTGAGCCGGGTTGTTCAACCCGTCCCGGTCGATGAATTCGGCATAACGGGTTTCGGAAAGTTCTCGGAGGAAATCCTGTGCGGTGGGAACTGATATCAGCCGTTTATAGAAACTGCGGTCAAAAAAGAGCGGCTCGCGTGCCTTCATCCTGCCGATGCCGAATGAATAGGCAGTGTTCTCGCTCCAGCGGAGCGTGCCGGTCCGGTACCGACGAGTGATTGAATCCGAAAACAGAGTCACAAGATTATAAATATAATCCGCTATGAAGGTGAGTCAATAACAGTAAGCTTTTCCTGCCGGCGTGCGGTCGGGCTTAACTTGACATCAGCGGTGATCCGGTTTAACCTTTAATGATGGTTATTCTCATTATGCTCGGGTTGATCAGTGCGTCCCCGGCAACGGGAACGGCAACCTTTGATTTTCTGCTCATTGCGCCGACTGCCCGGGAAGCGGTCGTCGGCAGTTTTCATCCGGCAGCGGGAAGCGGTGCATTTGCATTTTATTACAACCCGGCGCAACTCTTAGCCAGCACCGCACCGGAGGCGCAGTTCAGCTACATCAACTACCCGGCAGGGGTGAATGCAGGTTCGGCTGCCTACCGCCAGCTCGTTGCCCAGGGGCGCGGTTTCGGTGCCGGTTTCTACTATCTGAACTCCGGGACGATGAAGCGGACCAATGAGCAGGGGGAGGAGCTGGGGACATTCGGCGTCTCGTTTGCCAGTCTGAAGATTGCCGGGGCGCAGACCGTTGCGGATCGAATTGATATCGGTCTGTCCCTGAACGGGCTCTACGGGAGTATTGATACCTTTTTCACTGTCGGGGTTGCGGGTGATGCCGGGGCGGTGTACCGTCTGCCGGATTACCATCTGTCAATCGGTGCCGGGGTAAGGAACCTCGGACTGCAGATCAAGCCCTTCGGTGATTACCGGGATCCGCTTCCGTTTGATATTGCGCTCGGTGCCGCCTGGCAGCCGGTGCCGGCACTCAGCCTCGGGGTCGGTGTTCACAAATCAAGCACCGACCGCTTCCGCTTCGGCTGCGGGGTGGAAGGCTGGGCAGGCAGTAACATTATTCTCCGTGCCGGCTATGATTCCCGCGGGAGCGACTGGAATGACGGCACACTGGGCGGACTGCTTGCCGGCTTTGCTGCCGGACTCGGAATCCGGTATGACCGCTATCAGGTTGATTATTCATTCCTGCCGATGGGGGTCCTCGGTTTTTCGCACCGGCTGAGCCTCGGGTTCAGTCTGTAACTTTCCGATGAAGCGTCAGTTTGTCAAGGATCTGAAACCGGGGACGCTTGTCAACGATGTGTTCTGGTGCTCGCGCCGCGACATCAAGGACCGCCGGGATGGCGGGCAGTTTCTGACCTTTGAAATCCGGGACCGGACCGGTGCCATGTCCGCGATCATGTGGGACAAGATTGAGGACGGAATTACCTACATCGCCGAGGGCAGTTTCTGCCATGTTCAGGGCCGGGTCGGCGACTACCAGGGGAAACTGCAACTGACGGTCAGTGCGGTCTATCCGGTGGAGCCGGTTCAGGTCTCAAAGGCGGATTTCATTCCGGTGTCCAGGTTCAATCCCGCTGAGCTGATGAGCGAACTCAGGGGTTATATCGCCCAGATTCAGAACCCCTGGCTCCAGCAGCTGCTTAAGGCATTTTTTGATGATGCCCGTTTTGTGGAGCAGTTTGCCCAGGCACCGGCAGCGGTCCGGGTGCACCATGCCTGGCTCGGCGGGCTCCTGGAACATACGGTGATGATGTGCCGGCTGGCGGTCCATCTGCCCGGGGTCTATCCGGAAATTGACCGGGATTTGATCCTCACCGGCTGTATCCTGCACGACATCGGGAAGGTCCGTGAATACACCGCCGGGCAGGCGATTGAACATACCGACGAGGGCAAGCTCCTCGGTCATATTGTGCTCGGATATCAGCTGGTGGCAGACAAAATCCGCACGATTGCGGGCTTTCCGTCCGAGCTGGAAAAGCAGGTTCTGCATATCATACTTGCCCATCATGGCGAGCATGAATTCGGCGCGCCCAAGACTCCGAAGTTTCCCGAAGCCTTTCTGGTCTTCTTTCTGGACTATCTGGATTCCCGGCTGGCGATCTTCCGCTCCGCAATTGAAAAAAATCCCGGGGTGCGGTGGACTGAATTCAACGACTATCTGGAAACTGATGTTTACATCGGCGAACCGCCGGACAAGGTTCAGTGACATCCGCTCAATCGCCGGAATCACCACTTCTCCGGCCGCCTGAGTATCAGACCTTTGCCGCTGCCTGCCGGCAGTTGGGGGTGAATCTCAGTGGAGAACAGTTCAGCCTGCTGGTGCGGTATCAGGCTGAACTCACAGCGGAAAATGAAAGGATCAACCTGATTTCCCGCAAGGACACGAGCCGGATCTTCAGCTATCACATCATTGACTCCCTGGCGGTTTCCCGGTTCATTTCCGGGGCTCGGGTCTGCGCCGATATCGGCACCGGTGCCGGACTGCCCGGGATTCCGCTGGCGGTTGTCCGGCCCGACCTGACCGTTTTTCTGATCGAATCGGTGCAGAAGAAGTGCCGGTTTCTGGCGCAGGTGACCGCCGGACTGGAACTCAAAAATATCCGGCTGCTCTGTGCCCGTGCTGAGAGCCTGCCACCGCTGGACTGCGATGTGATTTTAAGCCGGCTGACCGGAGAGCTGAAGCTGACCCTGCGTCATTCAATCCGCCATCTCAAGCCCGGAGGAATTATGATTCTTTACAAATCGGCGGGCTGGGAGGCGGAACTGAAAAGGAACTTCCGGCTCCTGGCGCGACTGAGGCTGAAGCTGGACCGGGTTGAGACGGTGCGCCTGCCTTTTACCGGGATTGAGCGGCAGCTGGTGTTCCTGGTGCGAGCGTCATAAGGTAATTCAGAACCCCCAATAAAAAAGATGAAGGCCCCACCCCCGGCCTTCACTTTTCAAAGATCGGCAGCGGATGTAACATCATAAGCGTGCCCGGGTTGTGCGAAACTCGTAGAAAGGAGGTGATCCAGCCGCACGTTCCCGTACGGCTACCTTGTTACGACTTCGCCCCAGTCACCAGCCCTACCTTGGGCCCTCGTAAAGAGGGACTTCAGGTATTGCCGGCTCCCATGGCGTGACGGGCGGTGTGTACAAGACCCGGGAACGTATTCACCGCAGCATGCTGATCTGCGATTACTAGCGATTCCATCTTCATGCAGGCGAGTTGCAGCCTGCAATCCGAACCATGGCCGCTTTTATGGGATTAGCTCCGCCTCGCGACGTCGCAACCCATTGTAACGGCCACTGTAGGACGTGTGTAGCCCTGGGCATAAAGGCCATGCTGACTTGACGTCATCCCCACCTTCCTCCTCCTTAACGGAGGCAGTCCCCTTAGAGTGCACCCTCGCGGGTTGGCAACTAAGGGCAGGGGTTGCGCTCGTTGTGGGACTTAACCATACACCTCACGGCACGAGCTGACGACAGCCATGCAGCACCTGTGCCGGCTCCCGGGAAAATCCCGGGTCGCTTCCCTTTCGGGTCACTACCACCGGCATGTCAAACCCAGGTAAGGTTCTTCGCGTAGCATCGAATTAAACCACATCCTCCACCGCTTGTGCGGGTCCCCGTCAATTCCTTTGAGTTTCAACCTTGCGGCCGTAGTCCCCAGGTGGCACACTTAACGCGTTAGCTGCGGCACGCCCGAAACCGGGCACGCCCAGTGTGCATCGTTTACGGCTAGGACTACCAGGGTATCTAATCCTGTTTGCTCCCCTAGCTTTCGTGTTTCAGCGTCAGGAACGTTCCAGGAGCCTGCCTTCGCCATCGGCGTTCCTTCCGATATCCACGCATTTTACCGCTACACCGGAAGTTCCGGCTCCCTCTCCCGTCCTCAAGGCTGGTAGTTTCGACAGCAGTTCCTCCGTTGAGCGGAGGGCTTTCACCATCGACACGCCAGCCCGCCTACACACCCTTTACACCCAGTGAATCCGGACAGCGCTTGCCCCCTACGTATTACCGCGGCTGCTGGCACGTAGTTAGCCGGGGCTTCCTCTGGGGGTACCGTCACCCCTTGTTGTCAAGGGGCTTCGTTCCCCCTGACAGGAGTTTACATCCCGAAGGACTTCATCCTCCACGCGGTGTCGCTGGGTCAGGCTTTCGCCCATTGCCCAAATTTCTAGACTGCTGCCTCCCGTAGGAGTGGGGACCGTGTCGCAGTTCCCCTGTGGCTGGTCACGCTCTCACGCCAGCTACCCGTCTCAGCCATGGTGGGCTTTTACCCCGCCATCAAGCTGATAGGCCAAGGGCCCGTCCCGGGGCGGCACCTTGCGGCACCTTTCCTGTCAGGAAGATGCCTCCCTGACAGCGTATGGAGAATTAGCCCGCCTTTCGGCGAGTTATGCTCCTCCCTGGGGATGGTTACCCTTGTATTACTCACCCGTTCGCCGCTAAGCACAGCACGGTATTGCTACCACACTGTGCTCCGCTCGACTTGCATGTCTAAGACACACCGCCAGCGCTAGTCCTGGGCCAGGATCAAACCCTTCAAGCGAAAAGCTTGTAAGGAATTGATTGGCACAACCCGAGCACGCTTGGGTTACATCCGAATTATCAAAGAGCGATATCTCTGTAACTATATTATAACGGCTTCAAACCCTTTGTCAAGCAGGATTTTAAGCAGAATTTTAATATTCTATCTCCAGATTAATCATTAACTTATAGTATTTTCCGAGAAATTTTTTTCCCGCAGAGAGACACAGGGCGGTTAGTCCTTTTTTTCTTCCTTTTTGCCTGAAGTTTCGGGACCGGATTTGTCGCTCTTTTTCCCGGTTTCGGACTTGCGGGCGTAATCGGTGATGTAAAAGCCTGAACCCTTGAAGATCAGGCCCGAGCCGCCGGAGATCAGCCGTTCCACCCCGCCGTTTTTCCCGCACTTGGGGCATTTCTTCACCGGCGGTTCGGTGATGCGCTGAAACTGGCTGAAGCGGTGTCCGCACCGCTTGCAGTGATATTCGTAGGTTGGCATATCAGGCGCTTCCTTTCACCCTCTTAAAGACCGGAGCGCCCGCAAAGGGGCGCTCCGGTCCGGAGGTGTGATTAATACTCACCGCCGTAGCCGCCCGGAGTCGGCGGGGTCTTTTCCTTTTCCGGCAGTTCGGTGATCGCGCACTCGGTGGTGATCATCAGTCCGGCAACGCTTGCAGCATTCTGGAGCGCAACCCGGGTGACCTTGGTCGGGTCGATGATGCCCATCTCGAACATGTCGCCGTATTCCAGGGTCTCGCAGTTGAAGCCGAAACTGCCCTTCTCCTCCTTGACCCGGTTGAACACGATCGAGCCGTCAACTCCGGCGTTCTGGGCGAGCTGACGGATCGGCTCCTCCAGCGCCCGCTTGACGATGTTGACGCCAATCTGCTCATCGCCCTCAACCTTCAGTTTCTCCAGCGCCGGGATGCAGCGCACCAGTGCCACGCCACCGCCCGGGACCACACCCTCTTCCACCGCAGCCCGGGTGGCGTGCAGTGCGTCCTCCACCAGCGCCTTCTTGTTCTTCATCTCCACCTCAGTGGCAGCACCGACATTGATCACCGCCACACCGCCGGCGAGCTTCGCCAGCCGTTCCTGCAGTTTCTCCCGGTCATAGTCGGACTTGGTCTCCTCAATCTGCTTGCGGATCTGCTCAATCCGTGCCTGAATGTCCGCCTTCTTGCCCGCACCCTCAACGATCGTCGTGTTCTCCTTGTCGATCACCACCCGCTTGGCGATGCCGAGATCGGAAATCTGGACATTCTCCAGCTTGATACCCAGGTCCTCGGAGATCAGTCTGCCACCGGTGAGGATGGCGATATCCTCCATCATCGCCCGGCGCCGGTCACCGTAGCCCGGTGCCTTGACCGCACAGCAGCGGAGCGTGCCCTTGATGTGGTTGACCACCAGGCCCGCCAGCGCCTCACCCTCAACCTCTTCCGCAATCACCAGGATCGGCTTGCCCCGCTGGGCAACCTTCTCCAGGATCGGCAGGAGGTCGCGCATTGAGGAGATCTTCTTCTCATAGAGCAGGACAAAGGCATCCTCAAGGATCGCCTCCATCTTCTGGTTCTGGGGTGAGGTGGTGCCCGGTTCAAGCGCAAAGTAGGGCGAGAGGTAGCCGCGGTCAAACTGCATACCCTCGACGACCTCAAGCGTGGTTTCGACCGACTTCGCCTCCTCAACCGTGATCACGCCCTCCTTGCCCACCTTCTCCATCGCATCGGCAATCAGCTTGCCGATCTCCTTGTCGTTATTGGCGGAGATGGTGGCAACCTGCTCGATCTCCTCGCGGCCTGAGGTCTTCTTGGAGATGCGCTTGAGTTCGGCAACCGCCGCCTCTACCGCCTTGTCAATGCCCCGCTTCAGCGCCATCGCATTGGCACCGGCGGTAACATTCTTCAGACCCTCGCGGTAGATCGCCTCGGCAAGAACCGTGGCGGTGGTGGTGCCGTCGCCGGCAATGTCTGAAGTCTTGGACGCCACCTCCTTGATCATCTGGGCGCCCATGTTTTCAAACTTGTCCTCAAGCTCAATCTCCTTGGCAACGGTAACGCCGTCCTTGGTCACGGTCGGCGCACCCCACTTCTTGTCAATCAGGACATTGTGGCCGCGCGGACCAAGGGTCACCTTGACCGCATGGGCAAGCTGTTCCGCACCGCGCAGAATCGCCCTTCGGGCATCCTCTTCAAATTTCAACTGCTTTGCTGGCATTTTCGCTCCTCCTTATTTGTTTTCCTTTTCAATGATCGCCAGGACATCGTCCTCGCGCATGATCAGATACTCCTCATCACCAATCCGGATCTCGTTCCCGGAATACTTGCCGAACAGGATGTAGTCACCCTTCTTCACCTCCATCGGAATCCGGTTGCCCTTGTCGTCGATTCGGCCCGGTCCGACCGCAATCACCTTACCCTGCTGCGGTTTCTCCTTGGCGGTATCCGGGATGATAATCCCGCCCTTCTTTACTTCCTCTTCAACCCGTTCAACCAGGATTCGATCCTGCAACGGTTTAATCTTCATCACTCCTCCTTTTTAGAATTTGCACCTGATATTGTAAATTATGCCTTTTCAAACACCTCGCACTCCCATCCCGACCCCCTCTTTTCATTAGACAGCAGAGAAATTCAAAAGGTTTCAGTTTTCTGCCCAAAAACAGAAAATGGGCGATACCTGAATTGAACAGGTGACCTCCTCCTTGTAAGGGAGGCGCTCTCGCCAACTGAGCTAATCGCCCTTGGCTAAATCATAGCGGAGAAAAGGGGGAATGTCAAACAGGTCAGCCGGAAAGTTATGCCGGGACGGCTCTTCCAGCAGGGGTTAACCGGAGCACAAAGACTCCTGCAGGCGGTGGGGGGAACTGCGGGCAGGGCAGGGGTTTAACGGGTGCAATTCTGTAACTATATGACAAAATATAACTTGGATAAACGGTGGTGGTCTGGTGTGAAATCCGGGCAGGTTTCAGGCTCTAACTGTATGGAGAGTGAAAGGAGGAATGTATGAAAAAGCACAACACCCCCGGTATCAGCCGGGTTGAACAGCAGGTGTTCAACTACCTGCGCCGGCAGGACCCGGACCATATCGCCCTGCATTTTGCCCGGCAGAGGTCCGGGATGGTGGCAAACTACTATCTTTATGCCCTGAAGGCGGACCGGATTTACCGGCTGGTCTGTGAGCTTGCCGGAAAGGCAGGGGTGGCGCCGGCTGTCCGCCGGCTGTATTACTCCTTTGCCCTGGAGCTGGAAAAGCTGTATCGCACCCGGCAGAACCGGGACCTCGCAACCGAGATTGAGATCCGGCGCTACAAATGGACCCGGCGCGGTCTGGACCCGCAGCTGCTTGACCGGCTGGCAGCGGCGCTCAGGCGGGAAATCGGGTGAGGGCAGACGGGTTTTATTCTCCTGACCGCTGAAACCGCTCAATCTTCCTGATTATCTCCTCGGGCAGCAGCTCCGGCTCAAGCTCCATAGCCTTCTGCCAGTCCCGGACTGCCTGGGCATCAGCTCCCTTTCTGGCGTAAGCGAGTCCCCGGATGTAATAGGCTTCTGCTGAATCGGGATCAAGCTGGATTGCCCGGGAGAAGTCCGCAATCGCCTGCCCCAGCTCCCCTTTTGTGAAATAGACGCTTCCCCGCTTGCAATAGGTTTCGGCGAAATCGGGTTTAAGCTGGATTGCCTTTGAGTAGTCCAGGATTGCCAGCTCCAGCTCCCCCTTTTGGACATAGACATCTCCACGGCTGTAATATGGCTGGGTGAACCCGGGATCAAGCTGGATTGCCCGGGAGAAGTCCGCAATTGCCAGCTCCAGCTCCCCTTTTGTGAAATAGACATCTCCCCGCTTGCAATAGGTTTCGGCGAAATCGGGTTTAAGCTGGATTGCCTCTGAGAAGTCCCGGATCGCCTGGTTCAGCTCGCCCTTTCTGGCACAGGCGGTTCCGCGGAGGTAATAGGTATCGAAGTCATCGGGTTTAAGCTGGATTACCCGGGAGTAATCCTCAATTGCCTCACCCAGCTTCCCTGTTATTAAATAGATGAATCCCCGATAGAAATAGGCTTCAGCGAAATCGGGTTTGAGCTGGATTGCCTGTGAGAAGTCCTGGATTGCCTTCTCCAGCTCACCCTTTCTGGCATAGGCGAGCCCGCGGTAGAAACAGGCTTCAGCGTAATCGGGTTTGAGCTGGATTGCCTTTGAGAGGTCCTGGATTGCTCTGTCCAGTTCGCCCTTTTTGTCATAGGTGAGTCCGCGGTAGAAATAGGTTTCGGCGAAATCGGGATTAATGTGGATTGCCTTTGAGAAGTCCTGGATTGACTTGTCCAATTCACACTTTTGGGCATAGGCGAGTCCGCGGATGTCATAAGCATAGGCGTTATCGGGATTGTGCTGGATTGTCCGGGCAAGAATTTCAATCATTGCTCCTTCAATCACCGCATCAACGCTCTCCTTAATATTTTTCATGTTGATACCCCTTTATTAAATTTTCGGTTCTCAGTCTTTTTTGCCCGGCCTCACCTCGCCGGTGCGGTCAATACCTCGCTCCAGCGCGCTGACCATGCCCTTGCTCAGCGGCTGGAAATCAGAATTCACAGCTGGAATATCATATTTTCAGAAAGGTCTGTGTCAATTTTCGGAGAAATGGTCCGTTGCCCTTTCTATCCGGTCATTTCGAACGCAGCACTGCAGGGCGGGGTCGAGGAATGACGGAAAGAGAGGGATTGGAATGAGGGAAATCGCGGCAGGGAATGAAAACGGGCGCCCGGATACTGAACACCGGCAGGTCATATTGACCGGTTAAATTGAGCTCGGGTTTTACCGGCACAACTTGCCGGTGCGGGTTTTAATTGTTAAACTTGGGAATGGAGTCGGCGGTTGAAGTGCGGAGTCTGGTGCGCCGGTTCGGCGTGCTGACCGCAGTTGACAACCTTTCCTTCACGGTCCGGCCCGGCGAGATCTTCGGGCTGATCGGACCGAACGGCTCGGGCAAGACCACCACCCTGCGGGTCGTCGCTACCCTGCTCCTGCCCAGCTCCGGGACGGTTGAGGTTTTCGGTCATGATGTAATCCGGGAGGCGGGTGCGGTCCGGAGGCTGATCTCCTATCTGCCGGAGGATGCCGGGGCATACAAAAACCTCTCCGGGCTGGAGTATCTGCGGTTCATGGCAACCTTCTATTCCGGTGACACGGTGGAGCGGGACCGGCTTGTGGAGCGGGGGATGGAGATTGCCGGGCTGGGAACAAGGATTAAAGACCGGGTGCGGACCTATTCCAAGGGGATGGCGAGAAAACTGCTTCTTGCCCGGGCGCTGATGACCGCGCCGAAACTGGCGATTCTGGATGAGCCGACCTCAGGTCTGGATGTGGAGAATGCGACCGAGGTCCGGAAAATCATCCGGGATTTCGCCCGCTCCGGCACGACCGTGCTCCTCTCCTCGCACAACATGCTGGAGGTGGAGTTTCTTTCCGACCGGGTGGGTATCATCCGGCAGGGCAGACTGATCGCCACCGGCTCACCCGCGGAACTGAAGGCGGAGTTCCGGGCGGAAAATCTGGAGCAGGTTTTTCTCAGGGCGGCAGGATGAGGTTTCTGGGCACGCTCGTCTGGAAGGAGATGCGGGAGCTTCTGACGGTGCGGATGCTCGTGCCGTTTCTGGCGGTGCTGGTGCTGTTTCTCTTTATCGGCAGGATGCTGCGCGGGGAGCGGAAGCGGGCGGAATCACCCCAGCCGGTGCTGGTGGTCAGTGCTGATTCGGGTCCGGTGTCCGATCTGATTGTCCGGCTGCTCGGACAGAGCGGGTTGACCGCACACCGGTTTTCCGGTCCGCTGGATTCAGCGCTGATGCAGAACGGCGGGAACTGGGTGGCGCTTGTCCGGGTGCCGGAGAGTGCAGATGTCCGGCTGGAGCGGTTTGAACCGGTTGAGCTTGAGGTCTACACACCCCTGCGCGGGTTCTCCTTCGGGCAGACGATGCGCGGGGCAAAGGTGAAGAGCGCGCTTGCCCGGCTGGATTCGGTGCTTGCCCGCCAGCAGATCGCACGGCTGGCAGGCGGGCTGACGCCGGAGGCAATCCAGCATCCCCTGCAGAAGGCGGAGTATGTGGTGCTCAGGGGCAGGGTGGCGCCGGGCAGTCCGGAGGCGGTGCAGGGGCTTCTGCTCGGTCAGACCTTTCTGGTGCCGATCATTCTGCTGCTGGTCATCATCTATGCGAGCCAGATGATTGCCGCCTCAATCGGGCAGGAGAAGGAGAACAAGACCCTGGAGACGCTGCTGACTGTGCCGGTGAGCCGGGTGCTGATCGTTGCGGGCAAGATGCTCGGGGCGGCGATTGCCGCTGTGGTCATTTCCGCGGTCTTCATGCTGGCGATGGGGTATTACACCACCGGCTTTGCTGAAGGCAGGACCGGGGTGCCGTCAGCCGGAGCCGGGGTCAGCGGGCTGGGGCTGAGTCTGACAACTGAAGGGGTGGTCCTGCTCGGGATTACCCTGTTTCTGGCGATCATGGCGGCGCTCGCACTGGCGACCCTGCTGGCGGTTTTCTCCGAGGATGCCAAGAGCGCGCAGGCAAACATCACCCCGCTGATGATGCTCTGCCTGATCCCCTATTTCTTTGTGCTGATGTTCGACATCAATACCCTGTCCCTGCCGTTAAAGATTCTGATTCTGGCGATTCCCTTTTCCTATCCCTTTCTTGTTCCGCAGGCGCTCATCTTCGGCAACTACCGGCTGATTATTTTCGGTATCGTTTATACCGGGCTGTTTGCGGTGATTCTGGTCCTCCTTGCCGCCTGGTTTTTCCAGGGGGAGCGGGTCCTGACCGCCCGGCTGCGGTTCAGGCGGCGTTAGCAGTTCTGCGGTCTTCCTGCCTGCCCCGGGCGAGCGAGGCAAAAATTCCCAGAAAACAGAGCAGACTGAAGATGACAAAACCCAGCCGGAGCGCGGGCAGAAGTCCCGGGGCACTGCCGGGCTGGAGTCGGACCGGACCGACAAAGATACCCAAAAGCATCATCGCCAGACCCAGAGAGAGGCTCTGACCGAGCAGGCGCATGGTGGCAAGAATGGCAGAGCCGATACTGTAATCAGCCGGAGCGAGTGCACCCATGACCGCACTGGTGTTGGGTGCGGAGAACAGGGCAAAGCCGAATCCGAGAAGGAGCAGTGCGGAGATTATAAACCAGAGCGGTGTGTCCGGACTGAGCAGGGCAAAAAGCCCGAGTCCGAGCGTGGTCAGCCCCATACCCACAGAGGCGAGGAGCCGGGGTTCGTGCCGGTCGGCAAGCCTGCCGGTCAGGGGCGAAAAAAGCGCCATGACCACCGGCTGGCAGACCAGAATCAGCCCTGCGGTCTGGACATCAATCTGCCGGAGATACTGGAGATAGAGGCTGAGCAGAAATCCGACCGCAGCGGTTGCAGCATAATTGATGAGTGCGGCAAGATTGGAGAAGGTGAAGGTCCGGCTGGTGCGCAACAGCTGAAGGTTGAGGAGCGGGCTGGTGGTCCGCCTTTCCCAGAAAAGGAATGCCAGCAGGCAGATGATGCCGGCGATGGTCAGAATAATGGCGGTGCGGTCCGGAATCCGGGTCAGACCGAAAAGCAGTCCCAGGATACCGGCGGCATAGATGATTGAACCGGTGAGATCAAAGGCTTGAACCCGGGTTGGTGCGGAGCCGGGAATTGCCGGGCTCATCAGCAGGGCGGCAAGGCTGAAGGGCAGATTGATGCCGAACACCATGCGCCAGCCCAGATAACGGGTGATGATACCGCCGAGAAACGGTCCGAGCGAAAGGCCGAGATAGGTAACTGCGGTGTTGATGCCCAGCGCCCAGCCCCGCCTCTCCCGCGGATAGACCGCGGTGAGGATGGCAATACCGGTGGCGAATATCATTGCACCCGCAATGCCCTGCAGGAGCCGGCAGATCAGCAGCAGTGTGCCCGAAGGGGCGAGCGCAGCACCGAGCGAGGCGAGGGTATAGGTACCCAGACCGAGATTGAAGATCATCCGCCGGTGATAGATGTCGGCAAGCCGGCCGAAGGGGAGGAGCAGAATTGCCGAGCTTAAAAGTGCGGCGGTGGGCAGCCAGCCCAGGGTGATCGCATCCAGGCCGAGGTCCTTGCCGATGGCGGGCAGAGCGATGTTGATTGATGAGCTCATAAACGGGGTGACAAATGAGCTGATGCTCGTGGCAACCAGCGTTAAAACCCGGACCCGGGATTCAGTTACCGCCACTTAAAACCACCAGTTTCTGAAAACGAAAGCGATGGTCCGGGATGAGATAGACACCGGTGCGGTTGATCCGGACCCGGGTGCCGGCAGGGGTGAAACCGGTAAGGACAGGGCAGTCACCGATGTTAACGATCCGGACCGGTGGCTGGCGGTCGGGCTGGCTGACACCGGTGGCGGGCAGTCTGCCGCCAAGGTAAAACAGGTCGGTGTTGCCGGCGCTGTCCCCAGCGAAGAGAATGTGCAGGATGCGGTTCTGAGTAACGAGCGCCGGCTGTTTTACCTCGTGGGTCGTCAGACCGGTAAGCTGCTGTGGTCCGGTCCAGACACCCGCAGACTCCTGGAGGGCAAAGATCAGCTGTTTGCGGTCCGGTGAGCCGGCGGTTTTTCCACACCAGACCGCAGCGCACCGGTTGTTAAAGAGATGGGCGATTGATGGTGATTCCTGATTAAACTGGACATAACCGCTAACAGCGGTGATTTCACTCCAGCCCTGCGGGTTCCGGCAGCGGTAGCAGATCAGATAATAGGGATAGTTTGCATCACTCCCCTGCCAGACGACATGCCAGCAGTTGTTACCGCCGGCGGTAACCGCGGGTGAATACTGGGCAAGACCGCCGGCAAGCTCTGACACCTGCTCAGGCTCCTGCCAGACCCCGTCAATCCGGCGCCGGCACAGCACCTGATTACTGGAACTGCCGAGATCCATTCCCAGCCAGACCACACACAGATTGCCCGCGCTGTCCACCGCTACTGACGCATCCCGGTGATCCGCAGGAAAGGAGGTAATCTGTTCTGCCGGCAGCCAGCCGGTGCCGGGCTGATACTCCTTGTGAAACACCTGTGGAACACCGCCGGTATCCGGGTTGCCGTAATAGACGATATGCAGCGCACCGGTAACCGGCTGGACCGCAACCGCCGGATATTTGAGATTGTAGGGCTGGGGTGCAAAAACGGGCAGGGTCTCGGCAAGCCACCGGCTGGTGGCGGCGTCAAACCGCTGATACCAGATTCCGCGGAGCTGGGGATAGCTCTGGGCGTCAATGTGCCAGAGGAGATGGATATTGCCCGCAGGGTCGGCACCGGCGGTGGGCAGGTTGAGGTTGATCTCCATCCGGGTGAGCTGGGACTCGGGCAGCCAGATTCCGCTTCCTGCCTCATAACCGCGGTACCAGATCTGCCGGAAACCGGCACGGCTGTCCAGCCAGAAGACAAAGATATTTCCCTGCGGGTCAACCGCAATACTTCTCTGATAGCTCAGTCCGGGTACCTGCACCGCCGGATGGCTCGTGAGCCGGACCAGACTGTCCCACTCAATTGCCGGACCGGGCCGGGCAAGAATACAGACAGCAAAAATGCAAATTCCGCACCGCACCATCGGTATAAGACTGGCTTAATTAATCAGATTGTCAAGGAAATGACGGGCTTCTCAGCTTTCGGGTTTCACCTGCTCCAGATGTGCCAGCACCGCGCCGGCGAGGTAGAAGGAGCCGGCAACGACAATCGGCATTCTGCCGATCGCCAGCTCGCGGGCACGGGCAAGGGCAGTCGGAATGTCAGGGGCGGTCTCGGCAGGAACCTTGAGCCGGGTGAAGATCGCCTTGAGGTGGGCAGGGGCAAGGGCGCGGGGTGATTCGGGCGCAACCGCAATCGCATAGTCAACATAGGGGGCAAGCGGTTCCAGGGTCCTCTTGACCAGTTTGTTGCGGAGCGAGCCGTAGACCAGAATCACCTTTTCCCGGAAGCAGTCGTGAAGGACCCGGGCAAGCGCCTGCCCGGATTCGGGGTTGTGGCAGGTGTCAACAAGCAGGGGCGGGTTCTGTTCCACAAGCTGGCACCTGCCGGGAATAACCAGTTCGCTCAGCCCCTGAAGGACCGGTTCAAATCTGATCCTCGGGTCGTTGCGGGCAAGGATACCGAGGGTGGTGAGCGCGGTCAGGCAGTTTTCAATCTGGTGTCGGCCCAGGAGCCGGAGCCGGATTCTGCCCGCACCCAGTTCGGTGAAGGCGGAGAAGGCGGTGCCGTTGAGGTCAGCGGTGTCATCCCAGTAGCGGGCATGCGCCTCCACAGGCACAGTCCGGGCGCCGGTCTTTTCCGCCTGCGCCAGCAGTTCTTTTTTTGCCTCGGGCATTTGCGGGGCGACGATGACCGGCCGGTCCGGGCGCATGATGCCCGCCTTTTCCCGGGCGATCTTTGTAAGCGTGTTGCCGAGGACCTTGAGGTGGTCATAGCCGATGCGGGTGATGACCGAGATTTCGGGATGGCTGAGGTTGGTGGCGTCCAGCCGGCCGCCAAGCCCGACCTCAATCACCGGATAGTCCAGCCCGCGCCGGGCAAAGAGGTCAAAGGCGGCTGCGGTCAGCAGTTCAAAGTAGGAGACCGGCTGTTTTGCCACAAGCGGACGGAATCTGGTCATCAGCCGGGCAAACTCCGCCCGGTTAATCCAGCTGCCCTGGAGCTGAATCCGTTCCCGGACCGAGAGGAGATGGGGGGAGACAAAAAGCCCGGTTTTGAGTCCGCAGGCGCGCAGGCCCGCCTCAATCATATAGGCGACCGAGCCCTTGCCTTTGGTGCCGGCGATGAGAATGACATTCTTGAGCCGGTCCTGCGGGTTGCCGGCAAGCTCAAGCAGTCTGCGGATCGCATCGAGCTTGAACCGGTCGCGCGGTCGGGGTTTGCGCTCGTAGTTGACGAGTGCATCCAGAAACTCAAGCGCCTGCTGGTAATTCATTGTCCCTCCTGTTCAGGTGAGCTTTTGAGCAGAATCCCCCGTTTTGAATTCCGGCAGAATTCCAGCAGGTGCCGGATTTCCGCCTCTGCGGGTCCGGATAAAAGTTCCACCTCAATCCGGGCAAGGGCGGTGTCAGGAAGCAGACCGGAGCGGAAGATGAGCCGGAAGGCGTCCCTGATGATGGTGATCTTTTCCGGGCTGAAGCCGGCGCGCTCCAGACCGGTGCGGTTGATGTCCAGTATCCGGCAGGGGTTGCCGGCAGCAAGGGCAAAGGGCGGGATGTCCTGGTTGACATAGGAGTGGGCGCCGACCATCGCCAGTTTTCCGATCCGGCAGAACTGGTGGACACCGGTCCTGCCGCCGATGTTGGCACCATCCTCAATTTCCACATAGCCGCCGAGCAGGACCCCGCTGGTCAGGACACAGTCGGAGCCGATCCGGCAGTTGTGGGCGATATGGACATAGCTCATGATGAAGTTGCGGTCGCCGATACTGGTGGCGTTGTCCGGACCGGTTGCCCGGTGCACGGTTGCATATTCAAAGATGATGTTGTCGGTGCCAATATTGACCGCGGTCGGCTCGCCCTGATACTTCCGGTCCATCGGTTCGGCACCGATGACGACGCCGGTTTTGAGCCGGGTGCGGGCGCCGACCGTCACCCTGCCCTCAAGGACGCAGAAGGGTCCGATTTCACAATCGGGCGCAAGCTGCGCCTGAGGGCTGATGATGGCGGTCGGATGGATCAGCGGACCGCACCGGTTACCGTGGCACTGCATGCCAGTTCTTCACCGACCAGAACCCTGCCTTCAAACTTGAACACCCCGGCCTTTGCCGAGACGAGCCGGGCGATGATCCGCAGTTCCTCACCGGGCCGGACGATGCGCCGAAACCGCACCTGCTCAATGCCGGCAAAGAGCGGGGTTTTTCCTTTAAGTTCAGGCTGCTGGAGCAGGACGAGCAGGATGCCCGCCTGGGCGATCGCCTCCACCATCAGGACACCGGGCAGAACCGGATTGCCGGGAAAGTGGCCCCGAAAGTAGAACTCCTCCTGCCGGACGGTCCGGGCGCATTCAATCTCCTCGCGGTCAAACCGGATCACCCGGTCAATAAAGAGAAACGGCTCCCGATGGGGAAGGTACTGTCTGACATCAACTGTTGTGCTCAAACTGCCTCCTTTCTTAGTTGCCGGACCAGTTTCAGGTTGAGCCGGTGACCCGGGTTGTAGGCAAAGAGCTCTGCCCGCAGTGGTCTGCCGAAGAGCGCCAGATCACCAAGCAGGTCAAGAATCTTGTGCCGGCAGGGTTCGGCACGGAAGCGGGGTTCTGCCGGAAAGAGCCAGCCGTCAACCATCTTCACCCGGAAGGGCAGGCGGTCAAGGAGCGGTTTCAGTGCCGGGTCCGCCGGTCCGAAGGTCCGGGCAGGTGCGATCTCCCGGAGAAACCGTTCCGGAGTGATGACCGTTGAGAAGAACTGGGGACCGGTCTGGGGATAGTCAATGAGACAGCTGATCTTCAGGTGCGGAGCGGGCAGGGCGATGATCAGGCTTCTTGTGCCGGCAACCGCAACCGGTGTGGCAAGATAAAAGGGCTCGGTTCTGCCGGTAATGCCGGCATTCTTCAGTTGCCGGGCAAAAAGCAGACTGCTGCCGTCATTAAAGGGCAGTTCGTCACGGTCAATGGTAAGCTGGAGGTCGGTGATGCCCATTCCAGCGCAGGCGGCAAGGAGGTGCTCAACCAGTGAGACCCGGCAGCGGTTGCGGATCAGAACGGTGGTATGATTTTTCACCCGGGCGTGCCGGATGTCTGCCCGGAGTTCAGAATTAAGGACAATGCCGGTGCCGGCTGGTGCAGGACTGAACTCCATCCGCACCGGCAGACCCGGACGGGTCCATCCGCAGATGGTGAATTTTTTTCTGATCGTCACCGGTTTTCTCCAAACTGGCGCCAGAGCCGCGCCCAGAAGCGCTGCATCTGCCTAAGCGGCCGGGCCGGAATTCCCCAGTAGTGACTGCCCGGCGGCAGAGAGCGGAAGACCGCGGATTTGGCATAGATGACGCTGTGGGCGCCGATGGTGATGTGATCGCTGATTCCGGACTGGCCGGCAATAATTACCCCATCCTCCAGGCGGGCACTGCCGGCGATACCGCACTGGGCGGTGATGATGCAGTTTTTACCGATCCGGACATTGTGGCCGATGTGGACCAGGGCATCAATTTTGGTGCCCCTGCCGATCCGGGTCTGTCTGCCGGTCTTTGCCCGGGCGATTGATACCAGCGGTCCGATCTCAACCTCATCCTCAATGATCACCTCACCCTCATGCTCGAGAAGGTGGTATCTGCCGTTGCGCTGTTCATACCCGAACCCGTGCCAGCCGATGACCGTGCCCGGTCCGATCCGGACATTTCTGCCGATCACCGTTCTGCCGAGGATGGTGACATTCGGACCGATGAAACAGCCGGCACAGATCTCAACTCCGGCGTCAATGTAAACCAAAGGGCTGATGACAGCACTCGGGTCAACTTCTGCCTGCGGGTCAATCCAGCAGTGCGGGTGCGCTTCAGGGTGCACTTAGGGTGTGAGAGCGGAATAAAGAATCTGGATGACTCCACTTACCTTTTCCCGGAGTGCCTCAATCCGGTCGGCTTCGCTCTCCTGGGTGCGCAGAAGCGCGCCGGTGCTCACCTCAAGGAGTGAGAGTTTGAACTGGATTTTCCGCTCCCGTTTTGAACATTCCCCGAAGATGCAGTAGTCGGCATTCAGCGTCCGGGCAACATCCAGCGCCTGGTCCTGGGTGATCTGCATGCCCGCATAACCCCGGTTCTGGACCGTCTGATCAACCTTGGCGTCCGGGATGATCTCCACCTGCGTTTTATCCTTGAGCAGGGCGCCGGCAAACTGCCGGATGCGGGTGCCGAGCCGTTCCCGCTGGGCTTCGTCACTGGCTTCGTAGATCGGAGCGATGACAAAGATTTTCTTCCCCGCAATCGTGGCAGGCAGCGGGGCATACTCCCGGTTGAGCTCCTCCAGGACCAGTTCAGTCAGATCCAGTCCGGTTTCACCGTAGACAATCCCCGCCTTGGTGGCATCCAGAACCAGGGCAAACCCTTCAATCTGGGCGACCTTGCGCACCGCCGAGTCGATTCGGGTGACGATCGGTGCCAGCAGTTCCTGATTTTTCTGCTCTATTTTCCCCCCGGGACCGTAAATCTCATTCAGGTAGCTGTCATACCTTTTTTTTCTTGATTCCACTTCAGCCAGTTTTGCCCGTTTGCCTTCTTCAGAAAGGGTAAGCTGCTGGGATTCGTACTCCTCCCTTGCCTGCTCGTATTCGGTCCGCAGCGATTCTGCCTTGGCCTGAAATTTGGCAATGGCATCATTCAGCTGTTTTTTTGCTTCGCTTGCCGCCTCATAGCGGGCAAGGAGCCGGTCGGAGTCAATGTAGCCGATCTTGTACTCCCGGGCACCGGCAAGTGCGGTGAGTGCCAGCAGGAGCAGAAGTGCCCGGAACAGAATCAGTCCCTTGGCGTTCATAGCCGTTCCTCCCTGTTTAAATCATACTTCTTCTGCTGTCGTTAGCTGGAACCGGCATCAATTACTGTTCCTGCCAGCCGGTCTTCAGCCGGTTTCAGCACGAGCCGGACCAGTCTGCCTGCAGGTATTCCAGCCGGGAGCGGCTCACAGGTAAGCCGGAGATAATTGTCCGTGAGCGCCCGGCCGTCGGGTTCGAGCACCGCCTCCCGGACCGTGCTGATAAACCGGCGGGCATATGCCTGACGCCGGTTGTGTGACCACTGACGGAGGAGCTGCACCCGGTGCTGTTTCACCGGTTTCGGGACCGGATCGCCGAGTTCAAATGCCGGAGTTCCGGGCCGGGGTGAATAGGGAAAGACATGCAGGTAATGGAGCGGAATGGCGGCCAGGAAGTTCATCGTGCGCGTAAACGAAGGTTCGTCCTCACCCGGATACCCGACGATCACATCCGCTCCGATGCAGGCATCGGGTTTCACCTGAAGGATTTTATTAATGAGCCGGGCATAATCGGCGGTCCGGTAACGCCGGTCCATTTTCCCGAGCAGCCGGTCATCACCGCTCTGAAGCGGGATGTGAAAGTGGCTGCAGATGCGGGGATCGGCGATCACCGTCAGCAGCTCATCGGTGAACAGGTCCGGTTCAATTGAGGCGAGCCGGAGCCGGAACCGGCCCGGTTGAGCCAGGAGCAGCCGGAGCAGCCGGGCAAGGTTCCAGTCTCCGCTTTCATACCGGCCGAGGTTCAGTCCGGTGAGGACAATCTCCTGATACCCGGACTGGCGCAGATGCTGAAACTGGCTGAGTACCTTTTCCGGAGACACGGCTGCCGGAGTGCCGCGCAGCTGGCGGACCACGCAGAAGGAGCAGGTCCGGTCGCAACCGTCCTGAACCTTGAGCAGGGCACGGCTCCGGACCGGTGCCGGCAGAATGTCTTTCAGCCGGCTTTTTTTCTCCTCCGCGGTCCAGATTTCGTCAACTCCGGGAATGTTTTTCAGGAGTTCGGGTGCCCGTGCCGGCAGACAGCCGAACACAATCACCCGGGGTTTCGGGTTGAGACTGCAGACCGAACGGATGAGCGCCAGCGAGCTTCTCTCCGCATTGGCGGTTACCGCGCAGGTATTGACAAAGCAGAGATCGGGAATCGCTCCGGGGTCATTGACGAGCCGGAAGCCCTGAGTCTGCAGCCAGCCGCGCAGCAGGTCGCTTTCCGCCTGATTGAGCCGGCAGCCGACCGTGGCGATACAGGCGGTGCGCCCCGGTTCAGTGGCAAAGGGCACAGCGGTCACGGGTGGTTAAAAGTCCTTGAAGTCCCGGAGGTGGTCTTCAAGTGTAAACCGGTCTGAGGGCCGTTCCGGCGGCAGTTCCTCTTCCTCTTTTTCTTCCGGCTTGGGCTGGAGCGCCTTCTCGCTCAGAGCGACGCGCCGGTTGTTGAGGTCAATTCTCAGTACCTTAAGTTCCAGCTCCTCGCCGATCTGGTAGTTTTCCCGGACCTTCTTCCCGCCACCCCGGGCGAGCTGACTCAAGGGCACAAACCCTTCGATTCCATAGTTCAGGGCGACCACCAGTCCGGGTTTCGGGATGTCCACAATCCGCGCCCGGACAATGTCCCCCTCCTTCAGCTCCTGGCTGAGTTTGTAGAACGGGTCCTCCTGAGTCTGCTTTAATCCCAGGGAGATCTTCCGGTTTTCCTTGTCAATTTCCAGAATGATTGTTTCCACGACCTGGCCCTTGCGCAGCTCCTCGCGCGGGTGTTTGATGCGCTTGGTCCAGGAGATGTCCTGATTATGAATCAGCCCCTCAATTCCCTCCTCCAGTTCGACAAATGCCCCGAAATCCTTGAGCGACTTGACCTTGCCGGTGACCCGCTGTCCGACCTTGTAGCGTTCATCAATCAGCGACCAGGGGTCAGGCTGAGTCTGCTTCAACCCCAGAGAGATGCGGCGGTTCTCCTTGTCGATATTCAGCACCACCGCTTCCACCTCCTGGTCAACCGAGAGCAGCTGTGCCGGGTGGTGGATGGATTTGGTCCAGGACATTTCCGAGATATGAATCAGTCCCTCGATTCCCTTCTCCAGTTCCACAAATGCACCGTATTCGGCAAGCGTGGTGACCCGGCCCCGGACGCGGGAGCCGATCGGATACTTCTCCTCCACCTTTTCCCAGGGGTGCGGGGTCAGCTGCTTCAGGCCGACGGTAATCCGGCCGGTATTGGTGTCCGCGGAAAGGACCTTGACCTTCAGTTTTTCGCCCGGCTGCACCACCTCACTGGGATGAACCACCTTGACCCAGGCAAGATCGGAGATGTGAAGCAGGGCGTCAACACCGCCGATGTCAATGAAGGCACCGAACTCAGTTACGGTCTTGACCGTTCCTTCAATGATGTCGCCAACCTGGATCCGCTGCAGGAGTTCCCGGCGCAGCGCCTCCTGCCGTTCCTCCAGCAGTGCCCGGCGGGAAACGACGATATTCTTCTTGTGCCAGTTCACGGAGAGAATTTTGACCTCCAGTTCCTGGTTAACCAGGGCGTCGAGATTGGGAACGGGCCGGAGGTCAACCTGCGAGCCGGGCAGAAAGGCGTCGAGCCCGAACACATCCACTGCGAGACCGCCCTTGACCCGGCGCAGCACAACCGCCTTCACCGGTTCACCGCTTTCGGACTTCTGTTTGATGATCTCCCAGGCGAGCTGGAAGTCGGCCTTTTTCTTGGAAAGGACCGGGAATCCGTCCTTGTTTTCCAAAGCGTCAATGTAGACCTGAATCTTTCTGCCTTCAACCGCCTCATCGGGATTGCGGAACTCCTCGAGCGGCAGAATTCCCTCCGCCTTCAGACCGATGTCCACCAGCACCGCATTCTGCACCCGCTTGATGATCGTGCCGGTGACAATTTCTCCCTCACGATAACTGGGGAAAGAGGTGTCGTAAAGCGAGTTGGTTTCTCCGGTATCCGGAGCCGGGTTTGACTGGTAATTATTCATCTTTTCGTCCTCCTGACATTCTTAAAATTCGGGCAACTTCTGCCACCACCTTTGCCGGAGTTGACGCACCCGCAGCAATCCCGATCCGGCAGAACCCCTGCCACTCAGCAGGATCGATTTCTGCCGGGCCGGTGATATGCACAACCCGGCGGCAGTGCGGCTGGATAATCTCCGCCAGGCGGGTGGTATTGGCGCTGTTTCTGCCGCCAACCACTATTACCGCCTCGACCCGCTTGGCAAGCCGGACCGCTGCCGCCTGCCGGGCGGTCACTTCAGCACAGATGGTGTTGAAGACCCGGATTTCAGTATAACCAAAATCAAGCAGGTTGGCAACTGCTGCCTTGAGCCGGTCCCGGCCAATGGTCGTCTGGGCAACAACACCGATCTTCTCAGTTTTCCGGAACCGGCGGGCAGGTGAATAGACGAGTGCCCGCGGAGCGGCAGCGGCAAGGATCGCCCGGACCTCGGGATGGTTGCGTTCTCCCACGACCACCACCTGATAGCCTTCCGCTGCCAGCCGGCGCGCTACCTGCTGAACCCGGCGCACATAGGGGCAGGTGGCGTCGATGATTTCCAGTCCCCGAGCCCGGCATTGCGTCAGCACTTCCGGCGGACAGCCATGGGCGCGGATGATGATGGCACCATCCCGGACCGCACTGATGCGGGCAGCGATTCTTATGCCCTCGTTCTGGAGTTCGCGCAGGACATCAGGGTTATGAACCAGTTCGCCATAGGTCCAGACTCTGGGATATTTTCTTAATGCATTTCTTGCCAGCCGCAGTGCCCGCTCGACACCGAAGCAGAAACCGGTCGGCCGGGCGATCAGGATGCGGGGCATTTCAGCCTGCCAGAGTTTCGACCCGGGACTGGATTTCCCGGGTGAGCTGTTCATAACCGGTCCGGTTGTTGGCAAATCCTTCGGGCATTACGGGTGGACCGAACCGCACCGTGATCGGTACACACTGCTGAGGACAGGGGCGCAGTCCCTGCCGGACAAAGTCCCGGTCCACGCACCAGGAAATGAAGGACTTGTCAACTCCAGCAATGTAACAGGGGATAACCGGCACCGAGTTCCGGACCGCCAGCATTGCCACTCCGGGTCTGAAACTGCCCAGTTTGCCACTGCGACTGCGGGTACCTTCAGGAAACAGCACCAGGGTCTGGCGGTGCCGGAGGAGTTGCGAGCAGCGCCGGAGTGCGGTAAGGTCCATTCCGCCCCGCCGGACCGGAATGGCATTCCAGCTTTGGATGAGCCAGGCAAAAGGGCGGTAACGGAAGAGTTCCTCCTTGGCGAGAAAGAAGATCTCCCGGGCGGCAGCCCAGCCGAGTATGAGCGGATCGAAGTTGGAGGTGTGATTAGCGGCAATTATTACACCGCGATCCTTTACCGCGCGGAGGTGTTCCCGGCCTGAAACCCGGAGACGCAGCAGCAGCCGGGCAAGCGGGTAGGTGAGACTCCAGGCGAGCCGCCAGCGGAGTTTCATTTCAGTCCGGGTCTGCCAGCCGGCGCCGGGCAAGGGCGCAGACGAGCGCCACCTGTTCTTCAATTGTGAGGTGGGTGGTGTCAATGAGAATTGCATCCCGGGCCCGGCGCAGCGGACTGTGCCGCCGGTGGGAGTCAATCCGGTCGCGCTCGGCGAGATTTTTCCGTACCTGTTCCAGATTTGCCTTTCCCTTCAGTTCTGCCAGCCGGCGCCGCGCCCGCTCTTTCAGATCACAGTCAAGATAGATCTTGAGCTGGGCATGCGGGAAGACCACACTCCCGATGTCCCGGCCTTCGCAGACGACATTTCTGCCTGCTGCCAGCCGGCGCTGTTCGGCAACCAGTTTTTCCCGCACAGAGCGGATCGCGGACACCGGTGAGACGAGTGCACTCACCGCTGGCTGGCGGATAGCTTCAGTAACATCCCGTTTATCCAGCAGGACCCGCAGCCGGTCATTTTCCCATTTCAGGTTCAGCTGGGTGCTGTCCAGCAGTTGCTGGAGCTGGCGGCGGTTGGTGAGCCGGATTCCTGCCTCGATGATTTTCAGTGTGATTGCCCGGTACATCGCACCGGTATCAAGATGGAAGAAACCCAGCCGCTGGGCAACGAGCCGGGCGGTGGTAGACTTGCCGGAACCTGCAGGACCGTCAATGGCAATAATGAAGCCGGCAGAGTTTTTTTTCACTCGGTTGATTCCCGGAGGGCAAACTGCTGGGCAAGCTGCAGCTGGATGTGGCGCAGGCGCGAAGCAATCGTCCGGGCAACGAGCCGCATGAGCACATACCCGAGCCGAGGGTCCTGATCAAAAAGTCTTTCCAGTTCCGCGACCTCAAATTCCAGAAAGGTGCAGTCGGTCAGTGCCCGGGAGCCGGCGGTGTAGTGCTGGTTGCCAACCAGTCCGGACCAGGCAAACATCTGTCCCGGTCCCAGCGTCATAATCTGATAGGTCTGCTGGGCAACACCGAAGTCAAGGGTGAGAATGACCGCCAGCCTTCCGGAGACAAGAATGTAAAACCGGTCTGCCGGCTGACCCTGAACATCAACCGGTTCGCCGGCACGGACCGATTTCAGCTTGCCGAGCCGGGCAAACCGTTCCAGTTCGCTGTCTTCCAACCGTTCAAAACCTTCAATCGTTTTCAGAAACTCCTTGGTGTCCATTTTTCCTCCTTAGAAATGCTCGTTGATGGAGAGGTCAAATACCCGGTTACGCCGGGTAGCGTCATTGTTTCCGAGCAGGTCCCGCAGTGCCAGCCCCAAACGAACCCGTTCCTGAAAGGTCCAGGCGATGCCGAAATTGAGCCAGCCACCACGCCAGGGGCGGTCCGGTTCCAGGGTGTTCAGCGCCGGGTCATATTCAGCAATGAGCTCAACATTACCGGGCAGCAGCTGGTTCAGGACCAGAAAGCCGTTAAATCCGCGCCACCAGTTGATGCCCAGTTCGGCATATGTCCGACTGATTTCAACAGTCTTACCGACCGCCAGATATGCCCCTTTCTCGCGGACGGTGAATTCCTCATTGTGACAGTAGTCGTAGCCCTGGCTTTCAAACCCGAGTGTCAGGTCCGGCACATAGCCTGCCTCCCGGAAAATTGCCACCCGGGCGAAGAGTTCCGGTCTTGGCCTTGATAACTCCGGCGTACTGCCACCGATGATGTGGTTGGCGCTGTAGGACATGCCCATGGTCAGCCGGTCAAACAGACCGACTCCGAACCGGGCGAGAACGCCGCCCTCGCCCCAGAGGCGCAGTCCGGCATAGTATTCGCCGTGAGTTAGAGATATCGGCACCGGACTGTCAATGTGGTAAAGGATGGCACCAGCCGGGACTGCAAGACTAAGAGTGATCAGCAGCAACTTCATCAGATGAGCATAGGTCAAACCCGAACCCAAGTCAAGCCGATACCGATGGAAACCGGGATTTTGTTAATCAGTGTTCGGAGCGATGTAGATTTTCAACTAATAAGTTGAAGGCTGAAAAATTAATTAAATTTTTAGCGAAATTCAGCATTGACAGAAGTGGCAGTCGGGGTATATTGAGTACCGGAGGTGACTAATGAAGCGAATCCTTTTTACCCTGCTGATCAGCATGAGTCTGGGCTGGGGCGCAGTTGTGGCGCCGTTTCAGAACCGGGTTGTCCCGCATGTTGGTTTTCAGGGAGTACAAAGGCGAAAGGCGGTCAGAAGTTTTGCCCGGTTCTGGAAGGAAAAAGGGTTTCTTAAAAGAGCACCACAATCAGCAGTAAAAAGATCGGGTCCGAACCGGAAAACGGGATTTGAGCTTCAGGAGTTTCCTTTTGATACTACTCTGGTTCTGGGTCCGAGACCAGGCGAGGAGGATTTTGCCGATGTCGCCTCTGACGGCAATAACTTTTTTGTTGTCTGGATGGATTATGACCAGGGCGAGATTTCCGGTGTCCGCATCCGGTCCGACGGGGTGATAATTGACACGATGCCGATCCAGATATCTTACGGTTCCTGGGGAGGAGAGTACCCGGCAGTGACATTTGACGGCACCAACTATCTGGTGATCTGGGTGGACTGGCGGAACGGGGATGCGGATATTTACGGCGCGCGGGTGACGCCGGCAGGAGAGGTGCTGGATCCGGACGGAATCCCCATCTCGACGGCACCGGAAATTCAGTCGATTCCTTCGGTTATCTTTGACGGCACGAACTATCTGGTTGCCTGGAATGACCTGCGCAACGGGAACTGGGAGTCGGACATTTATGCGGCACGGGTGACCACTGATGGTCAGGTGCTGGACCCGGATGGTATTCCGGTTAATATTCAGCCCTATGACCAGATCATCTATCGCGGGCTCGCATTTGACGGCACCAATTATCTGTTCGTCTTTTGTGATGACCGGGATGGTGATTACTATTATGATGTTTATGGTGCCCGGATGAGCCCAAGCGGTGTGGTGCTGGACAGCCTCGGTTTTGTCATTTCGGCGGAAGATAATGATCAGGCTCTGCCCCGAGTGTCATTCGACGGCACGAACTATTTTGTGGTCTGGTTTGATGACCGGGAGGCGCTTGAGGATTACCGGGTTTATGGTGCGCGGGTGACACCGGGCGGAACTGTGCTGGATCCTCAGGGAATCAGGATGAGTGATAATCTGAGCAGTTATCCGGCACCGGCTTTTGACGGCACGAACTATTTTGTGGTCTGGCTGGACTACCGTTCCGGCTGGCAGGCGGATATCTATGGTACCCGGGTGAGCACTGGTGGTGTGGTGCTGGACAGCGCCGGTATTCCGGTTTCGGCAGAGCCCGAATACGACCAGGTGCTGCCGGCGGTGGTTTTCGGCGGTGGCAGATATCTTGCGGTCTGGTCTGATTACCGGAATGAGCAGGCACCGGACATCTACGGCGCGCGGGTCACCACAAGTGGACAGGTGCTTGAACCGGATGGTATTCTGGTTTCCTGGGGAATTATCAGCCCGACCCAGTATGCACCGGTGGCTGCCTTTGACGGCAACAATTATCTGGTGGTCTGGCAGGATTACCGGAATGGATATGATGGGGATATTTACGGCGCGCGGGTGACACCTCAGGGGCAGGTTCTTGATCCGGACGGCATCCCGATCGCCACCGGCTGGTCCTATCAGTATACGCCTGCGGTTGCCTTTGACGGCACAAATTACTTTGTAACCTGGGTTGATGTGCGGAACGGCTACCAAGACATTTATGGTGCCCGGGTGACACCTTCGGGTGAAGTGCTGGATCCGGATGGGATACCGGTTGTAGTTGATGAGTATGACAAGAATTATCCACAGCCGGGTTTCAACGGGGAAAATTATCTGGTAGTCTATGAGCTTCACGACTGGGTTGAAGATAAGCATGACATCTATGGGGTGCGGGTGACACCGGACGGCAATGTGCTGGGAACTCTGACCATTGCCGGTTTCACCGGCTGGCAAACTTATCCGGCGGTGAGCAGCGGCAGTGATACACTGCTGGTTGTCTGGCAGGATGTACGGGACAGTATTGGTTATGCGGACATCTACGCTGCCCGGGTGACGCCTTCGGGTGAAGTGCTGGACCCGGATGGCATTCCAGTCTGCACTGCGGAAGATTATCAGTTATTTCCGGATGTGGTTTCCGGCAATGGTGGCTACTTTGTCGCGTGGACTGACAGCCGGGGCGGTGGTTATGATGTTTACGCAGCCCGGGTGAGCACTGATGGCGAGGTGCTGGATCCGGAGGGGATTGCAATTTCCACCGCCGATTATGAACAGTACTCTCTCAGAGTGGAGTGGCAGAGTCCCTTCTGGCTGGTTGCCTGGGAGGATTACCGGAATCAGGAGGACCAGGACATCTACGGTGCCCGGGTGAATACGAACGGTCAGGTTCTGGATCCGCAGGGGATTGAGCTGATCAACCAGCCTTATGATCGCTACCTTTCCGGTATTACCACCGGCTCGGACCAGGTGCTGATTACATTTGACGGTTATCTGCCGGATTACTTCACTGACAAGGCGCTCGGTGCCTTCTGGAACCCGGTTGGAGTTGCTGAAAGACTGGAGGGCAGGTCCGCCCGGACTGAACTGCGTCTGCTCGGCAATCCGGTGCGGAGTCGGCTGGAGCTGGAGGTGAAATTGCCTCAGACCGGACGGTTCCGGCTGGAACTGCTGGATGCGGCAGGCAGACAGGTGCGCCTGCTGCAGACAGGAGAGCTGAGTGCTGGCACGGCAAGGATGAGTTTTGATCTCCGGGACCTGAATACCGGTGTCTATTTTCTGAAACTGAGCGGTTCCGGGATAAAGTTAAGGCAGCGGTTTACGCTGTTGAGGTAAACGCCGTAAGAAACCTGGCGCAGGGTAGGGGGTTTCAGACGCCCAGCCCTTCCTTGACGAACATTATGCCCCAGGAGAGGGTGATCAGTCCCATCAGGGTGGAGACTACCTGGAGCGCGGTCTCGCCGGTGAAGCGGGTGATGCGTGGTGCCTGCAGAAAGATTGTCAGCGTGATCAGAAGGACAATCAGGATGGCGATGGCGGTGAGCAGCCTTCCATAGTCGTGGACGCTGATAATGATGGCGGTGATTGATGCCGGACCGGTCAGAAGCGGGGTGGCGATGAGCGAGGCGATTGCCTTTGCCGATTTCTTCGTGCCCATCACCCGCTCGGAGCCGGCCTGGCCCAGTGACATCTGAATGCCCAGGATGCCGAGGATGATACCGCCGGCAATCTTGAAGTCGTTGATGTTGGTATTGAAAAGCTTCAGCAGGCCCGCGCCAAAGATCAGACAGAGGAGCGAGATGCCAAGCGCAACGCTGACCGCCAGAACTGCGGTTTTGCGCTTTTCCTGCGGGCTCATATCCGCGGTGGCGCCGAAAAAGACAACAAAGCTCAGAAGCGGGTCAAAGATGACAAAAAAGAGGATGATCAGCTGCAGCAGGGTGTAAAGCATCGTATATTTAGACTACCGTGGTAAACTGGAAATGCAAGGAGTACCCTCTGGTTGTGCGGTATCGGGTTAACGGTTGATGGCTTTTCTGAAACGGTTTGAACTGCCGAAGGATATCCAGTCAGCAGAACTGATCCAGTACCGGCTGGCACAGCAGCTGATACTGGAGGACAAGTTTAAGGATGAGGACGAGATCAGGCTGGTTGCCGGTGGTGATGTGGCGTATGAGAAAGACGGGCAGAGGCTGGTGGCTGCGGTCGTGGTTTTTGACCTGAAATCGTTTACGGTTGTGGAGCAGGTGGTTTGTGCGGGCAGGGTGAAATTTCCCTATGTTCCCGGATTTCTCTCCTTCCGTGAGGGTCCGGTCCTGCTGGCGGCGATCAGGAAACTCAAAACCGAACCGGATGTTTTTCTCTTTGACGGTCAGGGGATCGCCCATCCGCGGCGGCTGGGAATTGCGAGCCATCTTGGTGTCCTCCTTGACAGGCCGGCGATCGGCTGTGCCAAATCCCATCTTTTCGGCTCCTATGAGGAGCCGGGAAAAGAGAAAGGGGCGTTCAGTTTCATCCGGGACCGCTTCGGCGATGCGGTCGGGCTGGTTCTGCGGACAAAGGCTAACACCCGGCCGGTCTTTGTTTCACCCGGACACAGAGTCAGCGTGGCGATGGCGGGCAGAATCGTCCTGCGCTGTGTAAGCAGATACCGGCTATCCGAACCGCTCCGCCAGGCGCACATCATCGCGCGGCGCGCTGTCATGGAACCAGCAGATTGAAATCATATGTGATTGACAGCAACCTTGGAATGCATTAGTATTTTTCTATCTTTATGGCATACCGGGAAAATAAACAGCCAGCGCAGAAATGTTCTATTTGTCAAAATACGGTCCACGATGGTCTGGGTAAGCATATAATTAGTAGGCACGGATATGAGGCGTTAAAAAGGTTGATTATACAGGCAAAGACAGATGGAGTTTCGGATGCTGAACTGGGTCAGCGCTTCGGAATTAACCTGCGTCAGCTGGAAAAAATTATTATCGAATCCTATGGGCTGAATATTTCTGGATTAGTGCTATCGAAAAAATCAATAAAGTGCTGGGAGCCAAAAGATTTCAGGGAGGAAACAACAACAGTCTGGAGTTTTAAGCAGCGAGGAAATTGGGCAACTCATAATGGCAAATACCGAGGCAACTGGTCGCCTTATATACCTAGAAATGTGATTCTGAAATACTCAAAGCCAGGTGATTTGGTGCTGGACTATTTTGCTGGGAGCGGAACGACCGCAGTGGAAGCTAAACTTCTTGGTAGAAGATGTATTGCGCTGGATATCAATCCGGCATGTGTTTCGCTTACTAAACAACATCTTGATTTCAACCTGCCCTCAAATTTATTTTCTGGCAAAATGTCAGCTTTTGAGCCAGAAGTCCGGATTGGTGATGCCAGAAACTTAGGGTGGATTCCTGATGGAAGTGTGGACCTTATTTGTGCTCATCCTCCTTATGCTGGGATTATAAAGTACGGTTCAAAGATCGAGGGCGACCTATCAAACCTAGGGATCGCTGAGTTTCTTTTAGAAATCGAGAAAGTTGCTCAGGAAAGTTTCCGGGTGCTTAAACTTGGTGGCAAATGTGCAATTCTAATCGGTGATACGAGAAGAAAAAAACACATTCTGCCATTGGGGTTTCAGACAATTGATGTTTTCCTGAGGGCCGGATTCAGGTTGAAGGAGCTGGTGATCAAGCGTCAGTACAACTGTAAAACTACCGGTTTCTGGTATGATAAAAGTGTACAGTATAACTTTCTGCTTCTTGCGCATGAATACTTACCGATTTTCGAGAAGGTCCCGATGGTTTTAACGTCTTTACCGACAGTAGTGTACGAAGTCGGTTCTGTTACTACCTCAACCGAATGGGTGTTTAAAAAGTTTCGCCCTAAGAAAGTTAATGAACTTGAGACAAGCACAGTATGGTCCTTCCGGCAGGATGAACTTGAAGAGCGAGTGAATGAGAATGTATTCAGACGGTATGGCGAAGCAAAAGACCGACTTATTGTCTATATTAATCCTGAAACCAGTTACTCCTTAGGTTCAGTATTGAAGATCAAGGGTAAGCTTGGTTTACTGTTTATTAAGGCAAATTCACTTCAGCAACCTAAATCTCAAGCAGAGGTTGAACGGTATATAAAGGTAGTTGAAACTGGTATTAAACAGCAATTACCACATATAGCATCTGGCGGTCATCTGGTTATTCAGGTGAAAGATGTCAGGGTTGCGGGTTACATCGAACCGATGGCAAAAAACATCATCAGCCTGCTTGAGAAAAATCAGCGGTTGTGGTTAAAGGAGATTGTTATTGTTGTCGGTGATAATCAAGGCGATATAAGTCCAAAACCCGATGGCGAAGAGCTTAAAATTGTGCACCAATACCTGCTGATTTATGATGTAAAAAAATAAAAATAGAAAAAGGGGAGATAAATGGTACATGAACCAAAGGTCGGTGAATTCTGGGGCAGAGGCCGTTTTCGAAAAAGGATTAGAGAAGTAATTACTCTTTCAAACGGCTGGTATCTGATTAAGACTGATAATTCAAAATCAAAGCGGGATTTCAAGGTTAAGGTAATTTTTCAGGTTCATCCTTCAAGGTCGATGACTCCCAAACATGCTCACTTTGCAATTGACTTATATGGCAAAATTTGCGCCAGTCACGACCGGGCAAAAAAGCTCCTTGAGGCAATAATTAAAGTCTGGTCCGGCAACGATGTAAGACAGGTGGTCGCTGAATATCAGCATGAGTGTTCCGGTTTGCCTGGATATCCCCTTGAATATATCCTCCACGCACTAAACTGGATTTTAGAGCAGGAGGACTTGAATTTCAACGGGCGCCCGGGAAGAAAACAGGAGGAGTTAAATAACATTTGCAATAAGCAGGGAATTACTCTTCTTCCCAGCAGAAAAGGTAGTCACTTGGCGATTGCCTTGCTCTGTGATATTATGAACGGAACTCATCCGGTTGAGGCATTGCTTAAAGCTAATATCGATGTAGCTCCACGACTGGGGTAAATGCTGAATATGCGGAGGTCCTGGCAGGAGGAACTGAGGGATAGCAGGGGTATGCCCAAGGTGGTTGAAATTACGCCGAAGATGGCAGGTAAATGGGGGACAAAAGTTGGTGACACGGTGGTGATTCCAGCGCCGATTGAGGTTGATGAGATTATGAGGATGGTGCCAAAAGGGAAACTCATCACCATCAATTATATTCGGGAAATTCTGGCAAAGAGGCATAAGGCAACCATCGGTTGTCCGATTACCACCGGTATCTTTGCCGCTATTGCTGCCTGCGCCGCAGGGGAAATGATAAGGGAAGGCAAGCGGAATTTTACTCCTTACTGGCGGACACTAAAACAGGGGGGTGATTAACGAGAAATATCCGGGCGGAACAGAGGCGCAAAAGAGACTCTTGGAAAAGGAGGGGCATAAGGTGGTGCAAAAGGGCAGGAAATTTGTTGTCTTAGATTACGAGCAGAAGTTAGTTCAATTGTGAATAAAACGCTGTTTTTGCAACCTTTGGATTTTAATATATCATATTGCGTTTCGCAGGGTTTTTAATTAAAAGAAGTAGGCAATGTATGGAATGGCTGATCTGAAGAGGCAGAAAAAAATAACCTCAAAGGAGGTGGAATGCCCGGTCAAGGGGTGCAATCAAAAAGTAGAAAGGCAGAGGGTAAATTTTGCCAAGAAGCCAGAATTTAAATGCCCGGAACATAAAATATACATTTCCCCAACAACCTTTGAATACGAAAATCCAAAGGATAATTTCCTCTGGTCCGAGGATAATGATTTACTTGAGAGAATAAAGAATGTGAAGCGGGTGCAAATAATGCTCGGCAGGGACACAAGTGAAGACGCGGTAACCTGGAATGTTTTCCGGTTTCTGGAGAGGCACAATCTGATTGTCCCATGCTTGCAAGATAAGATACCCAATTTAGAGGCAACGAGAAAAAAGCCCGAAATAATTTATTGGTCATATTCCCAGGAACAGGACAACACTTGGCAGGAGCTCAAAGCCGCAAGAAGGGAGTTTGAATCAAGGGGAGGTTCTGAGCCTGATATTATCGTTAAGTACGATAATACCCTGATTATCATAGAGGCCAAATTGACGAGTCCGAATAAAACACCTTCCGGAAAAAAAGAAATTCCCAAAAAAATTGACAGAACAAAAGCGAAATACACCAATGGAGGTGGTAGATGGTTCACGCAGGTTTTCCATTCAGACTTCGAGACCATAATGCATGATCAGAAATATGAACTGATGAGGTTCTGGTTGTTAGGAACTTGGGTGGCGAATAAGAATAACCTTGATTTTTATCTTGTGAATCTTGTGCGAGATGGAAAGGAAAATGATATCGAAAAAGATTTTGGAAAACATATTATATGCTCGCACCAGAAGCCGCGGAGATGTTTTGTTCGAATTACATGGGAGGATATATACAGGTATATAAAGAAGTCCGGCTTATCCGGCAAAGATGTAGATATAATATTAAGATACTTCGAAAATAAGAGTGTAGGCTATAAAGTAAAAGTAAAGAAATCCGTCCAGACAGGAGAACTGCAGAAAGCGTTTTCAATATAATAGACATTGAGGTTGTTTTTCCTTGCAACCTTAGGCAAATAAGATTAGTCTATAAATCTAAGGTATCTTTCAGGGTTTATCATATCTATAAAAGGAGCAGACTATGGCTGAATTGAAGGATGATATCAGACGAATTCACGAGGAGATAGAGCGGGAGAGCCTGTTTGTCCAGGCGCTGACAGCGGAGATTGGTAAAGTTATCGTCGGTCAGAAGTATCTCGTAGAAAGGCTGCTGGTCGGGCTCTTGGCAAACGGGCATATTCTGATTGAGGGTGTGCCGGGTCTTGCCAAGACCTATGCGGTCAAGAGTCTGGCGGGCGCAATCAGCGCCCGGTTCCAGCGGATTCAGTTTACACCCGACCTGCTGCCGGCCGATATCATCGGCACCCAGATTTACAATCAGCGCACCGGTGAGTTTACTGCGCGCAAGGGTCCGGTGTTTGCCAATTTTGTGCTCGCAGATGAGATCAACCGGGCACCGCCGAAGGTGCAGAGCGCACTGCTGGAGGCGATGCAGGAACGGCAGGTAACAATCGGCGAGCAGACCTTCAGGCTGGATGAGCCGTTCCTGGTGCTGGCAACCCAGAACCCGATTGAGCAGGAGGGAACCTATCCCCTGCCTGAGGCACAGGCGGACCGGTTTCTCCTGAAGCTGAAGGTTGGTTATCCGACCAAGGAGGAGGAGAAGCAGATTGTTGAGCGGATGACAAAGGGGGCGGAGCCGAAGACCGAACCGGTGGTTGACATCCCGACCATTCTCCGCGCCCGGGAGCTGTGCACAAAGATTTATGTGGATGAGAAGCTCAAGGATTACATCCTGAATCTGGTCTTTGCCACCCGTTTTCCGAAGGAGCACAACCTTGCCGATCTGGCACCGCTCGTCCGCTACGGTGCATCACCACGGGCGTCAATCTATCTGCTGAGTTCGGCACGGGCGCTGGCATTTCTCAAACGGCGGGGGTTTGTCATCCCTGAGGACATCAAGGAGCTGGCTTACGATGTCCTGCGCCACCGGATCATCCTGACCTATGAGGCGGAGGCGGAGGAGCTGACCACTGATGACATCATCCGGCGGGTGCTGGAAGGGGTGGAGGTGCCATAAACCGGAAAATCAAGATTTGAGGGCTGCGGGCGATGAACCGGACGGCTGCGCGGGTTGAGCTGAGCAGAATCCGGCAGGTTGAGATCAGGACCAAGAGGCTGGTCAATACGATCTTTGCCGGCGATTACCGTTCCAGTTTCAAGGGAAGAGGGGTGGAGTTTGCGGATGTCCGGGAGTATCTGCCCGGAGATGATGTCCGGACGATTGACTGGAGCCTGACCGCCAGGTTTGGCAAGCCGTTTGTCAAGCAGTTTGCTGAGGAGCGGGAACTGCTGGTGATGCTGCTGGTGGATGCCTCGGGATCAAACCGGTTCGGGACCAGAGGGCAGTTCAAGCTGGAGCAGGCGGCACTTGTTGGTGCCACCCTTGCATTTTCCGCCATCCGGAACAACGACAAGGTCGGGCTCGTATTTTTTACTGACCGGATCGAGCGCTATGTGCCGCCGGCAAAGGGCAGGTTTCATGTCCTGCGGCTTGTCCGGGACATCCTGTATTTCGAGCCGGCAGGACTGGGAACTGAACCGGTAACCGCGCTCAACTTTGTCATGCATATTCTCAAGCGCCGGGCGATTGTGTTTCTGATTTCGGATCTGCTCGGACCGGGGTTCAACCCGGAGCGGATCGAGAAATCACTCGGAATAGTAAGCCGTAAGCATGATCTGATTGTGATCAGCATCAATGACCTGGCAGAAAGGAATCTGCCTAATCTTGGAGTGCTGGAGTTTGAGGATGCGGAGAGTGGCAGACAGATACTGGTAAATACTGCAAGTGTGCGGACCCGGCGGTATGTCAGCGAGCAAATGAACAGCAGACGAGAGGCAATGGGGAAGCTGTTTCAGCGGTTCGGCGTGGACTGGGTTCAGCTGCAGACCGGGGAGGAGTTTACGCCGGTGCTGCACCGGTTCTTTGTCGAGCGGGCCAGGAGGTATCGCTGAGATGGTGCTGGCGCTGCTTCTGATTCTGGCGCAGATTTCGTCAGATTCGCTGCCGGCAGATTCAGCATCAACAGGACCGCAACTAATCGAAAACGGTCCGGTGCGGGTGGAGTGGCAGCTGATAAAAAAACCCAGGGTGCTGACTGTGGGTGATCATATCCGGCTGCGGTTGCGGGTGTATCATCCCCGTGAGCTTACGGTATCGCCACCGCTGCCCGCGGTTCCGAATGAGGTGGTGGTGCTGGATCAGAAACATCATATTCAGTATCGTGGCGACACCGCGGTTGATGTCTATGACCTGACACTGGCTGTTTTTGTGATCGGAGAAAGGAAGCTGGCACCGTTTCTGGTCAGTTATCAGCAGCAGAACCGGATGTATCTGGCGGCTTCAGACTCCGTTCCGCTCCGGGTCCAGAGCCTGATTTCTGAGCGGATGCAGGATATTAATGATCTGAAGCCGCAGGTCACCTTTCCCAATCTGCTGCCGCTCTGGATTGCATTGGGACTGATTGGCGCCGGTCTTGCGGGTTATTCCGGCTGGCGGTTCTGGCAGCGGTACCGGCGACGGCAGGAGGAATTGGAGCCGGAACTACCTCCCTGGGACGAGGCACTGCAGGCACTGTCAAAGCTGCCGGTCGAGGAGTGGCTGAGTGCCGGTCAGGTCAAAAGGCTGTATTATACCGTTTCGGAAATTGTCAAGCGTTATCTTACCCGCCGGTTTGAATTTCCGGCAGTTGACCAGACGAGTACCGAGATTGTGCGGGAACTGAAGAGCCGGAAGGTAGCGGTCAGCGAGCGATTCGCCACCTTCTTTCTGGACGCAGATCTCGTGAAGTATGCCAAGTATCTGCCCGCCGAGCCTGCTTCAGTGGTCAATCGGGCCCGGGAGCTGGTGGAACTGACCAGGCCGGCACCAGAACCGGCGAGCCCGGCGGTGGAGGCAATAAAATGATGCACTTTGCCAGCCCGGGATACTTCGCCCTGCTCGCTCTGGTCCCGCTGCTGTGGTGGTGGGAGCTGAAGAAAAAGCGGCCGGCGCTCCGCTACAGCGACACCGGGCTTCTGCCTGAGCCGGCACCCGTCGAGCGGATTATCAGCCGGCTGCCGCTGGTGCTCTATTCGCTGGCGCTCGTTTTCATCACTGTGGCACTTGCCCGGCCGCAGAAAGGCCGGCAGTTTGAGGAGCTGGAAACCCGCGGTATTGATATCGTGCTCTGTCTGGATATCTCCGGCTCGATGCAGGCGCTGGATTTTGCCCCTGGCGACCGGTTGAGTGTTGCCAAGGAGCGGGCAAAGGAGTTTGTCAGCAAGCGAAAGGGTGACCGGATCGGACTGGTGGTATTTTCTGCGACCAGCCTGACTCAGTGTCCGCTCACGCTTGATCATAAGATCGTTACCGACATCATTGACCGGCTGCGGTTCGGTATCCTTGAAGATGGGACCGCCATCGGCATGGGGCTCGCCAGCGCGGTTGCCCGGCTCAAGGACTCCAAGGCGAAGGAGAAGGTAATAATTCTTCTGACCGACGGGGTGAACAACACCGGCGACATTGATCCGCTGACTGCAGCACAGACCGCAGCGGCACTGGGAATCAAGGTTTATACGATCGGCGTCGGCAGTAAGGGTCCGGTGCCGTTTCCGATCGATGACCCGATCTTCGGACGCCGGTATGTACAGGTTGAGGTGGATCTGGATACTGAGACCCTGCAGAGGATTGCTGATATTACCGGGGGAAAGTTCTTTCTTGCCACCGATCCGCAGGCACTCAAGCGGATTTATGATGAGATTGACCGGCTCGAGCCAAGTACCTTCAAGACCCGGCGCTGGACCGTTTATCAGGAGCGGGCGCAGATGCCGATGTTATGGGCGCTGATCAGTCTGCTTGCCGGTTCGCTCAGCAGCATGTTTATCTTGCGGAGGCTGGTGTGATCAACTGGGCACTTCCAGGTTATCTGTGGTTTCTGTCAGCACCGGCGGTTTTAGTGCTGTTGTGGCTTCTGGTCCGTTTCCGGCAACAGCGCCAGTTCCGGCTGGCGGTCGAGCCGGTGCTGATTGAACGGCTTCACACTGAGCGTATTCTGCCGGCAGTTGTGGGACGTAATGTGCTTTTTCTGCTGGGGCTGGTGCTGCTGGCGGTTGCCCTTGCCCGGCCGCGCTGGGGTGAGCGCCTGCAGATGTTCAAAGGCAGAGGGATTGCGGTCGTGATTGCACTTGATGCCTCAAAGTCAATGCTCGCTGAGGATGTCAAGCCCAGCCGGCTGACACGGGCAAAGGCGGAGCTCTCGGCACTGATTGATGAGCTTGCCGGCAATGCGGTCGGTATTGTTGCCTTTGCCGGCGATGCCTATGCACTTTGCCCCCTGACTGCCGACCTTGACGCGGCGAAGCTGTTTCTGGATATCATCGGCCCGGAACTGATGCCGGTACCGGGAACCGATTTCGGCAGGGCGATCACTGTTGCCGGGGAACTGTTTAATCCCGGTGCGGCGACCAAGGCGCTGGTTCTGGTTACCGATGGCGAGGACCTGGGGAGAAACACTGAGCAGGCGGTTATGGCGGCAAAGGAGCAGGGGGTCCGGATTTATCCTGTGGCAATCAGCACGCCCGAGGGGGCGCCGATTCCCGAATCAGAGGCAGGAGGGGTGACATACAAGAAGGATGCGAGCGGGAATGTGGTGATCTCCCGGATGGATGAGCGGAAGCTGATTCTGATTGCTCAGGCAACCGGCGGCCGGTTCTTCCGGCTGGAGGGTTTTTCACCCGAAAGATTGCGGGCAGAGCTGGACCGGCTGGAAAAGGAGGAGCTGGGTGGTGGCGAGTTCAGCGGTTATGTTGAGCGGTATCAGGGATTTCTGCTGGCGGGTATGATTATGCTTTTTCTTGCCCTGGTACTGCCGGAAAGGAAAATTGATTTCAGAAGGTTATGAAGCGGAGACTCGGACTTTTACTGTTGATATTCCCGGTATCGGTGCTGACCGCTGCCGATGCCCGGAGTCTGGTGCGCAGGGGTAACAGTTTCTATCACCGGCAGAGGTTCGAGGAGGCGCTCTCATTCTACCAGCAGGCCGAGGTGCTCGAGCCGGATAATCTGGGGATACATTACAATCTGGGCAATACCTATTACCGGCTTAACCGGCATTCTGAGGCGGTCTCCGAGCTTTCGCTGGCAACGGTCAGCAGAAACCCCAGGGCACGGGCGCAGGCATTTTACAATCTGGGCAACACCCTTTACCGGCTGGGACGGCTCGATGAGGCGCTGAACGCCTACAGACTTGCCCTGCTCGCCAATCCGCGGGATCGGCAGGCAAAGGAGAATTTTGAATTCTGTCTGAGACAGCAGCAGCGTCACCAGTCAGATTCAACTGCTCAACAGCAGTCCGGGCAAAGTCAGCAGCAACAGCAGTCCGGTCAGAATCAGCCGGACCGGCAGCAGTCCCAACCCCGGTCTCAGACCGGCGGTCAGATGGACCGTGAGCAGGCGGAGCGGGTTCTGCAGGCGGTCCAGCAAAAGGAACGGGAGGCGCAGAAACAGGCGCGCCGGGCAAAAACACACCGGCAGGTGGAGAAGGACTGGTAGAAATGAGAAGGTTTGAGGTTAAGCTCCGGCGGACAGACCTGCTTATATTAATCCTGCTGGTTAATCTCGTCTATGCGGGAGAAATAAATTTCACTGCCAGTGTTGACCGGACAACGGTCGGGCTGGGGGAACCGTTTGAGCTGACGGTTACGGTTTCAGGAGTGAATATCAGCCGCGTGCCCAAACCGCAACTGCCGGAACTGGCTGAATTTGACAATCTGGGCGTTTCCCAGTCTCAGTCTACCAGCATTTCCATCATCAATGGCCGGGTCCAGCAGCAGACCGCAATCAGCTTTGTCTATACGCTCGTGCCCAGAAAACTTGGCGAACTGACCATCGGACCGTGCCGGATGGTCTATGATAATACTGAATATACTACCGAGCCGATCAGGATTACGGTAGTGAAGTCAAAAACCCGCTCTCAGCCCCGGACCCAACCTCAGAGCCGGTTTCCACCAGGTCCTTTTGACCTTTTCGAGGAGCCTGAGCCCGAGCCGGCAGGTGCCGACGATGTTTTTCTTGCGGCTTCCGCTGACCGGACATCGGTTTATCAGGGTGAGCAGGTAACGGTCACCTGGACTATCTACACTGCTCAGGAGCTCGCCCGCCTGAACCTGAAGGAAACGCCTGCCCTCACCGGATTCTGGGCGGATGACATCTATCAGGCACAGGAGTTGAGATATGAACAGCGGACGGTCCGGGGCAGAGCCTATTATGCAGCAGTGCTGAGAAAGACCGCACTGTTTCCCACCCAGTCCGGAGAACTGAGGGTCGGTCCAATGAAACTGGAAGGTCAGATTGTTACCGGCGGTTTTTTCTTTGGCCGGGCAAAACCGTTCAGTGTTGCATCCGAGCAGTTGAAGATTACCGTCAAGCCGCTGCCGGAATCGGGCAAACCCGCTTCATTTACCGGCGGGGTCGGTTCATTTGAGGTCAGTGCCAGTCTGAGCAGTGACCGTTCAACCGGCGGTGAACCGGTAACTCTGACGATCACGGTCAATGGAACTGGGAATCTCGGTTTGATCACGGCACCGGCATTGCCTTCGGTGCCGGGTTTGAAAATTTTGACGCCGGAGACGAAGGATAATTTCAGTTATGCTGGTGGCCGACTTTCCGGTTCCCGAAGGTTTGTTTATCCGGTTTTACCGACAGCCGATGGCCGATACCGGATTCCGGAGATTGAACTGGGCTTCTTTGATCCGAAGTCCGGCAGTTACTATGTTAAAAAGACACCGGCACTGGAGTTTGTTGCCTCAGATGTGCCGGCGAAATCGGGACCGGTGGAGACCGCCAGCCCCGGTCTGCGGGTCATCGGTTCGGATATCCGGCACATCCGGGACCGGCTGGTCCGGTCAAGAGGATGGGAACAGGCGGCCGGACTGGCGGTTATCCTTTACCCGCTGGGGTTCCTGCTGCTGATTGCCGGAGTGATTCTGGGCCGGCACCAGCGCCGGCTCCAGCTGGACACCGGTTATGCCCGCAGGAGCCGGGCGTTCCGGCAGGCGCGCCAGCGATTGAAAATGGCAAAGCGGGCGCTGCGGGAAAACAGGATGAACGAGTTCTACGGGCTGGTGCGGCAGGCGGTGCTGGGTTTCATTGGCGACCGGTTCAACATCGAAGCCGGAGCGCTTACCACTGCGGAACTGCAGACCGAGCTGGGGCGGTTCGGGGTTGACGCCGGCCTGGTGACCGAACTGCTTGATACGCTCAACCTCTGTGAAATCGCCCGGTTTTCACCCGGGGCGGTTACGTGTGACCCGCCGCAACTGCTGATTAAGGCGGAGCAGCTGCTGAGCAGATTTCAGACAGCAGGTGGCAGATGAGCTGGTTCGTTTTTGCCCTTATTTTCCTTGCCCAGCCGGATCATGCTTTAGACTGTTTCCAGCGGGCAAATGCAGCTTATGAGGCGGGCAGATTTGATGAGGCGGTCCGGCTTTACGACTCAACCCTGCTGGGCGCTCAGTCGCCCACGGTTTACTATAACCGGGGCAATGCTCATTTCCGGGCAAACCGGGTCGGACTGGCGATTGCGGACTACCTGCGTGCCTGGCGGCTGGCACCCCGCGACCCGGATATAAACTTCAACCTCAACTTTGCCCGGCAGTTCCGGGTGGACAGAAATCCGAATCCGGAAGGGATATGGTCACGGTTTGTCCGCGCCATTTTTACAGTATTCAACCCGCCGGTTACCAGAGTTATTACCGCGCTCATTTTCTTTCTGAGTGCACTTTTCCTTGCCGGATATTTTCTCCGGCACCGGTCCGCACTCCTTATTATCGGGCTGGTGCTGACGGTGCTGTTTCTATTCGGTCTGGGGTCGGTATGGTACTGGCGCGGTGCGACCGACCGCAATCTGGCGGTCGTGGTGGTGCCGGAGGCGATTGTCCGTGCCGGTCCGGGCAGTGAATACCGGGAGATTGCTGCGGTCCATGACGGGCTTGAGGTAAAGATAATTGAGCACCGGCCCGAATGGGTGCTGATTCAGATTCCGGGCGGGCTCGGCGGCTGGATCGAGCGGTCAGCGCTCGAGCGGGTATTTCAGTAAGTGGTTTGAGTTATCTCGTAATCATAATTTTAGCGACCCGGTTCGCATCCGATCCCTGCCGGACAAAATAGACTCCGGGTGTCAGCTGGCGGACATCGTTGGCGCCGGGACGCAGGTCAATTACCTTCCTGCCGGTGATGTCAAACAGTGATGCCGGTCCGGTAAAGCAGGAATATAAGTTTAAAATTTTCATAGACCTGCGGAATTGCACCCCATTAAACCATATACCCCGGGCAGTTCCCCTGACCGTGGGGTTGAGGGTGGTGAACGCTGTGAAAAAAGGTCGGGTTGTCCGGGTTTTGACTTGTTCCGATTCCGGATTAATATGGGGGAGCGGACGCGGGTTTGTCCGGAAGGGAGAATGAGATGAATGAAGCTGCCGTGCAGCTGGTCCGGTTTGTCCTGCCGATTATGTATGCCTGGTTTGTCACCGGCTTTTTCATCACCGTGTTGTATCATCTCAGTCTGTATTTTGTCTGGGGTGAGTTTCACAATCCGGATGAGCTGCTTCTGGATTTAGCCTTTACTGCGATCCGGGTGCCGCTTTACTTCTTTGCCTGGCCGGTGGTGCTTTTCTTTGACCGGGGGGCGTTGCACAGCATCAGGCTTTTCTGGGACTGGCTGGAGCCGAAAAACCGGGACAGGGAGGGTGAGCTGAAGCAGATTCTGGATCAGCGCCGGCTTTATCAGGAGACGAGGAGAAAATATGAGCAGGATGTGGCACGGCGGGTCAGGCGCAGAAGGGAGCTTCTGAGTGGTGCGGAGAAAAGGCGCCGGACCCGGCAGATCAGCAGTGATGATCCGGTGCTGGGTCAGGTCTGGCTGACAGTCGGGCTGGGCACGGACAGCAGCGGGGCAAGACAGCTGGTTGCCCTTTTCCCTGAGGCGGTGCTGCCGGAGGAGGTGCGGGAGGGTGCGGAGGCTGAGGTGCGAATCCGGCGGGAGTGGCGGTGTGTGCGGTGCCGGGAGGAGCTGGCACCGGTCCGGATTGAGCTGCCCGAGCCGTTTTTTCTTGAGGTGATAGATGAGGGCAAGGTGCTTATCTCCGGCTGGGCGTTTGAGGGTGTGTTCCGGGAGCGGTTTCCTGAATGCCCGAAGTGTGGTGCGGTGCAGCCGGTGATTGAGGAGCCGATTACCATCCTGGGCCGGGCGGATGAGGTGGTAACTGCGGTCAAGCAGGGTGCGGGTTTTGCTCCCGAGGAGCCGGAGCCGGTGCTTTCCCGGATTATGTATATCCGTGCGGGCGGGGTGATGCGGACGGTTGTCGGCCTCTTGGGTCTGATTGCGGTGCTGCTGATGGTCGGGGTCTGCATCTGGGCGGTGGTTTTCTTTATATTCTATTTTCAGAATCTTGGAGTCTGACGGGCAGATTTTGACGCTTGAGGCTTTGGCGGTTAGAATTTCAATTCCATGAAGTCGGCAAAACCGAAAATCTGTGTTGTCGGTTCGCTGATGACCGATCTGGTGTTCCGGGTGGAGCGGCTGCCCCAACCCGGTGAGTCCATGCCCGGCAAGGAGTTCGGGCTGTTTCTGGGTGGCAAGGGGTTCAATCAGGCGCTCGCCTGTCACCGTCTGGGTGCGGAGGTTACGATGGTGGGCAGGGTGGGCAGAGACTATTTTGCCGGGCTGTTCCTTCAGAAGCTGGCTGAGGAGGGGATGAGAGCCGATTTCATTTTTCAGGATGATGAGGTCGGAACCGGGGTTGCCTGTCCGATTATTGATGACTCGGGTCAGAATGCGATCATCGGGATTGGCAGAGCGAATATGCGGATTGACCTGAGTCAGGTGGAGGCGGCGCGGGAGGAGATTGAGTCGGCAGATGTGCTGATGCTGCAGTTTGAGATTCCCTATCCGGTCTCCCGGCGGGCAGCACAGATTGCGAAGGCATCCGGTGCAATTGTGCTTCTTGACCCGGCGCCGATTCACAATGCCGGGGTGCTGATCAGTGAGGAGGTGGACTTTATTGTGCCCAATGAGATTGAGGCGAGGGCGCTTGCCCAGAGTCAGCCGGTTGAGCTCTGGGCAGAGGCAGAGGTTAAAGCGGGCAGGAGCGGAGTGGTCATTTCGCTGGGCGCAGAGGGTGCGCTGGTGTTTGATCAGCAGGGCCGGCGTCAATTTCCGGCATTTCCGGTTCAGCCGGTGGATTCGACCGGTGCCGGTGATGCCTTCCGTGCCGGGCTGGCGGTCAGTCTGGCGGAAGGGAAGGGGATTGACCAGAGTGTCCGGTTTGCCAATGCCTGCGGAGCGCTTGCCTGCACGGTGCTGGGTGCGGAGCCGTCAATGCCCAGACGGGACCGGGTGGAGCGTTTTTTAAGGGAACAGGAGGCAGCATGATTTTTATTGACAGTGCAGATATCAATGAGGTAAAGCAGGCGGTTGCACTGGGTTTTGTCCGGGGCTGCACCACCAATCCGGCGCTTCTGGCAAAGGTCCGGCAGGAACCGCAGTCGGTGATTGCGGAAATCTGCCGGCTGGTGCCCGGTCCGGTTTTCTATCAGCTGACCGGCAGAACCAGGGAGGAACGGGAGCAGGAGGCACGGGAGTTTTATCAGATTGCACCGGACAAGATTGTGCTCAAGGTTCCCATGACGACCGAAAATATGGCGCTGGTGACCGAGCTGACACCGGAAATTCCCTGTGCCGCCACCGCGGTTTTCAGTGGCTATCAGACACTCTTGGCGATTGAGGCGGGCTGCAGTTATGTGATTCCGTATGTGAACCGGGCAACGAGACTGCTGGGTGATGGTTTGAAGCTGGTCCGGGAGATGCTTGAGGTGGTGCGGGCAAGCGGTCGACCGGTGGAGATTGTGGCGGCAAGTATCAAGACATCCGATGAGGCAGGAGCGGCGTATTTAGCCGGTGCTCATCATCTGACCCTGCCGCTGGCGGTGATTCAGGCGTTCGGGAATCACCAGTTATCTGAGGCGGCAATTGCGGAATTTGACCGATACCGCGCGTGAAGCCTTTTGACCGGCGATGAAGCCGGGTTATACTGAATTATGAACATCCAGTGGATTCCCGGTCTTTTAATCGTTCTGCTCGGGCTCATAATAACCTTTTTTGGCTACCGGCTGCTGAAATTCACCCTGATAATTTCCGGTTTTGGTCTGGGTGCTTATCTGGGCTGGTTTCTGGGCACAAAAACCGGAGCGGCCGGCTGGTTGGTGGCGGTTGCGGGCATTGTTTTGGGAATTGGCGGTGCCCTGCTGACCGTGTGGCTTTTCCGGCTGAGCGTATTTCTGCTGGGGGCAATTGCCGGTGCGCTGCTGACCGCGATATTTTCCTGGGGTAGCGGCTGGCAGCATCTGCTTGTGATAATAGCGGGTGCGCTCATCGGCGGTGTGCTGGCGGTTCTGATTCAGCGCCCCGTGCTTTCGTTTCTGACCGCATTTGTCGGTTCCTGGTGGGTGGTTGCCGGATTTTTCTCCCTGTTCGGCAGGACCCGGCTCCGGCTGGCAGACGGTGCGGAGATGCCGCTGATAGCGATTCTGTGGCTCGGACTGGGGGTCCTGGGGTTTTTAGTTCAGCTGCTGCGGACCGGAAGACACAGAGAGAAGCGGGGAAAGGGTGATTGAGGAGCAGGGCAGGGTAATCAAGGTTGAAGCCGGCCGGGCAGAGGTGGTGGTAGTGCCGAGTGGCGGGTGTGAGCATTGTGGTGCTGCCGGAATCTGCAACTGGACCGGGAAACAGGAACGGGTGGTTCTTGCCCGGAATCAGATTGGTGCCCGCATTGGTGAAGTGGTGGTGCTCAGGCGCAGGCAGCAGGAGAGCTTAAAGGCTGCGCTTCTGATCTTCGGACTGCCTGCGATTCTGATGGTCACCGGAGTCGTACTTGGGTCTTTACTCAGAAGCGACTGGCTGGCAGTAGTATTCGCCGGTGCCGGATTGCTGGCAGGTGGACTGGTTTTACGCCTGCTTGACCGGCACCGGCGAGCGGAGCTGCCGGTGATTGTCAGCAGAGTGAACGAAATAAAAGAAGGAGGACAGGATGATGAGAGTAATGCTGTTATTAATAACAATAACGGGAATGACCATGAGTGCAGATCATAATAAGCCGGAGTTCAGGAATCCGGAGCACGGGGCCGCAAACTTCTGGCAGGATGTCCGGTTTGTCCCCGATCCGGCAGACTCCACCGGGAAAAAGGGGGTCTGGAAAGGATGGTTTCATCAGGACAATATTGATGTTTCAAAACTGAACCAGGGGCTCATCCGGGCGAAGGTTGAGGGTCGCTGGCAGGAGTTCCGGGTGGTTGAGCTCCCGACCGATTTTCTCAAGTGGAATTTTGAGCGCCGGCTCGCCCAGCTCGCCGAGATCCGGGAGATGATGAAGAACCGGAGTATGAATATGCCCGAGATTGCGGGACCACACAACGGTATTGTTGCCAGCCACGGAGCAAAACGGCAGGATTCGTATTTTACGATCAATAATGCGGTCAAGGGAATGGGCTGGCTGCCCAGACCGGAGAAGCTGGCGGAGCTGATTCAGTTGCTGAAGAAAACCTGGAACGATTCCACTGAACGGAAGCTGGCGGTACTGGAAAGTCTTTATCAGCACGGGCAGGAGATTTTTGATCTGACGAAACAGACCTCACTCGAACTTTATTCCCAGCCCAATTTTGAAACCCATACCTTCCTTAACCAGATGAGCGATCCCGGGGTGGCGATTGTTTTTCTGGATCTGCCGAAGTCCTATGAACTGCGGGCAATCGCCCAGATGCTGCATCCGGATGACCCAAAGCTGAGTGAATACGAGAGGCAGGTGGTGGAGTATATCAATCTGATCCACGACTACTTTCACGGTGAATCGCCGCGAAAATCGATCGGTGTCATCTATCACATTGTGCAGGTGTTTGACAATTCGCCCGGCAGGTGGCGCGGACAGCGGATTGTGCCGCCAAAGGACAATTGAGGAAGCAGTTTAGCGGTTGACAGTTTTGGTGATGCCAATATCCTTATAGGCATGTCCGAGACCAAGGGGCTTCAGGTTGCGGTTCCGGGGTTACCGGTTTCTGACGAGGAACTGGTACGGCGGGTCCAGCAGGGTAATATGGAGGCGTTTGAGGAGCTGGTGCGGCGCTATGAGCGCAAGGTTTACAATATCACCTATCGGCTGCTCGGCAATGAGCAGGATGCCACCGAGGCGCTGCAGGACACCTTTCTGCGTGCCTACCGGTTTCTCCCCAAGTTTCAGTTCAAGTCCTCATTTTACACCTGGCTTTACCGGATTGCGACCAATGTGAGTCTGACCCGGTTGCGCCGGCGGGGAAATGTGGAGGTGGTATCACTGGACGCACCGGTGCCGGACACTGATGATCTGAAATTTGACCTGCCCGATACCGCCCAGACGCCTGAGGAGGCGTTTGCCCAGAAACGGCTGCGCGAAAAACTGGATCAGGCGGTTCGGGAGTTGCCCGAGGAATACCGTAAAGTGGTAGTGCTGCGGGACCTGCAGGGATTGAGTAATGAGGAGGTGAGCCGGATTCTCAAACTTTCGGTGCCGGCAGTGAAGTCCAGGTTGCACCGGGCGCGTCTGGCACTCCGGGAGAAACTGGCAGGATATATCTGAGCTCATGGGCGCCGGGGAAAGGGAGTGTTATGGGAAGAAGAAAGCGAGACAAAACCAAAATTGAAGAGGGTTGTGATTGCACCGAACTTGAGACACTGGCGGTCCAGTTCGTTGACGGTGAGCTTGAAGATGAGCAGCGTCAGCGGCTGCTGATTCACATCCAGACCTGCTATCGGTGTGCCCGACTGGTGAGGAGTTTGAAGCGGACTGTGCATTATTGTCATCTTGAGACCGGTCCGGAAGTTCCTGAGACCGCTCACCGTCAGCTGTGGCAGCGCCTGCAGGAGGTTCTGAAATCCACTAAACAGAAAAAATCACGGTAACCGGGCCGGCTTATCAATGCGGGTGGTAGTGGCTCTTTCGGGTGGTGTTGATTCAGCAGTTGCCGCGGCACTGTTGAAGGCGCAGGGGTATGAGGTGATCGGGGTTCACCTGCTGCTGGCGGAGTGTGATTCTCTCTGCTGTGGCAGTGCCGGTGCGCTCAATGCCCAGCGGGTGGCGGCAGCGCTGGGTATTCCCTTCTATGTGCTGAATCTGAAAACTGAATTCCGGCGGATGGTGGTTGAGCCGTTTATCGCCGAATACAGCAGCGGCAGAACGCCCAATCCCTGTATTGAGTGTAACCGGCGGATCAAGTTTGAGATTCTGCGCCACCGGGCTGCCCAGCTTGGTGCCGGTTTGATTGCCACGGGTCATTACAGCCGGGTTGTGCGGGATGAAGCCGGTGTTTTTCATCTGCTGAAAGGAGTTGACCCGCGCAAGGATCAGTCCTATTTCCTTTATACTTTAAATCAGGAACAGCTGGCAGGTCTGCTCCTGCCGCTGGGTGATTATGAAAAAAAGCAGGTGCGACAGCGGGCGTGGGAGCTGGGTCTGCCCAATGCGGAACGGGAGGAGAGTCAGGAAATCTGTTTCATCCCGGACAACGATTATGCGGGCTTTCTGAAAAAAAGGCGCCCGGAACTTTTTCAGCCGGGTCCGGTCTATGATACTGCGGGCAGGCTGCTGGGCGAGCACAAAGGGATTGTTAATTTCACCATCGGTCAGCGTAAGGGGTTGAGAATGGCGTTTGGCGACCGCCGGTATGTGGTGAAAATTGATGCCCGGCAGCATGCAATCTATCTCGGTAGCGAGGCAGAGGTTTACCAGACCCAGGTCTGGGCAGAGAATATTAACTGGATTTCTGGCAGGGCACCAGCCGGAACGGTCCGGGTCTGGGCGAAGGTGCGGTATCAGGGTGCCGGAGGTCCTGCTCTGGTTGAGCCTTTACCCGAAGGCCGGGTTTATGTAAAATTTGACCAGCCGCAATGGGCACCGACACCAGGTCAGGCGGTGGTGTTCTGGCAGGATGATGAGGTGCTGGGTGGCGGCACGATTGAGCAGAGCAAGCCCTGATCAGGAGGTTTTATGACACTTTTGATTTCCCTGCTTTTGGGAATGTCTGTTACATCCCGGATTGATACCGTGATAGTTTATCCGAATCAGGTAACTGTCATTCGGAGTGCCCGGGTTGAAATTACCGGCAGTGAGGAGCTAATATTTTCCGGTCTGCCAGGCGGTCTGCTGGACAATTCAGTCCGGGTGCGGGCACCGGGTTTGCGGATCGGTGAGGTTCAGATTAGAAAGGGGTATCTGGCAGAGCCGACACCCGATGTTCGCCGTCTGGAGCAGAAGGTTCGGTTACTGGAGGACAGTTTGAAGATGATGGAGGATGAAGGTGCGGTGCTCAAGGCAAAGGAGGAGTTTCTGAATTCGGTTAAGCTGGGTGCACCGGAAATAATCTCCAAGGAGCTCCAGCAGGGGCGGGTGGCGCCGGAATCCTGGCGCGGGGCGCTGGGTTTTCTGGCTGATGAACTGACCCGGATCAAAACCCGGCAGCTGAGACTGCAGCGGGAACAGGAGGAGTTGAAAAAGCGGCTGGAGGCGGCAAGACAGGAGCTGAATTCGGCGCGGGCGCTGGTGGAGAACCGCAAGGAGCTGCGATTTACGGTCGAAGGTGAACCGGGTTCTTACCGGATAGCCTTCTCCTATGTCCTGCCCCGGGCGGCAGAATGGCGCCCGTATTACGAACTTCGCGCCGACCCGGGCAAGGGTGTGGTTAGTATGAGTTATTACGCCCGGCTCAGTCAGCGCACCGGTGAGGACTGGGAGGATGTCCGGGTGATACTTTCCACTGCTGCACCATCGGCGGCGATTACTCCGCCCGAGCCCGAACCCTGGAATCTTTATCTGATTGAGGAGACATTCAGGGCAAAGGCGCTGCCGGCACCAGGTGCTCAGGCAGAAGCGGCAGCATATTATGATGCTGAGACTGAATTGAGAGCAGGGGCACCGGCTGAAGTTACACCGGTTGAAACCGGAATTTCACTGCGGTATGTGATTCCGGGAAAGGTAAGTCTGAAATCGGGTGAGGAGGCAAGAAAGTTGAGCCTGGCTCAGATTTCACTGCCCGCAGAGTTTGAATACTACACCCTGCCGCGGATAAGAGAGCAGGTATTTCTTACCGGAAAGGTGCTGAACTCGACTGATTTTGTCCTGCTTGCCGGTGAGGGGAACACCTATGTTGGTGATGAATTTACCGGTTCAATCCAGCTGCCGGCGGTGGCGCCACAGGAGTCGGTGGTGCTGGGTTTCGGCGTTGATGAGCGGGTGAAGGTCCGGCGGGAGCTGGTAAAGACATTCAAGTCCCGGGTCGGCCTGGGCGGTAAAGCGGAGCGGGTGCAGTTTGTCTACCGGACAGTTGTAGAGAACTATCATCCCAAACCGGTGAAAATCCGTATTATTGAGCAGGTGCCGGTCTCCCAGCAGCGGGAAATAAAGGTCACCGTGACGAAAATTGAGCCCCGGTATTCCGAGCAGGATGATGCCCGGGGTCTTTATATCTTTGAGCCGGAGATCAGGAGCGGAGAACGGTTTGAGATCAACCTTGAATATCAGGTTGAATATCCGGCAGGACGGCGGGTAAGCGGGCTGTTCTGATGGTGGTAACCATCATCGGTGCCGGGCTTGCCGGCTGTGAGGCGGCACTGCAATGTGCGCGCCGCGGAGTCCGGGTCCGGCTGTATGAGATGAGACCGGTCAAGATGACCCCGGCTCATCAGACCGGAGATGTCGCCGAACTGGTCTGTTCCAACTCACTGAAATCGGAGGAGCCGACCAACGCCCACGGACTGCTGAAGGCGGAGCTGAAAATTTTAGGCTCGGTCCTCCTGGAGTGTGCTGAGCGCGCCCGGGTGCCGGGCGGTAAGGCGCTGGTGGTGGATCGGAAAATTTTCTCCCGGGAGGTGGCAAGGGAGCTGCAAAATCTGGGTGTGGAGCTGATCCGGGAGGAGATTACACGAATTCCGGAAGGGGTGACGATCATCGCCACCGGTCCGCTAACCTCCGAAGGAATGACGCAATCCCTGATAAACATCTTCGGCGACCGCCGGCTTTACTTCTATGATGCGATTGCACCGATTGTCGCTGCTGACTCTCTTGATATGCAGAAGATTTTTACCGCCTCCCGGTACGGCAAGGGTGATGATTATCTGAACTGTCCGTTAAGCGAAGAGGAGTACGACCGGTTTGTGCAGGAACTGGCGGCGGCTGAAGTTTATCCGGCGCACGAGTTTGAGCAGATCCAGTTTTTTGAGGGCTGTCTGCCGGTAGAGGAGCTGGCGCGGCGTGACCGGCTGGCACTGGCGTTCGGACCGATGAAGCCGGTCGGTCTGGTTGATCCCCGCACCGGCAGAATGCCTTTTGCGGTCGTGCAGCTGCGGCCGGAGAATCGTGCCGGCACGATGTACAATCTGGTCGGGTTTCAAACCCGGCTGAGACGGCCGGAGCAGGAGCGGGTCTTCCGCATGATTCCCGGGCTGGAACGGGCGGAGTTTCTGCGTTACGGCAGCATTCACCGCAACACCTTTCTCAACAGCCCGGAAATCCTCCTGCCAACACTGCAGACGAGAATCAGGCGTGACCTTTTTATTGCGGGTCAGCTCGCCGGGGTTGAGGGTTATGTGGAGTCGATCGGCACCGGTCTGGTTGCCGGCATCAACGCTGTCCGCCTGGTTAAGGAGAAAGCCCCACTTACTGTGCCGGAGATGACAATGCTGGGTGCACTGCTGAAGTATATTACCACCCCCAATCCCCATTTTCAGCCGATGAACGCCAATTTTGGACTGCTGCCGGTGGGGAACATAAGAGCCGTAACGGCCAGGAGACGGCACCTTATGGCAGTTCGGGCACTGGAGGCTTTGGAGGGGATAAGGGCAGAATTTGCCCAGGATAAGATATAGGGTTAAGCCGGTTTGCCCAAAAGGAGCCAGGCGATTGCAAGATAGATTGCGGTGCCGAAGATGTCGGCGATAGTCGTAATCAGGGGTGTGCTGGCAGTTGCCGGGTCCCTTTTCAGTTTTGTAAATATGAACGGGAGGCTGATGCCCACCGCACTTCCGACAATCACATTGATTACCATCGCGAGGACGACTACCGGTGCAATTCTGATACCACCGCGAATGACCCCCATAACGGATATACCCAAGCCCATGGTCAGTCCGAGCGCGGCGGCAAGCAGGATTTCTTTGCCCAGCAGATAAATCCAGTCACGCATCCGGACGGTACCGACCGCCAGCGCCCGGATCACCAGGGTTGCGGACTGGGAGCCGGCATTGCCGGCGGTGTCCACGAGCACCGGCAGAAATGTGACGAGCACCACATACCTTGCCAGCAGTTCAGAAAATCCCTGAATGATACCGCCGGTAATCAGGTCCATGAACAGCAGGGCAAGGAGCCATACTACCCGGCTGCGATAGAGGAGCCGTAACGGGACCTCCCGCAGTTTGGTGATGAAGGTCAGATCAATTCTACCCGGATGAATACCGGAGATTTTGGTGATATCTTCGGTCTGTTCCTCCCGGACGATGTCAAGGATGTCGTCAATTGTAACAATGCCCAGCAGTATACCTTCGCTGTTAACCACAGGCAGGGCGAGCAGGTCATAGCGCTGCATAATCCTCGCCGCTTCCTCCTGGTCGACCGTTGCCTCAGCAGAGATCACCTGGGTGTCCATCAGCGCCTCGATCTTTTCCTCCGGACTGGCCAGGATGAGTTTGCGCAATGGGATGTCATCGAGCAGCCGGTTCTGCTCGTCGACGACATAGACGGTATTGATGGTCTCCGCATCCACACCGTTTTTGCGGATATGTTCCAGTGCCTGCCGGACGGTCCAGTGGGAGCGGACAGACACATAGTCCGGGGTCAGAAGCCGGCCGACGCTGTTTTCCGGGAAACCGAGGCTCATGAGCGTCTCGCGCCGGTCTTCCGGTGAGAGCAGGTTGAGGGCGCGCTGAATCAGTTCCGGCGGCAGGTCCTCAAACAGCTCGGTGCGATCATCCGGCGCCAGTTCTGCCATCAGCGCCTTGACCTGTTCGTCGGTGAGGTTGCGGATCAGAGTGAGCTGGGTATCAGGGTCAAATTCCGCAAATACCTCGGACTGGAGATGCCTGGGCAGCAGCCGGAAGAGGATGACGACATCCGGTTCTTTGAGCGAGGAGATCAGGTCGGCGATGTCCGGTGCGGGCCAGAAGGATAGAACATCCTTAAGCGCATGCCAGTTCTTCTGCCTTATGAGTTCAATGATTTCCGGTTCGAGGAGCTGGCGGAGGATGTTGATGCGCTTTCTTTCCGGCATAACTGCAATAATAATTGATTACCGGCTGATTGCAAGTCTGAACGCTTGACACCAGCATGATCAGCAGTTAATTTAGTCCTGATGCACTGGATGCTGACGTGTCTTCTGCTGTTCACCAGCGCTGAGGGGTTTTACAAGGATGTTTTCATGGACGGGGGCACCGGTCTCACCCATCGTACCCGGCTTTATGCGGCGGAAAGTCTGGGTTTGAGTCTGGAATTTGTTTCGGCGCAGGATTCGCTGCTGCTGCGGCGGGTGATCGCCGGCTGTTCACTGGACGAAAACGGCTATCTGCTCTATCCGGATGGTGCACCCCGGTTCCGGGCAATTTTCACCAACGGCGGGGATGTGGTAAGTCACAGTCGGGCACTGGGTGAATCGGGCCGGCAGTGTATCCGGCAGTTTTTTGCTGCGGGAGGCAGTTACACCGGTGCCTGTGCGGGTGCCTATCTGGCTTCGCTGTCCAATCTGGATTCCGGAGTGTCACCCTATTTCTATCACCTCTGGCCCGGCAGGACCAGAAACACCGGTATCGGTGGTGCCTGGGTGGGAAATTTTATTCCACCGGGGTCGCCGCTGCTGGCTTACGACTCATTCGGTGGCGATTTTTATATCACCGGGCTGTACCTCAACGGCGGACCCTATGCCAATGAGTCGCTGGACTGGCCGGCGGGAACCGAGGTGCTTTTGCGTTATGATACCCTCGGCCATCCGGCGCACAACCGGTGTGCGGGCTGGGCCTGGAAGGGGGCTGACACCAGCGGACGGGTGGTGGTGGTCGGGACCCATCCTGAAGGTTTTGCTCAGGGTGAACAACTCCATCTGATGATGGCGGTACTCAGATATGCACTTGATGGGGTCGGGTTACCGCGCTTGAAGGCGATTCTTCTCCCGGGCGTTCTGCGCATCATGGACCGGGGCATGGAGGCGCCTGAGTTTGCCCGGATCGGTGACCGGCAGTATCATCATTTTGCGATTGATGTGCCGCCAGGGGCGGAATCGCTCTGCGTGCTGGTTCAGGGGGCGGATTCGTTTCAGCTCAACCTTTACCTGAAATGGAATGGATTTGCCTTCCGCTCCAGCTGTGATTTTGCGGATACTGCGCCCGGAGCTCGTAAATTGATGACGGTCCGGTATCCTGCCGGAGGCAGGTGGTATATTGGGGTTGAATGTGCTACAACCGTAAACTGCATTAACGACAGTTTTCCGGTTTATTCCGGCAGGCTGGAGGTGCTGAACGGGGTGCCCTACAGTGTTGATGCCTGGTGGGGAGGGATTGGCGTTGCCGAAGCCCGACAGGCAGTGCTGCAGCAGGGGGTTAATCCCAATCCAGTCAAGGGGTGGTGCTATCTGTATCTGCCCGCGGGTAATGGGGAAATTGCGGTATTCGACCAAAGCGGCGGAAAGGTTGCAAGTGGACTGGTGGAGATAACATCTGTCGGATACAGCGTTTACCGGCTCCGGTTTGCCCGTTCATTACCGGCAGGTGTTTATCTGCTTACCGGACCGGGCGGATTCCGGAAGCCGCTGGTACTCTGTCGCTGAGTGTTTTGCTTGACACCCGGGCTGAAAACGGGTAAATTTTTACACTGATGAAGTTTCTTTACCGGGTTTTACTTCCGTGCACCGCCTTTCTTCTCTTCTGCCCGGCAAAGAACAAAAATCAGCTGCGGGAAACTGTGCCAGCCGAGAGTCCGGCACCGATGATCCCGGTCACGGTCCCTGAAACTGTCAATGAATCTCCTTCTCCCGCACCGGCTGTTTCCTTCCAGCGGGATGTGCTTCCGATTCTCAGGGAACTGGCCGGCGATTGTCATACAAAAGAGGATATGGCAGGTAATTATGCGCTGGACTCCTACGAGGCGGTAATGGCAGGGGGCACCGATTCGGTCCCGAATGTAGTGCCGGGCAAGCCGGACTCAAGTCTCCTCTTTCTGTATCTTCAGAAGGGGCATCCATTCGGGAGAAAACCGGCGCCGGAAAAGCTTGAGGTGATCCGGCAGTGGATTCTTCAGGGAGCAAAAAACAATTAAGGGAGTATTGATGGAAGCGAAGGTGCGCTGGACTGAAGCGATGCAGTTTGTAGGCATCTCCGGTTCCAGTCATGCGCTGGTAATGGATACCGGACCGGATCATGGCGGGAAGGATACGGCAGCAACACCGATGGAACTGCTGCTGATTGCTCTTGCCGGATGCACCGGAATGGATGTGGTATCACTGCTGAAGAAGATGCGGGTGAACTTTAGTGGTCTGGAGATAAATGTAAGAGCAGAGAGGCGGGATGAGCACCCCCGGGTATTCACAGGTATCGAACTGGAATATGTTGTTTTGGGCACCGGTATTGACCGGGCAGCAGTCCAGCGGGCGGTTGAACTCTCGCAGGAGAAATACTGCTCGGTCCGGGCGATGCTCCGTCCGGACTGTCCGGTCAGCTTCCGGATAACGATTTTGGAAAATACCGGGGGTTCCAATGCTTGACAACAGTTTACAAGAGTCTAAAATAATTAAAATGAAAAGGAGGACTGCCTTGCGTCGAATCATTTTTGTTTCTGCGCTCGGTCTGCTGGCGCTCCTGCTGCTGCCAGCCTGTCAGCGGGAAAATGCATTGCGGGTTGTTTCCGTGGAATCGCCATATTATGCCGATCTGGTAGATTACGGACAGGAGCGGGATGAGGAGGGCAATATCACCGAAATTGAAGTTACGCCGGTCGATGTTGTGGGAGTGCAATTCCAGTATGTGGAAATCGGACCGGGGCTGCCGACCTGGACCCCTTATCAGGCACATGTGGAGAAGGTCACCATATCCTTCAAGCGGCTTGGTGGTGATGAGCTCTATCAGCCCCTGCCCAACATTACCGTGCCGTGCAAGGTGGTGGTGCAGTCGGATCCGACGGGCAAGAAGATTGTCAGCGGTGCCTTTGAGCTTTTCTCCGCCTGGTATAAGGAGGAATATCTTTCAGGATATGATTATCTGGTTCTGGAGGCAACGCTCAAATTCTCCGGTTATGACGATGCCAGTGGCAAGCCTATAGAGGCGACAAACAAGATGGAGGTTTCGGTCTCGGACTTCTACGACGATCCGACCCGAATCGGACAGTAGTAGCAAAAGATTTTAACCGCAGCAGTCATTTATAAACCAAAAAAGGAGGTTGGATGCGTTTTTTATCGGTAATTTTAGTTGTCATTGTAGCAGCGGTTCCTGCCTTTGCCTATACCGGATTTGGCGGTGGCAGAGGTCTTTTCCGGGTTCAGGATGCCCAGACCGAGGAGGCGGGATTGAATGTGGCCCTACACCTTGTGGGCAGAAATCCGCTCTATAACAACAGCTTTAAGGGTTACATTGGCGATCTGCCGGCACCGGCATTGCACTACACACCGGTTTCTACCCGGTTTTTCGGTGCTGAAATTTTTGCCAACTGGGGGGGGATATTTCAGTATGCACCCGAACTGAGCGGCGACCGTCCCTATGATATGGGGTTGCATGATTTGAAGGCGGGTGCCAAGCTGTCTTTTCCCTATCTGCCGGTGGTAAAACTGGGCGGGCTGGCAAAGTACACATTTCTCTTCCGGGATCTGAACCGGAGCTGGATTGACCAGTCCGCATTTACCGCAGATACCCTGAGCTGGGCGGGTCTGATTACTTTCCGTTTTCAGGATCTGGCATCATCCCTGCCCAATCTACATCTGAACTACGGGAAGTCCGGTTCCTGGACCGATTATGGCGCCGGGCTGGAACTGGCAGCTGAAGGGCTGGCGCTCTTTGCCGAACTGACCTCCCGGCAGGGACCGAATTCGAGCGGTATTTTTGATACCGGGAACGGACTGGTGCGGTTGACTCCGGGAATTACCTTTGGCAGCCGCCGGGGGCTGGCGCTTTCACTCGGTTATACCTTCAGTCTGAGTGAGCAGGTGCCGAATGAGGTGATTTTCGGACTGAATGTTGCCACGCCGTTCTTCCGCAGGGCGCCGGTGGTTTACGGCGAGTTCTCGGGCAAGGTGATTGATGCGTCGAGCCGTGCCCCGCTCGCGGCGCTGGTGGAGTTTCCGGACAATCCGAAGCTGAAGCCGCTGGCGGTTGATGCGAGCGGGCTGTTTCTGCTGAGGAAACTGCCGACCGGCGTGCTCAAGGTGCGGGTGACCGCTGAAGGCTACCGGCAGCTTGAGACCTTTGTCAATGTTGATGCCAAGCCGAAGGAGCCGGTGCTGTTTGAACTGTATCCGCTTGTCACCTACGGCACACTTGCCGGTGCGGTTACTGATGCCAAGACCGGGAAACCGCTGGCAGCAACAATCGCATTTGCTGAAGGTGGTATTGAACCGGTGAGCAGTAATCCGAATACCGGTGCATTCCGCAAGGACAACATTCCGGTGGGCACCTATACAATCACCGCCAGTGCGGAAGGCTATTTCCCGTCTACGGTCACAATCCAGATCCGGGAAAATCAGATTACCAGCCAGACATTTACTCTGAATCCGCTGACGGTCAAGTCGGTCCTGACCGGTACAGTTACCGACCGGGGCACCGAGAAGCCGCTGGCAGCCAAGGTTACGCTCCGGGATGCGGCAACTGGTAATACGATTACCGAGGTAAGTAATGAGCCGGTTACCGGCGTTTATGTGATTGAAGCGCCGGTCGGCACCTATTCAGTTACTGTCCACGCTGATGGCTACATTGATCAATCGGCGGCAGTTGTGCTCCAGGAGGGGAAACCGGCGACCCACAACTTTGCACTCGTCAAGGTCGGGACAACGGTCACGCTCAAGGGAATCTACTTTGATTTCAACAAGGCAACGATCAGATTTCCCGAATCGCAGGAGGCGCTCCAGGCTGCCTACAACATCCTGAAGGAAAATCCGACGATCAGGGTGGAGATTCAGGGGCATACCGACAATGTCGGTTCGGATGAATACAACCAGCGGCTTTCTGAACAGCGCGCCTGGGCGGTGGTCAATTATCTCGTCCAGCAAATGGGAGTGGATCCGGCCCGGTTGATTGCGAAGGGTTATGGTGAGAGTATGCCCAAGGCGCCAAACGACACACCCGAAGGCAGAGCGCTCAACCGCCGGGTGGAGTTTGTGGTCATTGGTGAGATAGGCAAATAGCACAAAATCAGACTGCGGGGCTCTTCGGAGCCCCGTTTTATTTTAATCCCGAGTTTGACAGTGCGGGCGAAATTCTATATGCTGGTAAAAAGGAGGTAAATGGAAGCGAGTGTGAGCGCGATTGCCGGTGCCGACCGGATCAAATCCAATATCCAGGGGATGAAAGGCTGGCTCAAGCTCCTGGGAATAGTGCAGATTGTTGCCGGAATTCTGCAGGCATTGACGCTTTTTGGCATCTTCTGGGCATGGCTGCCCATCTGGCTGGGAATTATTCTTAACGGCGCAGCGAACAAGGCGGGTGAGTATGTCGAAAAGGGTGATGAGCAGGCGCTGGAGGAGTTTACCGGCAAACTGAAACTCTACTTCATCATCAACGGCGTCATGATGATCATCTCGCTGGCGGTGGTAGCACTGGCGCTGATGGTGCTTGGTCTGCTGGCAATTCTGGGCGTGATCAGTCTGCCCAGTCTGATGGAAAACTTCTGGGATTAGGGCGGGTAATAAGTCTGAGCTGTGTTTAAGCTGCGGAGCGCTGCTCGGCGAGCCAGCGTTCCAGCGTCAAATGCCAGGACTTTGTTTCATCGCCGATTGCCTCGCCATCCCAGCGGGCAAGAACTCGATTCCCCTCTACTGCCACCACCAGCGGCGGGCTGTCGGTCCAGTCGTAATAGGCAAAGTCGGCGAGATTTTCGGGGGTGGCGTTCGGTCCGTCCACATAGCGCACCTGATAGGGCAGTCCGAGCCGGGCAAGGACCTGCTGTGCCTTACTGCACAGTTTGCATCCTTCGCGGGCAAAGATGTGGAACTCCATTTTACCTCCTTTGGCTCAGGATATTTTGTTCAAAAATTAACCACGAGGCGACCCAAGTCAAGATAAAATTGATTTTGGGAACCGCAGGAATTAGGCTGCCGGTCTAATAGAATAATGAGTGGCATTGCGATGTTTGCGGGTGGCTGTTTCTGGTGTCTGGAGTATGTGTTTGAATCACTGCCCGGGGTGATTCAGGTGACATCGGGTTATACCGGCGGTTCAATCCGCAATCCCAGTTATGATCAGGTATGCTCCGGCAGAACCGGACATTATGAGGCGGTGCAGATTGAATATGATCCTGAGCAGATTGGCTATGAGCGTTTGCTTGAGGTGTTTTTTAAAAACATTGACCCGACCGATGATGGCGGACAGTTTGCGGACCGCGGTCACCAGTACCGGACCGCCATTTTCTATCGAGATTCACTCCAGCGTCAGCTCGCAGCGGAGGGGATCAGGCGCCTGGAGGCGGCGAAGATCTTCCGGCAGCGGATTGTCACCCGGATTCAGCAGGCAGGGGAATTCTTCCCGGCTGAGGAGTATCATCAGGACTTTTACCGCAAATGTCCGGCGCGGTTTCACTCCTATCATCAGAGTTCAGGCAGAACAGTTTATGTGGACAGAGTCTGGGAGAAGCATCCCTATTTCCGGCTCTTCCCGGAGCGTTCCGGTTACTGGCTTGGTTACCGCAAACCGGCACCTGAGACACTGAAAGAGATTCTCACTCCGCTGCAGTTCCGGGTGACGCAGGAGCAGGGAACCGAACCGCCGTTCAAAAATGAATACTGGAATGAGAAGCGGTCCGGCATCTATGTGGATGTGGTTTCCGGCGAACCGCTTTTCTCCTCAGAGCACAAGTTTGACTCCGGCACCGGCTGGCCCAGCTTCTATCAGCCGCTGGTGGCGGAAAACATATTAACCCGTGAAGACCGGACGAATAATATGCTGAGGATTGAAGTCCGGTCCCGTTATGCTGAATCCCACCTCGGCCACCTTTTTGATGACGGTCCGCCTCCGACCGGCAGGCGCTACTGTCTGAACTCTGCTGCCCTGCGCTTCATTCCTGAGGAGCAGCTGGTGGCGCTCGGTTACTCTGCGTTCCAGTCCCGTAGAGCCCCGGATCAGTAGCCATTTTCCGTCTGTTTACCGCACCGGTTTGATCCGCGGCGGGTTCTTCATCTGCTCATACCGGGCTCTGCCCGCAGCGGTGCGGAAGTTGATGCCGTCCGCCTTGCCTTCCCGTTCCAGCTGCTCCATACAGCCGGCAAGAAAGTCATCATCCAGCATCCTGCCGGCAAGCGCACCGGTCTTTTTCTGCTCCACCGGCATCAGCCGTCTCGTTACTTCTGCGGAGATATCCTGCCGTTCACCCGTCACCTGCCAGAAGACCTTGGTACCGGGCCTGCCGCCGATGACAAAGGTATTGCCCCGGACTTCCTCCGCAACATACACATCGCTTGTGCCCACGCCGGTCAGCTGGATGTGAGGGTTGCGGTTGAGCGCGGAGAAGTAGTCGGGTAATCGGACTTCAGCTTTACCTGAGGTGTCGAGCACAACACTGCCCCGATAGATATTGAGCATCTCCGGTCCCTCAACGAAGTAGTGATTGAGGATCTTGCCGTAAGGGTCAAGGGGATGGTCGATGGTGAATGAACCTGACGCCTTGGAAAGGATACCGACCCGGGTCTGGTTTGAAGCAGTGGCGACCTCGCCGTTGAATGCGGCCGAATTGGAGTATGAAGCCGGGACAAACGAATTATTGTTGGTGGCAAAGCTGTAATTACCGGCAGCGGTATCCGCATAACCACCCGGGATCGTTGCCGCATAACCGCTCGCCATGTTCATATTACCGCCTGCGATCGTGGCGGTGTAGCCGGTTGCCATATTACGCAACCCGCCGGCAATTGTGGTATTTTCGCTGCCGGCTGTGTTAAAGTAGCCTCCACCGACTGTGGCACCATCGTGGCTCGCAATATTGCAGTAACCGCCGCCGACCGTGGAACCGCTGCCCGCAGCCGAGTTCCCGTAACCACCGCTGATCGTAGCAATGTAGCCGGTTGCCGAATCGGCATTGCCGCCACCAACAGTGGCATACTGACCGCCGGCAAAGTTGGCTGAACCTCCTCCAATAGTGGTGAAGGACTGGTTTGCTGTATTATCTGTCCCGCCGCTAACCGTGGCACAGCCGCCGCTGGCAGTGTTTGAATGCCCGCCGGCGACCGTTGACCAGGGTCCGCTGGCATTATTGGACTGGCCACCGGCAACCGCGGTGCAGAGGTTGCTTGCGGTATTGGAGTTGCCCCCGCCGACAGCAGATGATTGCCCGCTTGCTATATTCAATGTACCACCGGCAACTGTTGCATAGTCATTGCTCGTCCGGTTGCCATACCCGCCCCCAACCGTGCAATAGGAGTAAGCCTGTCCGCTGACACCGGTTGTGCAGGCATAACCCAGGTTGGTATGGGTACGGCGGTTACTGCCGTAAAGCATATTATAAGCACCACCCCGGGCGATACCCAGCGGTCGAACAGTATAGAGCACCGAGTCGGGCGTGCCCCGGACCCAGGCATTGTCACCGCCGATACTGTCATTTCCCGGTGCCCAGCTGGAACCGGTCCATTTCAGTACCTGGCCGGTGGAGGCGCCCATCTGACTCAGGTCTTCTCCCCAAATTGTGCCATCCTGAATCTTCGCCGAGGTGACGGCATTGTTGGCAATCGTCGGGCTGGGATAGGTTCCGGTTAGATCACCGCCAGCGGTCTGCCCCTCATTGATATATCTGGCGCTCAGCGTTGAGGTCCCTTCATACAGGTCGGTCGCAACTCCGTATCTGCCGTAGTCGCTGGCGGCAGTCAGAAAAGCCGAGGCGTGGTAACCGTCCAGCAGGTCGGCATTGAAGTTGGTAACAACTGTGCCGGTGCCAGCGATTTTGGAATCGCTGATACCCGCAGTTGCCGAAATGTCGGCATTAACAATTGTGCCATCCTGAATCTTGGCGCTGTTGACCGCATCGTTTGCAAGGTCCGCATTTGCAACCTGGCCGTCAGTTATCATTCCACTGGTAATCGCATTTGCCTGCCCCTCGTTCACATACCGGCTGTCCAGTCCGGTGAGGGCAAGTCCTGCGATCCGCTCAGCACCACCCGCACTGTCCACATAGGCATGGGTATGAACCGCCCGGGCAAAGTAGGTGGTGTCCCGGCCCTGCAGCCGGTGGGAGTTGCCCGCCACCCGCGCACTGTCCACCGCCGGCGCCACACGGGCATAGTCCGCAGTATCCGCATAGGGCGCCTTGAAACCGGACGCAACATCCGCACGCTGGAGCGTGCCGTCGGTGATCATCCCGCTGGTAACTGAGTTTGCCTGTCCTTCGTTCACATACCGGCTGTCCAGTCCGGTGAGGGCAAGTCCTGCGATCCGCTCAGCACCACCCGCACTGTCCACATAGGCATGGGTATGAACCGCCCGGGCAAAGTAGGTGGTGTCCCGGCCCTGAAGGAGATCGGAGTTTGCCGCCCGCTCGGTCAGAAAGGCATAGGCAGCGGAAACGATTCTCAACCGCGGGGTCAGCTCGGAGCCGGTGTCTACCTGCAGGCTGAGATAGACCGTTCCCGCATCCGGAACACTGCTGATTGGTGTCACCGAACCCAGCAGAACCGAGAAGATGCCGTTTCTGACACTGACCGTCTGTACCTCGGTCCAGAACGGTGTCCCGCCGGTCTCCTGACTGTAGAGCCGGAAGGTGAGCTGATAACTGCCATCCGGCACCGGATTGCCCAATGAATCCGTCAGTCTGCCCTGATAGGAGAGCAGGCGGGGAATGGTAATCGCATCGGTGCTGACGATGGTTGTTCCGGGTAAGATATTTTTTGATCCGGTTGCGGGTATTTGCACTTCATTTGCCTGAATCAGACCGGTACAGATGGCTATGATAATAATCACGGATCTGACGGTCATGACACCTCCCTTTTATTTCTCCCAACAGTCGGGCAGAATTTAACCCCGACTTACTTACAGTATAATTTGAAGTAAATTCAGGTCAATTTTCGTCACTTGATAATATGCCGGATTCTGATGGTAACCCGGGTGAGATTCAGAGTTACCGGATGTCGTAGACCGCGCCGAGGTTGTTGGCAGTGACACCCCTGAGCGTGAACTTCAGCCCGCCGGCGATGAAATGCTCGGGATCATTCATCATTGAGAAGATCTGGAGATGTTCCCGCTCATCATTGAAGATCCACAGCGCCAGTGCGGGCGTGTAGTCCTGCAGGGTCCGGTGCTGCTGGAAGATTTCCCGGGATACAGTCCGGAAGTCGGTGATTTTCTCCCCGAAGCCCGAGGTGTCCACCGGCAGGGGCAGGTCGGCAAACGGGACAATAATGGTCTTATACCGCCGGACCAGTTCCGAATCTTCCAGCACCCGGCAGAGCTGGACCATGGTCTGATGCAGAGCCGAGCCCTCGTACTTCAGCCCCTTAAGCTCAATCAGGGTGTCATGTCTGGCAAAATAGCAGCGCCGGTCCGGATAGCGCAGGGTCAGGGCAGGATTGAAGATGTCGAGGTTCCTGCAGTAGACCACCGGTCCGTCAAGAGTCAGCCGGTTGTAGGAAAAGCCGTTGCCAAAATGGTCACAGAAGACGAGCGCATTGTTCAGACCTGCCTTTCTGACCGTTCGGTGCACAGTTGCGCTCACTCCGCCATAGGTATGATATTCACGCCAGAGCGGCGGCAGGGCAATTCCCGCAAGAAAGAGCAGGCAGAGCACCAGGGCGCGGGGGTAGAGCCGGTGGAGTCCGATTTTATCCGCCGGCAGGCTGAAGGTGCGGTTCAGCAGTTCGGGCAGAATTATCAGACCGCGGGCGGTGAGCAGGACCAGTGCGGCTGAGGACTCATAAAGAAATCGCGGTCCGAAGCAGAGGTTGTGAAACCAGTAGAAGAAATAGGCGACCAGCAGGGATAGAAAGGTAACAAAGAACAGCCAGTCATTTCTGTTTTTCGTTCCGCAGGCAAGGGGGATGAGGACCAGCAGCAGGGCGGGAAAGGGCAGTTCAAAGAGAAACTTGTTCAGCAGATTCAGATTGTTGCCGGTATTCATCAGCCCCTGATAGGGTGTGTGCGGCGGACCCCAGCCCGAATGGCCGAAACCCACCTCATGGCCCGGACCCCACTTGACCACATAGCCGAAAAGCGTCGGACTGCCATTGGCAAGCCAGTTGTAGACAAAGACAAGGCTGGTCAGGGCAAGGGCAGAAAGGAGCAGAAGTAAAAACTGGATAAAATACCGGCGCGGAGAGCGGAAGAAGAGCGCCAGGCTGTAGATGGCAAACGGCGCACCGAGCGCCAGTGCGGTATAGGGCCGGATATTGGCAACCAGACCGAGAAAGCAGCCGGCAAGGAGCGGATTGAGGAGTGACCTCTGGCGCAGGGTCCGGAAGTAAAACAGCAGAAACAGGCTGGCAAAAAGCAGGGCTGAGGCGTGGTTCATATACTCGGAGGACATGTTGAAGATAAAGGGCGAGGCGAGGGCAAGCAGGGCGCCCAGCCTGCCGGTGCGTTCATCATAAAGCTCCTTTCCCAGAAGATAAATCACCGGCAGGGTCAGGGTGCCGAGAAGCGGATTGAGCAGCCAGGGTGTTTTCAGAAAGACAAAGAGCATCAAAAGAAAGGAGTGGAGCCAGGGATACTGGGAGTACCAGCGGCCGTTGTTGATGATGTGGGTGTAGTCAAAAAAGTCGGGGAAGGGAGGTGAGGGCAGATGGATTCTGCCGGTGGCAAAGATCCGCGCCTGAAACAGCTGGGAGATTGAGTCCTGAATGTGCGGCAGGTGTTCAAAGACCAGCCAGGAGATCAGACTGGTCAGGACAAGGAAAAGCAGACAGACCAGCAGAAGGAAGTTCCGGCTGGAGAGGTTCATCAGCCGGTGGTAAACCCGGCTGAAGGGCCGGTCGGCAAACCGCAATGCGGGATACAGGGCAAAGAGCAGAAGGGCAAAGCCGGCGCTGGCAAGTGCGAGGTAGAGCACGAGCTGGGCACCGGTCTCATGCTGTTTGGCGGTATCAAAATCAAAGGGGTAGAGGCTGAAAAGAAACAGGGCAAGGGTAAAAACAAATGGCAGGGCGGTCTTCAGACGGCGGAACGGAGCGAGAAGCGCCCGGCGGAAACCGGGAAAGAGAAGTCCGAACAGCAGCAGAAGCGCCAGCAGTCCGGCAACAAGCCAGAGTGCAGGGAAATAGTAAGCCTCATCCGGCTTCATTCCCGGCAGACGGAAGAAGACGCTCGGCAGTCCGGTCAGCTGCCAGTGGTCGCCCCAGAGCCAGCGCCTGCCGGTGTAGTTGTTCAGGCCCGCAAGAGAAATGAAGATTCCGCCCAGAATGCCGGCAAAAATCCGCAGCACGGCGGTCAGTGCGGGTGAAAGCCGGACCGGTGCAGTGGTTACCGCCGGCTCAATCGGCCTTTTTTTCTCCTGATGGCGTGCGATGGGGAATTATAGCGGTCAGCCGGTCAGAATCAAATCAGGAGCCGGGAACCGGGATGACAACCGGAACCGGAATCAGATTTTCAAAATCCGCCAGATAGAGTGCGGAGCGGATCCGGCTGTCGGGAAAATCGGGACCGAGGTCCAGCTGGCGCCGGACTGCGGCAGTGAGTTCGTCAAGATGCTCATTGATCGCCGACTCGGCCGTCTCGGCCTTGACTTCACCAATCAGATGATAACATGGCACCGGCTGTTCGGGATCAAAGAAGAGGACCTGAAAGGTTTTGGGCATATTCAGCGTGACGGTTGCAAAGTAGTTTACTTGTTGGACAGGGTTTTAAAGGCCTCCCGTCCGGCTTCGGTTATCTCCCAAACCCCGCGTGGCGAGTTGGATTTTAACCATCCTTGCTTAACCATGTTGTAGCGTGCCCATTGTGCGGCATTCCGCCACCGGATTGTCTCCGGATCTGATGCTATTTATATTTAGTTTATTAACTCATTTTTTATCAATGTCTTATCTGATTGCACCCCTTGAACTCCTGTTCCCCCGGCAGTTCCCCATACCGTGGGGGTAAGGGGTGTGGTTACGGTGGACAGGGCAGAGGGGTTTGGGATGTAAGTTGCGGTTTTTGTTACTGGTTATGCTTAAGATTATACCGGAGACCGGTGTCTGATTTCTGTTCTGGTGGCGGTTTGTGTTGGTTATTTACTGATATTTATGGTTATTGTGGTGTTGATGTTAATTTTATTCCTGTTGTTTGTGGTTCTGGTGGGGATTGGTGTTCAGAATATCGGCGATTGCGGAAGAGGGGTTGTGGATGGAGGCGGTTCGGCGGTGGCAATCTCAACCCGGAACTGTCTGCCATAGGGCTGATATCCGACCGCACGGGCGGTGGCAATTGAGCCGGGGTTGAGGTCTGAGGTCAGATAAAGGGGTATCCTGCCGGACTGGATTACCGCTCTGGTGGCAGAGGAGAGGCAGGTCTTGCCGTAGCCTTCGCGCCGTTTTGCCGGAATCGTGCCCGGAACATACATCTCCGCAATCCGGTCCTGAAGGTGCGGGACCTCCCGGGTGCCGGCAAGGGAGACCGGGTCGGGACCGTCAAATGCGGCATAGCAGGTGCCTTCTGCGATGCTTCTGTCAAGGCAGGTGTCGTAAAGTCCGGCGGTCTGAAGAACCGGGATGTCAGCGGTGGTAATCTGGCGGCAGGGGTGGAGTTCAACCGGGCGGAAGGTTCCACGGGTGGCAAAGAGGATCGGACCGGAGAAGGCGCTGACCCGGCCCGGGAGATTGAGGGCGCGGGCAACGGTCTCCAGAATCATCCTTCTGCCTTCGGGGAGGTGGAAGATGGGAAGGGGCATGCGGGCGATCAGTTTCTTCAGCGGTGTTTCCAGTGCCGGCTGGACCGAGATGATGCAGCGGTTGCCGGTGGCGACGAGCCAGAGGGCGAAGGGGTTTTCGTAGTGGAGTTCCGGGATTTCGCGCCGGTTTGATGGGATGATCAAGACCCTGCCCGGCGTGACCCTGGTGAGGTCACATTCCAGATAGGCGGAGAAGAAGCGGTCCAGTGTCTGCCCGACGGTCCCGGGCATCAGCGGTTCTTACTCCTGGGGTTTTTTACGGAAGAGGTCAAGGAAGCGGTCCTCGTAGAGGTGGAAGAGTCCCCAGCGGTCCAGCTCCTCCTTCAGTTCCTTTGCCTTGGAGCGGTCGCGCTGTGCCTCCTCAAACAGCTGTTCGATATGTGCCATCAGTTCGTGAGGTTCAGGGGTCTCGGCGGAAAGTGACATTCTTTCGTCCTCTTCATCTTTTTCCTCCTCTTCCGTTTCCTCGGTCCGGCGCAGGGCTTCAATCGCAGCTGCGACCCGGCGTTCAAATTCGCCCATCATCCGGTCGGCCTCGCGGATGCGTTCCTCCAGTTCGGTCATGTCGATTGAGGTGTTGAGAATTCTGAGGAAGACCTCAATGATTGCCCTGGAGGCTTTGGGGTTGGGCGCCTCAATCGCATACTGGGGCATGGTGGCAAGGAAGCTGGCAGCCGGAATGTCACGCGATTTTGCCAGGCCGAGCAGGAGTCCGTTGAGGCCCGAAATCCTTCCCTCCTTGAGCGGTTCAATGCCGAGGCTGATGAAGCGCTGGCGCATCGTTTCATCGGTAGCCACGCCGAATACCTTTGAGGGCTGGCGGTAGCTCATGGCGGTGGCAAAGGCGGCGCCGGTGAAGACGGTGCCGATGCCCGCCTGCTGGGCGACATCGAGCAGTTCGCTGGCGATTCTGATTCCGGGCTCGCCGGCGATCTGGGCTTCGCCTTCAAAGATGAGCAGGGGTGGTTCGGCAACATAGAAGAGGGTCTGGCGCGGGGGCGGGAGGATGGTGCCGATACCGTCCCGGACCTCAATCGAGTCGGGCAGGAAGTAGGGGGTGGCATCAATCTCGGCATAGGGTTCACCGCCGAGCTTGACCCGGAGGTAGCTGGCAGCCAGGATGCCGACATGGCCCATGCCGGGCCAGCAGGCGATGAGCAGGGGGGCACGCACCCTTTTATCGGAATAGAACTTTACCGGCATACTTATATTTATTTTAACAGGAAATTACAGTCTTATCAACAGGTTTTTCCGGTAGAGAAAAAGGGCGGCAAGCCAGGTGAGGAGGAGAATGGTGGCGGTGATGAGCGCCAGTCCGAGCGGAGAGGGTGAGGGCAGGATGCCGGCAGCAAGGGTTGACAGGACTCCGGAGAGCATGAAGACAAAAAGGGGGTTGACACCAAGGATGATGAGCGGGCGGGGCCGGATGCGGAGGTGGCAGTCAAGGAGTGAGAACAGAAGAAAGCCGAGTGCGCCGATGCCGGTGGTGAAGAGGAGGTAGGAGGGGGTGATGAGCGGTTTGGAGATGGGGATGATCAGGCTGGAGAGAAGCCCGGCAAGAATCAGGGTCGCAGCGGCTGTGAGGGTGCGGCGGTTGTCGTCCGGTTTTTCGCCGATGAAGGTGCCGAAGAGGATTACGCCGGCCCAGGCGATTCCGCCGGGGATACCGCCCAGTCCGCCGGTCTCATTTGCCAGCAGCCACTGCTCATAGCCGGCAAGGGCGATGAGGCGGAAGGTGAGGAGCAGCAGGAGGGCGGCAACGAGCCGGACTGCCGGTCTGAGGAAGATGAAGGGCAGGGAGATGATGCCGGCGGTGCCGATCGACTGGAGAACCGACCAGTGGGTGAAGAGGGGCTGACGCAAAAGCAGGTTGCCGGCGCTGCCGAACAGGATGAAGAGCAGGTAGCGCCGGAGGAAGCGGAGCACAAGACGGGGTGCGGAGCAGGTCTTGCGGCGCCGGCAGAGCGTGCCGGGGATGACCAGTCCGAGGATGAAAAGGAATATCGGAAAGCCGAGGTCGGGCAGGGTGATACCGCAGAGCGGCGGGGCATGGCAGAGGAAGCGGGGCAGGCCGGTGAACTGGTTAATATAGTTGAAGACAATCATCAGGGCGAGCAGGGTGCCGCGGAAGGCGTCAATCGCCTGGTTGCGGCAGGTCCGGTCAGCGGCGGTGAATGAAGGCATTAAGGGCATCCTGAACCTCGGTGAGCCGGAAAAGCCGGGCGAGGAGGTAGAAGATGATGACGCCTGCGGTGCCGGCAAGCAGAACTTCCAGCAGCTGTCCGGTGATGCCGGCGCGGATGGAGCTGCTGAGCAGCCGGATGATGAGCAGGGAGGCGATGCCGGCAGGAATGGCAGCACCCAGGGTGCGGAGAAATACGGTATAAACGCGGGGCTGAATCAGGCCGGGCTGGCGCCGGTTCAGCAGATAGAAGAGCAGGCTGAAGTTCAGAAGCTGGGTAAAGGAGGCGGCGAGGGGGAAGGAGCGGAAGCCGATGAGGCGCATGAAGATGAGGTTGAACAGGATGTTGACCGTGACGACGAGCAGGGCAATGAGCGCCGGGGTGCGGGTGTTGCCCAGTGCATAGAAGCCGGCAGCACAGTTGCGGACCGCAGCGGCCGGCCAGACACCGAGGGCGTAAAGGGCGAGCGCCTGAGCGGTAAGCACCGTGTCCTGCGCGGTAAACCGGCCATGCTGGTAAATGAGCCGGACAACCGGAACCGCCAGGACAAAAAGGAGCACGGCGGCGGGCAGGGTCAGAACCGAGACGAGGTTGAGACCGTGGCTGAACTGTTTTTCGTCCAGCCGGCTGGTGGCGGTCTGGGAGAGCTGGGCAAGGGCAACAGTGCCGATGGCAACTCCGAACAGGCCGGCAGGCAGGTGCTGGATCCGGTAGGCATAACTGACCCAGGTGACCGAACCTTCCGGGAGAAAGGTTAGGAGGAAGGTGTTGACGAGAAAGTTGATCTGCCAGGTTGCCAGACCGAGGACCATCGGCACCCAGCGCCGGAAGACCTGGTGCAGTGCCGGGTCGTGGAGGTCAAGCACCGGGTGCCAGCGGAAGCCGAGCGCGTGCAGTTTCGGCACCTGAATCAGAAACTGCAACAGCGCGCCGAGCATGACGCCGTATGCCATGCCGGTGATCGGGTGGATGCCGAGCCGGGTGAGTAAATGCCAGGCAGCCAGCGGAACGGCAATGGAAATTAGGTTGAATGCGGCGGGTGCAACCGCGGGAATGAAAAAGGAACCGGAGGCGTTGAGGATACCCATCGCCCAGGCGGCAAGCGCAACAAACAGCAGGAAGGGAAACATGATCCGGGTCAGGCTGATGGTCAGCTGGAGCTTCTGCGGTTCCGGCCGGAAGCCCCAGGCGATGAGTCTGACAATCTGAGGTGCCAGGATGATGCCGGCAATTACAATCAGGGCAAGGAGAATGGTGATGGTGTTGAAGAGGTTGGCGGCAAGCCGGCGGGCATGGTCGTCGCCCTGATCGCGCCGGGTCTGAACCAGTGTCGGCACAAAGGCGGCGGAAAGGGCGCTTTCCGCAAACAGGTCGCGGAAGAAGTTCGGAATCCGGAAAGCGACATTGAAGGCGTCGGTTGCCAGTCCGGCACCAAAGAGCCAGGCAAAGACCGATTCCCGGACAAGACCGCCGAGCCGGGAGATGAGTGTGCCGAGTGTGAACAGACCGACGCGGCGGGTGAACCGTTGTGCACTCTGAGACGGCTGATCCGGCATACTGGAGTATAATTTGCCGGCGCCAGAAATGCAAATCGGGAATGCGATGGTTGCATCAGGGGAAGAAATATGTTATATTGAACCATGCCCCGTGAAAAGCCGAGAGTGATTGAAACGAGCCGGGGCCGGGTGGTGCGGATACCGGTGAAGACCAGGGTGCTGAACAAAGGTGATGATCTGGTCGCCGAGGTCCGGCGTTATGCCGGTCCCCTGCTTGAGCCGGGCGATATCCTGACCATTGCCGAGAGTCCGGTTGCCGCAGTTCAGGGCCGGGCGATTCCGATTACCGAAATCAGACCCGGGTTCTGGGCAAATCTGCTCTGGCGTTTTGTCAAGAAGGTGCCCTACGGTATCGGTCTGCGCTCGCCCTGGTCAATGCAGTGTGCCATTGATGAGGTGGGGCTGGCAAGGATTCTGCGGGCGGCGGTTGCCGGTTTCTGGGGGAAGCTGCGGGGCAGAAGCGGTGATTTCTACCGGGTGGCGGGCAGGCAGGTGGCGATGATTGATGCCGCCCACACCTCCGGCGTGCCGGAATTTTATGAGTGTGTCATACTCGGTCCGAAGGAGCCGGACCGGGTGGCACAGGAGCTTGCGACTGCGCTCGGCTGTCCGGTCGCAATTGTGGATGCCAATGATATCTTCGGCTGCACGGTGGTGGGCGCATCCGCCGGTCTGGATACCGGGCTGGTTGAGGAGGCAATGCGCGACAATCCGGCCGGTCAGGGGAATGAGCTGACGCCGATTGTCATCCTGCGGCCCGAAGGTGAGGAGTGAGATAAAAATGGAGGTTGTATGAACTTTTTCCGTGAGTTCAGGGAATTCGCCCTCCGGGGCAATGTGATCGACATGGCGGTCGGCATTATCGTCGGTGCGGCGTTCGGGAAGATCGTATCTTCCCTGGTCGGAGATGTGATTCTGCCGCCAATCGGGCTCCTGCTCGGTGGAGTGGATTTTTCCAGTCTGGCAGTAACGCTCAAGGCGGCAAGCGGGGACAAACCGGCAGTGGTGCTCGGATATGGCCGGTTCCTTCAGACGGTCGTGGACTTTCTGATCATTGCGCTGGCAATCTTTCTCGTGATCGTCAAACCGGTGAATATGCTGAAAAAGCGGCAGCCGGCCGCGCCGCCTTCGCCACCGGCGCCGTCAGCTGAGGAACAGCTGCTGGCGGAGATCCGGGATCTGCTTAAGTCCCGAGGCGGGTGAAACCTGTCTGCAGTTTTAATTGACAGCCGGATTTTTTTCTGTTATTATTATAACTGACCGGTTTGATACGGGCTAAAACCGGTCAGAAGGTTAGTGCCCGAGATTATGCTTGTGGTCCGTTAGGGTCTGCGTCGGTTCCCGCCATAAACGGCGAGTTTGTGCGTAGCCTGTAACGCTTCCCAAGCGCAAACCTTACTGGAGGTATGTAAATGGGTAAGCGCGTGTTTGTGGGAAATCTCCCATTCAGCGCTACCGAAGACCGGCTGCGCGACCTTTTTGGTCAGCATGGCGAGGTGACTTCGGTCGAGATCATCAAAGACAAATTTACCGAGCGTTCTCGGGGATTTGCCTTTGTGGAAATGGCTACCGACGATCAGGCTGCTGCCGCCATTGCCGCTCTGAATCAGACGGAAATGGATGGCCGGCAGCTGACCGTAAATGAGGCACGTGCCCGGACCGAGCGTCCGCCGCGCGGCTCAAGGTAGTCAGCGAACTGCTGCGCAAGTCGCAGTGTCAGACGGGGTTCTCCCTTGACTGGGGAGAACCCCTTTTTTATACTAATCCGTGCCAGATAGTGAATCCAGGGTAAAACCGGCAGACACCCTGTGGCAGCGCTGCAACGGGTGTGGTGAAATTATCTACCGGAAGACACTGGAGTCCAATTTTCATGTCTGTAACCGCTGCGGGTATCATTTCCGGATCGGTCCGGAGGAGTATATCCGGATTATACTTGATGAGAACTCCTGGGAGGAGCTGGATGCAGACCTGATTGCCGGGGATCCGCTGCGGTTTCCGAAGTATCCGGAAAAGCTCCGGGAGGCACGGCAGAAGACCGGCAGGAATGATGCGTTCAGTTATGGCCGGGGAATGTGCGGCAGGATCCCGGTGGTGTTTGGAGTGATGGACTTCGGCTTTATCGGCGGCAGTATGGGTTCGGTGGTGGGCGAGAAGGTTGCCCGGGCGATCCGGCTTGCAAGAAAAGAATCCCGGCCGCTGATCATCGTTGCCACTTCAGGTGGGGCACGGATGCAGGAGGGGATCATTTCGCTGATGCAGATGGCAAAGACCTCAGCCGAACTGGGACTTTTGCGTCAGGCGCGGGTGCCCTATATTGCGATTCCGGTTGACCCCTGCACTGCCGGTGTGATGGCTTCGTTCGCCTCGCTCGGAGATGTAATTATCTCTGAGCCGAATGCCCTCTTGGGGTTTGCGGGTCAGCGGGTGATTGAGGATACAATTGGAGAAAAGCTGCCCCCCGGTTTTCAGCGGGCGGAGTTCATGCTCCGGCACGGGCTGGTGGATGTTGTAGTTCCCCGGCGGAACCTGAAGGAGACGGTGGTGAGAATCCTCTCGGTGCTGTGGTATCGACATCAGAGTCTATGAGCCGGGTTTTATTGAAGGAAGTTACGAAGACATTCCGGCGCGGGGTGGTGGCGGTTGACCGGGTTAATCTGGAGATCAATGACCGGGAGTTTTTTGTCATCCTCGGACCTTCCGGCTGCGGCAAGACCACACTGTTAAGGATCATTGCCGGACTGGAAGAACCGGATGGTGGTGAGATTTATATCGGGGAGCGGCGGGTGAACGATCTCGAGCCCAAGGAACGGGATATCGCAATGGTGTTTCAGAACTATGCGCTGTATCCGCATATGACCGTGTATGAGAATATGGCTTTTGCCCTGCAGCTCAGAAAGTTACCGAAAGACGAAATCCGGCGCCGGGTTGAGGAGGCGGCAGCAATTCTCGGGATCAAGGAGCTGCTGGGGCGCAAACCGGCAGAGCTCTCCGGCGGACAGCGGCAGCGGGTGGCAGTAGGTCGGGCGATTGTCCGTCAGCCGCAGGTGTTTCTGTTTGATGAGCCCCTTTCCAACCTGGATGCGAAGCTGCGGGTCGGGATGCGGGCAGAACTTGCCCGGCTGCACCAGCGGTTGCAGACCACCGTTATCTATGTGACCCATGATCAGGTGGAGGCGATGACACTCGGACAGCGGATCGGGGTAATGAATGCGGGGCGAATGGTACAGGTTGCGGACCCTCTTACCCTTTACAACCGGCCGATGAACCGTTTTGTTGCCGGGTTCATCGGTTCACCGCCAATGAATCTGTTTACCGGTGTAATTCAGACATCTCCCCTGCGGTTCGTCACTGCCAGTTTTACAATTGAGCTGCCGGCAGGGATTGCGGGTTCGGCCAAGCCGGAACAGGCGGTGGTGCTGGGCATCAGACCTGAAGATGTCGTGCTTGACCAGTCCGGTCCGGTGTCAGCGGTAGTAGATGTGAACGAACAGCTGGGGAATGAGGCGCTGATTTATCTGAAGCTGGAAGGGGAAAGTGTGATTGTCCGTACCAGCCCGCACGATGCGCCAGGTCCTGGAACCCGGGTACGCCTGAGTTTTGATCCCGCAAAAATCCATCTGTTTGATGCCAATTCTGGCAGCCGGCTGAATTAGTGCCGGTGGTGGCGGGAGAAGAATTCCCAGATGAGCGCGGTGGCGTTGAGACTCTGAACGTGAGGACCATAATGGCGGGATCGCTTTTTGCCGCCAGGCCAGACATGACCCCCGCCGATAATTTTGTAAAGAATGACCTCGGCACCACCGGTATAGGCTATGCGGATTATTTCCGGTTTATCCCTGCCTGCCGCTGATACCCTTTCAGTCTGAATCTTTGCATTCCGGTTTGATTCCGCCCATAACCGGGCGGTTGCTTCCACACCCAGGACTTGGCCGCGGGGAGCGGTGATTCCTACAAGACCCCCTTCATACGGAACAAACGGATCGGCGGTGCCATTGAACATCAGCACTGGCAGGGGGGTGGGTAAGGGAAACCGGCGGGCAAGATTTTCCGGCAGGGCAGCGGCAACGGTGGCGATGGCTGCAAGCCGGTCAGCAATTTCACAGCCGAGCCGGTGGCACATCATACCGCCGTTTGAGATCCCGCAGGCGTAAATTCTGCTCCGGTCAATTTTCATTCTGCAGCCGATGGTGTCGATCAGCGCAGCGATGAAGCCGGTATCATCAATGTTTTCACGGTGGGAGCGGTACTTAGTAATATCCCGGCCGTCATTCCAGTGACGGTTTACTGCCTGCGGGTAGACCACGATGAATCCGGCAGAATCTGCCAGACGGTTGAATCCGGTAAGCCGGGCTACCGAGACGGGTGTGCCGCCACCACCATGTAGGACAAAGACCAGCGGTATTTCTTTTTTCTGAGGGAGGTTGGGGGGGATATGAATCAGATAGCGGCGGGTAATACCCTGATAAACAATGGATTCCAGCCGGTCGCCGCGAGGCGGTCTTTGCGTCCGGTCGAAGGTTGCGGTTTCAGCAATAATGGTAACAATGAAAATGAGGGTTACCAGATACGCTCCCACCGGCATATAGATATTTTATCCAGAGTGGGGGGTGATTCAACAACAAAAAGAGACGCCCGACCGGGCGTCTCCAAAAGGGCGGTTCCGGGAAGATTAGTCCTCGGCAACGATGGTAATCTCCTTTGCCTTGGACTTCTCGGACTTCGGGAGGACCAGCTCCAGGACCCCTGCCTTGTAGGATGCCTTTGCCTTGTCGCCCTCAACCTCTGCCGGCAGTGTGACTGTGCGCTGGAACTTGCCGTAGATCCGCTCCTGACGGTAGTAGGTCCGGTTCTTTTTCTCGCTTTCGAATTTCCGCTCGCCGCTGATCGTCAGGGTGTCGCCGGACAGACTGACCTTGATATCCTCCTTATTCATTCCCGGCAGCTCAGCGCGGACGACGATGGCATCCTCAGTTTCCTCAATGTCCAGGGGCGGAGCCCAGTAGGTTTCTCCCCGCTCCCGGGGCAGGCGTCCGAAGACCGAGTCAAAGAGCCGGTCCAGTTCATCCCGGAGTGAAACCATCTCCCGGAACGGATCCCAAGTCGTCAGATGCTTTGCCATTTTCATCACCTCCTTATTCAGGTTTCTGCTTTCACCTATTTAGACCGCCGGTTTTAGGTAAGGTTTCACGGCAAAGATCCGCTTCAGTGGCATACGGGCAACCTGGAGTGCCAGTTGTTTTACCTGATCGGAAGGTAGATTAACCATTGCATTGAAAACTTCCGGTCGCACGGAAAGTGTCAGCTGCCGGCGCGGTGGGGCAGAAAAATGAATCCGGCAGAACCGCCGGGCGGTCCGGTGCCGGATGTTGCCTTTGCCCATGGTGCAACCGGCACCGAGCTGGATGCCGTCAATTACACACCGGACTGGCGGTTTTGGCGGACAGAAGATGGTTGCGCGGATCTGAAACGGGGTGCATTTAAACCGGCGCCGGGCATAAATGCCGGCACGGAGACCGACGACGAGCCAGGGTCCGAGATGGCCGTGGAACCGGGCGGCATTTTTTAAAAGTGGAGTCATAGCCACTGATGGATTATAATTTATTATCCGGTATGGGCAACTGTTGACTTCAACCGGTTTTCTGCTAAAATTAGCCTGTTTTAACAATGTTTAATACACCTAACATTAACCGGTCCCCGTCTCTGGGGGAAAGTCAGGAGGATTATCTGGAGGCGATTCTGGTTCTTGAGAGGGACCGCCGGACCGTGCGGGTTAAGGATATCGCCGGATTTCTGGGGGTAAGCCGTCCCTCAGTGGTGGTGGCACTTGCCGCCCTTGCCGACAAGGGGCTGGTCCGACACGAGCATTACGGCGGGGTGGAGTTGACACCTCTGGGAAGAAAGGTTGCGGAAACGGTCTATCAGCGCCATCAGCTGCTGGTGACATTTCTGCGCCGGATTGTAGGAGTGAGTGCTGCAGTTGCGGAGGCCGATGCCTGTCGTCTGGAACACAGCCTGTCGCCGGTGACGCTTAACCGGCTGAAGATGCTGATATCAAGGCTGAATGTTGGTCGAACCGGGACGAATGATGAGTGAGAATTTCGTTTTTGCGGTAGTTCTGAGTGCACTGGCAGCGGTAAGTACATTTTTGGGGAGTCTGATCGGTCTGGTGGTGCGCCGACCGGGAAGCGGATTCATGGGATTCAGCCTGGGATTTTCCGCCGGTGTAATGATGTTTGTCTCGTTTGCCGAGTTGTTGAGCACGGGGATCAGAAGTGTGGGATTTGTGCCGGCAAATGCGGCATTTTTTACCGGCATCGCTCTGATGTTTCTGATTGATCTGATAGTGCCTCATGAGTTTATCAGTGAGCACAGGGTTGATGCTAAGATGTGTTCGCCAGATGAGCCGGTACAGAGCGGCCGGGGCTGGCGCCACCGTCACGGTCAGCAGCAGGAGCTTGAGCGCAGCCGGCTACTGCGACTGGGTCTGCTGGTTGCGCTGGGAATCGGACTCCACAATTTCCCTGAGGGGATGGCGACCTTTGCGGGGGCGATCAGGAACCGGAAGCTGGGGATTGCGATTGCGGCCGCAATTGCTCTGCACAACATCCCTGAAGGACTTTCAGTTGCAGTGCCGGTATTCTGTGCCACCGGTTCCCGGCGTCGGAGTCTGCTCTGGTCGGCACTGTCCGGGACAGCGGAACTGGCGGGTGCCCTGGTAGCGGCAGGAATGCTGATGCCATTTCTTAACGAGGCGCTGCTGAACCTGCTGCTTGCCGGTGTGGGGGGGCTGATGGTCTTCATTGCCTTTGATGAGCTGATTCCCGGTTCCTACGCCTACGGTCACGAGCATCTGAGTGTCGCCGGAGTTATTTCAGGGATGATCCTGATGGCGGCAAGTCTGGTTGTGTTCAAGTAGTTATGGAAAGTTTTGAGCAGGTTCCCAAGTCAAATTCATCCAGACGAGTGGTAATTTTTGTTCTTGTCGGCAGTGTGGTTCTTTTTTCAGCCATTATTGCGGGACTGAAATTACAGAATTGGAAACGGCACCATGGACCGCAAACAGTGTGTGCCCCGTTGATTCCTTCACCGGAATCCACTTACTATGGTGGCGACCGGCTGCAGAATGGTGAGGTGCTCGCCGGACTGTTGAGCCGGTGGTGCATCAACACCGAGCGGATTAATGCGATTTACAATGCGCTGGAAAAGGCGGATTTCAATTTCCGCCGGATGACTCCGGGCGATTCGGTGACGCTGATTTATCAGGGGCTGAATTTCCGCGGGATTGATTACCACTCCAGTCCGGTGGTGAGTTATCAGGTGCGGTTTGACAGTAACGGCACAGCTGCTGCGGTCCGGGTAACGAGGCCGGTGGACACCGTCAAGTGTGTGATCCGGGGGACAATAGAAAATTCGCTCTGGAATTCACTTCTGAAGCTGGGCGGGACGCCCGAGCTGGTAGTAGAGTTTGCGGAAATTCTGCGTTATGACATTGATTTCTTTACCGAATGCAATAATGGAGATACCTTTGAGCTGCTTGCTGACCGGCTGGAGGTGGATGGCCGTTTTTACCGGTTCGGCCGGGTTTATGCGGTGCATTACCGGAGCCGGACCGACAATGTCTACGGTTTCTACTATCAGGATCCAACAGGGCGGTGGGATTATTATAATGAAAAGGGACAGTCGCTGCGCAAGACGGTGCTGAGGTCTCCGCTGTCTTTTGCCCGGGTGTCATCGTATTTCGGGATGCGGTTTCATCCGATTCTGCGCGTGGTCAGGCCGCATCAAGGTGTTGACTATGTGGCACCGCGCGGAACACCGGTAAGTGCGATTGCCGATGGCGTGGTGACCATGGCACGCTGGAACGGCGGTTACGGCAAGATGGTGGAGGTCAGGCACAGCGGCGGCCTCGTCTCAAGATACGGACATCTTTCAGGATACGGTCCCGGCGTCAAGGTGGGGAGGTCCATCCGGCAGGGAGCAACAGTCGGTTATGTCGGTGCAACCGGTCTGGCGACCGGTCCCCATCTCCACTTTGAAATCCGGCAGAACGGCAAGCCGGTGAATCCGCTCAAGGTCATTCCACCGCGTGCCGAACCGGTGCCCGCCCGCTACCTTGCCGATTTTCAGGCGGTGCGCGACCGCTATCTTGCGATTATGCGCACTGCCGGCCAGTTTTCTGCCGATACTTCTGCCTCATTGATCCAAGGCCAGCCGGGTTTTTAGATAAAAACTTCTGCCGGGCAGAGGATAATTACGGATCAGCTCATAGTGCCGGTCAAGGAGATTCTGGACCCCGGCACTGATTGCAAGGGATACCAGGTTGATTTTATGATTCAGGCTGATGCCGAGGTCAAGGATCAGGTAACCAGGCAGGGTGTCGGTGTTGGTCGAATTGGCAAACCTGGATGTGGCACCGGTTGTGCTCAGCTGAAGCCGGAGCGCAGTCTTGGGTAAACGCAGCGGTTCCAGCCAGATGCTGGCGCTGCCAGTCAGCGGCGGGCGGTAAGGTATTAAGGTGCTCTCTGCCCGGCACTCCTGCAGTGTCAGATTGCCGTCAAGGCCGAAATGAGGAAACTCAACTTCCGGCTCCAGTTCCAGTCCCCGGATCCGCACCCGGGCAATGTTGACCGGCTGCCAGACAAAACTCGTATCGGCAACCCATTGAATCAGGTCCTGAATTCGGGAGTAAAAGGCGGTGAGCCGCAGTGCGCCGCCGGGCATTTTGACGCCGATGCCGGCATCATAGCCGGTTCCCCATTCCGGTTTGAGGTGCGGATTACCGCGGGTCCAGGGGTCTTCAGGCCAGAACAGTTCGTTGAAGCTGGGAGCGCGGAAGGAGCGGTTGACACCCGAATAAAAGCTCAGGAGCGGGTGCGGAGTCAGTGTCATGGTCAGACGGGGACTGAGGGCGCCGAGGGTTGCAACCGCATCCGGATGCCGGTTCTGCAGGATTTCGTAGCGCAGTGCGGGCATGAGCTGAAGCAGTGCGGTCTTGAAACCGCTTTCAATATAACCGGCGGCATTGAGCCGGATGGAATTTCCCACGGTAGTACTCTGCGCCTGTTCATAACCGGTTTCAACCCCGGTCAGCAGATCACAGGTGAGCGGTCCGAATATCCGGTTGAATTCGTGATTAAGGTTCATTCCGGTATTTTGGAGTTTATGGGTGTCGTTGGCAGTGAAATACGGGTCCGGGTTGTGATAGCGCTGATTGCGCCGGCAGTGGTAAAGTCGGGTGCTGACTCTTCCTGCCGGACTTTCGAGCAGGTCATATCCGGCGATGACCAGCAGATGTTCATCATCAAGCCGGGCGCTGTCGCTCGGGAAGGTGACAGGTCCGGGGGAACCGCGGCGGCTGATTCCGAAATGGGTTTCCAGCGTCAGCGACTGACGGGCATCCAGTGCGGTCTGGGATTTGGCGAGCAGTGCGGCACGGCTGAGCCGGGCATTGGTGCGCAGGCGGATTGAGCCGGTGGAGTCAGGATAGGGGAAGCGGTTATCACTGTGAAAGTAATCGCCGGAGGCGAGCCAGCTGACCCTGCCGGGCAGAGTAGCGGTTAATGCGGCAGTCCGGGTGCCGAAGGAGGCAAGCCCGGCGGAAAACTCCAGCCGGCGCTGGCGGGGTTCCGGTGTTATCAGATTAATGACACCACCCAGTGCCGATGTGCCGTAGAGTGCGGAGGCTCCACCCCGTGCGATTTCGATCTGTTCAATCTGCCCTGCTGGCAGCAGGGTGATGTCGGCAAGACCGTTGAGACCGGAGTTGAGCCGGATACGGTCCCAGAGGACGAGCGTCTGCTCCGGACCGGCACCGCGCAGACTCACGGTCGCAAGATTGCCGTAGTCGTTGAGCAGGGTGCCGGTTGCCCGGCTGAGCGGTAAAGCCGGACCGCTCTGAACCAGCGACTGGTCAATGTGCCGGTTCTGAACCGGCATGGCAAAAGGCAATGGGGTCTTGAGCCGGGTGGCGGTGCTCGTCACACCGCTGATGGGAATTGCCACCGGGAAAAGGGACAGTATTTCGGGCAGATCGTCCGCATTACCGGTCCAGGTCCGGGTGCGGTAGCCGATGCGCTCCAGTTTCAGGGTCAGCGGTTCTGCAGGCTGGTCAAGTTCCAGCGAGAAGTATCCGGTGCTGTCCGCAAGAAAGGTTCTGCCCTGGGGCAGCACGGTGATCTGGACATAGGGCACCGGTTCACCGGTGACCCCATCAACAATCCGGCGTTCAAAGTTGACGCCGGTGAGGAGTACAATCAGGGACAGGATGTTCATTCCGGTTCTCCTTTCTGCGCAAGTTAAACCGACCTTGTGACCGTGGCCAGGTCTCCTGGCTTGCGGCCGCACTCCATCGCCTTCCCAGCCGGAGCCAGTGGCATTGATGGGGCGTAAAAGCACCGCTCACAGTGGGCGAGACCGCCGCCGATTTTCACGGCGTTCCCTGTGCCCGATTCCGGGCAACCCGTTTTCCGGGTCGACCACAGTCAAATGGGAGTATAGTTTTAAGCCTGCGGACTGTCAACAGGTGGTTGATTCTTGATTATCCGGGCGCCGTAATTAAGATATTATAAACAACTACTAAGGAGGTAGTGTGCGAAGGATACTGTTTGGTGTTGCGGTGCTGGCGGTCACAATCGTGGCCGGAGCACCGATTGAGCCGCTGCTGCTGGAGCGGATGAGCACCACCAGCAAGAACGAATATCTGCCGGTGGTGATTGCGCTCAGGGAGCAGTTTAATGGCGAGCAGGTCATCCGGACGATCAAGGTCAAGGATGAGCGCTGGCGGGTGACGGTCAGCGGTCTGAAGGAGCTGGCTGCCCGGACCCAGCAGGGTCTGCTTCAGGAGCTGACCCGGCTGGAGCGCGAGGGCAAGGCACGCAACATCGTTCCATTGTGGATTGTGAATGCGGTTTACTGCGAACTGGTTTCCGAGGCGATTCTGAAGGTGGCGGAGCGGGCTGATGTCTGGTTTGTCCAGTGGGATCTGATTCCGACCGAGAATGCGCTCGGGCTCGCACCACAGCAGCCCGCGGCTGATGTTACCGGCGGAACCGACAGCCGGGAGTGGCATGTGCGCAAGGTCAAGGCGGACAGCGTCTGGTATACCTACGGCTATACCGGACAGGGGGTGGTGATCGGTAATATTGACACCGGCTGTGATTACAACCATTCGGATCTGGCAAACCGGATGTGGACTGATCCGAACTACCCCTATCACGGCTGGGACTTTGAGAACAATGACAACGATCCGATGGATGGCAATGGTCATGGCACCCATACCTGCGGGATCAACGCCGGTGACGGCACCGGTGGTGATACGACCGGCATTGCCCCGGGTGCCAGAATCATGAGCTGCCGGACCAAGACCAGCCTGAGTTCACCACTGCCGGATACAATTGCGGAAAATACCGTCTTCCGTGCAATGGAGTTCTGTGTTGCACCACCACTTTCTCCGGAGAATCATGCCCACCTGCTTTCGATGAGTCTGGGCTGGCAGCATTCCTGGAATCCGCGGCGGGCGCTCTGGCGTCAGGCGGTAACCAATGTGGCGGCTGCCGGGCTCCCCTATTTCATCGCTGCGGGTAATGAGGGTTCGAGCAATCCGCCGGACAATGTCCGGACGCCGGGTGATGTCCCCGGTCCCTGGAAGCATCCGGCAGAGATGGCAGGCGGTCTGGGCGGTGCAATTTCGATCGGCGCCACCGACTCTACGGACAACTATGCCTATTTCACCTCCTGGGGTCCGGTCTCCTGGTCAAGTATTCCGCCGTATAATGACTATGCCTATCCGCCCGGATTGCTGAAACCGGACTTTTCCGCACCGGGTGTGGATGTTGTTTCCTGCCGGCTGGGCGGAGGTTATGTCGCAATGTCCGGGACCTCAATGGCAACACCGTGTGCTGCCGGGGTGGCGGCGCTGATGCTGGAGAAGAATCCGCTGCTCTTGCCCGAGCAGATTGATTCGATCATGCAGTATTCGGTTGTGCCCCGAGGGACACCGCCGAAGAACAATACCTACGGCACAGGCAGAATTGATGCCAAACTGTGCATTGAGAACACACCGCTGCCGTTCGGGGTCAGGCTCTACCGGGCGATTGTCGATGATTCCGCAGGCGGTAACAATGACCGGATTATCAATCCGGGCGAGGCGATCAACCTGCCGGTCTGGGTGAAGAATCAGTGCAGCTATACCACCAGCGGGGTAACCGGCATCCTGCGGACTTCAGATCCGACCCATATCACAATTACCGATTCGGTGAAAAGCTTCGGCACCATTCCGGCGGGTGACACCGCATTTTCCGGCCAGCCCGGATTCCGGTTTACGGTTGACCCTTCCTGTGTCAACGGCTATACGCTGAATCTGGAACTGGTGGTCCGGGATGATCAGGATTCGGTCTGGAGTTCACCGCTGAAGCTGAAGGTGGGCACACCGGTGCTGAGCGGCGATTCGGTCTATGCCTATGACGGCGGTAATGGCAAGCTTGATCCCGGTGAGGAGTGTGATATTGCGGTTCAGCTCGTAAATTCCGGGCTGGGGAACGCCTATGATGTGCAGGTGGTGCTCCGGTCATATGACTCCCGGCTTGAGGTGCTGGATTCAAGTGCGGTTTACGGTCTGATACCGGCAGACTCGTGGGTCATGAATGAGGCGGATCATTTCCGGGTGCGGGCGAGCGCATCAATTCCCCGCGAGTTTGTGATTCCGTGCAGTCTGCGGATCAGCCAGACCGGCTATCCGGACCGGACGGTTTACTTCGGAATTGAGGTGGGCCGGCTGACCGCAATTGACCCGATTCCGGACGGACCGCGCCGGCCTGCGCTCTATTATGCCTATGATGACATTGATGCGGAGTATGCGGAGCGGCCGACCTTCTCCTGGGTCGAGATTCGCAATCTGGGCACCCGGCTGACGCTCTCTGATGACCAGACGGTGCAGATCACCCTGCCGCCCGCATTCGGGCCGATCAAGTTCTACGGCCAGCGCTATACCCAGATCTCGATCTGCTCCAACGGCTGGGTGGCACCGGGCTATTCAACCGCAACCACCTGGAGCAATACTCCGCTGCCCAACAGCCAGATGCCGCCGATGTTCTGTCTGAAATGGGATGATCTCTATCCGCCAACCGGCAATGGCGTCTGGTATTATCATGATGCGGCAAACCACCGGTTCATCGTTGAGTGGGATTCGGTCCATTACTACAACCCGCGCGACTCCTGGGACAAGATGCAGATTGTCTTCTATGACACCACGCTGGCAGCGGCTGACGGCAATACCGAGGTGGTTTACCAGTACCTGACCGCGAACCGGAACTCCAGTGCCACCATTGGTGAACAGGACCCGAGTCTGACGATTGCGATTCAGGTGGTTTATAACGATACCTTCCACCGGGCTGCCGGACCGGTTGTTCCGGGCCGGGCGATCAAGCTGACTACGGATGCGCCTTCGGTCGGGCTGGCAGAAACCGGGAGCATGTCCGGTCCGGCTCTTACCGGTGTCAGAATGCTGCCGACCGCATTCCGCAGCCGGCTGCAGATTCACTTCCTCCTGAATCAGGGTTCAGCGGTCCGGGTTGCGGTTTATGACAAAGCGGGACGCCGGGTCCGCACCCTGATTGACCGCAGACTGAATCCGGGCGGATACGAGCTGAGCTGGGATGGCAGGGATGATGCCGGTAACCGGGTGGCGCAGGGTGTCTATCTGGTTCGACTGGAGAGTGAAGAGCAGGTAATGACGACCAAGGCGGTTTATCTGAAGTAGGGTTGACAGGTTAGGCGGGCAGGAGCGTTCAGTTCCTGCCCGCCAGTATCTTTTCATGATTTCCATCCGGCGCATGGAGGAGCAGGACCTGGAGCAGGTCCTGCAGATTGAGCATGCCACATTTCCCAACCCCTGGCGGCGATCATTTTTCCTATCTGATATTCACCGTCCGGATGGGCTGTGCATTGTGGCAGAAAATGAGAACCGGGTTGTGGGTTATCTGGTTGCCTGGGGCAGAGTTGAGGTCCATATCGCCAATATTGCGGTTGCCGCAGAATGGCGCAATCAGGGGGTCGGGACTGAGCTGATGAGGCGGGCGCTGGAGTTTGCAGCCGGTCAGCAGGCGGAGAGTGTTTTCCTTGAGGTGCGGGTTTCCAATCTCGGTGCCCAGCGTTTCTACCGCCGGTTCGGTTTTGTGCCTACCTATGTCCGCCGGGGCTATTATGAGAACGGCGAGGATGCGCTGATCATGGAGCTGGCACTGCTTCACGAGTAGCGCTCATAGCAGACAATCTCCTTCAGTTCCTTTCTGGGTCTGGGTCTGGGCTCCTGAGCGGGCCAGCCGAGCGGGGTGAGTGCCACCGGTTTCACACCCTCGGGAATTGCCAGCACCTTCCGGACCTCATCTTCAATGAATGCGCCGATCCAGCAGGTACCCAGCCCTTCGCTGGCAGCAGCGAGAATGATATGCTCCAGCGCAATCGTGACATCAATCTCAGCTGCGGACCAGTACCCGCCCATGCCCTTCCACGCCTGCTCCAGCAGGGCGCAGGCACAGATGATCACCGGTGCCTGAGCGATGAACTGCTGATTACGGCAGGCGGGCACAAGCGCCTGACGGATTTTCTCATCTCTGATGATGATGAACTTCCAGGGCTGAAGGTTTTTGGCAGAGGGTGCGAGCCGGCCCGCTTCAAGAATCCGGTTGAGAACCTCTTCCGGCACCGGGTCGGGTTTGTAGGCACGGACACTGAGCCGTCTCCGGATTACCTCATAAAACTCCATACCGCCTCCTTTCAGGACTTGCCTTCGCTGAGAGAAATTTAGCCGGGACGGGCTTAAAGTCAACTGTTAGCAGCGGATAGAGGTAAAGAACCGTAAAGCCAGAAAGAAAAAATAAAACAAGTGTTCAGTGATGGTTAGCAGGAGCGCTGTTATAAGTTCTGGAAATTTAACCGAATCGCAGTCAGGACCGACAGACCGACCGGAGTCAACGGTGGGGGGAACTGGGGGGTGGGCAGGATTTCAGAGGGTGTAATTCTGCAAGTTATTGATAAAATATGTTTTGGCAACATGGTCTTCTGGCGTTGAAGCAGGGAAAGGCACCCGATATAATATAAATAGGTAACTAATTGTCTAATTCGGGCGCAGGGATTTGACATTTTTGTGCCGGGTTATAAAATTTGAGCCGATGAAGAAAAGGATTGCCCAGCTCCAGGAACAGCTCGTCCGGGAAAGGCTGGACGGAATCATAATTTCCGGTTTGAACAACATCCGCTATCTCTGCGGTTATACTGGCAGTAATGGCATGATGGTTGTGACCCGGCGTGCTGCCGTTTTTTATACCGATTTCCGGTATCAGGAGCAGATTAAAACCGAAGTCCGGGGCTGTGACAAAAAAATTCTGGAACGGGATCTTTACAGTTCGTTTCCGGTTGCTGAGTTAAGGCGGATGCTGGGGGGAAAACGCACTCCGCGCCTCGGGGTGGAGGAAGGTAATTTAAGTCTGGCGAGGTTCCGGATGCTGCGTCGGCAGCTCAAGGGGTTCAGGCTGATTCCGGTCCGGGACCTGGTCTTGGAACTGAGGCGCAGGAAGAGCCGGTCCGAGCTGGCGCGGATGCAGCGGGCACAGGAGATTACCGAGCAGGCGTTTAACCGGGCGCTCAGGCTGGTGAAACCGGGGATTACCGAACAGGACCTGGCGCTGGAGATTGAGTTTTACTTCCGGCGGTTTGGCGAGCCCGCATTTCCCTCAATTGTGGCATCGGGTGAGAATGGCGCCAAGCCTCATGCCCGTGCCGGGGTACGGCGGCTGAAAAAGGGAGATGCGATCACATTTGACATCGGGTGCAGGTATCAGGGCTACTGTGCTGATATGACCCGCACCGTATTTCTGGGCAGACCGGACCCAGAGCTGAGGCGGGTATATGAGGCGGTCCTGCAGGCACAGCAGGAGGCGCTCGGAGCGATGAAGGCCGGGGTGCCGTGCAAGTTTGTGGACCTGGTGGCGAGAGAATATCTTAATCAGCAGGGACTGGGTCAGTTTTTCGGTCACAGCCTGGGCCATGGGGTCGGGCTGGAGGTGCATGAGCAGCCGGCTCTTGCCCGGACCAGCCGGCAGGTGCTGGAGCCGGGTGATGTGGTTACGGTGGAGCCGGGTGTTTATCTGCCCGGAAAAGGCGGGGTAAGAATTGAGGATATGGTGCTGGTTACCAGTACCGGAATTCGTAATTTCACCAAGGCAGACAAGGAGTTACTGATAATTTAAGGAGTGGCGATGGTAACACCAAACGATTTTCGAACCGGTCTGTTAATTAAATATAACAATGAAATCTATGAAGTTCTTTCCTATGCCCGGACCCGGACCGCACAGCGCCGGGCACGGGTGCTGACCAAGATGCGCAACATCCGCACCGGAGCGCTGATCGAGGAGAGTTTTGAATCTGAAATCAAGCTGGAAACGGTGGAGATGGAGCGGCGCAAGGGGCAGTTTCTCTATGCAGATGATACCGGTTACCACTTCATGGACATGGAGACCTATGACCAGTTTGCCCTGAAGCGGGAGGTGCTCGGGGACAAGGTGTATTATCTGACTGAAGGGGTGGAGGTGGAGATCGGCTATATTGAAGGGGTGCCGATGCTCATTGAGCCGCCGATATTCATTGTGCTCGAGGTGGTTGATACCGAACCCAATTACCGGGGTGATACCGCAACCGGCGGGGGCAAGCCGGCGAAGTTGTCAACCGGTCTGGTGGTGGATGTGCCGTTTTTCATCAAGGTGGGCGACCGGGTGCGGATTGATACCCGCACCAACACCTATGTTGAGCGGGCATAAAGAGGTGTGTTCAGGAAGGTTCTGGTAGCCTGCCGGGGAATTCCCGCACTGCGGATTGTCCGCACCTGCCGGGAGCTCGGTATCAGGAGTGTTGTTCCCTACTCGGAGGCGGACCGGACCGCACTGCCAGTGCTTTTAGCCGATGAGACGGTGTGTATCGGACCGGCGCCCCTCCGGGATTCCTATCTTAATGTATCACGGCTCCTGGCAGCGGCTGAGGTTACCGGCTGTGATGCGCTCCATCCGGGCTGGGGTTTTCTGGGAGCGGATCCGGAGTTCGCTGATGCCACTATCAGCTCGGGAATTGCGTTTATCGGACCGGGTCCGGATGCGCTCCGGCTCTTTGCGGACCGGCTGGCACAGCGCCGGCTGGCTCGGGAGCTGAAAATTCCGGTTGTGCCCGGAACCGAGGAGCCGGTCAGCAGTCCGGCTGAGGCGGTACCGGCGGTGTTAAAACTGGGACTGCCGGTTGTCGTCAGGCCCGTCGCCAGCAACCTGCACTGCAGCCGTCTGATTAACAAGGAAAAGGATATTGAGTATCAGGTGCGGATGTGCCAGGCAGAGGTCCGGGCACATAACGCCACTGAGCAGGTTTATCTGGAGCGATATCTGCCCCGAACGCGGCCGGTTGATGTGCTGGTGATTTTCTCTCAGCCAGTGGCGGAATGGGAGGTTGGCTTTTATCACCGGGAGCAGGACCTGCTTGTCTTCTCCCCGGCAAATCTGTCCGGAAATTTGCGCAGCCGGCTGTACCGCTGGTCAAGACTGCTGGCAGAACAGCTGCAGTTTCAGGGTGTGCTTGTGGTGCGGTTCCTGATTGATGAGGACAATACTCCTTACTTTCTTCAGCTGAGTGGTGAGCTCAGCCCCTGGCATCCGCTGGCAGAGATTATTACCGGTATGGATATTGTTGCCGGGCAGTTGAAAGTGGCAGCGGGTGAAAATGCCGGAATCGTTCCTGCAGACCAGGGAATCAGAGCACTGGCAGCAGGCATCCGGGCAGAGGACCCGGGTGCTGATTTCGAACCATCAACCGGCATCGTCAGTGAGCTGTTACTCCCGGGCGGACCACACCTGCGGGTGGAGTCTTACATATATCCCGGCTACGAAATTCTGGGGGAGTATGATCTGCTGCTGGTGAATCTTTTTTCCTGGGGGGCGGATCTGGAAACTGCGGTCCGCCGTCTGCTCCGGGGATTTGCTGAGCTGAACTTCGGCAGTATCAGGACAAATATCGAGCTGCTGAGTACGGTGCTCCACCACCCGCATTTCGGGCAGCCGGGCAGATCTATTTTCTTCTGACCTGACCGAATTGAAAATTTCTGCTTGACAGGCGGGTGCGACTTTGCTATAATATAATCGAGACGGCGAGCTGCTATGCGTTTACTTTCTTTTTATTATAAGGAGATAAACGGTAGCGGCTTGCGGTCTCATTTATTCCTAAAAAGAAAGGAGGTGCCAAACACCATGAAGAATCGCGGCTTTACACTGATCGAGCTGCTCGTCGTCATCCTGATTATCGGTATCCTGCTCGCACTGATCATCCCGAACTTCGTGTTGTTCCAGGAGCGCGCCCGTCGTGCTTCCGTGAAGAACAACATGCACGTCATTCAGACTGCGCTTGAGGCCTATGCCGTGGACCACTACGGCAACTATCCGGGCGAGGATGTGGAATGGGATCCGGGCAATGAGGCTGGTATCTGTCTGTGGTTCCCGGGCGGTGACCCGATCGGAACCGACGGAGAGCCCAAGCCGGGTAACTTCCCGGTCAACCCGTATGACGGCCGGCGCTACAATGACGAGGACAAGGACGAGGAGGACCTGGTTTATCTGGACCTCTTCGGCGAGCTCGAGCCGGGCCAGAACGCTCAGATCCGGGGCAACGATGAGGAGTGTCCGTACCTTGATTTCGGTGGCACACCGGAATATCCGGGCGGAATCGGCATCGCCACCTATGTGCCGGATGTCGGTTTCGGTGCTCCGCAGGAGTACGGCATCTACGGATTCGGGCGTGATGTCGCCTATCCGATGTATGACCTCGACCCGCTGTGCGATGACCCGACTGACGAGGAGTACTTCATCTTCTTCGTGCTCCACAACTAATCCTCCAAGAGCAGTGCGCGGGGTGGTTTAATCCACCCCGCTTTTCTTTTTCTTGACCTGAGCAGAATTAATTTTTATACTCAGACTGTGACGGTTGTTAATCAGCCGGTAATCGAGACCGTCCGGTTGAGCAAATCCTACCGGACCGGTTTCCGGATGAAGCGGGTCCAGGCGCTTTCCGAGCTGAATCTGCAGGTGGAACAGGGTGAGATTTTCGGGTTTTTAGGTCCGAACGGTGCAGGCAAGACCACGACGATCAAAATTCTTATCGGTCTGGCACAGCCCAGCAGCGGTTTTGCCACCGTGCTGGGCCGGGCACCGCGTGACCCGCGGGTAAAACGGCGGGTCGGTTTTCTGCCCGAGTCGCCCTATTTCTATGAGTATCTGACCGCGGTTGAATTTCTTGCCCTCACCGCCCAGCTTTCCGGTGTGTCCCGCAGTGAAATTCCGGGGCGGGTGCGCCAGATGCTGAAACTGGTCCGGATGGAGCATGCAGCACATCAGCAGATGCGCGGTTTTTCGCGGGGAATGCTCCAGCGGATCGGAATTGCTCAGGCGCTGATTCATGACCCGGAGGTGGTGATTCTGGATGAACCGATGGGCGGGCTGGACCCGATCGGCAGAAAGGAGTTCCGGGATATAATTGTCAGCCTGCGGGAACAGGGAAAGACCGTATTTTTCTCAACTCACATTCTGGCGGATGTGGAGATGATCTGCGACCGGGTTGGAATTATCGTTGGCGGCAAGATGGTAGAAATTGGCAGGCTGAGCGAGATTCTGACCGGTGAGGTGGAGTCAATCGAGATTACCCTGCAGGGGGTCAGCGGGAAGTTCCGGAAGGGGCTGGAGCGGATCGCTCAGCGGTCAATTGAATCTGGTGACCTGCTGCTTTTAACGGTGAAGAGTGAGGAGGATGTGGAGCGGGTTCTGGCGATTGCCCGCGAGGCACAGGCGAAGGTGCGCTCAATCATTCCCCGTTCCCTGACACTGGAGGAGTTCTTTATGGCCCGGGTGAAGAGCGCCGGCAGAAACGGAGGGGTGTGATGCTGAACCGGATCTGGGGTATTGCCTTCAACACCTTCCGGGAATCGGTCCGGGACCGGGTGCTGGCAGCGCTGATCGTGATCGCAATCCTTGTGATGGCAAGCGCCAAGGTGATCCAGCCGGTGGCTCTGGGCGAGGCAGAGAAGATTATCAAGGACCTGGGGCTTTCCGCCATCACCCTGTTCTGTGTGCTGATTGCCATACTGGTGGGTGGCCGGATTGTCTACCGCGAGGTGGAGAAGCGGACGATTTATCTCCTGCTTGCCCGGCCGGTCCGGCGTTATGAGTTCATCATCGGCAAATACTGCGGGATGATGCTGGTGCTCGGGGTGAGTCTGGTGCTGATGACCGCCGGTTTTTATCTGGTCCTGCTTCTGACCGGGGTTAAACCGGAGCCGCGCCTGCTCTGGGCGGTACTGATGACCGGCTTTGAGCTGGCGATTCTGACCGCAGTTGCGGTCCTCTTTTCCACATTTGTAACACCGATCGCCAGCGCAGTGTTTACCTTTGTGGTCTACTTTATCGGTCACAGCACCCAGCTGCTGCGTCAACTGGCAGCAATCAGTCCGGCACCGATTGTCAAGTTCATCGGCATGTTTCTCTATTATGTCCTGCCCAATCTGAACAATTTCAATATCCGGGGCGATGTTGTCCACAATGCACCGCTCAATCCGCTGGCAATGGTGCTCTCGATTGCCTATGCGCTGGTTTACACCTTCACCCTGCTCCTGATTGCCATTTTTGTCTTCAACCGGCGGGACTTCTGATGAAGCTGGTTGAGGTTACCAGACCCGTTCCCCGGGGACCCGGTTTGCTTGTTTCCCTGCTGCCCGTGGTGCTGGTGATCTGGGGGTTTGTCGGGATCTATCTGCTGCAGCTGTCGCTTGATGCCACCAGCCGCCGGGCCGGGGAAAAACTGATGCAGGAGCTTGCCTATTTTCCCTCCGGAGTTGCCCTGCGGGAAATGGTGATTGAGTATGAGGAGCTCGCTGCCGATTTCATCTGGCTGACGGCGATTGACTATTACGGCCGGCACCAGCAGACTGACCGGCGCTATGAATGGCTGGGTCATATCTTTGAAATTCTGACGACGCTTGATCCGCGGTTTATCGGTGCCTACCACTTCGGGGCGATCACCCTTGCCTGGGATGCCCACAATCCGGCAGCAGCACTGCGCTTTCTGCTTAACGGCATGAAGGCAAATCCGCTCAACTGGCAGCTGCCGTTTGATGCCGGGTTTATCAATTACATACTGATCGGTGATTATCAGGCAGCAGCCCGGCTGTTTCAGATTGCAGCCCGGCTGCCTGATGCCTGGCCAATCATCGAACGCTGGGTGCCCTATGCTACTGCCCGGAGCGGTGATTATGCCAGCGCCCGGGAGATGTGGAAAGACCTGTATTACAGCACCGACAACAAGAAACTGAAGGAGTTGATCGTCCGGCAGCTGAAATGGCTGAAGCTGGAGGAGGGATTGGCGGAAATTCAGCGGGCGGTCAATCAGTTTATTGAAAAGGAAAAAAGGCTGCCGGGCAGTATTGAGGAGTTAAAGCAGCGGGGTTATCTGCCGGTCCTGCCGGAAGAACCCTATGGCGGCCGGTTTTATCTTGACGGTGACAAGGTCCGGACAACCACACCGCCCAGCCGGCGGGGCTCGGGATAAAAACTTGACAGATGTGAATGAATTACTATTATTTAACCAAAGGAGATTTTATGTGTCCCAAAAACCGCGGCTTTACGCTTGTTGAGCTTTTGGTGGTAATCATGATTCTGGGGGTGCTGATGGGAATGTCGGTGCCGAGGTTTTCCGGTCTGCGCAATCAGGCACGGATTGCCGCAATGAAGATGAATCTGCACAATGTCCAGACCGCCATCGAGGTGTTTCATCAGGAGTTCGGTTATTATGCCGAGGATTTTTACGAGGATGGATACGGATGCGTGTTTCCCGGTGGAGAGTATGATGTCCGGATCGGCAAACTGCCGACCAACCCCTACAGCGGCAAGGAGATGGACCCGGATGAGTTCAATCCTGAGGATTATGATGATATCACGGAAATCAGTAATACCGATGAATACGGTCCGAATGATGTCTACGGCTATGACCCCGGCAATATAGTTTACAAGGTTTATGACCCGCCCGGTTCCGCCTACCCGACTCATTACGGTCTATTGGGAATTGACCACAGCGGTTCCTCAATCCGGGATTTTGATGCGGACGGCGATGCGGTGATTTTTGTGCTGCACAACTGATGAAGGGAGTCAGCATGGGCAGGTGTTTGTCCTTGACAGGAGAGAAGAAGATTTCTATAATGAAGTTTGTGAGCGCCAGAGACAGTTCAGGGCGCGGGTTCACCTTGGTGGAACTGCTGGTCGTTATTTCAGTGCTTGGAATTCTTCTGGCTTTTTTTGTTCCAACAATGATCTCCCGGGTAGCAACCAATGCCCGGCGTACCGCCACTTTACAGGAGATGAATGTCCTGCGGGAGGCAATCATGGGCAATCCGGACCTCCGGGTTGGCGGTGAGGCGGTCGGTTACGGTTTCAAGCAGGATGTGGGAAGACTGCCGCGGGATCTGGTTGAACTGGCAACCCGCAACCCGTTTGAGGGTATTTATGCCCAGCGGTTGTATGTCGGCAAGGAGACACTGCCGGCCTGGGACCCCTATATTCAGAAGGGCTGGAACGGACCTTACATCCGCGAAGACGGAGAGATGGGCTATCTGTATGACGCCTGGGGAACTGAATACCGTTACTGGGTGGAAAACAATGAGACGCTCGGTCTGATGAGTGCCGGGCCGGACGGTCTTTTCTGGGGTCAGCCCGGTGCGGTCAAGAATGACGATATCAAGGTGAGGTTCTGATATGAACCGGAGAATTTATCGTGGTGTGACCCTGATTGAACTGCTGGTGGTAATTATGATTCTGAGCGTAATTCTGACCGCCGCAATCAAGACCTGGGATGTGACGCTGGAGCGGGGGCGTTTTGAGCAGACCCGTCAGAAGCTGGACCGGCTGGCAAAGGTGATTACCGGTGATCCGGATTATGTGGTAGGAGGGGTCCGGGCCGATTTCGGTTTTGTGGGCGACATGGGTGCACTCCCCCGCACGCTCAGCGATCTGGTGAATCCACCCAGCTGGGTTTCGCCGCCCGAGAGCAGCCGCTGGCGCGGACCTTATATCAAGTCAACTTTTAATGAATCGCCGGAAGGCTACCGGATTGATGGCTGGGGCGATACAATTGTATTTGAGCGGGACAGTCTGTTTCTGCGCAGCTATGGAGGCGGAGGGCTGGTTGACCGGAAGCGCTGGATTACCAAACCGCTGGGTTACAGCGTTAATGACCTGCTGCACAATGTGGTCGACGGTTCAATTGTGGACCAGCGTGGTGTGCCACCACCGGATTCAATTCTGCCGAGGATTACCGTTCAGCTGGAGTACCCGCGTCAGGGGGTGCTCTACCGTGACAGTTATACACCGGCAACCAACGGTATGTTTGAGTTCCGGGATGTCCCGCAGGGGGTCCAGACCCTGAGGGTGATGGTCTGGCACTATTATCCGCCACCGCCGCGGTGTGATACCGTTACCCGAGCGGTGACAGTATTTCCGCGCGTTGGTGCGCGGGGAATTGAGGTCCGGTTGAATGTGGACTGGAACAACATGTGAGGTGGAAGATGAGAAGCCAAGTCAAGGCACACGGGTTTACACTGATGGAGTTGCTGGTGGTGTTGTTGATCATCGGGATTCTGAGTACGGTCGCAATCCGGACGATCGATGCCACCCGGGATCGGTCACTGTTTGATCAGACACTGAAGGAGATGCGGGAGCTGTCCTATGCGATGGTGGGCAATCCGGAGATTACCGCGAATGGTCACCGGGTTGATTTCGGATTTTATGGTGATATGATGCGGTTGCCCAATGACCTGCGGGAGCTGGTGGAAAATACAAGTAATTCTCCCAACTGGCGCGGTCCTTATCTGCGACGGGAGTTTCTGCAGGACAGTGTCGGTTACCGCTACGATGCGTGGGGTAACCCGTATACTTATAATCCCGCTACCGGCACAATTGCCACGATCGGCAACGGCAAGTATCCGATGACCATCAGGGTCGTGGATTCAATTGTTCATCTCACAAACAACAGTATAATCGGCACGGTTACCGATGCCGATAACAATCCGCCGGGTGATAAGGCGGCAACGGTCGGCATCTACCTCTATCTGCCGAACGGCACTACATTTTTTACCCGGCCCGATGCCGGCGGTTATTATGAGTTTACACCTGCCACCACCAATGGCGGTATCCCAATCGGCAATCACAAGCTGGTTGCCCGGCGGCCGGGCGGTGATTCAATTGTCAAGTGGGTGACGGTGGTACCGCGAAGCCGGACGGTCGTTGACTTCCGCTTCAGCCGTCTGTTTCGGAATTATCTGCAGATGGTCGGGACACCGAAAATTTCCGGTGACAGCTCGGGATTTACGATCTGGATCGTAAACCCCGGTGAAAATCCGGATACGGTCCGGACGATCAGTTTCATTGAGGCACCGGACAGTGCCTATATGCGCTGGCTTTATATCCGCAATCACGAACAGCGGCAATGGGAATACAGTCCGGGTGTCGGCAGAGGGGATTCACTGGTCATCATGCCCGGACCATTTGTGATTTCACCAAATGGCGAGGAAGTGGTCGAATTCAGTTTCTACAACTTTTCCAAGACCCCGAGCGGCGGGGATACGAGTAATATTTATAATCAACTTTTCCGGCTGAGGTTTAACGATGGTTCGGAATTCAGTGTCCGACCGCGGTAATTTTCTGGACATAAGGAGGCAAATTGGCGTCTAAAGTCTTTGGCGGGGGTGGTAAGGGCACCCTCTGTATTGATATCGGTTCGAATTCAGTTAAATTTGTCAAGGTTGAGGGTGGCAGGGTCGTCGATTACGGACTGAAGGAAATCGGCGAAGCGTTTGACGTGCCCTCAATTCTGCGGGAGCTGATCAAGGACTACAAGCCGCGTGAGGTTTACACTTTTGTATCCGGTCCTTCGGTGAGTGTCCGCCAGGCGCCATTCCCCAAGATGAACCGGCGGGAGTTAAAGGATGCAATTCTACTGCGGCTGGACAAGTACTCCCCATTTACGCTCGATGAAGCCATCTTTGATTTCAAGACCCTCGGCCCGGTTCGGGAGGCGGGAGCGATCAAGGACAATGTGATGGTCATCGCCGCGCGCAAGGACATTGTTTCCGACCATATCTCGACACTGCGTAAAGCGGGGCTGGAACCGTCATCAATCAGTGTTATCCCGTTTGCTCTGCAGGCGGCGGTAAAGAAGTATGGCCGGGTCCGTCCGGATGAGGTTGTCTGTCTGCTGGATATCGGTGCCGAGTTTACCGATATCATTTTTATGAAAGGTGAACGGCTCGACCTGGCGCGCACGGTGACGACTGCGGGCAATGCGATTACCGAGGCAATGACGGTCGCGATTACCACCGAGGAGGGACAGCTGGCGCTCGACGCCTATGATGCTGAGGAGCTCAAACGCAAGTACGGAATCCCCCCCGAGGATTCCACGGAGCGGCTGCCTTCCGGAATCATGGTCAAGCGTCTGGCAACGCTTCAGCGTCCGGCGCTGGAAAGGTTTGTGGCGGAAATTAACCGCTCGATTGATTTCTACCGTCGTGAATTTGGTGAACAGAAGGTGGACCGGCTGCTCATCTGTGGCGGGACCGCTGCACTGAAGGGATTGCGGGAATATCTGCAGACCAGCCTGGGGATTCCGACGGAGATTTTTGACCCGTTCAAGGATTTCGGTCTTTATCGCCCCGGAACAACCCCGCAGGAGGAAATCGGTCATCGGCTGGTGGCGGCACTCGGTCTGTATTATGACCATACCGCGGTGGACCTGCTGCCGATGGAAATGAAGACGGGCAAGTTTGTTGCCCGGGATATCAGGATGATGACGCTCGGCGGAATTCTCTGGCTGGGCGTTCTGATCGTCGGTTACATACTCGTTGCCGGATGGTCGGGTATTTCCAAGGGACAGGTGTCACGGCTCAGGAATGAAATCAAGGCTACTGAAGAGCAGAATCGGAGTTACTTTGAGCTGGAGAAGGAAATTTCAGAGCTGGAGGCACGACAGAAGGCGCTGACCAGTGTTGTGGGGGAGGTGATGCCGGCCGTGCCGGTGATGGCGAAGATCTCCACCATTGTACCCCAGAACATCCAGCTGAACACCTTTACACTGACAAACCGGACAAATGTGAAACTGACCGGGGTAGTAAGCGGTGAGCCTCATCTGCTGGATGTTGACCTGGCACAGTTTCTTATCGACCTGGAGCGCAGTCCATCATTCAAACAGGTACAGCTCGTTTCCAAGAACCGCAGCAGTCTCCAAGGTGAGACGGTGCTGGAGTTTGAAATTCAATGTGTGACGGAGTAAGCATATGAATCTAATTGAAAGAAGGGTAGTCCTGATTGGTCTGATAATCTATGTGGTGCTCGGCGTGGGAGCATGGTTTCTGCTCTATCAACCCCGGATTCGGGCAAGACAGAAAACAGTGGCTGAGATCCGGGACCTGCAGAAGCAGCTGGACGAGACCAAGGCGCGCATTGCCCAGATGCCCAAACTGCGCCAGCGCAAGGAGCAGCTGGAGGCAGAGATCAGCGGTATCTGGGCAAGGGTAGTGCCCCGTTCTCAGATGCTCAGCCTTTTCCGGGACCTTGCCCGGGAAGCCGAAGCAAAGCGTGTGCACTTTCTGGAGATAACTCCGCCCGGACTGGATACATTGTTGCAAGAGGAGGGTCCGAGTGCTCAGGTGAGACCGGTGCCGTTTATGGTGACGGTGCAGGGACGGTATCTGGATATCGGCAGGTTTGTTGAGGGTCTGGGAGATTATCCGTATTTTGTGCGGGTGCCGGATTTTGATTTCAATGCCCGTGAAGATATTAGACCTGAAGTAGAGGCGAAACTGCTGGTAAATATCTATGCCTCAAGTCTTGCGGGCAGAGGTGATTTGTGAGACGGATTATCCTGGTTCTGATTGTTGCGGCGGTGGTAGTAGTAGGAGGTGTCCTGCTCTTCAGGAAACCCAAGCCTGCTGCCCGCTCCAGCCGCAGTACCGCTCAGTCCGATTCAGTTTCTGGAACTGGTCGCCGCAGTACTGCAGCTCAGGGCAGAACTGCCGGCCGACTGAAGGCAAAGACGAAGGAGGAGCGTGCTGCCGAGCGTAAGCGTCTGCGGGCTGAGGAACGCAAGCGGAAAAAAGAATTGAAACGGCAGGAACGGGAAAGACGGCGGATGCTGAAATATGCCCGAAGCCGGCGGGGCGGTCGCAGGTCAGCAAGCCGGAAAGGGACTTACTATGTGGTGAAGGCGATAGTTTCCCTGGGCGAGGACAGCTATGCTTTAATTGACAATCGCCGGGTCAGAGTAGGAGATGTGGTGATGGGGCGTAAGATTGTTGCTATCGGTACGGACCGGATTGAGGTCGAGGCGTTTGGTCGACGAACTACTGTCCGCGTGGGAGAAAGTTTGCTGCCACCAAGTTATTTTGCGCAGAGGAAGAGAAGTTAGAAGCAAATGTTTGGGTTTTAAAAAAGAAAGGAGCACCTTGAGACAGAGATTACTGGTAATTTTGGGTTTGGCAGTAGCGGTGCTGGCGATATTTACCTTTACCCGTTCGCGACCGCAGGTGATGCCGCAGGTAATTACCGATGCGGCTACTACCGAGGTGACCCAGACGGTCAGAGGTAAGGCTGGGCAGTTAAAGTCAGCCCTGCAGGAAGCAATAGCACCGCCTGCACAAGGAGAAACACAGTCGGCTGTTGCGGAGCCGATTGTCTGGGGGAGCGATCCCTTTGTCCGTGACTGGATGCTGATGAGTGAGGTTGCCAATCTGAATCTGCGGGCGATCACAGTTACCAGTAGCGGGGCAAGTGCGCTGATAAATGATCAAATCGTTCAGGTTGGCGATCAGATCAGCGGTAAACGGGTCGTGAGCATTGAGCAGGACCGGGTAACTCTGGAACAGGGTGGAAGGACATTTACTTTGACACTGGGGGAGTAAAATCATGAATAAAAAAGCAACCATGTTTTTGTCAGTATTTTTGTTTCTGGGTGTCCTGTTTACGGCACAGGCACAGGTAGCGGTCAAGGATGTGGCAATCGACAAGCTGCTGGATGAAGTACGGGTGACGATTGCCTGCAGCGGAACTCCCAATATCAGTTCGTTTGTATCGCAGGAGCCGCCGGCAGTGATCGTTGATGTCATGGACGGAGTTTCGCAGGTTGCGCAGGAGCGGATCAGCTCAAGCTATTATCCTGTAACCGCAGTTACAGTAAAACCAAGTGAGGCAACGAGCGGTATCCGGGTGACAGTTTTGCTCCGGCAGCTGGTCCGGCACCGGATCACCAATGAAAATGGCGTTATTACTGTCAGCCTCGGGACCCAGCCGCTGCCACCTCCGCCAGCGCCGGAACCTGAAGACCAGTTCAGCGGCAAACCGCCGCTGACACTCTTGGTTCAGGATGCTGAGGTAACGAGTGTGTTGCGGATGCTGGCACGGCAGTTTGATCTCAACCTGATGATCACTCAGGATGTAAAGTCAGTTGTAAGTGTGCGCCTGAATGAAGTTCCCCTGCGGGCGGGTCTGGAGGCGCTGGTCAAGGCAGCGGGCTGTAATATCGTTGAAGACCGGAGCGGGGTGCTGATTGTCAAGCCGGTCAAGAAGGAGATGTACGGTGAGCTTCAGACGAGGGTGTTTAACCTGGATTACATTGAGGCTGAAGATGTGTTGAAGGTCATCAAGAAGGCACTCTCACCAGTCGGCGAAGCCACAGCGGGATACCGGCGGGTCGGGACTAAGGGTGGTGCGGCGGAACGCAGCGCGGTGCTGGTGGTATCGGATGTCCCGGAGGCGCTGGATGAGGTGGCGAAGATTATCGCTGAACTGGACCGGCCGGTGCCGCAGATTGCCATTGAAGCGAAGTTTATTGAAACAACCCATTCCGCTGAGGATCGGTGGGGCATTGACTGGACGCCGGTAGCCTCGTTTGGAACTGAACTGCCGAAAATCGGTGAAGAGGTGGCGATTCCGGTTATTGTTAAAGAGATGCTTTTTGGTAAGATCTCCTTCGCCCGGTTCAGTGCGGCGCTGGAACTGCTGAGTTCGCGCGGGCGTTCACGGGTGCTGGCAAATCCAAGAACTCTGACGCTGGACAACCAGACGGCAACGGTAAGTATGGGTATTGATGTCCCCATCCGTGAAGTGCACAAGGACCCGAATACGGGTGAGATTACCTACACCTGGAAGACCCGTTCGATCCCGATCAAGCTGGAGGTGACACCGCATGTGACTTCTGATGGTATGATCACCATGCATGTCCGGCCTTCGGTTGAAGCAATTACGGGCTGGGTAGGTTCGGCTGATGACCGGCAGCCGATTGTTGCCCGCCGCGAGGCTGAAACTCAGGTTAAGGTTGCTGAGGATGAGGTGGTAGTGATTGGCGGTTTGGTCCGGGATGAGGAGACCCGTAGTGTCGGTAAGATTCCGCTGCTTGGTGATATCCCGATCCTCGGTCATTTCTTCAAGAAGACTTCAGTGGAACGGACAAAAAGTGATCTGATGATTTTTATCATTCCTCATATCATTAATCCGGAGGGATAAGGGGCAGGTGGTCCTTTAAATAAAGGGTGGAGAGTAGTGACCACCGGAAGATGAATATTGATGAGCTGCTGAGGTATGCAGCCAAATATGGTGCCTCAGATCTCCACATAACCGCCGGTAACCCGCCGATCATCCGGGTTAACGGCCGTTTGAAAAAAATTCCGGGACCGGCGCTGACCGCAGATGATGCGGAGGCGCTGGTCTATTCTATCCTTAACGATGAGCAGAAGCAGGCGGTAAGGAATAAGAAGGAAATCGATCTTTCTTACACCTGGGGCGCTGCCAGTCAACGGCTGGTACCGGAAGCGCTGACACTTGAATATACAACTCCGGAACGAGTTCGTGCCCGCGTGAATGTGTTTCTGGATTTGAACGGAATCGGTGCCGCTTTCCGGATAATTCCGGCAAAAATCAGGACATTGGAAGAACTGCCGGCACCACCATCAGTTGCGGAGCTGGCGCGATCACACTCCGGGCTTGTACTGGTGACCGGTCCGACCGGTTGTGGCAAATCCACTACGCTGGCGAGTATGATTGACCTGATAGATCAGGAACAGGCGGTTCGAATTATTACGATTGAGGATCCGATTGAGTATATCTTTCGTCCACGGAACTGTCTGATCAGTCAACGGGAGATCGATACCCATTCCCGGTCATTCGCATCGGCGCTCCGTGCCTGCCTCCGCGAAGACCCGGATGTAATTCTGGTCGGGGAGATGCGGGATCTGGAAACGATCAGTCTGGCATTGACCGCCGCGGAAACCGGCCATCTCGTGCTTTCGACCCTGCATACTAAAAGTGTTGCGGAGACCGTGGACCGGGTAATTGATGTCTTCCCGGCAGATCAGCAGGAGTATGTCCGCCAGATATTTGCCAGTGTCATCCGCGGTATTATTTCCCAGACACTATTGCCGCGCAAGGATGGACGGGGACGGGTCGCAGCAATGGAGGTGCTGATTGCAACGCCGGCGATCAAGAATTTGATCCGGGAGGCAAAGGTCCATCAGATACCCTCGTTGGTACAGACCGGTTCACAGTACGGGATGCAGACCATGGATCAGAGTCTGGAGTTACTGCTGAAGAAAGGGTTGATTTCTCCGGAAGTGGCTTATGCGGCGGCAAACGATAAAAAGATGTTTTCGCCACCGGAGTCACCGGTTTCCCCCCCGGGACCCAAGGGACAGTGAACTGGGTTATTATCGGACTGCTGGGACTGATCCTGGGCAGTTTTTTCAATGTCTGTATCTGGCGTATCCCCCGCGGGCAATCAATCAGCTATCCGCCATCGCACTGTCCCCGCTGCAAGAAACGAATCCGGGCTTACGATAACATTCCGATTATCAGCTATCTGATATTACGGGGCAGATGCCGGGACTGCCATCAGCCAATTTCGCTCCGGTATCCCCTGATTGAAGCTATTACCGCCCTGCTCTTTCTCCTCAGTTATTTCAGGTTCGGTTTTGACTGGCAGCTGGTGCGTGTGCTGGTTTTTATCAGTTTGCTTATTGTGCTTGCCGGCATTGATTTTGATCACAAGATCCTGCCGGTTGAGTTGTCATTTGCCGGGTTAACCGTTGGACTGGTTACCGCTCTGATTCCGATGTTTCAGATGCCGATCAAAGAGGCGTTCTGGGGCGCAGTAATCGGAGCCGGCTTTGTTTTCTTTGCCTGGGCGTTGTGGCGGTTTGTGCTGGTCCGGCCATTTTCCCGCATGGGTGTAAAGCAGAAGGAGGCGATGGGCTGGGGTGATCTGCCGTTTGCCGCAATGATCGGAGTTTTTGTTGGGGGAAAGGGTATGATTGTGGCACTGGCGGTGGCGGTGGTTACCGGTGTGCTTTTTGGACTTGCGGGCAGGATTGGCGGTCGGCTGAAGAAGGGTCAGGAGGTGCCGTTCGGACCGTTTCTGGCGCTGGGTGGTGTGGTTGGACTGTTCGCAGGCAGGGAGATTCTTGACTGGTATCTGAAGCTGGTGATGCCGTGAAATTAAAGGCGGGGACAAGTACTCGTCCCCGCCTTCTTTTTTTACTGTCAGTATTACTTCACAATGACAAATTCCACCCGACGGTTGAGCTGGCGACCTTCTTCGGTGTCGTTCGAGGCAATCGGCCGTGATTCTCCAAACCCCTTGGCACTGAGCCGTTTCGGATCAATACCGCCATACTGGACAAGGAAATTCATGACCGCATATGCGCGCTTTTCTGACAGGATGCGGTTGGACTCTTCAGACCCGATACTGCAGGTGTGCCCGTGGATTTCGACTACGATATCCGGATTGTCCTTCATAATCTGAGCCGCTTCCATCAATGCTGGATAGGATTCCGGACGCAGGGTTGCCTTACCGAGTTCAAAATAGACACCTTTGAGCCTCAATACCATCCCCTTGGACACCAGCTCAAAGGTTCGTTCCGTTGTTTCTCCCTTGGTGATGTTGAAACCGACAGTCTGGACAACATATCCCGGCGCATCGACTTTGATTTCATAGCTGCCGACCGGGAGTTCAGCCTGACATTCACCTGTTGTGCTGTCGGTGGTCAGGGACGGTTTTTCTCCCTGAGTAAAGCTGATTGTTGCCTGCAGGGGCTTTCCAGTCTGCTTGTCAACCACCTTTGCCTTGAATGTCCCCTTCATTTCGAGTGAAGCCAGTCCGATGTTGAGCTTGGTAATACTGCCGTCCTCAACTTCCACTGCCCGCTCCTCGGGGAAGTATCCATCCTTTTCAATACGGACTGCAACCAGTCCGGCTGGAACATTATCTGCCCGGAAGAAGCCGGTGAGTGGATTCGAGCTGACAGCCGGAATGCTGGTGGCAACAAACGAGATTTTGGCTTCCAGTGGCTTACCGTTATAGGTGTCGTAGACCCTGCCGGAAACCGTGCCGTAGGGGACAAGCGGTTTCAGCTTGAAGGTATGGGATGTATAGCCTTTATCCGGGATGACAAGCGGCACTGCTTCCGGAATGTATCCTTCTGCGGATGCCTCGACAATTACTACCCCGGCGGGCAGTTTTTCCAAGTAGAAAGTACCGTTTTCCGGATCGGTCTTGAGGTGCGGGAGACGCTTGCGGATAAAGCGGATTTTAGCTGCCAGGGGTAACCCGGTACGGGCATCTTCCACCTTGCCGACAAGTCTGCCCCAGGGTTTTTCTGGGGGTTTGGGAAATGGCGATACGAAATTAATTCCGAAGATTGCCTGATACTCCGGCATTGTTACGTCGGTTAATCCGAACTCGACACCACCGGTAAGATGCAATACACTCATTTTAATCCGGAACCCAGGGGTAATTCTTGCCTTTGGGGTGTAGTTTTTTCCCAACAATGCCGCCAATCCGGCATCAGCATCAGTTTCAGAGCTGGCTTCCACAAACAGGTCTACGGAGTTGGATGCGAATTCAATACCGGCACCGGCAAACTGTTTTGCAGGGTCGGACAGTGTCCGGCCGTAGTTCAACATCAGCGTAGGCAGAGTTTTGTACAGATCCCAGAAGCGGAATGCCACGATTGCCCGCCAGTTGTTTTTCTCCATAAACAGCTGATCCAGAAAACCATCTGATTCTTTGTATGCATAATTGGTACGGGGGAAAACAAGTTGACCCGCACCGGCGAATTTAACTACGGGCAGAAATGGAATAGACAGTTTTGCTCCAAGAACTTCTCCCTGCCAGTCATAAAACAGAGTATAGGGATTGGTGCGGAAGTCGAGGATGCCGACCAGTGAGCCAAAGAATTCACAAAACGGGTACGGAGCATAATTCATTTCCATTCCAAACAGTGGTCCACGATACATTGTGACTTTGTCTCCGAGATTGGCGCGATTTAACATCCAGCGGTTGGCAAACACCAGAGCGCCGTCTTCTTCGACTCTGGCATCCTGAATCCGGAACAGTCCCCTGCCGCCTCCCAGCGCAGGATCCGCAAAGCTGAGTCCGGTCAAGATCCAGACGATGCCGAGTGCGATGAATACGTTTTTACTATTCATAAAAATACCTCCTCGGTTGTATTACTTGCCAAAATTGAAAAGGGATACCCCCCTTTTTTAGCAATCATATACTTCATAATATAAATTTTATACCGGGTTGTCAACTGAAAAATTGTGGCGGTTTTTACTCCTGAATGTGAAATTCAATGATATCCCGGTCCTGCAAACACTGGGTCCGCTCTACCCGTTGACCGGTGAAGGCATGGTTCCGCCAGAGTCGGGCATAGGCAAGTTTGCGGGCGAAATCCTTGTGCAGATGATAGGCGGCGTCAATAACCGTAGCACCGGTTTTCAGAATTACCGGTTCGTTCATATCTGGCGGTTTGCCCGGTTTTTTCGTATAGACACGAATAATATCAAGTACGGCGAATGCCCGGCGCCGGAATTCCTCAATCCCCTGTCCGGTATTTACTGATACTAAAAGAATATCTACGTCACCCATCAGTTCCCGGAGAATGGTGAGGCGATCCTGGGCTTCCGGGTCGTCAGCCTTGGTGCCGAGACGGAGCAGAGGTTTGATTGTGGTGCCGGGTTCGGGCGTAAATGCAATCCGGTGGCGGGCGAGCAATTCTCGGATCTGCTCTGTTGTTTCCAGAACCGAATCGTCTCCCAGATCAAGCAGCCAGCAAACAGCATCCGCAGTGCGCAGGATGTGAAACAGCCATGCGGGCGAATCTGGGGTAAGAGGAGGAGTATCAATCAGTTGGATCTGTATGTCTTCGTAGGGCATCATTCCGGCGAGTGGGCGGGTGGTGGTGAATGGGTAAGGTGCGACTTCAGTGTTCAGTCCGGTCAGTGCGTGAACCAGTGCCGATTTGCCACAGTTAGGGGCCCCGAAAACTGCGATCTGTCCTGCACCCTGTTTTTCGACTGAGTACCAGTCGACGCGTTTGCCACTGCCCCGATCTTCGGACAGTTCGCGCCGGATGCGGGCAATTCTGGACTTAATGTCCGCCTGCATCTTTTCTGTGCCCTTGTGCTTGGGGATAGTGGCGAGCATTTCTTCCAGGCAGATGAGTTTTTCCTCCGGAGTTTTTGCCTGCCGGAATTTTTCCTCTGCCTGTTTATATTCTGGAGTCAGGTTCGCCGGCATAATATCGCTAAATTCGGTTCAGCACCTCCCTGGGGAGGACTGAGCCGGTTAAACGGCACGCTCAGAATTTAGAGAGTCTTTGTTTCATCAACATCCATAAATACAAGTCCCGAGATCAGTTTAGGATAAAAATCGGTTGACTTCTGGGGCATACGCTCCATTTTCTTCGCCAGTGCCTGGACCTGTTCGGGCCGGGTGGGGTTAAGAAACAGAGCAACCTGATATTCGCCGGAATTAACGCGGGCGATGGCATCATTCCAGTAACGCTCATAGCTAACCCGGCCTTCGATTGATTCCGGGGTGATTCCGAATACCCGGTCGATCACCAGCGCGTGCAGCAGGGCAACATCAAGCTGGCGGTACTCAGGGCTTTTTTCTTTGAGGGCATCCAGAGCAATATCAGTAGATTTGAGTAGCAGTAGAAAACTTTTGCCCGGTCCGAGATACAGGATAAAGGCATGCTGGTTCCGATTGTGTTCCAGCTCTGTTTTTGCCTGCGGGTCATTGACCGGCTTTACGATAAATATTTCTCCGAGGCGCTGGAGCAGCTCTTCCTGCCGGATTTGAACGCCTTTGATCAGTCGGTGTGTGGGCAGAATTACCAAACCCGGGTCGGTAATTTTGAAAAAGGCGGCGGTTTTGAATCTGAGAGCAGCGTTGTCCGGAAGAGGAATTTTCCGTTCCATTTCCTGCCGGTAATTGAGTGCGGTTTCGTAGCGGTGATGGCCATCAGCAATCAATAGTACTCTGTTCTGCAGTGCCTGATGCAGGGCACGGACCCGGGATGGTTCGTCAATCCGCCATACCCGGTGTATTACATGGTATTCGTCAACCGCTTCCATCAAGGGTGGTCCTTCAGTTTGCAGCAGTCGCTCGATCTCTCCCGATTCATCCGGATAGAGCAGGAAGATCTGCTCGTAGTCCTTTTTAGTGGCGCGCAGGAGGTTAAGCCGGTCAGCCTTGGGACCGGAATGGGTAAACTCGTGGGGCAGGACCGTGCCTTTTTCAAATTCTTCTACTCTGATTGCACCGATGAAGCCACGGCGGCGCATGATCTGATTGTCCAGCTGAAACTCTTCCTCCAGTACATAAAATGCAGGTGCAGGATCTTCAATCAGAATCTGCTGCTGGAGCCATTCACAGCAGGTGCGGGCAGAGCTGTTGTAGGGGTCAGAATCTTTAGGGAGGATCAGTCGGACAAAATTGTAGGGGTGCCGGGAATGATACTCCTCCTGCATCGCAGGACTAATTTTGTCATAGGGCTGGGTAATTACAGCACTTAAATCGGCAATCTTTTCCAGGTTATAATGGATCGCCGGAAAGGGTCGTACATCAGCCATTTATATTGCTCCTTTCAGTGCATCCCGGACCTTTTCAGCAATCTGAATTCCTGCCCGACGCTGACCTTCTTTGGTCTGGGCGCCGATGTGGGGAGTGCCGATTACCTGTGGCAGTGAGAACAGCCGGAAATCTTTTAGTGGTTCCTCTTCAAATACATCAAGCGCCGCTGCCGCCACCTGACCGCTTTGAATCGCCTCAAATAAAGCAGCTTCATCTATGACCCCACCGCGGGCGCAGTTGATGATGATGACCCCCTTCTTCATTTTTGCGAATGCCTCTTTATTCAGAAGGTGGTAGGTTTCCGGTGTTTTCGGGATGTGCAGGGAGATGAAATCCGATTTTGCGAGCAGTTGATCAAGAGAACAGGGTTCACCGTATTGCGGCTGGATGCCGGGCAGGTCGTTGACGAGCACCTTCATTCCCAGTGCCAGCGCCCGTTTTGCCAGTTCGGTTCCAATTCTGCCAGAACCGATGATTCCCAGTGTTTTGCCGAAGAGTTCGATCCCCTTGAATGCCTTTTTTTCCCACTTGCCGCTGCGCAGGGAAGCGGTTGCCTGCGGGATGGAGCGGGCACAGGCAAACATCAGGCCCAGTGCCAGTTCGGCAACAGAAATTGAGGTCGCCTCCGGAGTATTGACCACCTTGATGCCCCTTGCTTCGGCCGCCTTGCGGTCAACATTGTCGAGTCCGACTCCGGCCCGGCCGATTACCTTGAGATTTTTACCGGCATTGATCACTTCCGCCGTGACTTTCGTTGCACTGCGGACAATGATCGCATCATAGTCCGGAATGATCTTCAACAGTTCTTCCGGGGTGATGCCCGGTTTTTCATCTACGGAAAAACCGGCATCGGTAAGGATTTTTACACCTTCAGGGTCAATCGGGTCTGTGATAATGATCTTCATTGTCTACTCCTTCTGTTTTGGATACTCAATCAAGCGTGAGTTATGGTATATGATAACCGAGGGTTTGGTTTAGTCAACAGTGACGGGGGTGTACTGGTCCCTGTCTTTAAATTGCGTTTTTTCCGTTAATTCTGATTGACAGAATGCCAGTTTTTGCTATAATTTCATTAGCCAGCAATGGCGGAGTAAAGAGGCGCGGCGTATAAATCATGTGCAGGCTCGGCACATCATTATCTCTGACCGCCTTTATCAAGGGCGGTCGCAAAACCCGGTTATTATCTTCCAAGTTCAATTCAGTTCAACATTGGCGGTTAAATAATTCTGCAACCGCCAGAAGGAGGTATAATGAGGCGTAATGTATTTGTGATAATATTATTCGGACTTTCAGCCGGTTATTTGTTTGGCGCCGGCTGGTCCGCCAGTTTTCAGTTCCGTCCCAATTCATTTAGTGTGCAGACATTGGAACGGGATGGTCAGACTTTCACCATCATCAATCCTGAGCGAAACGCAGTGCCGGAGCATTCCAATCTGCAAATTGACTATGTGCGGGAAACCGGTAAACCGATATTACCCTGCTGGAGTTTTATCCTTTTAATTCCGCAGGGAATGAAGGTGGGACAAGTACGGGTGACTGAGGATGGTGTAACCTCAATTAAGGCAGAATATCCCCCCTATCCCGCTCAGCCTCCAGTGCCGGTGTCTGCATCCGAACTCCCCCCCCTTGTTTTTCCTGAGCGCGAAATTTACCAGGGAACTCAGCCCTGGCCTGGGGAGCGCTACTGGATAAGCCCGGTGGGCATCAAATCCGGGTTCCGGCTGGTTAATATCGTGATCTATCCGGTGCGGTATGATCCGGTTAACGGCAGTTATCTCATCAGTCAGAACTTGAGGGTGGAAATTGAATATGAACCGGACCCAACAGCAGAATTTGCCAGTCTGACCGGAAAGCAGCTCAAGTTGTTCAGTGCTGCAGTAAAGTCTATAGTCATCAACCCCGAGGATGTGAGCCGGTATGCACCACAGGAAAGATCTGCTGACTTTGGCACTTATGATTATGTCATTATTACCAATTCTACGCTTGAGCCCTATTTTCAGCCACTTCTAAACTGGCGCAGACGTCTCGGTTATTCCGGGATTATCCGGACAACCAGCTGGATTAATTCCAATTATTCAGGTCGGGATCTGCCCGAGAAGATCCGGAACTTCATCCGTGATTATTTTAACAATTACGGCACGATGTGGGTGCTTTTAGGCGGCGATACCGCAGTCGTGCCAGCCCGGCGGGCACGGGCTACCTGTGCCGGAGAAATCGGAAACATTCCCTGCGACCTTTACTATGTGGACCTGCAGTACTCCTGGGATTCGAACAATGACAACATCTTTGGTCAGTATGGGGTTGACACTACTGATTTATATTATGATCTCTATGTCGGCCGGGCAAGTGTTGATGACACCAATCAGGTCAAGACCTTTGTCAACAAGGTAATTACGCATGAGTCAAATCCGCCGACCGACTATCTGCGCCGGATACTTCTGGTGAGCGGTTATCTCTGGAGTGGTTATGATGAGACCCAGTCAAATGACTCGATTGCCAACATTACACCTTCCGGCTGGTCCGATGTTTATATTGAAAATCCGGGTAATACCACTATGGTGCGGGATTCGCTGAACCACGGGTTTCAGTTCTGCCATATGGTCGGCCATGGAAATGATTACGGCATTTATCACAACTCCACCGCCTATTACAGCACTTCGGTGATCTCCGGTCATAACAATGGTTCACGGGTCGGACTGATCAACTCGATCGCCTGCTATCCAGGGAACTTCGAATACAATGATTGTCTTGCTGAGGCTTCCCACAACTGCGCAACTGGTGGTGCCCTTTCGGTGATCATGAACTCGCGCTATGGCTGGGGCACGCCGCCGGTGCTCGGTCCTTCAGAGCAGCTGGATATCCGGTTTTATGACTATTTCTTCAATCATGATACGATGCCGATTGCTTTGACCCATGCTGAGTCCAAGGAGGTTTACCGCGGCTGGGCCAATGGCGGGGATGGTGCGTGGCGCTGGTGCTATTTTGAACTCAATTACTTCGGTGACCCGCTGCAGCTGATGTATGAAAATGTCCCGGCCCAGCTGAACGCAAGTTTCTCCAACCCGATTAATATCGGCATTCAGAATTTCACTGTTACAGTAACATCAGGATCTAATCCGGTATCGCAGGCACTGGTCTGTGTCTGGAAAGGCAGCGAGGTTTATGAACGTAACTATACGAATGCCTCCGGACAGGTTACATTTACCATCAATCCGACTACGTCTGGTTATATGTATGTCACCGCTTCTAAGCCCAACTATCTGCCCGACCTGGATTCCTGCCAGGTGGTTGCGTCCCGGCTTGATGTCGGCGTGAGCCGGATCATTACCCCATCGGGCACGGTTGATTACGGCACAACGCTCAATCCTACTGCGGTGATCAGGAATTATCTTGCGGTGCCGGTTGCCAATGTGCCGATCCGGTTTACAATTGCTGGCGGGTATACCGCCAATGAGATTATCAGTCAGATTGGAGGCAATGACTCAGCGATAGTTCAGTTCACTCAATGGACCGCTGCACCTGCGGGCAATCTGGTGGTCAAATGTTCAACCATGCTTGCCGGAGATACCTTCCCGAACAACGATTATCTGACCGGTTCGGTGTTTGTCCGCTACCGGGATGCGGGTGCAGTATCAATAACAATTCCGGCTACGGTGGATTCCGGTACGGTTGTCTATCCGGTCGCAACGGTCCGCAATTATGGAAATACGAATGAGACCTTTAATGTCCGGCTGGTGATTGCAGGCACGAGCTACAATCAGACCCGGATGAAGACACTGGCTTCGGGTGCGATTGATACCGTAAATTTTCCGGCCTGGACTGCGCTGGAACGCGGGGGGCATACGGTCCGGTGTTCAACTCAGCTCAGTGGTGATAATAACCCTGGAAACGACCTGATAACCGCCAATACATTTGTCCGGGTGCGGGATGTGGGCTGCACTCAGATTATTTCTCCGGTTGGCAATATCGATTCGGTGCCAACAATCCCCGTGCGGGCGAAGGTCAGAAACTTCGGCAATACGAGCGAGAGCTTTACGCTCAAATTCCGGATCAACGGTCCGGTGAACTGGAGCGATCAGGCATCGGTTAACAATCTGGCACCGGGAGATTCGGTGGTGGTTAATTTCAATGACTGGGCCTGTGGACCCCGTGGTTCCTATGCTACTGTTTGTTCTACGGAGTTCAGTGGTGATATGCGGCCGGGTAATGACCGCACGACTGGCAGTTTCAGTATCAACATTCATGATCTGGCGGTCCAAGGAATTAACAATCCGGGTGCCCAAGTTGATTCCGGGGCGCTGGTACCGGTGCAGGTGGTAGTTGCCAATCTGGGGTCGGTTCAGGAGAATGCCAAGGTGTATGTACGCATCGGCAGTTACTACCGGGATTCGGCACAGGTACTGCTGAACAGTGGTGCCGTGGAGCAGGTAGATCTTCCTTCCTGGCGGGTGAATGCCCCACGCGGTCCTGTGACAGTATTGTGTTCAACTTATGTCTACAACGACATTAATCGGGCAAATGATACGCTAAGTCTTAGAACGACGGTGGTGGTGCATGATGTCGGGACGGTTGCGATTGTGACACCTGCCGGGACGGTCGACTCCGGCAGTGTTATTCTCCCCCGTGCCCGGATCAGAAACTACAGTTCTGTGCCCGAGAACTTCAGCTGCCGGTTTACAATTTCTGACGGTTATATTGCCCAGATTACAGTTAATCTGCCTGCGAGTGCCGAATCGGTGATCACCTTCCCGGCATGGCATGCAAATACACCGGGAAGTTTTGCTACCCGCTGTTCCACTATCCTCAGTTCAGATCAGAATCCGGGAAATAATCTGGCTACCGGTTCGGTTCAGGTGGTAGGGACCGATGTTGGCGTAGTGGCGATTGTAGCGCCAGTCGGACAGGTAGACCCTGGTCCGGTAACCCCGATTATCCGAGTGGGGAACTTCTCCAGCGTCCCCAAGAGTTTCATGAGTTATCTCCGGCTCACCCGATTAGGAGATACGATTCCCGTATTTTCCGATTCTCTGCTGGTCGCCAATCTGCCGATGGATTCGGTCCGCGATGTTACTTTTGGAACCTGGAACGCAACCGGAGGCAGGTATGTAGTGCGCTGTTCGGTGGGGCTCGGAGACCGGAATCCGGTGAACGACACTCTGAGTGGGTTCTGTCAGGTGGTGACTCATGATGTGGCAGTGGTTGCGCTGATACCTCAGGGCGAAATGCGTCCGATGACAGTGGCGCCGATCGTGCGGGTGCGTAACCTGGGTGATGTAAGTGAAAACTGCCTTGTTCAGCTGACGGTCGTGGATACGGTCAGCGGCAATATCGCTTACGCCGACTCTGCGTCGGCAGAGGCACTGGCACCAGGTGAGGTCCGGGAGGTACGGTTGCCATCCTGGTCGGCAACAGTTGGTTATTACCGGTTGACCGGACTGGTGGTTGTGAATGGTGACATCAACCCGGCGAATGATACATTTATTGCGAAACTGAAGGTTTCTCCGGGTGCAATCGGCTGGTTGCGCCGGCCTGATGTTCCAGCGGGCAGCGGTCCGGTGAAGGCGGGGGGCGCTCTGGCGGCGATTGAGACCGATTCGATGTTTGTATTTGCGCTTAAGGGCAATAAGACCAGGGAGTTCTATAAATATGATGCCTCAATTGGGGTCTGGCGGACATTACCTCAGATACCCGCCGGTCCGTCCGGTAAGCCGGTGAACAAGGGGGGTGCGCTCTGTTCTGACGGTGAACGGTATGTCTATGCCACCAAAGGCAACAACACGCTGGAGTTCTGGCGGTTTGATGTGCTGAGTAACACCTGGGAGCAGCTGCCCGATGTCCCGGCCGGTGCCAAGGAGCTCAAGGGTGGAACCGGGCTGGCGTTTGTCTCCAGAGGTGATACCGCGGAGGTCTATCTGCTGAAGGGTTCCAATACCCTTGAGTTCTACGTCTATTCGGTTACTGCCAATCAATGGTATCCACGGGCGCAGGCGCCGATCGGCGGGGCGGCCAAGAAGTTCAAGTCCGGTTCAGCGCTGTGTGCGCACGGAAATGATCGGCTATTTGCGATCAAGTCCACAGTTAATGAGTTCTATGAGTATTCAATCGGGGAAGACCGCTGGATTCAGAGAGCCAGCGTACCCGACTACTCATCTTCAGGCAAGCGATCGCGCTGCAAGGACGGTTGCGGACTGACGAGTGACGGGGTAAATACACTTTATGCACTCACCGGTGGCAATCGGGATTTCTTCTACTGCTATAATGTCGCCAATAACAGCTGGTTTGAGCTGGCACCGATGCCGCCCGGTCCGGCGGGCAAGCGGGTGAAGGCGGGAGGCGCAGTTACCTTCCTGCACAAACAGGTCTGGGCGCTGCGTGGTAACTCAACGAACGAGTTTTATGTCTATGTTCCGGACACAATGAGTCTGTTCCGCACCCCGCCGGTCCGTTCGGCTGCGGCCGGAGCCGGTCCGGTCCGGCCTGCGGTTGCCGGCGTTCGGGTTACACCCAATCCGGCGGACCGGGAGCTGTGGTTTGTCAATACCAGCCGGCTGCCGGCAACGGTGGAGCTGTTCTCAACTGCGGGGCAGATGGTGCTGGCGGTGAAAGTACCTGCGGGCGGGTGCTACCGGGTGGATGCAGCCGGGCTGCCTGCCGGGATCTACCTTGCCCGGTTTGTTGAGGATCAGAGGGGCCGCACTGGCAAGCTGATCATCCAGCACTGATCCGGGAGAAAAGAAAAACGGGGGCACCTTTCCGGTGCCCCCGAATTTTTTGCGCTGGTTTTCCTATTCCAGCGGTCCGATTGCGGACTCTACCACGCTGAGCAGTTCACCGGAGCGGACCAGTTCGGTGAGCCGGTTGATGTCATACTGCAGGGGGCGGTCCTCTTCCAGTTTGGGCACGGTGCGGCGGATGAGTTCATAGGCGACCTGAGTGCCCGTGCCCAGTTTGAGCGGCTTGCGAAACTCAACCGCTTGGGCACCGCTGAGGAGTTCAATTGCAATCACGAACCAGGCATTTTCCAGAATCTGGCTTGTCTTGCGTGCCGAGGTAAAGGACATGGAGACAAAGTCCTCCTGATCCGCAGCTGCCGGAATTGAACCGGTGGCGGCGGGTGCGGAAAGAATCCGGTTTTCGCAGATGAGCATGCCCTGAGTATACTGGGTCAGCATCAGTCCGGAGAACATTCCGGCACCTTTGGTAAGAAAGGCAGGCAATCCGACTGATAGGTTACGGTTCAGGAGCCGGTTTGTGCGCCGTTCTGACAAGACCGCAATCATCGTTATGCTCGAGCCGACCAGATCCAGTGCCAGTGCCAAGGGCGTGCCCTGAAAATTGGCACCGGTGAGATAAGCCTGATCATCGGGAAAGAACAGCGGGTTGTCGCCAACCCCATTCAATTCCGTTTCGAACATCTGTTTTGCCCAGTTCAATGCATCACGGGCACCGCCGACTACCTGCGGGGTTGAGCGCAGGGAATAGGCATCCTGTACCTTCTTGCCCGGCTGACGGAGCATTTCCGAATTTTCGGTCAGGCGCCGGATGTTTTTTGCGGAAGTGATGGCACCGGGATAACCGCGTGCCTTGTGAATCCGTTCATCATATGCAGCCATATTGGCGTTGAGTACTTCGAGAGTCAGTGCTGCAGCAATCTCCGAGGTTTTAAGGAACCGGTCAGTGTCAAACAGCTGGAGTGCACCCCAGCCGGCAGTCATATTTGAACCGTTGATCGTAGCCAAGCCATCGCGAGCTTCAAACTGAATTGGCTCAATACCCGCAGCCCGAAGCGCCTCAGCACCGCTCAACCGCTTTCCCTGATAGAACGCCTCGCCCTCCCCCAGCAGCACGAGGGCCATCTGGCTCATCGGTGAAAGGTCACCGCAGGCACCGACCGAGCCCCGGTCAAACACCACTGGTGTCACACCCCGGTTGAGCATGGCAATCAGAGTTTCCACTACTTTGAGCCGGATGCCGGAGTTGCCGTTGGCAAGGACATTGATCCGGGAGCAGATGGCAGCCCGTACCACCTCTTCAGGTAGCGGGTCGCCACAGCCGGCAGAATGGGAATAAACCAGATAGCGCTGAAACTGCCGGGTCTGTTCCGGTGTAAGAATTACTTCAGACAGCTCCCCGATGCCGGTGGTGATGCCATACATTACAGCACGGGCAGCGATTTTGTCCTCCACAAACTGCCGGCAGCGGGTAATTCGTTCACGGGCAGCTGGTGTGAGTTCTACCGGCTCACGGTTCCGTGCCACCCGTACCAAGTCTTCAATCTTCAGTGTTTTGCCGTCCAGCATTACTGCCATTTATTTTCCTCCCTGTTTGAGCATTTTCTGTACATGACTGCCGGGCCAGAACACGCGCTGACACTGTGGGCAGCGCCGGAAATCGTTATGAATCTGATAGATATAGAATGGCACCGCCGGTCGTGCCTGGTCCCGGTTGATTTTCTTTAATACTTCATTACAGACCGGGCAGCGAGACAGAGCCTGAGATTCGCTACGGGGTTTTTCCGGCTGGATGCCCAGCACCTGCCGGACTTCTTCCAGCTGCCGGTCGGTATTTTCGCTTTCCAGAAGCAGAACATCGGGCAGACCTTTGAGTTTCTGATGCCGGGTAAGAAACAGGCGCCGGTCTGCCTTTGCCCGACGATAAGCCTGCAGACCCCGGACACCAGGTTCATAGCGGACGTCCAGACCAAGGAGCCGGAGACGCCGGGCAAGTCTGCCCAGCATGACATCACAGAAAAGGCGGGGATGGTTATCAGACTTCATTACCGGATAAATTTAATCATCAGGAGATATAAATCAAGGTCAGCAGGCGTGAAGCAGAAAAGGTGGTTAAGGATTGGGAGGCGATGGCACCTTTCCCCTTTCCTTTATTCTGGAAGTAACCCTAGGGTGAACCCCTTAAATCCGGCGGTTGAGGCGGCGTCAGGTCAGTAACTTCATGTATTTCCACGTGTTGGTTTAAAATGGAGATTCCGGGCATCGGCTGAAATGTAAATTTTGATCTCTAGAGCAGCAAATTATATATATTAATTGTTGACAATTCCAAATTTGTGCATATTCTCTGAACAGTATGAAGGTCAGACTTGCAGGATTCAATATTGAGCAGGAGCTGATTCAGAGTCTGGGCAAGAACCGGCGGATAGTTCCGACACCGGAGACGATCGCAGCTGCCTATGCCCGGATCAGCCGGAGTCCCAAGCCGGTTGATACCCTGCGCAGCGAGGCGCGCCGGGAGTTGAAAAAAGCACGCCAGTCAAATCAGACCATTGTGTTTGAGATGGGTCATCATTCCATTGCCGAGCATGCGGTTTTCAACTTTGATCTTGAAGATCTGTCCCGACTGGCGGTGGAGGCGGTTGAGCATCACCGGCTGGCATCGTTTACCGAACGTTCCCAGCGGTATGTGAAGCTTGAAAATCAGTATATAGTGCCGGAGGAGATCAGAAACTCGGAACTGCTGGATGATTATCTGAATCTGATGCGGGTCCAGTTTGAAGCCTACGGCAGGTTGCTGGAGCGGTTGAAGGAGTATTTTGCCCAGACCCGTCCCGAACTCAAAGAGCAGCCTGATCGGCTGGAGAATATGGCAAAGGAGGACGCCCGGTATATCACACCGCTGGCGACGCAGACCCAGCTGGGGATGACGGTCAACGCCCGCACGCTTGAGTATATGATCCGGCGTCTGGCAGCCAGTGAACTGGCAGAGATGCGGGGATTGGCACAGGCACTTTATGAGCAGGCGGAGGCGGCGGCGCCGTCCCTGCTTGTCTTTACCGGTCCGACTGAATATGAGAAAAATACCTATACCAGGCTGGGGGAGTTCGCCCAGAGTTTTATGACTCGGCCCTTTCCGCGCCGGCCCAGGAACCTGATTGCGATGTCCGCGTCAGATGTGGTGCTGGTGGATTATACTCAGAACGCGGATAATAAACTGCTGGCAGCACTTCTGCACTCAACCTCCCGGGCAACCTTTGCCGAGTGCCTCTCCCGTTCGGAAAAGCAGACGCTGGCACGTAAGAAGGAAATCTTCAAGCTTGCCTGTCAGGATCTGCAGGCGTATGATGCGGTACTGCGGGAGTTCGAGCATCTGTATGTAACCTTTGAACTGGTGATTTCGGCTGCCTGCTTTGCCCAGCTCAAGCGGCACCGGCTGACAACGATTACCGCCCAGCCCTATGATCCGGATCTGGGCTGGACAATTCCGGTATCGATCGCTGAGCTCAAGGAGCACAAGAGTTTCAAGGAGGTGCTGAGTCTGACTGAGGAGGTTTATGATAAGATTGCGGCGGTCAATCCGGCAGCGGCCCAGTATGTGCTTACCAACTCCCATCAGCGCCGGGTGCTTTTAACTCTGAATGCGCGTGAACTTTACCATCTGTCCCGTCTGCGCCAGGACAGCTCGGCGCAGTGGGATATCCGGGATATTGTGAGTCGGATGGTGGAACAGGCGCGGAATGTGATGCCTCTGACACTGCTTCTCGCTGGCGGAAAGGATGGCTATGCCCGCGTTTATCAGGAGCTTTTTGGTTATGAGCCGAAGGTTACCAGACTGGAACTGCCCAGGCCGCGACAGTTGCCGCGGAGCAACAGTAACCAGAACAGCACCCGAAGGAGGAATAATAATGAACATCAGCAGTCATGAGCAGCTGAAGCAGGCGGTCCGGAACCGTGAACCGGAGCTGGAAATTACCGATCCAGGAGTGATGAACATGGTACGCCGGCAGATGGCCCTGCGTCAGGTGCTCAATATCCTTTTTTTTGTAATTCTCGGGGTGGCGATACTGCTGTGGGCAAATCCGATGCGGCTGCAGTTTTTTGACACCGGTTCTGGCAGGACGGTACGGCAGATTCTGCTTCTGGTCGGTGTTCTGCTGCTCTTTGCCGATTATCTGATGCCGGTTGCAAGGCTTTACAAAATCACTGCCCGTGCCGAAGATCGGCTGAAGCTGACATTAGACAGCCACGGAAATAAGCGGGAGGTGCGGATGTGCATCATAGTACCGCTACTCTTGCTTTTGATTGCCTTTCCGGCTCTGGGACAGCTGAATTATACCGAATGTTCAAACGGGTTGCAGAATCCGGCGCTGGAAGGGGGCAGGACCGAGCTTGAGTTTGTCGATGTCAATAACGACGGCAACATTGACATCCTTTCCATCGGTGACCATGGCAGCCCTTATATCAACTCTCAGGAGCACGGAGTGATGGTCTGGTTCGGTGATGGCTGGGGAAACTGGAATGTCTATCAGTATGGCAATTTCGGCTATGGCGGGATTGCGGTTGGTGACGTCAACGGTGACGGTCTGCTGGATGTCGGCTACGGGATGCATCACAACTACTCGGGTGAGGATCTGGGAAATGATATGCTGGAGGTGGCGCTTGGTGACGGCACCGGCACAATGTGGACCGCGTGGGATGACGGTCTGATGCCCGGTGGTGCCTGCTGGGGAATGTTTTCCACCGACTTCGCCGATGTGGACCATGATGGGGATCTTGATATCGGTTCCTGCTCATTCGGTTATGGTGTAGGATTGCGGGTTTATCTGAATCAGGGAGATGGCACCTGGCAGCTGTCTTGGGGGACACCGGACAGCATTAACTGTGATATGGAGTTTTATTTCCGGGATGTGAATCGGGACGGCAACCCGGATATCATTGCTGCCACTGGGGGACCGGCAGTCTATTTTGGTGACGGAACGGGCAGGTTTTATCCCGGGGACAGCGGTCTGCCACGGTCAAATTACGGTCTGGCAGGAATTTCGCCTGGTGATGTGGACAACGACGGCGGTTTTGATGTTGCCTTCTGTAACAGTGCGGGCGGGGTTGAGGTCTGGATTTATGATGAATCTGTGGGCAGATGGCGCTCGTTCAGCAATGGTTTGCCGGTGTCCGGCAGTTACGGGGGCACGCAACTGTGCGATATGAATACGGACGGGTTCTGTGACCTGGTGGCAGTGGGTGGAGGCCATCTGACGGTATGGACCGGTGATGGTGCAGGAAACTGGGTTCAGGCATCTGAGATCAGTACCAACCGGCCCGGGACCTATCAGGCGCTGCGCACCGGTGGGGACTTTGATCACAATGGCAAACCGGATATAGCAATCATTATTAATGAAGGTTCCTGGCCCAATTACCGCAACTGGGCACACGCCTATAAGGAGACATCACCGCGGGACAGTCTGCAGATTTATCCGGTATTTCCGCGGGGCTGGGAGCGGTTCTGGAATGGTTCGGTGCAGTTTATTCAATGGTTGAGTGCGGTACCCGGGGCTGCGGATTCTTCCTTGGTCCGGCTTGACCTGTCAACTGACGGTCCGAACGGGCCGTGGATGGTGATCGCCGACAGTCTGAAGAATAATGGTTGGTATCAGTGGCGGGTGCCGGAGACGGTCAGCTCCTGTTACTGTTATATTCGATATACTGTCTACAAGGGAATTCAGTCAAGCAGTGCAATTACTCCGGGTCCGTTTTTTATCGGGAACCCGACCGCCCTGAAAGAGGGAGCAGATAATATTTATCCGCGGGCGCTCAGGTTGACACCAAATCCGGCAAAGACCTGGGTAATTCTGGATTTTGGGGCACCGGTTGCCTCCGGACAGCAGATAAAACTGTTTGATGCCCAGGGGAGACTGATGGGGACGTTTGAGGTCAGTGCCGGGACCAAAACCACGAGCGTTGTGCTTGACCGTTTTCCAGCTGGAACCTATTTTGTGGTTCTGGAAAATAGCAGAGGCAACCGGTTGATTATTTATAAATAAGGAGGGGTTATGAAGGATCTGGCAGTTGTCGGGCTGATTGCCGTATTGATTTTAACTCCAGTTTCCTGCAAAAAACAGGATGTAGCGGCAGACCGGGCAGCAATTATGGCGCTGGTAGAACAGGATACGATCCATTTTGCCACCAGTACCAGTCATGACTCCACTGCTGGTGGCGGATATTTTACTGCCGGTGAAACTCTGTTCTTCTGGTGGCGTGGACCCCAGACTCACGACACCGCTCTGATTGAGGTTGAAGTCAAGGGCGATTCTGCAGTTGTTTCCTGGTCTAGACATAACTACGGCTATCTGCACATTCTGGCACAGTTACCGGATACTGCGCTCCAGCTGTGGAACAAGCGGCTGGTTGAAACGGTCCGGCTGCAGGCGATTTTCCGGCGCGAGGGCAAAGAGGCGGATACTGACCGGGGTTGGCGGCTGAAATTTATTTCCCTTGCTACCGGCACTTCCGATTCGGTAAACACAGTCCGGATTGATTCGCTCCGGATTCAGAGTTCACTGCGCGAGCTGGTGATCAGGGCACCGCTTGCCACCTTCTTTCCGGTGGACAGCCTGTTCTGGTTCACACCGGGGGAGGAGGTGACGGTGACGCTTTATACAAATGCAACTGAGGGTGCCGCATTTCTTCATACTTTCATTCTCATCTGGCCCTTCTATGTCCGGGTTCCATTCAATTATCTCGGTGAAGGTGTTTTTCAGGGCACCTGGCATGCTCAGCTGATGCCTTCGTTCCGGTTTGCGATCTTTGATCTGATTACCCGATCGACGATCAGAACCCCGGACGCACCCTATGATTTTAACGGCTGGCTTTTTCCCTACCGGGTGCGGACCGCAGATTAGTTACAACAGGTGGATTCTGGGCGGAGCCTGTTCCGCCCTTTTTTATTTTCTTTTCAATTTCCCGCAGGAGCTGTCCGGGCTCAGGGATTTTTGATGCCAATTTTTCAAAAGGGCAGATGTCGGAGCCGGCACGGTTACGGATATGCTCAACCAGTTCCTGATAAAAGCAGGGAATTCGAAATTGAGCCAGTAGGTCCAAGCCAGTGCGGGACAGGGTGCGGGCGACCACACTGCTTGCTCTGAGGTGGCAGAAGACCCGGGCGGCACAGATGCCGACGACCCGATCAACCACCGTGGCGCCTGCCAAACCGGAGCGGAATTTCCGGGCAATGGCCAAAAGCGGACGGACACCGGGCTGGTCTGTGGAAAAAAGGATGCTGTTTCCCCGGATGATGAACAGTGACCAGCCGGAGCTGTCCAGACACCGGAGCAGTTTTTCAGCCCGGGTGCGGTTGAATGGATGCGGTTTTACCGCCATTATGCGAAATTCTGCTGGAATAATTTCCCGGGTCAAGTGTGGTGAATTTTACTGGATTTTCTTGACAGCGGATTTGAAATTTGTATTTTTTATCCTCTTGGATACTTATTTTCTTGCTAACGATCAATGCGGTGCATGGTTAAGCCGGCTGGCTGGCCGGTTTAATCTTTTCTACCCCGCGCTGCTCGAGGAACGGGTTCACTGGCAGAAATATATTTCCGCCGATTTTCGACTGGAACAGCTGGCATTACGGCAGATCCGGGCAGCTGAGCCGATCAAGCCGTTTCTGTTTTCCCCACGGGAGCGGGTGGCATCTTTTCCCGAACCTCTAAATTCAGATGGAAAGGATATGCCAGCGCTGCTTTTCGGACTCAAGGGCTGTGACCTGCGGGGGATTGCGGTGCACAAGAAAATGTTTCTTGAGGGTGAATTTGCAGATCCGTTCTATGCCCGGCGGCTGGAGAATACCTATTTTATCGGTGCCGACTGTCCGGTTCCTGAGCCTTCCTGTTTCTGTAATCTGCTGGGTCTGAAACCTTTTTTCACTCAGGAGGTGGACCTGAGTCTTAGTGTGCTTGATGACGGCTGGCTGGTGGAGGTAATTTCGGAGCGGGGTCGGGAGTTGATCGACGGTAATTTTGTGCCGGCAAACGGTTCTCAGCTCAGTCAGCGTCAGGCACAGCGGGAGCGGGCGCTGGCAGTATTAAAACAGCAGAACCCGAAAGAGTGGAATCCGAATTTAGCACAGGCAATTGCGGAACGGACCAGAGACAGAAAATTCTGGGCTGATGCCGGCGCGGACTGTGTTGAGTGCTTTGGCTGTCTTGTAACCTGTCCGACCTGTTTCTGTTTTCTTCTTTACGACCAGGGAGATGCGGAGCGGTTTGAGCGGACAAAAGTCTGGGACTTCTGTTATATCCCGATGTATGCCCGGGTGGGTGGTGGTGCCAATCCGCGGCCGACGTTTGTTCAGCGGTTTATCAACCGGTTCCACTGCAAGTTTATGCACGCGAAGAATCAGAACGGGTTTTATGCCTGTTCCGGCTGCGGCCGGTGTTTCACCACCTGCATGGGCCGGATTGATATCCGCAAGATTCTGGGGCAGTTATGAGCGGTGCGGTCAAAAATCCCTATCAGCCGGTAAGGGCACAGATACTTAATGTAATTGAGGAAACTCCCAATATCCGGACCTTTGTTCTGAAACCGGAAGCAGAGATTCCCTTCCTTGCCGGGCAGTTTGTGGAGCTGACCATTCCCGGATTTGGCGAGGCACCATTTACTCCCTCATCGTCGCAATTTCACCGTGAAACATTGGAGATGACGATTATGCGCGTGGGCAGAGCAACCTCAGCACTTTTCACCAAAAAGCCCGGAGACTGGCTCGGAATCCGCGGTCCATACGGTAAGCCTTATCCGCTCAAGGATTTCGAGGGTCGAGATATTTATATTGTCGGGGGAGGTGTTGGTCTCGCACCGCTCCGGGCGCTGTTTCTGGCGCTGGTACACGAAATTAAGAAGTATGGCAAAATTTATCTCCGGTATGGTGCCCGTACGCCCAAGGACATCGTGTATAAACAACAGTTGAAGGAGTGGGAAAAGATTAAGGGTGTGGATATTGACCTTTCAGTTGACAGTGCGACCGAACCATGGGAGCGCAAGGTTGGTGTGGTTACCTGCTTAATGGATGAGATTCCCTGTGATGTGAAAAAGAGTGTGGCGGTGGTATGTGGTCCCCCGATCATGATGAAATTTGTAACCAAGAAACTGGTTGAAGCCGGTTTCCCCGGGAAAAATATCTATCTTTCAATGGAGATGAATATGTCCTGTGGTCTCGGACAGTGCGGTCACTGCCGGCTCGGACCGTATTTCACCTGCAAGGATGGTCCGGTATTGACCTGGGAGCAGATCAAAGATATTGAGGAGCCGTTCCTGTGAGTTCGATCCGCAAGACGGTCTGCGATTTCTGCCTTAACGGTTGCAACCTCGGGGTCAGTTTTGATGGCTATCAGTACAGAGTTGAGTATTTAACCGGAGAGGCACCGAATTTTGGCCGGCTGTGCCCGCGCGGCAACAGCGCCAGCATTGTAATTGACCATCCCAAACGGCTCTGCTATCCGTTGCTCGATGGGAAGGAAATTAGCTGGCAGCAGGCGATGGAACTGATTGGCAAATGGCGCCAATCCTGCCGAAGCGATGAAATTGCTGTGGTTTACAGCCGTGGTCTGACCGAGGAAGAACTGGGTATTGTTGCCGATTTTGCCCGAGAGATCGGCACCGGGAATCTGATCTGCGGTTATCTTGAGCCCGACCGGTATCTGGGCTATAGACTGGAAGGAGTCAGAAGTGCAAATCTGGATGATGTGTCAAATTCCCGGGCGATTCTACTGGTTGGGGATGTGTTTGGTGTTTCTCCAGTGGCTGCCGGTTTCATCCTGAATGCACGATATGCTGACAGGACCAGCCGGCTTGTGGTGATTGATTCAATCCGGACTAAGCAGGCAGGTTTTGCCCATCTGTTCATTCAGGTGCGTCCGGGAACTGAGTATCGGGCTCTGGCAGCAGTCGCGGGTATTCTTGACCCGAAATTGAAGCTGGATGTGGACCGGCTTGCAGCAGAGTGCGGTGTTGATCGGCTGCTGCTGGAGGAGGCAGCAGCGATTATGAAATCGGCACCTAATGGTCTGGTAGGTGCAGCAGCCAGCTTCGGCCGGGTCAGTAACCCGCTGCTGCACAGCCTCTGCGCCCAGCTGGTGGCACTTAAAGCGGATAAGCCTTTTGCCGGTTTTGCCGAGGCGTTTGTTCCTGAGGGGAAAGTCAGTTTCGGGCAGTTCTACCAGCAGATCGCACAGGGAAAAATCCGGCTGGTTTTCTGGTTTGGTGGGCTTTATCCTTACAGTTATCCTGAGGTGCTGCCCGAGTTGAGCAAAATTCAGTTCCGGGTGGCGACCAGCATATTCCGGTTTAATTACGTCCTTCCCGGGCTTTTACTACCGGTGCCAAGTGAGTTTGAAAAGGCAGGACAGGGGGGAACTCTGTGGCGCCGGGTGGTCCGGGAGCCGGTTGCCAATCCGGTGAGCGGTTCAAGGACCATTGCGGAAATCTGTGCGGCGATCGCGGGCAGAATTGGTGCCGGGTCAACAGGTGAAACTCTCCGTTTCAGCTTGGAGCGAATACTTGAACTGCTCGCGGCTGACCGGAAGCAAGCAGAATCTGATGGTTATCAACTCATTGGCGAACGCCTGGCAATCGGGCTTGGTGAATTTTTCGACTCTGAGGAGGAAATTTTGCTCAATCCCGCTGATGCCCGGAAGCTGGAGGCAAAGGACGGCGACGTCGTAGTGGTGAAAAGTCAGACCGCAGAGCAGCGGTTTGGGGTCAAGGTTTCCATTGCAGTGCCGGCAGGAGTAGCAGCAGTTGGAGTAGACGCACACAAGAACCGGCGTCTGTTTTCTGTTAAATTTGACGACGCAACCGGTATTGCTACAATTCCCCCGGCAAAGGTTGAAATATGGCGGGTGCAGGAGTAGAAACTCAGAACTCCAAGCGGCTTTTTGTCCGGCTTGACTGGTGCATTGGCTGCCGGTCGTGTGAGGCAGCCTGCCGGAGCCGTTTCAAGGGTGAAGCCCGGATCCGTTATGCCGAAATCAGCGAGACCGCCTTGGTCCCCATGCCCTGCCGTCACTGTGCAGAACCGCTCTGTGCTGCTGCCTGCCCATTTGAGGTGATTAAAAAGGATGAGGAGCGGGGAATTGTTTATCAGTCGAGTGTTCACTGTGTCGGCTGTCGTTCCTGTATCCTCGCATGTCCTTTCGGAGTTCTGGACAAGGAGCTCCTGCGCCGGATCGCCCAGAAATGCAGTCTGTGTCAGGATCGGGATGAGGGTCCACGGTGTGCTGCATCCTGTCCAACTGGTGCCCTACAGTTCGTGACCGAGGCGGAAATCAAGGAACAGCAGGTAGGTAAGCGTACCAGTGCCCGGCTGCCGTTCTGGAGGCGGGTATGAGTACCTGGTTTAGCGGCTGGCGACTGGTTGTCGGATTTCTGGTAACGGTGATCGGGGTGCCAATTGTGGGGCTGGTGCTTACGTGGGTAGATCGGTTCGTTTCTGCCCGCGTGCAGTGGCGCAAGGGTCCCCCGTTCTACCAGCCATTTGCTGACATCCTGAAACTACTTTTGAAACAGACAATAGTGCCGCGGGGGGCGGCGCGAACAACATTTCTTTTTGCCCCGGTCGTCGGCATTGCGGGAATGACACTGGTGGCAATGCTGATTATTTACAGTAACTTTAATACAGTTGTCAATCAGCAGAGTTCATTCATTGGTGATATTATCGTTTTGCTTTACTGTTTTGCGCTGGTCCCGATTTCCTTTATTATCGGCGCGTCGGCATCAGGAAATCCGGTGGCAGCGGTTGGCGCCTCCCGGGAGATGACCCTTTATCTGGGTTATGAACTGCCGTTTGTCCTGGCGATTCTGATTCCCGTGGTAAAGGTGGCACAGCAGTGGGGCGTTGCCAGCGCACTCCGGATCGGCGGTCTCGTCGCCTATCAGCAGCAGTTCGGACCACTGCTTTACTCGATTTCAGGGGTGATTGCAGCAGTGATTGTGCTCTTCACTATTCAGGCAAAGCTGGGTTATGTGCCCTTTGATATTCCGGAGGCGGAGCAGGAGATTATGTCGGGTGTGATTGTCGAGTATTCCGGTGCCCCGTTGGCGCTGTTCCGGATTGCCCGGGCGATGGCATTTGTGCTCCTGCCGCTGTTTCTGATTACTCTGCTTTGGGGCGGATTGCGAGACTGGTGGGCTTTGCTGAAATTTCTGTTAATTGTGGTTCTGATTGTCCTGATGAAAAATACCAACCCGCGGTTGACCATTCATCAGGCCTTGAGATTCTTCTGGTTTATTCTGGCACCGATCGGGATAATCGGACTGGTACTGGCATTTATCGGATTATGAAGGATTTAAGGCTCTGGGGACTTAAGAAGTCGCCGTGGGTTTACCATGTAGCGGCAGCATCCTGTAATAACTGTGATATTGAGATTCTGGAACTTCTCACTCCTCGCTATGATGTGGAGCGGTTTGGAGTCGTGCTGGTTGGCTCTCCGCGGCATGCGGATGCCCTGCTGGTGACCGGGGTAATCAATCGCAAATCGCTGCCGCGGGTGCTTGAGGTTTATGAGCAGACACCGAAACCCTGTCTGGTGATTGCGATTGGCACCTGTGCCTGTAATAATCACATCTTCCGGAACTCCTACAATGCGGTCGGTCCCTATGACAAGCACATTCCGGTCCACGCCTATATTCCCGGCTGTCCCCCTAAGCCTGAGGCAATGATTTTAGGTATCGTCAAGGCGCTGAGCAAATTATGAGCAGTTCACTCCAGCTTCTCCGTGAGCGTTTTCCTCAGATTGAGGTGATGGAAAAGAATCCGCGCCGGCTATACATCCGGATTCCGCGCGAGCAGCTGACGGCAACGGCACGGTTTCTCCATGAGGAACGGGGAATGCGGCTGTCCATCTGCACCGGTATCGATACCCGGGAGGGGTTTGAGGTTCTTTACCATTTTTCCGAGGATTCCACCGGAATAATTTATACACTCAAGGTTCTGGTTCCCAAGGATGATCCGAAGGTGGAGTCGCTAGGCAGCTGGTTTCCGGCAGCACAGTGGATTGAGCGGGAGATGCATGAGCTGCTGGGCATTGATTTCGTCGGCCATCCGAATCTGATTCCCCTGCTGACTTCAGATACCGACTGGGAACCGGATCGTCGCCCCCTGCGCCGGGATTATGAACGGAGGAACGAAGCCCATGAGCGATGAGACAAAGGTTAGACGGATAGTTCCGATCGGTCCGTATCACCCGCTGCAGGAGGAGCCGGAATTCTTTAAGCTGGTTGTGGAGGGGGAAACGGTTGTTGATCTGGAGATCAATCTGGGTTATAACCATCGCGGGCATGAATTTATTTCTCCAGAGTTGACCTACGATCAGGTGCCGTTTCTGGTGGAGCGTATCTGTGGTATCTGTTCCAATTCCCATCCGCTGGCGGCGGTGCTGGCAATTGAGGATTGTGCCGGTATCAAGCCACCGCCGCGGGCAAACTTTATCCGTACCATCATTCATGAGCTGGAGCGGATACACTCTCATCTGCTGTGGGTGGGGCTGGCAGGTCATTTTATCGGTTACAATACGGTGTGGATGTGGGCGTGGCGATATCGTGAGCATATCCTGCAGGTGTTTGAGATGATTACCGGGAACCGTAATCATTATGCGGCAAACAAACCGGGTGGAGTGCGCTGGGATATCAAACCCGAACATGTGCCGGAAATCAGGGCAGCGCTGGATCTGGTGGAAAAGAAGACGATGATGCTGACCAAGGCGGTGCTGGATGATCCAGTGATCCGGGCGCGGCTGGAAGGAGTTGGGATTTTAACGAAGGAGCAGGCGATCGCCTGGTCGGTAGTTGGTCCAACCGCAAGGGCATCTGGCGTGGATATTGATGTCCGGCGCGACGACCCCCACTGTGCCTACGATCAGGTTCCCTGGAATGTAATCGTACTGTCAGAGGGGGATGTTTTTGCCAAAGCCAAGGTCCGGCTGCTGGAGATTTTTGAATCGATTAAAATCATCCGTGGCTGTCTGGATAAACTGCCGGATGGTCCAATTGATATGCGGATTGATGAGATTCCTTCAGGCGAAGGAATTGGCAGGACCGAGGCACCGCGAGGAGAGGTTTTTCACTATATCCGTTCTGATGGCACGAACCGGCCGATCCGGCACAAAATCCGCGCTCCCAGCTATATGAACATCGCTTCCAATGTGGTGGCGGTCCGGGGCGGTTCGATTGCCGATGCGGCACTGACGCTGGCTGCAGTTGATCCCTGCTACTGCTGTACTGAGCGGATGGCGGCCTTTGAGGACGGCATGCTGAAATATACGGGTAAGGATTTGCTGCGACTGTCGTGGGAGAAAACGGAAAAAATCCGGGAGCGGTTGAAATGAGTTTCAGTAACTGGTTGAATTTTGGTAGCGGGAATTTGGAATTGTTTCTTGTCGCAGTCTTTAGCTTCATCGGCTTGATGGCACTGCTGTATTCAATTTCCCGGGTCAAAGGTTCTGCCCGGCAGCTGACAGAATACTATATCTTCCTCTTATTGCTTATCGGCGCTGGCGTAGCACTAGTTTTTGCCCGGGAACTGCTGTTAATATTTGTGCTCTGGGAGCTGGCGACCATTTCTCTCTGGCGACTAGTATCCTATTTTCGGGATCAGGAGGCGGTTGATGCCGGTCTCTGGGCACTGTATATCAACTTCGCCGCAGCTGCGGTAATGCTAGTGGGGCTGGTGATGATTCAGCTCGGACTAGGCAGCTGGAGTCTGAATGAGCTGCGGGGACAGGAACTGCCGCTGTTTCCAGCACTTTTGGTTTTAACCGGCATCGTCGCCAAATCGGCAGCACTGCCACTTTATATTTGGCTGCCCCGTGCCTACCGTTCTGCTCCAGCGTCTGTTTGTGCGCTGCTTTCCGGACTGGCTGAAAACCTGGGTCTGGTGCTGTTTCTCAAGCTGTTTGTACAGACAGTCAAAGTCCCCGAACAGTTTTATCTGATCAGTGCGGTGCTGGCGGTCGGTTCAGCGTTAATCGCAGGGGGGGTAGCATTAACAACTCGGACCATTCGTGATACACTTGCTTATTCCACGGTTAGTCAGTTAGGGTTTATTCTGCTAGCGCTTTCGGTCCGTGGTTATTATGGCATCGCCAGCGGTCTGCTTTACATCTTAGCGCATGCGGTGGCAAAATCAGGCTTGTTCTTTGCTGCGGGTACGGTCGAAGATGCGTCGGGAACTGGTGAGTTGGAGCAGTTGGGTGGCTGGGCTCGGGTTTCACCGGCATTGGCCGGCGCTACTGGTATTTTGACGCTTTCAATTATGGGATTACCTCCTACACTGGGTTTTTTCGCCAAGCTGGGTGTGGTATTGGCAGCGGTCAGGAGTAATCTGCTTTACGGGATTGGGGCGCTAGTGGCTGCCCTGTTTACTATGCTGTATCTGAGTCGGTTTTATGCCCGGATTTTCCTCGGGGGGGGTAGTTCAAGACCGGTTAAAATTTCACCTATGGCTGTCGGGCTGGTGATTGTTATGGCAGTTGTAAGTATCGCTGCGGGGATTTTCTGGTTTGTGCCGGTGAAGTTTTTTGAGGGAGGGTGGTGATGCTGGCACATCCATTTATTCTCATGGTTTTAGTCCCCGCTGTTGCCGGACTGCTGGGTTATCTGATTGGCAGATTGCGCAATGAGTTCAGTTTTATCGGCACGGTAGCTTCGCTCTATTATGCGATCCGGCTGTTTCTGTTATCCCGGAGCGGTGAGCCGATTGAACTGACGATTCTGGCGATCGGTAACATCACAGCCGGCCTCCGGCTGGATCAGCTGAGCGGGTTCATTCTTCTTTTCATCAGTATATTTACCACACTGATTCTTTTCTACTCATTCCGGTATATGCGCGGTCGGGAGAGCACGCGTGGGTTTTATCTCTATTCACTGCTGATTCTGGGTTTTGCCAACGGGGTGGTGCTGGCGGCCGATCTGGTGACGCTGTTTTTCTTCTGGGGTGGTCTGCTGCTTCTGCTTTATGCAATTCTGCTGATTGGCCGGGGCGAAACCTTCCGGACCGCACGCAAGGCACTGCTGCTCGTCGGACTTTCTGATTTTGCCATGCTTCTCGGGATTGTAATTCTGATTGTGCGGACATTTGTCCCTGGCGGCTGGATTGATCTGGCGCCCAGAGTGCCATTGCCGCTTTATGACCCGGCAATGATTGCGGGCTTTGTGCTGATTGCTGCTGGTGCGCTGGCGAAGGCGGGCGCGATGCCGCTTCATACCTGGATTCCGACTGCTGCCGAAACTGCACCGGTTCCGGTGCTGGCGCTCATTCCCGCTGCGCTGGATAAACTGCTGGGAATTTATCTTTTGATCCGGCTTACCGTTTACATGTTTGACATCGCCAGCAATATGGTGCTCCGCAATGTCCTGATGGCAATCGGTGCGGGCACGATTTTGTTTGCGGTAATGATGGCGCTGGTTCAGAAGCGGATGATGAAACTGCTTGCCTTCCACGCAGTTTCTCAGGTGGGTTATATGGTGCTGGGTATTGGTACCGGTATCCCCGTTGGCATTGCCGGCGGGCTTTTCCACATGCTCAATAACGCCGTTTACAAGACCGGGCTGTTTCTTGCCGGCGGGTCGGTTGAACACTGGGCTAAAACCGATGAACTGGAAAAATTAGGTGGTCTGGCAAGGCAGATGCCGCTGAGCTTTGTTTCGTTTCTGGTATGTGCGCTGGCAATTGCAGGTGTGCCGCCGCTCAACGGGTTCTTCTCGAAATGGATGGTTTATCAGGGTGTTCTGGCTGTGGGAACCGAGGGCAACCGGTTGTTTCCGGTGTTTCTGGTGGCAGCGATGTTTGGCAGTGTGCTGACCTTGGCATCCTTTCTGAAACTGCTGCATGCCCTGTTTCTTGGTCAGCGGCCCGCACAGCTTGAACGAGTGCGGGAGGTGCCGCTGACGATGTGGTTACCGCCATTTTCACTTGCCCTCGCCTGTGTGGTGTTCGGAGTATTTGCCTATCAGCTGTCCTTGCGCGGTCTGATCATTCCCGGGCTCAAGTTTCATGAGTTGAGTTTGAGCGGGGTGTGGAGTCCAATTCCAGCCAGTCTGCTCCTGCTGGCAGCTCTCGGTGTGGGCGCAGTGCTCTATTTGCTCAGCGTGGCTGTCAAACCGCAGGCGGGCAGGACGTTTGTCGGCGGGGAACAGATTGGTTATTCTGAGGAAAGCCGGGTTCCGGGAACGGCATTTTACTCTTCGGTGAAGCATATGCCGATTATCGGCGAGCTTCTGATTTTCGGTGAACGCGGCGCATTTGATCTCTATAACTGGCTTGTTGGCATCTTCCGGGTGATCGGTTATGTCTTCCGGGAGGGAGTGGACCGGGCACTTAAGGCGCTCGTTGAGTTTATCGGCAGACTGATCTATTACTTTGGTCTTGGTCTTTCCCGGATTCATACCGGTAATCTGCCTCTCTATCTCTCATGGGTATTTCTGGGAGCGGTGATATTTTATCTGCTGCTATTTTTGAGGTAAGTTATGCTTGAACTTTATCTGCTACTTGCTGTGATGCTGGCTGCAGCGCTGGTAGCCAGTGAGACGAGGAATCTTTTGGCGGCGGCAGTGGCACTCGGGCTGGTGGGTTTCAGCGTGGCGATAATGTTCATTCTGGCTCAGGCCCCAGATCTGGCAATTGTGCAGATAGTGGTTGAGACCCTGACGGTGGTGTTCTTTACCGCGGTAATTCTGCGCACGACCGATGTTGATACTACTGTTACTCAGGGGCTGAAAATGGAGACAGCGATGTTTGTTGCCGCGTTTCTGGCTTTCGGCGGGCTGTTTCTGGCACTGATCATTGGTGTGCTCCAGGAGATCCCGCGGTTCGGGGAACCGGTGATGCGGATCGCCCAGGAGTATGTTCAGCTGGGCTTGGAGCGGACCGGTGCGGCCAATATTGTATCAGCTATCATTCTGGATTTCCGGGGCTACGATACTCTTGGCGAGGCAACGGTTCTGTTTACCGCGGTCGTCGGAGTGCTGACGGTGATGCGGCTGGCAAGCCGGAAAAAGCCCGGGGAGTTCTGATATGCGCGGGATGTCGCTGATTGTTCAGGTGATGACCGGTTTACTTGCCGGAATACTTCTGCTTTATGGCGGTTATATTATTCTCCACGGCCATCTGACACCGGGTGGCGGTTTTGCCGGCGGCGTGCTGGTTGCGGCAGCACTAATTCTCGTTTCACTCGCATTTGGTGCGGTTGAACAGGTAGAGCGGCGGGAGTATATTCTGTCATCGATTTTTGAAAGTTCGGGTGGCTTGTTGTTTCTCGGGCTGGCGGTTGCCGGTTATTTGGCGGCTGACTATTTCTTCCGGAATGCCGGGCTGTTTTACATCGGCAGACCATTGGAGCTGGTGAGTGGTGGAATAATACCGCTGGCAAACATTGCAATCGGACTCAAGGTCGGTGCCGGGCTGTTTGCCATCTTTCTGGCGCTTGGTGCCTCAAGGTTTGTGATGAAGGAGTGAGGATGATTCCCTATCTTGCCTGTGTGCTTCTGTTTCTCATTGGCCTGTATGTTGTTATTTCCAAACGTAACCTGATTAAGATTGTTATCGGATTCTCACTTATTGAATATGCGGTCAATCTGTTCTTCGCCCTCGTAGGGTTCAAGAAGGGGGCGCTGGCACCGATTATCACTCAGCCCGAGCAGGTCCGGATGGGAGTTGCCCGGAATTTTGTTGATCCTGTGCCTCAGGCGCTGGTGCTGACCGCAATTGTGATCGGGCTTTCTACGACCGCTCTGATGCTTTCGCTGGCGATGCGGCTTTATGAGAAATACAAGACCTTTGATATTTCAGAAATCAGACGACTGAAGGGATAACGATGGAAGGCAGGATACTACCACTATTTGTTGCTATTCCCCTTGCGGGAGCGTTTCTGGTGCCCCTGCTGTCCAAACTATGGACCAGGTTTGCGGATCTGATTGCCAGCATTACCAGTGCTCTGCTGCTCGGAGTTTCGGTTTATGGCTGGCTGATGGTCAATGCTGGCGGCATGCCGCTTCATTACTGGGTTGGCGGCTGGCGGATAATCGGCATCGCGATGTGGTTTGACGCCCTGACCGCTCTGATTGTACTGATTATTAATATTGTTGGCTTCTGTGCATCGGTGTATTCAATACGGTATCTGGACCGCTATACTGGAGGACGGTGGAAGTTTTTTACTCTGTTGCTGCTGCTGATTGCAGGACTGAACGGCCTGGCGATCTCCGGCGATCTGTTTAATATGTTTGTGTTCATCGAGATTTCGGCAATTGCCAGTTATGCGCTGGTAGCGTTTGGTACTGAAGAGGAAGAGGTGGAGGCGGCGTTCAAATACATGGTTCTCGGTGAGGTGGGCGGAGCGGTTCTTCTGTTCGGAATTGCTCTGATTTATGCCCGCGCCTCAACCCTTAATCTCGCTCATCTTTCGCAAGTACTTGCCGGGTTCGGCAGAACACCATTTTACTGGTTTGTAATTGCGACACTTCTGATCGGCTTTGCGATCAAGATGGGTATGGAGCCATTCCACGCCTGGCTGGCAGACGCCCATTTCTCCGCCCCGGCACCGATATCAGCGATGCTCTCCGGGGTTTTTATCAAAGTCACCGGTGTTTATGCCATGAGCAGGTTGATGTTTAATGTCTTTGGTGTCTCCCGGGCAGAAACGCCTGCATTTTTCAACCTGCTGATTGCCTTCGGAGCTGTTTCCATGGTGCTGGGCGGTCTGCTTGCCTACACTCAGAATGATTACAAGCGGCTTCTGGCGTATTCCAGTATCAGTCAGATTGGATATATCTTGGTGGCACTGGGAATTGGCAACTTCTGGGGAATAGCCGGTGCTTTGTTCCATATCCTCGCCCATGCGCTGGGCAAGGGCACGCTGTTTCTGGCATCGGGCTCAGTGGAGCGTCAGACCGGCACACGGAATCTCGAGCAACTGAAGGGACTGGAAAAGACAATGCCGGCGACCACTTGGTCACATATTCTTGCCTCATTTTCCATGGCTGGACTGCCGCCGTTTGCCGGCTTTTTCTCCAAGCTGTTTATCATCATTGGTGCGATTGCAGCGCGGATGTACTGGCTGGCGTTCCTCGCGGCGCTGTTTTCAGCGGTGACTCTTGGCTATCTGACCAAGGTGGTCAATATGGCGTTCTTTGTGAAGCAGAATAGTTCAGTGACTTCAACGCGGGAGGCACCGGGGCTGATGGTGCTGGCGATGCTGGTGCTGGTGGTACTTACTGTCGCAGTCGGCGTCGGATTCCGGGGTGTGCTGGACCACCTGGTAGGTCCGGCTGCCCGGGTACTGCTCAACGGGTTGGAATACGCCCGGCTGGTTCTGGGAGGATAAGGTGGCACGAAGATTTGCCTATTTTATTGCCGGCTGGATCATCTGGCTGCTTCTGGGCTGGACGCTGAATTATCAGGAGGTTGTTGCCGGTGCTGCGGTCGCACTCATTGCCGCCGGAATGTTTGGTGGTTATCTGCCGCTCCAACCCCGGAAGCTGCTTAATCCGGTGCGCTGGTTCTGGCTGCTGGTTTATATACCGGTATTCGCCTGGCAGTGTCTTAAGGCAAATATTGATGTGGCACTGCGGGTGCTTTCGCCAGGGCTGAACCTGAAGCCGGGGATTGTTAAAATTAAAACGAATTTGAAAAGTGATATTGCCAAAGTTTTTCTTGCCAATTCAATTACGATGACGCCAGGCACGCTGACGGTCGAGATCAAGGATGATACGCTCTATATTCACTGGATTGAAATCCGGAGTGATGATCCGGAGGAGATGGCGAAGATGATCAAGGGTCCGTTTGAATTTTTCCTGAAGAAAATCTTTGATTGAGGAGGCGGAATGGTGCCAGTTATCATTTTAGTGCCGGCGGCGCTGTTCTGCCTGTACCGGGCGCTGGTCGGTCCTTCAATTGCTGACCGGGCGATTGCGGTAGATATGATGGGAGTGGTATTTTCGGCAATCACTGCACTGGTAGCTTTGCAGTATAAACTGAGCTATTTGCTGGATATCTCCATAGCTCTGGCAATCATTTCCTTCGTCGGCGCTCTGGCGCTGGCAAAGTTTCTGGAGAAAAGGAGTTTGGATGATTAGCGTGCTGGCACTGATTTTCCTCTGGCTGGGGGTAGTGTTTGTACTTTTGGGTGCGCTCGGGCTGGCACGTTTCCCCGATCTTTACAACCGGATGCAGGCGGCAACCAAGTGTGTAACGCTGGGTGTCTGCGGGATCATGATCGGCATCTTCTTGCGCTCCGGCTTCAATCCGCTTGGGATAAAAGCGTTACTGGCGGCAGTTTTCATTCTCTTTACCGTTCCGGTATCGAGCCATGCGCTCGTCCGGGGTTCGCTGATTGCCGGAGTCAGACTCTGGAAGGGTACCGTCCGGGATGATTTTACTGCGGACCGCGGTGCACCTTCAATTATTGATAATGCCGGGGCGGGTGAGGAGGAAAAATGAGGATTCCGTTACCCAAGGTGCGGGAGCTGATTGAGGCGCTGCGTGCGGTATTCACCGGACCATTTACGACCAAATTCCCCAAGGTAGTTGATTCGGTTCATCCGAACTTCAGGGGAATTTTGAAGTTTCGGGAAGATCGGTGTATCTGTTGCGGCGCCTGTTCAAAGGTATGTCCTACTGATGCCCGTGAGCTGATTCTGGACCGGGAAAAAGGCGTTATGCGTAATGTGCACCATGCAGACCGTTGCATCTACTGTGCCCAGTGTGTCAAGGGCTGTCCGACCGAGGCGATCTATCACACCCCGGAGTTTGATCTCTCCCGGACGGAGCGGGGTGGCTGGGATACTATGGTGGAAAAAGAACTTATTTACTGTGAGGCTTGTGGGGAGCCGTTTGCTACCCGCGAACAGCTGCTTCACATTGGCAGAAAGATTGGCGATCTGATTAACGCCAATCCCACTCTTCTGCTGGTGCATTACCAGCAACTGGGCTTGGCGGTTCCGGAGTCAGCACCGGCGGGTGCTCTGCCCTACCGTTCGGGAACGATGCGGATTCTCTGCCCGGACTGCCGGCGCAAGGTCTACATGACCGAGCAGTGGGGCTACTGAATATAGAGTTATTCACAATTGAGTCCGCTGCGCAATTTAAAGAAATAGCTGGTCAGATTGTTTTGACCGAGTGGCCAAGGGCGCCGACGAGGTCAATCGCCTTGACCGGACAGACAAGGACACACTGACCACAGCCGATGCACTTTTCCGGAATTACCCGGTGCTGTTTGCCCGGTTCGCCTTCGATTGCCTTGAACTGACAGACTTTGACACATTCACCACACCCGGTGCAGCGGGGGTTGATTGATGCCTTGGGCCGGCCTGGCGCTCGATCGATAAATGACTTTGTGGGGCATTTATGGGCACAGATACCGCAGTCAATACACTTTTGAAAGTCCATGACCGGCAGGTTGTTTTCCATTCTCAGGGCGCCAACCGGACAAACCCGGGTACACAGTCCGCAGGCAATACAGCCAACCGAGCAGACCTCCTTGACTGCCCGGCCCCGGTCATGTGAGACACAGGCCAGGTAAATCAGTTTGCGACGGGGAATCAGGGTCAGCGTTCCTTTCGGGCATTCGGTAACGCACCTGCCGCAGCCGATGCATTTTCTTTCATCGATAATCGGCAGCCGGTTTTCTCCCATCCGGATTGCCTGGACCGGACAGACAGTGACGCAGTGTCCGAAGCCGACGCAGCCGTAGATACAGGCTTTGGGTCCGCCGAGCAGGAGTGCAGCCTGCCGGCAGTTCTGTGCACCTTTATACTGGAAGCGCAGGGGCGCCTCATTTTTGCCCCCGCGGCAGATGAGCACCGCAACTTTCGGTTCAGCTGCTGTTACCTCCTGCCCCATGATTTCGCCGATTTTCCTGGCGACTTCAGGTCCGCCGACCGAACATGAGTTCAGTGGTGCCTTGCCTGCTGCAATCGCAGCGGCATAACCGTCACAGCCGGGATAGCCGCAGGCACCGCAGTTGGCACCGGGCAGCACCGAACGGATCCGGGCTTCCCGTTCGTCAACCTTGACCGCCAGTTTAATTGAGGCAATCAGTAGAATTACCCCCAGGATCAGACCCAGTCCGCCCAGGGTGACGAGTGATTTGATGATTAGTGACCAGTCCATAGAGTTATGAGATACCAAACAGGGCGGTAAAGCCCATAAATGCCAGCGAGACGAGCGCAGCACCGATGAAGGCGATCGGATATCCCTTGAATGCCGGGCTGATCGGTGCATCATCCAGCCGTTCGCGAATGGCGGCGAAAAGGATGATTGCGAGGGCAAAGCCGGCTGCGGTGCCCAGGGCAAAGACCGTCGCCTGCAGTAGATTGAAGTTATAATTGATGTTGAAGAAGGTAACTGCCAGAATGGCGCAGTTGGTGGTAATCAGCGGCAGATAGATGCCCATTGCCGAGTAGAGGTTGCGGATATAGCGCTTGAGAAACATTTCTACGAACTGAACCAGAGCGGCAATCACGAGGATGAAGACTGCAGTGCGCAGAAACACCAGTCCGAGCGGTAAAAGCATTGCATGGTACAGGACCCAGGAAACCCAGGAGGCAAGCAGCATTACAAACAGCACCGCCGCACTCATGCCGATGGAGGTGGAGACTGATGTTGAGACACCGAAGAACGGACACAGCCCGATGAAGCGCATAAGAATGATGTTGTTGACCAGAAATGCCGCCAGAAAGATCTGTCCGGGGTTGAGTTTCATTGTTTTACCTCCCCCAGCCAAGTTTGTTGACCAGCGCCTTGAGCAGTCCGATCAGCAGAAAGGCGCCGGGCGGGAAGATGGCAAACAGCATTGGTGCGCTGCGATAGGCTGCGGGCAGGACCGGACTGCCGAAGAAGGTTCCGGCACCGAACAGTTCGCGCAGACTGCCCATTATGAAGAGTACCAATGTAAATCCGAGCGATTTGCCCAGGCCATCAAGGAAGGAGTCAAAAATGCCGTGGTGGTAGGCAAAGGCTTCTGCCCGGCCGAGGATGATACAGTTGACGACAATCAGCGGTACAAAGACGCCGAGCACCCGGTAAAGATCAGGCTGATATGCCTGCATCACATAGTCAATGATGGTAACAAAGGTGGAGATGATAATGATGAAGATTGGAATCCGGACTGAATCTGGTACCAGTTTGCGGATGGCGGAGATGGCGATGTTTGAACAGATTAGCACAAACGATGCGGCAGCCGCCATACCGAGAGCATCACGGGCGGTGACCGTAGTTGCGAGTGTCGGGCACAGGCCGATCATGAGAATCAGGGTCGGGTTTTCCTTGATGATTCCTGAGGTAAGGTATGAGATTCGGGATGGTTTACTGTTCACTGTCCGGCTCCTGTTGAAGGATCAGCATTTCGCGGTATTTTTCCAGCGTTTCCCTTACCCCATCGGTTACGGCACGGGAGGTGATGGTTGCACCAGTAATCGCCTGAATTGTGCCACCGTCTTTGGTCAGTCTGATTTCTGCGGCTGTTTTACCCCGGAACTGATCGCGGAATTCGGGTTCGGTTGCTTTCAGTCCGAGTCCGGGTGTTTCCTTCAGTCCTTCAGCGGCAGAGGCAACTTTGATCGCAACGATTCTGCCCTGCAGGTCGACACCTGCCGTAACCGGTACCGGTCCGCCATAGCCCTGCTTTGCGGTTTTAATGATTGAGCCGATCCGGGTTTCGCCCTTGAATGCCAGCCACACGCTGGAATCCGGGGTCGCGGGTTCAAAACGGTCCGCTTCCGGCATGACTGTGCCAAATGCGGCTTTGAGTCCGGCAACATTCCGCTGATACTCGATCTGCGGTAGGGTCAAATTGTAAATTTGAGAAAGGGCAAAGGCGGAGATCAGGCAGGTGATAAAGAGCGAAAGTACCATCCAGGTCCGGCTGTCTTTCATTTCTTTCTCCTGGTGCCGAATACCCGCGGCGGGGTGAGCCGGTCAATGAGGGGGGTGGCAACATTCATCAACAGGATCGAGTAGCAGACTCCTTCGGGATAACCACCCCAGAGTCGGATGAGGACGGTCAGAATTCCGCAACCGATACCGAAAATTACTCTGCCTTTTGCAGTCAGGGGGGAGGTTACATAGTCGGTCGCCATATAAAATGCGCCCAGCATCAGACCACCGGAGAGGAGATGGAAAAGGGTATAGTTCACCAGTCCGGCTTTATGTCCGGGCAGAATGAGGACAAGTGCAGCCACCGTGAGCAGATATGAGAGCGGAATACGCCAGTCAATGACCCGGGTGATGATGAGTACCAGTCCACCAATCAGGAGGAGCAGGGCAGAAGTTTCTCCGATACAGCCACCAGTGTTTCCCCAGAAGAGACTTTTCAGAGTTGTCCAGGACTGAAGCTGTTCATACAGATTAGTCGGGTTGCAACCGGGCAGTACCAGTTTTGCCCCCTGTTTCAGCACATTAAGCGGAGTAGCGGTTGTGACCGCATCGGTGCAGATATTGAGTGCGCTTGCCGGCAGTCCGGAGATAACCCCGCCACGCGGGGCAAGCCAGCTGGTGGTCATCTGGGTGGGCCAGGAGGCAACGAGGAATGCCCTGCCGGCAAGTGCGGGGTTGATGAAATTGTGCCCAAGACCACCGAAAAACTGCTTGGCGACCAGCATGGCAAAGGCACTGCCTGCGACCGGCATCCACCAGGAAACATTAGGCGGAAGGTTAAATCCGAGCAGAATGCCGGTCAGTACAGCACTCCCATCGAACAGAGTAATCTTTCTGCCGAAGAGCCGCTGACCCAGGGCATCAAACAACAGTGCTGAAATGACACTCAGTAGAGTGATGATGAGTGCGCGCAGGCCGAAGAAGTAGATTGAACCGGCGAATGCGGGCAGAAGGGCGAAAACTACCGCCCACATCAATTTATTCACGGTGACCGGTGATGTAATATGAGGTGATGCGGTAACTTGCAGAGTTGGGCGGTTTTCACTCATATGCTACACCTTAAGCCGGGCAATCTCCGCCTTGCCGAATTTGAAAGTGTGCACGAGCCGGATCTTTGCCGGACAGACATAGGCACAGCAGCCGCATTCAATACAGTCCAGAAGGTGCTCGGATTTGGCAGTAGCATAACGTTTTGCCCGGATATGGTAATTGAGCCGGGTGGGCGAAAGTCCCATCGGGCATACCTGAATACAGCGGGCACAGCGGATACAGTCCTGTTCCGGTAATTCCGGTACCCGGTTGAACACGAGTATACCGGATGTGCCTTTGAGCACAGGCAGTTCGTCACTGCTCAGCGCAATACCCATCATCGGTCCGCCGTTGATGATTTTTTGGGGTTCACCGTTGTAACCACCACAGAAATCAATCAGGTTTTTCACCGGAGTGCCGATCCTGACCCACAGGTTTTTCGGCTCTCTGACTCCATTGCCGGTAACCGTGACTACCCGTTCATAAAGCGGACGGTGAAACCGGACTGCATTGCGCACCGCAAAGGCGGTGCCGACATTCTGGACAATACAGCCGACATCAGCCGGCAGGCCGCCGGAGGGTACCTCCCGGTTGAGACATGCCTTGATTAACTGTTTCTCCGCTCCCTGAGGGTATTTCGTTTTCAGCTGGATGACCCGGAAATCCCTTCCTGCTACTGCTTCCTTGAGTGCCTGAATCGCATCCGGCTTGTTGTCCTCAACGGCGATGATCACATTGCTGACTTTAAGCGCCAACGCCAGATAGCCGGTGCCTTCAATAATTTCTTCAGTTTTTTCAAGCATCAGCCGGTGGTCGGCAGTGAGAAATGGTTCACACTCACAGCCATTGATGATCAGGGTGTCAACCGGCTTATCCGGCGGTGGTGAAAGTTTGAAAAAAGTGGGAAAGGCGGCTCCTCCTAATCCGACAATACCGGCATTCTTCACTACCTCGATTATTTGCTGTGGTGTAAGTTCGGTCAGATTCTGCTCCTGAATTGAGGGATCAAGCGTGTCGTTGCCGTCAGATTCAATGATTATCGTCGTTACGAGTCTGCCGGTGAGCGGATGGGGCAGTTCGGTGATTTCAACCACCGTGCCCGAGATCGGGGCATGGGTCGGAACTGAAACCTTTCCTCCAGGTTCACCAATCACTGAACCGGTAAATACTTTATCCCCCTTTTTCACCACCGGCTGGGAAGGGGCGCCGAGGTGCTGGGAAAGGGGAACAAGTACTCGCGAAGGGAGAGGCAGGGTCTCAATCGGCTTATGCTCCGTTGCCTCTTTGCCTTCCGGAGGATGAACGCCGCCACGGAATTTCAGCATAGTTAAATTATTAAAGGTTAAATTTTATTTTCAGCAAGTCCGATGTCAAGAAAAATGAGTGGTGGATAGAAGACTGAACTGCTCCGGGTAAAGCAATACCTTTGGGAAATGGGGTCGAAAGTTATCCTGTTGAAAAATAATATCTTAACTCTGGGGGGCTAGGGGTGGGCAGTATCCCCGACAGTGATCGTGATTGTGCGCTCCGGAGCTGACCTGACTGTTCCGGAATCTGACGGGTGCAGAATCAGGATGGGAGTGCTGCGGACATCAATGGGGATGATTGTGCCGATGATCTTCTATGAGCTATCTGCCAGGTATTGTCGACACGCAACGGTTGTGATTCCCAGCCGGGTTTATTCACCAGTTTTAAGTCCATTCCGGTCTGAAACCGGAACTGGATAACGGGTATAAAGCCGGCGGCGGCCTGCCTCAAGAAGGAGCGGTTCTTTTTTCTCCCAGTGAGCAGCGGTGATTGTGCTGGTGCCGGTTGTTTTCTCGATCCGGTTCAGCCATTCAGGCCCGGATGGGCTGCGCAGCAGGTGGTGGTCAATGATCAGTGTGCCGGTGTGGCGGGCGAGCCGGATGCCGTTTTCCAGGGCGCGACTGTTCATTTCTTCGGTTATTGTGTCCCTAAGATACACCGGCGGACCATCAACAAATACGATGTCCGGCTGCCAGCTGATAATGAGGTCGACCGCTGCGCTATCAAGAAGCTGGATATCAGAGGCATGGACAAAGGTTGTCTCGCCATCACTGACTCGGGTCATCATTACCGTGCCTCTGCCCATCTGACCATGGAGTACTGGTGGGGAAAATTCAAGTCCGGGTTCGGTATGCCCTTCTGCCATCATTACCAGGCTGCGCAGTTCAGAGATGAACTGCTCGTGCCGGTTTTGCATCAGCCGGGTGTTGCCGGCAGTGCTTTTGAGCCAGATACGGGTTCGTCCCAGCCCTTTTTTGAATTCGGAGAGCGGAATCTGAGATGGGTCAGGTTCAAGAAGCGGGGCATGGTCGCCGTGAAAATGGCTGATGACGATATCGGTAACTTCCGGGAGCAGACTGAGAATCTGGTGTCGTATCTCTTCTGCCCTTTTGAGTTCGAGCGGATGGGGCGGCAGGCTGAAACGGAGCGGTGCAAGGGCAACGCCGGGATCGATCAGAATCAGCCGGTTCCGGGTTTTTACCAGCGTGCACATACTGCGCACACCCAGTGACTCGGCGCCGATAATGATGATTTCCATCGTGGCAGTTTCAGATTATCCGGAACAGGGAAAAATTTCAATCGTTGACTTGAGGACGCTCGGGCATATCTTATGGTGATGAGTCAAGTTCCAGATTACTGTTATATCCGTTCAGCTGAAGTGCCGGAAGGTGCCATTATGCCGAAACGGCAGGCACGGATTTCACCTGATGACCGGGGTTTCTATTTTGCCGACGGTGTATACGAGGTGATGCGCACCTATGGAGGCAGAATTTTCCGGTTGAATGAACACCTGAAAAGGTTCAGAAACAGCCTGCGCGCGGTGCAGATTGAACTGCCGGATGTTGAGCACATCGGTGAAATCTGTGTCGAGCTGATGGAGCGTAACGGGTTTTCCGGCAGGGATGTCTTTTTCTATATTCAGGCGACGCGCGGGGTATGGCAGCGCAATCTGCTTTTTCCACCCCGGGAGGTGCTGCCGACGCTGTACATCTCTGTAACCGAAATCGTGCCGCCGGTCCGGGAGCGGGAGCAGGGAATCAGGGTGATTACAGTTGAGGATATCCGGTGGCAGCGGTGTGACATCAAGGCGATCGGGCTTTTGGCAAGTGTGCTGGCGCGCAATCAGGCGCAGGCGGCTGGTGCTGAGGAGGCAATTTTTGTCCGCAACGGTGTTCTTACTGAGGGCACCCATACCAATCTGTTTCTGGTGAAAAATGGCAGGGTTTTCACTCATCCGCTCAACCGGCACATTCTGCCCGGAGTTACCAGAACGGTGGTGCTGGAACTCTGTGCAAAGCTGGGGATTGAGGTTATTGAGACCGGGGTGCGGGAGGATGAGATTTCTGCCATGGATGAAATCTTTGTCACCAGCACCACCTGGGAAGTTGTTCCGGTGGTGATGGTCAACGGTCAACCGGTGGGCGCGGGTGTGCCGGGGGTGATTTGCCGCACTCTTCAGGCAGAATTCCGAAATTATGTGACAAGAGAAACTGGGTCCGGTGCACCGGATAATTAAGATTTTCTCCTTTCAGACGCGGCAGCGCCGGGAATCTGAGTTTATGTCAAGATTGACAGGCAAATCAAGTTGAATATAATTTAAATGCGGCATGGTGCCTCCGTGTTAGAAAGGAGGAAGAGATGAAGCGCCTAATCGGTATTTTGGTATTTTTTGTCCTTTTCCTGTTGCGCAGTCTCGCCGGTGACTGGGCGTTGTTCAATGCCCCCCCCGCCATTTGATAGAATTCTGCCCGGCACTTCTCTGACTTATGGACACAACCCGAACGAGCCGTATGGCAAGCTCTTTTTAATTATTCCATCAAGTGTCTCCTCTGAATACGGTTTCTTTCAGACCTGGGCTGGATTCGGGAGTTCTCTGAATTGGGAACGGCTGCCAGTGCCTGCGGGTGTAACTCCGGCTCAGGATGCTTCCATCTGCTACTTTTATAACCCGTTCCGCATACCGCCGGAGGAAAAGGTGCTGGCGGTATTTGACAACCGTCGTGATATCTGGTCTTATGATGTGCAGACCCGTTCTTGGACCCGGGAAAGGGACATCTGGGGATTCTCACCGGTAGGTAAGGGTGTCAGTCTCAGATTTGGTGGGTTTGGCACGGTGTGTGGTCAGCCGGTAACGAGGTTTTATCTCATCAAGGGTGAAGGCAGTTCCGAATTTATGGTTTATAACCGGTTATATGGAAACGGTAATGAGATCAAGGCACCTTTTCCATACTGGGAGTTTCTGGCACCGTTTGGCAAGGGCATAATCACCGATACGTTTTTCTATCCTGGTGCGGATATGGCGCTTTGGCCCCCAGTGCCATTTATGGCATTAACACCCACCTACATTTATGCGATGCAAGGAAGGTCTAGTTGAACCGGTCATGGCGAATTTTTCTACAGGTACTACATCCCGGGCAACTACTGGCTGATATGCGATGACATCTTACACGGCGGGGTGTGGGAAGGTGCTGCCCTTGTTTCCCATGACACCTGGGGAGACTTGTATCAACATCAGACCGATGAGGTAAACTCAATCATGCACTGCGCTGTTGGTGGATGCAGTAGATATTTTGATTGTTACGATGTGCCTGACAGATGGAATGCCGACGCCCCTGATCCGGATAAAACTTTCGGTCTTGGTTCGGATCTGGTGTTTGGTGCTTACTGGTACAGCCGGAATGTTGCCGATTCCCTTCCCGGCATATGGGTATCGTTTGGATGTGGGCATAATGTCATAGCCTTCTATGCTAATTTCACGCGCGATTACTCCGGTGAGCAGTCCCGAGCCATTTTTAATTATGAATTGGACAGGGTTACAGTGAGCCCTAACCCGATAGAAAACATTGCAACTTTCCGAATCAGAGACCGCTCAGGACCGGTTAGACTGCGGATTTATTCCGGAGACGGCAGACTGTTCTGGGAGGGGGAGACTGCTGACGGCGTGGCGGTCTGGAATCGCTGCGACTTTAAAGGCAACAAGGTCCAACCCGGTATTTATTTCTATCATGCCGGGCTGGAGACGGGTAAGCTGGTTGTAAGGTAAAAAATAAAAAGGAGGCACCGTGCCGCGGGTTTTAATCTTCAGAAAGTCCGGATGCTCAATTCTACTGTTTCTTTTTCTGTCATTATCCCTGGCACAGCCGGTTCGGACGCTTTATATTCCGGATAGTTTTGGGGGTAATTCTTACCTGAGTTCGCTGGTGTATAATCAGGTGCTGGACAGGATTTACGTCTACAGTTCCAGATCAGAAAATATCGTAACGCTGGACTGCGGAACGAATCACCGGCTGGCACCGCTCCACAACATCAGTCCCAATTTTGTTTTCAATCCCGGTAACAACCGCCTTTATTATGTCCGCCTGGCTGATGATTCATACGCGGTGACGGTCTATGGCGTTGATGCCGTTACCGGGCTGACGGTTGACAGCGTGGTTATCGCTCCGGGTACCCGGTTCTGGCCGATGCTGAAACTGGACCTCAGTATTCCGGCACAGAAGGTTTACTGCACCACCTTTTCGCTGTCAGGAGATACTGTAACCCATGTGATTGACTGCCGGACCAGCCGGGTTATCCGGCAGATTCCGGGCTTGCACTGGCTGACGGTATTTGATACGGTGCGCAGTTATGCCTACATCTGCACGCCGGCGGCGGTTTACACCTTTGACTGTGACCAGGACCAGATTACCGATTCAGTCACCGCACCGCCCGATTTTCAGTATCTGCATATCCATCTCTTCCCAGAGCGGGAATTGCTGACCGCAACCCTTTATTCACCAACAGCACCCGGGCGGGTTCAGCTGATTGACTGTCGGAATCACCGCATTAATGGTGAAGTGGAGATACCGGTCTCCGGGCTGGGCATTGCTGCGCATGTTCTCAATACCGTCAATAACAAATTATATGTCCTGACACCATATAGCGATCCGGTGGCAAAGATCTACGTCATCCGGCTGGACAGTCTGGTGATCAGCGACTCAATGCTGTTTCCACCTTACCGGACCCCATACCGGATTCTCTATAATCCGCAGAGCAACCACTTGTATGCGGTTTCTGGTTCAAGATATGATGAATTATTTTATGTTTTTGATGCCGGCGCCGACAGTCTGCTCGATGTTTTTGAACGCTGGTTTGCTATTGAAGACTGGCTGTTGCATCCGGTGCGTAACAGGCTGTATTGTATTGATCAGAGCTGTGTCCACATTTTTGACTGCGCCGTGCGGCGGTTTGAAACCGCGATCAAGGCCGGATATCTGAACGAACGGATAATGTGGCAGCCGGTTACAAACCGGCTTTATGTTAATGATGTGACCGGGGACACCTTTTCCACTCTGCTTATCGTCTACGATGGGCACACAAATGAATATCTCAAGACCGTGGATCTGTCCAATCAGCTGTCTCCGGGTGAGTGGTTCTTTCATTTTACCACTGCGACCGCAGAGAACAAGATCTATCTTGCCTCGGGCCAATCACTGGGAGTCTATGTACTGGACGGGGCAACCGATTCGCTACGCAACTTCATTTCCGGTCCGATCGGTGGTCATTATCTGCTTTACAATCCGGTGGTAAACAAGCTGTATACCATTCCCTTTTCCGATTTTCTGCGCCATTATTTTCCGCTTTACATCATTGACTGTGCAACCGACGAGGTTCTTAATGTGATTGATGTCGGTCAGTCAGGCGATGGTTACTGCAACCCGTATACTGGAAGGGTTTATGCAGCGATTACCTATCCGCCGTCAGGCTTAAAGACCTTTGTCATCTGTGGCAACGGCGATACGGTGATTCGGGTGCTGGATTCAATCGGCAGACCGCTTGCCTTCCGCAATAAGGGCGATATCCATCAGGTGTATGCCGGATGTCCGTACCGGGACCGGATATATGTCCTTGACCCTCATTCGGACAGCATCATTGATTCAGTTATGAATGTTTACTATACGAGTGAGCCATTCTTTTATTATGACTCAATTGATGACCGGATCTACTTTCCCCACGGCTCGGGCAATATTCTTGTCATTGACTGTGCCACCAACCGGCTCAGTGATACGATCCGCAACTGCGGCATCCGCCATGCTGACTTTCCGGAAAATTCGGTCTGGAATGCCCGCAGTAACCGGCTTTATGTGGCCAATTACGACACCGTTTCCCAGTTTCCCAGAGAGCCGAAGATTATGGTAATTGACTGCCGGACGAACACGGTGATTGATTCATTTGTCGGACCGGCGAAGCCGGCATATATGCAATGGAATTATACTGATAATACTGTTTATATCAACGACCATGATCGTGCTCGGATATTCGCATTCGCGGATGACCTGATCGGGTTGCTGCAGTCTCCGGCAGCCGGGAGTAAGAGCCGATTCATTCTGCTTGCACCTTCGGTCGGCAGCCGGTTTGCGCGTCAAGCCGGAATTGAACAGGAGATCAGAATTGCTGCCATCACCGGCCGGGTGGTGGGAGTACTCGTTCCAGGTGAGCGGATGTTTGATGCCGGGAGAATGGCACCGGGCGTTTATTTTGCTTTCGTTCAGGGTGGTAAGTCTCAACGACTGGTCATAGTCAGGTAAACCGCCGGCAGCCAACAGAGCGCCGCGCCCTAAAGGCTTGACCAGAAGTCTTGATAGGATAAACTCATTTGATGGGTAAACAGACTGTTCTGTCGCTCTTGTTTATTTTTATTCTTACAGGATATCCCCAGATTCCGCTCCCGGCGGCGCCAGACTGGAGTTCAATCGACAATGACTACTCAACCGGTGGCGCCTTTGCCGATATTGATGGCAACGGGTTTCTGGATTTCTGTATCAGTAACGGTAATGACATGGCTTACAATTACAATTCGGTTTATCTCAATACCGGCGGCATTCTGGAAAACAGGGCATCCTGGCGTTCGAATGACAGCGGTTATTTCGGCCATTGTTATATTGGTGATGTGAATAATGACGGACTGCCGGATCTGGCGGTCGGATATCTGGGCAGTGGGACGAGTGGTGATTTCCGGGCGCGGGTTTATCTGAACACCGGTTCGGGGCTTGGTCCGGCACCCTGGTGGCGTTCCGCCGACCGGCATGCCTCGTTTGACTGCTGTCTGGGCGATTTTGATCTGGATGGGGATCTGGACTTGGCAATCTCCGCAGGTGATGCCTATGCGCCCGATGGTGATTCTGTCCGGATCTACCGGAACAACGGGGGTGTCTTTGACAGTCTGCCCTGCTGGACCGCTGAGGAGAGTGTCCCCTCCGATGCGATCCGGTTCTGTGATATTGATAATGACGGGGATCTGGATCTGTTTGTCGGACACCGGCGCAAGGTGGTGATGTATGAGAACCAGAACGGAGTGCTGGCGACCAGACCTTCATGGGTTGCCAGGCAGGGGATCGGCTGGGTCCTGCGGCTGGAGTTCGGGGATTATGACCGGGACGGTTTTCTGGATCTGGCGGTGGCATCAAATGATCAGCTGGGCGATCCGAACAGTATCAAGGTTTTTCACAATAACAACGGGGTCCTCGATACGATTGCCCGTTTCAATATGCAGCGCCGGGGGACGCAGAACTATTCATCCTGTGTTGCCTGGGGTGATGTTAACGGTGATGGCTATCCGGAGCTGGCAGCGGGTGGCTGGTGGAAGCCGGTCCGGGTGTATGCCAATAACAACGGGGTGCTGGATACCCTTCCTGCCTGGCAGTGGCAGCCGTCAAATCCGAATTATCTGGTATGTGAGGCGCTGATCTGGGCCGATGTGCGTAACCATCAGTTGCGTGTGGTTACCGAGAGCAGAAGCGGTGATGGTTACCGCAAACTGTTTTACCTCGGGCACCGGCCGGCTCAGTTTCTGGACAGTATCAAAGTAAATGGTGTGGCGGTAACCCCGGCAGATTACTGCTGTGATCTTGGCGCAGGCTGGATAAGTTTTGCCCGGGCGCCGGATTCGGGAAACGGAAATGTAATTTTTTATTACCGTTATCCGGAGTATCCGGATCTGGCGGTAACCAACTGGGATCGGAGTAATGGCAATCATCTGTTTCTGAATACTACGCAGGTAGGTGTTGCTGAGGCAGGCAGTACCAGCCGGTTGAGTGTTGCGGTGATGCCCAATCCTGCGGCCGGACCGATAACAATCAGGTTTGATAAAATTTTATCCCGAGAAATACCGGTCAGCATTTACAGCCGGGATGGCCGGCTGGTGCGCCGGCTCATTACCCAAAACGGGGTTGTTGTTTGGGATGGAAGTCTGGATGACGGCAGACCGGCAGTCTCCGGAGTTTATATGATTCAGGCCGCAGGGGTAGTGCCGGTAAAGCTGGTGTGGCTCGGAAGATAAGGGGGTAATTTGGCAGAGGAGCAAGTGATTGCCAGTGAACTGCTTGCCCGGCTTACCCGTTTCGGACGGGTGTATCTGCTGGATACGGTTGGTTCGACCAATGATTATGCATTCAGCCTTGCAGGACGGAAGGAGCCGGCGGTAATTGTCGCCCGGCGGCAGACAAAGGGACGGGGCAGATTCCGCCGGCGCTGGTTTGCCGATGATGACAGTCTGATCTTTTCGCTTTTGCTGTTTGCTGAGCCCGGTTTTCCCCAGCCGGCTGCGGTCACCCAGGTTGCCGGACTCGCGCTCTGTCGGGCAATCGAATCCGGCGTGCAGACTGCAAAGCCCTCAGCAATGCTGCGCTGGCCTAATGATGTTGTGATCAATAATAAAAAGGTTGCCGGTATTCTCTGTGAACAGAGGGGAACGGCGCTGGTTGTCGGGGTGGGGGTGAATGTCAATCAGCGCCAGCTGCCGGAAAATCTGCCGGAAGCGGGATCACTGTTTACCGTTTACGGGCAGGCATGTGACAAGATGCGGCTGCTGGATCTGTTTCTGGAGGAGTTTTTCCAGCTCCTGACCCAGATGAGGCGGGGAAATTCCCAGCCGGTCTGGGAAGAGATTCGGCAGCGGAGTGCGATTATGAATCACCGGGTTGAGGTAAAAACCCTGTTGCGCCGGCATCTGGGCACAGTGATTGATATTGATGATGAGGGCAGGATTGTCCTGCGGAGTGATTCCGGCAGGCTGGTGGTGCTGAACTCGGGACAGGTGAGACAGTTGCGATGATATTGACCGTGATTGTCGGTAATACCAACAGCCGGCTGACGTTTTTTGAAGGACGGCGTCAGGTCCGGTCCAGGGTTGTGCCTACGAGCCGGGTTGAGCAGGTGCTGGCAAACTTGAGGTTGAGTTCAAAAATTACCGGTGCTGCGGTGGCCTCGGTAGTACCCAAGAAGACGCTTGCGGTCTACCGGGCTTTGAGCCGGCAGGTCCGAACCATGCTTTTTAATTCCCGGACCGGTGTACCGCTCCGCGTCCATTACAACCGCCGGCTCGTGGGGGCAGACCGGCTCTGCGTGGCAGCCGGTGCGTTCAGTTGTTATCATCAGGACCTGATCGTAATTGATTTCGGCACCGCCATTACCTTCAATGCAGTTAAAATGCCCGGCGTTTTTCTTGGCGGTCCGATTCTGCCCGGTGCTCAGCTGATGTTGAACGGACTGGCAGCAGGAACCGCCAGACTGCCCCGGGTCGATTTTTATCCCCGAGCCCGGGTTCTGTCCTGGCAGACCAGACCGGCAATTCAGTCGGGCGTATTTTACCTGCTGGTGGGTGGAATCAAATTGATTCTGTCCCGGATCACCGGCGAAGCGGGACTGCAGTCGCCACTGGTGATCGGGACCGGGGGCGGCATACGGCATTTTGTGCGGTATTTCAGAGAGATAATAAGTATTGTGGATCAGAATCTGGCAAGCCGTGGTCTTGCAGAAATATATTATTACAACAGGAGGCAGAATGAATAAGACCGGAGTCTTTGTTGATGTCCAGAATATTCAGGAGACTTTTGAACGGCAGGGGAAGGAAGTGCGGTATGATGCGATTATCCGTCATGTCATTACTACCGGCAACCGGGAGCGGGAGAATTGCAAGTTTGTTGCCTTTGTGCCCTATCGCCGGGACGATGAGCGAAGGCAGCGGCTAATTGATGCCCTTTCCTTTCAGGGATACCGGGTGGTTTCCAAGCCGGTGCGGGAGCGACCTGACGGCACGATTAAAGCGAACATGGATATTGAGATTACGCTGGAGATTCTTTCGATGAGTGACTGGCTGGATGAGATTGTGCTCGTTACCGGTGATGGTGATTTTGTGGCGCTGGTGGACTGGTTGTCCAAGCGGGGGAAGAAGGTGATTACAATCGGACTCGGCCGGGGGTATACTTCAGTTGAGCTGATCCGGGCGTGTGACGAGTATATCAATCTGGAGGAGATTGAAGGGGCGGTCAAGGCACAGACTCAGAACCGGGAATGGGAGACACCGCCGACGGTCGCGTGAGGGATATTTTTCTGGGGCTGGATACAAGCGGGTTTCAGACCGGCTTGGCGCTGGTCAGCGGAGGTGCAGTTTTATATGAAACCCGGAGTTCCGCCGGGACTTCCCATAATGAGTCGCTGTTACTTTTAATCAGGAGGGCACTGGACGCTGCCGGATTGCAACTGGATCAGCTCCGCGGAATCTGTCTGACTATCGGTCCGGGAATGTGGACCGGTTTGAGGGTGGGGTTGAGCACCGTCAAGGGGCTGGCACTGCCGAAGGGAATTGCGGTCAAGGGGGTGAATACGTTGCGGGTGATTGCTGCAACCGCAGGTGCTGGCGGAGGTGCGGTGCTGGCGGTGATGGATGCGCGCCGGAACGAGCTCTACGCTGCACTGTATCATGGAACCAGGGTTCTGATTCCCCCTCAGGCAGGAGCATCCCCTTTTCTGGGGAGGCTTGTTGCCGAAAGACAGCCTCCAGGTGATCTGCTCCTTGCTGGTGATGGCAGTGAGCTTATAAAGCCGGTTCTCTCGGCAATGGGAATTCGATTTGTGGACTCCGGAGTGCGCCTGCCGGAGCCGGCAGTAATTGTCCGGCTCGGAGTTGAGTTGTTGAAAAGCGAGGGTCCGGACCGTCTTTCCGAACTGGAACCGGTTTACCTGCGGCGCACTGATGCCGAGATTAATCTTGAGGGTCGATTAAAGGGCGGCCTGTAATTTAATCACCAGCGCCTGATATTCCCAGATATCCGTCAGACTGTGATACTGAAAGCCGATGAGTATTTTCAGCCGGTCGTGGGGCAGGATGTTGATTCCGGGCAGAACCCGCCACTGGATTTTACCATCTTCCCAGCGGATGATTTCAGAAGAGAGTGCCGGGGCAACGGGGTGGAAGCGGGCTTCAATCTTCACATCACCGGCGAGGACATTAACATTCTGATGCCGGCGCAGGGCGATTTCCGGCGAAATCAGAAACGGTCCCTGATTTAACTGGAGTTCCGCACCCAGTCCGAGCCAGGGGACAGCTTCAGCCTGAGTCCAGCCATAATAGATGCGAGCGCCAAGTGCGAGGCGGGAGGTATGCCAGGGTTTTAATACCAGCCGGGCAAATATGTCCTTGGCGCTGTTATTATCCCCGGTGTTCGGACCGGTGCCATTGACTACTCCGGCGATCGCCCGGAGCACAGCAGCATCGGTGCTGTCGGAACGATACCAGCAGAGCACGCCGATATCGCGGGGATTTTCGGGTTTAAGGATATTCGTGTAACAGAGCAGCGAATATTCCTCCAGATTCAGCTGCTCTTCCGGAATTTCGCTGTTGAAACTTAATGGCAGAAGCATCTGGCCCACCTTCAGACCCATGCCGCTGTGCCAGGTGAATTCAACCGCGAGGTCGCGCAGTGTCAACCGGCTGAAGTCAAATTCCAGCCGACTGGAGACAGGGGGTGCAATTTTTCCGGTCAGCCCCACGGTTGCCTGCCGGTGACGGAATTCAAACGCATTTTTGAACCAGCCCCTGGCACCACCGCGCGAGAATGTGCCATAACACCAGAGCAAACCGTCAACCGACAGGCGCCCCGGAACAACGGGAACTTCGGCGCTCAGGATTGTATTCAGGATTAGAATAATGAAGAGAGGTCGGTGCATTTAAAAACAACCGCTGGTAAAATAATATGGCGGAGGCGGGTAGGAATCGAACCTACCGGTCAGCTTAACGCCGACCATACGGATTTGAAGTCCGCCAGGCACACCAGCACCCATCCGCCTCCGCATATCTCTTCAGTGCTGAATAACCACTTTGGCATTCAGCGGTACATCGACGCGGTCAGCCTTAAGAAAATATACACCTGCCGGCAGATTTTTCAAATCAAGGCGGAAACGGGTTCTGCCGTTAACTGTCTGAATCGGGAACTGCTGGACGAGGGCACCGGTGCGGTCAAAGAGTCGGAGTGTCACTGCCGGTTCGGGAGGCAGACTGAAGTTTATCTGTGCTTGGGTCCGGATCGGGTTCGGGGTTATGGTAACCACCAGACGGGTGTCTGCGGGACGGTTTTCAGCCAGGCCGGTCGTTTCCTGCCAGACGATTACGGTCCGGATCAGGGTGTCATTAAACCGGCGTTCATCGGCAGCGAGATTAACCCAGCAGGTTACGGTGATGACGCCGGTGGTATCGGCAAGTAATAGGGCAAACTGCACAGTATCAAATGCGCCCGGGGTCAGGACCAGCCAGCTGCTGTCAAGGTAGGGTCCCGGTTCGATCTTCAGGTAGGCACGGCAGCTGTCAGGGTTGATTGCCAGGTTGCTGATTACCGCCATGGGGAAAAGGGTGTCTGAGATATACAGTGATTCAGGGGTGAGCAGTGTCCGGACGGCAAAGTCATGGAGAACTTCATAAAGTTTCATCAGCAGCAGATCCTGATTGGCGGTGTCATCCGTCGTGGTGCCGGCAGCAAAGATATATTTCGGACTGTGCACCGCAATCCGGTAGCCCCAGTCTTCACGGTGCACTGCCGGGTTGTCCCAGGACCAGACATAGAGCGGATTACCGGCATTATCATATTTCAGAATTGTCATATCCATCCGGTTGATTCTTGATTCGCCGGTGCCGAGCACGAAAATTTGACTAAGCGAGTCAACAGTAATTTCCGCGCCCGTGTCCTCAAATCCGTCCGCATCATAACGCTGAGTCCAGCGGGGCATTCCCGAGGCAGTGTAGGATACGGTGGCGATGTCATAGTCGGTAACATCGTCAAAGCTGGTGCCGGTGACAAAGACATTACCTGCAGGGTCCAGAGCGAGTGCAGTCAGGAGATCTTCGTTATTTGCCGGATAACGGTTGTAAGTCCGGTACCAGAGCGAGTCACCGTTGGTCGCGCGGTACTTCATGGTAAAATAGTTGTAGTCCTGATTGTCATCCCAGACCGTGCCGGCAACCAGAACGGAGCGGGTAGTGGGGTCAAAGGCGATTTTCAGTCCATAGTCATCGCCGACCCAGGGCCAGTTGTTTTTGCGCCGGAGCCAGGTCTGCGTTCCGTTCGGACGATAGCGAATGGTGGTAATATCGTAGTCGGTGCCGTCATCGTAACTGGTGCCGGTGACATAGATGTTGCTCGAGTCGTCGATGCAGAGTGCATAAGGAATGTCCTCGTCGTTTTCCGGGGTGCGATTATAGTAGCGCACCCAGACGGTATCGCCGGTCTGGGCGTTATAGCAGATGGTGCAGTAGTCAATGTTGTAACTGGCGTCAGAGCAGTAGCCCGTGACGATGACGCGGCCCTGCTGGTCAAGGGCCAGGGCATGAGCTGCATCATCCCGGTTAACAGCCCGGAACCAGCGCTTTGCCCAGAGCAGTTGTCCGGTCGGGCTGTATTTGATGGTGATCATATCCATGTCCATCAGCGTATCCATCGTCCAGCCGCAGACAAATACATTGCCGAGGCTGTCAACCACCAGTGCAGATGCCGAGTCGTCCTGGTTTGCCCGGCCGTTATAGGTGGCAGTCCAGACTACGGTGCCGTCGGGACGATATTTCCGCACAAAGATGTCAGTCGTGAGTGAAGCGGTGGCAGTGGCACCAGTGATATAGACAAAGCCGGAATCATCAACTACCATATCAGAGAAGACATCTTCGAGTCCGGGACCCCCGTCAATTGTGCGCAGCCAGAGAGTGTCCAGCTGAGCCACCGCAAGCGCCGGGAGAAGAGTAATGAGGAACATTACTGGGCGGGTCATTTTTCCTCCTCTCAAATTTTTGGGGTGCATACATAAAACTTTAGCCTGCGTTCCGCCGGATGTCAATTAAAGTCATAAATAATAACTTGAAACCAGTCCGGTTTATGTTAAAATGGCAAATAAATTGGTGCAGAATTATTTAAGTTAGAATAAGATTAAGAGCAAATGGAAAACGGCATCGGGTTAGATGTGGTTCAGGAGGCAATCCGAACGGTGGATTTTCTCCTGAGTCAGAATCGGAGCCGTTATCCCGGTGATCTGCCGCCGACACATCCGTTCAAGCTGTCCGCCTGGCGTGAGGGTAAGACCAGAATGGAGAGTGACGGTCCATTTTTTGAATTTCAGGATTCATCAGCAGTAACTGACCCCCTGGAGGAAACGCTGGAGCTGAACCGGGCGTATGCTGAGGCGCTGCTGATTCATGAGCAGCTCCATCAGGTGAAATTTGACCCCCGGATGCGGGAGGAGCTGATACAGCGGGCGCTGGGGATTCTGCCGGCAACAGAACTCGGGCGTTTTCTGGAAATTCATTCCTGTGCCGCTGCGCTGCCCAGAAACATCGCCGATTCCAATGAGCGGCTGCTGGAGGCATTCAACCTGATTACCCGCCGGTTCGGTGAGGCATCGGCGCTGGCATATATTATGCTGATCGTTGCCGGTTTGCGGGCAAGGTCCGAGTTTGAAAATTACGGAAGGAAGATTGACCTGCTGTTCCAGAAGGTCGTCGAGGGACCTGCAGTTGCTCAGATGCTGGAGATGGTGACATTGAACGGCCGGCGTGCCGGGTTTGAGCCGCAGTTCCGGTTACTGGTGGCATTGAGGGAGCGGTTGTGGCAGATGAAGCCGTCCCGGCTGGCACCAACCGGATTTCTGCTGTCAAAGGTGGTGGACGCCTACCTCTCAAACCGGCCCGGTGCCGGCAATGTGCTCGGTCTGGCGGTGCTGGACAGTATCATGATTGGCAAGCTGGGGTTTGAGGTGCGCTATGTTTTCAATGCCGGGGTGATCATTCTTGAGGTCATCGTTGACAACCGGAGTGTTTACTGGGATCCCACCCGGCAGACACCCCTTTCCTTTGAACCGCTGACCGCGGGTAAGCGGCTGAAGGTTTCGGATCTGGTGGGACTGACCTATGCGAGTATTGCCCAGCAGTATTTTGCCCAGACCTACTGGGACCGGGCGATTGAGAATTTTCAGCGGGTGCTGGAGCTGATGCCGGATTCGGTTGAGACCTATATGGACCTCGCGCTCTGTTATATGCGCAAGAATCAGCCGGAAAGGGCAATCCGGATTGTGAATGAAGGGTTGAAGGTCTGTCCGAATTCACCGGCACTGCATCATCTGTCCGGAAATGCCTACGCGCAGGCAAATCAGTGGCGCAATGCCATTCTGGCTTACAAGAAGGCGGTGCAGCTGGCGCCGAAACTGCCGGAAGTGTGGTATAATATGGGTCTTGCCTATGAAAAGATGGAGGCATGGGGTCAGGCAGAGGCAGCATTTCAGATGGCGATCGAGCTGAAACCGGATTACTGCGCAGCCCATCTGGCACTGGGAAATCTCTATCTCGAACAGCAGAAACCTGACAAGGCGATCGGATGCTACCGGGAGGCATTAAAACATGAGCCGAACCTGGTTGCGGCCTATTACAATCTGGGGCGTGCCTATTACGAACGGAAGGAACTGGATAATGCGATCAATGCCTATCAGAAGGCGGTAAAGCTCAATCCCAAGCATGCCGGTGCCTGGCATAATCTGGGGATTGCCTACCGGGATAAGGGGTTGAAGGATAAGGCGGTCGAAGCCCTGGAGCGGGCGGTTTCGCTGAACCCTAATCTGTTGAGGTGAATATGGGACTGGGTGATTTACCGATTATCCGGGCAATTGGCGATTTTTTCCGGTCGGCGTTTATCCGGGAGAAGCCGTTTGTCTGGGAGCCGGGGAGAATCGGACCGAAATTTGACTGGCTGGATCATACTCATATCCTGATCCGTGAAGGTCCGCTGGCAAACCGGGAGATGGAGATCGTTACCGAAATTTTCCCGAACAAGGCAAATGTGTTTGTTTCCATGAATGGCGAGAAGATTGGCCGGACCTATATTGAACGGGACCCGCCCGGGGTGGGCGTGATTCTCTGGGACATTGCGGTCAAGGAGGGCTACCGGCGTAAGGGGATCGCCTCAATCATGACCTATGTGATCTTCCGGGAGCTGCTTTCAATTCAGAAGACCGCCTTCTTCAAAATCCGGATGATGCGGCTGATGAAGCCGGCGGAGAAGAATATTGAGCTGCAGAATGTTGGGATCGGAGTGATCGGCAACCGGCTCGGCTTTACCCCCGAGTTCAATCTTGACCGGCTGCTGAAGCCGGACAACATCGTCAGTCTGGAGGTGCTGCCGGCAAAGGGAGAATTCCCCCCGAGTTTCAAGATTGTAATCAAGACCTTTCCGCTGGTGCTGATTGCATTTGTTCTGGATACAGACACCCTGAAACCGGTGGACGATTTCCGGACCTATGTCCAGCTGACCAAGGATGAGTCAACAATTTACAACTGGGTGCGGCGTGGACTGATCGTTGTCGGCAATGGCAATTACTGGCTGCGCCGGAACGGCATTGATCAGTTTGTGAATCATCTGGCGACCGATGAGTGGGAAGCCAGGGATTTCCGGCGCAAGGTCCGGCCGGTATGAGAGGAGGTTAATATCCCTGAAAAACTGCGGCTGGAGGTAAACCGTTCTCTGGAAATTGATTTCCGCCGGCTCAGCCCGAGAATCGGGTGCGGGCTGATGCTGGAGAAGCTTCCCCGGTTTACGGCTTCTGATCCGCTGAATGCGGTGATGGCAAATTACGGCTATCAGCGGATCGCCGCTGATGTTCCGGCGCAGAAGATACTGACCAATCCCGGACTGCTGAAGAACTTCTATGATAATGCCTTCACGAACAAAACGCCGCTGCCGCAGAATTTCCGCTCTGTATATGGCACTCAGGAGATTTACCTGGCATATGACCCCGGGCTCAAGGGTGCCTGGTTTATTTCCGATCCCCAGAACCGGATTGCCCTGCTGAACTATTTCCGGGATGCGGTTTCTCTCGGTCTGAAGGCGGACGGAGTCCTGCTGCTCGGCTCCACACCCAAGCTGACACCGGTCGGCTGGCAGAATCTGCATGATCTGCTTGATGAGGATTTTCTCAAGCAGTACCGGCCGATTGAGCGGGTGGAGATTATGAGTATACTGCCCGGTGTGCGCTGGCGTCCGCCGACCCTGGGTCTGGGTGTGACATTTCTCAATATGAAGGAGCTCAGGGAAATCCGGGCGACGGTGGCGGAGGCGATCCGGGGTGGAACTGAGGGTGAAATTCACCGGTGAGCAGACCGGATTATGACCAGGATATTTACGGGGCGGTATTAACAGATTTTGTCGTCCTGGAATGGAGGTGTTCATGTCCGAATCAGATGCGGTAATTCAGAAGTTAAATCAGGCGGTGCAGTTGATTGAAAGCTGTGCAGAGCTGGTCCTGCTTGTTCCGGAAGTCCGGACGAACATCGTTTTTGCCCTGCCTGATGCCAGCACTCCCGCCGATGTTGCGGCGGTTGATGGCAGAATTACCGTGGTCAACAATCGCCCGAAGGCAGCCGGTCCGGTCCGTTTCGGGGCTTCGGACCATCTTGCCCGTTTTGTCCTGGAGCTGCGCCGTTTTGCCCCTGCGGTGCGTTCAGCAGTGAATTTCCGCTGGAACGAGCGCATCCGAAAGGTAGTGGAAAAATGGGCAGGACAGCATGGGTTCAGAATCGGGATAATTGACCGGAGCCGAGAGCCGAAGGAGCTCCTGGGCAAGGATCGGATGTCTGTACCCTGGAAGGTGGAGCAGGTTCTGCAGTCAACCGGCGGTATCGTGCCTGAAGTTGTGAGCGAGACGAGCGGATGGGGCAAGGAGCCGATGTTCATTCTGCTGGGACCCGAGCCGGTCGTCGTTGCCCAGCGGCTCGTAGATATCGCCCGCATTTATCACCAGTCGGCATGATATGAGGCTAAGGTTCCGCATACTGCTTTTACTGGCAATGGCCTGCCGAACGGTTTATCCGGCACTGCCGATCATACCGGTGGATTCGCTCAAGCCGGGGATGAAGGGAACAGGGTATTCGGTGTTTTCCGGTACCAAGCCCGAGCCGTTTCAGGTGGAAATTATTGATGTCATGCATCGCACTACGCCCCGGGGTGATATCATTCTTGCCCGGCTTTCCGGTGCGGGTCTGGAGCAGACCGGTGTGATTGCCGGTATGTCGGGCAGTCCGGTTTACATTGACGGCCGGCTGGTGGGGGCGGTTGCCTATGCCTGGGCGTTTGCCAAGGAACCGATTGCCGGCATCACCCCTGCGGGCGAAATGCTGAAGATCTGGGAACTCCCGGATACGGTGAAAACCGGCGCGGTCCGGCAGCTCGGTTCCGGTTACCGCTCAGAGCTGAATCTGCCGCCGGTGCCGGTTGCACTCTCGGGTTTTTCTTCCCGGCTGGAGGCGCTGGTGACACCGGTGCTCAGCCGGCATGGGCTTGTGCCGGTTGCAGGCGGGATTGCCGGCGGGGATGATACTGCGGAGCTGGTGCCGGGCGGAGCGGTTGGGGTGGCGCTGATTGATGGTGATGTCCGGGCAGCAGCGATCGGCACGATCACCGCCCGGGAGGGTAACCGGATCTTAGCCTTCGGTCATCCGATGTTTCTTGCCGGAGCGGTCAGACTGCCGCTGACCGGTGGCAGAATTCATTCGGTCCTGCCGTCACTGAACATATCAGCAAAGCTGTTTTCGCCGTCAAAACCGGTGGGTGTGGTCAATCAGGACCGGCTGACCGGAATCAGCGGTATCATCGGACCTGAAGCACCGATGATCCCGGTGCGGGTACATATTCAATCTCCGGTTACCGATGACTCCTACCGGTTCCGGGTTGCGGACCATGAGCAGCTCACCCCGGATTTTCTGCCGGTCGGGCTGATCCAGACGGTGCTGCAGACTGAGGGTATGATGGAGGATTATGCACTTGAGACCCGACTGGACCTGATTTTTGCACGTTCAGGCAGAAACCGGGTGGAAATCCGCCATCTGTTCAGCGGGACCGAACCGCTTTCCCAGATGATGGAAAAGTTCAGTGCCGAGCTGGCACTGCTGTTCGGGAATCCGATCGAGCCGGTGCGTCTGTGTGAGGTCAGGGCAGAGCTGAACTTTCATCCCGGCCGGCGCATCTGCCAGCTGATTTCCGCCCGGTCGGAACGGAGCCAGGTGCAGCCAGGTGATTCGTTCGGCATCTTTCTCCGGCTGCGGGACTACCGCGGAGAGGAGACGGAAAAAAGGGTGATGCTGACAATACCACCGGCAACACCGCCGGGTCCGCTCACACTTACGTTCACCAGCCGGGATGAGTTTCTGAATCAGGAGCTGGGCGATGCGGGTGAGTTGGCGCAGCCGAAATCACTGGACGGGCTGCTTTTGATGCTGAGTGAATCGGGCCGGGAGGATGAGCTGGTGATTGCCGGCTATGTCCGGAGGTCTGGTCTGAGGCTTAGTAATCAGGCAGAGCTGCCGCAGGCGCCGCCGTCAATTCAGCGGGTGCTCGGTGTCCCCCGTTCGCTTGGCGAGGTCCGGCAGGTTCCGGCAAGCCGGCTGTTCAAAACGGTTGTGCCGCTGGACCGGGTAGTCGTCGGTTCGGCGACTGTCGAAGTGGAGGTCAAATGAAAACGGTTGGGCTGATGGTATTATTTTTCACGCAGTTAATGGCTGCGGTCTGGACATTCATGCCGGATGAGAGTCTGTTTTCGCAGATAGACGAGATTGAGTTGAAAAATATATATCTGCCGGCTGAAGGTGAAATTCGCTTGGGCAGTGCTGTGGAGCGCCTTACCCAGCTGGAGGATGCGGTTATCTGGGGTATCGCTCCGGACCGCAGCGGTAATCTGTATATCGGTACCGGTAACCAGAGCCGGCTTTACCGGTTCAACCTTCAGCGTCGCCAGCTGCTGCCGGTGTTCTCGGGCGCGGAGGGGCAGATATTTGCGATACTGATTCAGAATAATCAGCTGTATTTTGGCACTTCACCGCAGGGAGTTGTCTGGCGTCTGTTTCCGGATGGCAAAAGTGATACATTCGTCAATACCGGTGAAGTTTATATTCACAGCCTGATCTCCGGTCCGGGGAGATCAATCCTCTGCGCCACCGGTCCGAACGGCAGGCTCGATCAGCTGGAACCGGACGGCAGAATGAAAGTCCTGTTCACAGCACCGTCCGCACACATCACTGCGCTCTGCTGGCTGAAGCCGGGTGAGGAGTTGCTTGCCGGGACTGCACCTGCGGGTACACTTTACCGACTGCAGCTGGCACCGGATGGGGGAGTAAAAAGTGCGACAGTACTTTATGATACACCGCTGGATGAGGTCCGGGCGATTGCGGTCAGAGGTGGCCGAATTTATCTGGCGGCGAATCCTGACATCGAAGGGCAGAGCAGCGGTCCGCCGGTGGTTTATGCACTGAGTTCCGATGGTTTTGTGCACTGGCAGTGGCAGTGTCCGGAGTCCACGGTTTTCAGTCTGGTCAGTTTTGGCGATCGCCTGCTGGTTTTCACCGGTAACCGCGGGCTGATTTATGCGCTCGATACACTTGGCAGAGCCGGGGTCCTTGCCCGGATGGAGGAGCCGCAACTGCTGGTAACCGCGGTCCGTGACCGGGAACTTTACTTCGGCACCGGCAATCCGGCAGCAGTTTACCGGCTGGTTCCCGGCTATGCCGATTCCGGTTATTTCACCAGTCCGGTATTTGACTGTCAGACGGTGGCGCGGTTCGGCAGACTGGAGCCCAAGCTGCGCACCCCAGCCGGCACCGAAGTCAGTTTTGAGACCCGTTCCGGCAATTCAGAAAAACCGGATTCACTCTGGAGCAGCTGGATGCCGGCTCGGGAACGGATAGTTTCGCCGCCAGCGCGGTTCATCCAGTGGCGGGCAAAATTTGCTACCAGTTACCGCGAAGTAACGCCGGAACTGGAGCGGGTTGATCTCTATTATCAACCGGTCAACCGGGCGCCGGTCATCAGCCGGCTTGATATCAGCACACCGGCAGAAATTGAGGTCCGGCGCGGTAACTGCCAGTCGAAACGGCAGATCACCTTTGAGGCATCCGATCCGGACGGCGATTCGCTCATCTATCAGCTGCTGCTCAGGCCGGAGGGTGAACCGGACTGGCTGGTTTTGAAAAAAGAGCTGACCGAGAACCGTTATGAGCTTGACACCCGCACTCTGCCCGACGGCTGGTACCGGCTGAAGGTTGTTGTCTCGGATGCCCCGGAGCGCGGGACAGGTGAGGCACAAACTGTGGAGAAGGAAAGTCCGCCGTTTCTCATTGACAATACCCCGCCGGTGATCTCCGAGATCCGAATTTCCGGCAACCGGGCTTTCTGGAGCGTGGTTGATGCAACATCACCGCTTGCCGCCTGCCGGATTGCGGTCAATTCCGGGTCCTGGGTGCCGGTAGTGCCGGAGGACACGATTTTTGACGGGTTGAGCGAGCGGTTTACGAGTGCAGTGGAGTTGAAGCGCGGATTGAACACGGTGGCGGTCTGGGCAGTTGATGGCCAGGGGAATGTTTCGGTCCGGCAGCTGAGGGTCAGCCGTTAAACCAGTCCCAGTTTTCTGAATGCCCGCTCCAGCCGGCGGAGCTCGTAATGGTGGGTCATGTCCAGATGAAGCGGGGTTACGGAGATAAACCCGGCATAGACCGCTTCAAAGTCTGAGCCCCGGGTGGCTTTGAAATCCATCTCGCCGTCAATCGTGTAACACAGTCCGCCGTCAGGCAGATGTTTTCTGATCGCCATGTCCCGGTAGATCCGGTGGCCGAGCCGGGTCACTCTGATGCCCCTGATTTCACCGGCCGGGATGTTGATATTCAGCAGGCACTTCTTCGGCAGGAGGCCCTTCAGCAGGAGCGGAACGAGGGTGCCAAGCAGCCGGTGGACAGCAGGCAGATTCTCACCCGTGCGGAGATAGGACAGGGCGATTGCCGGAATGCCGAGCAGGGCGGCTTCAATTGCGGCGGCGACTGTGCCGGAATAGAGGACATCATCGCCGAGGTTCGGGCTGTCGTTGATGCCGGAAATTACCAGGTCAATTGACCTTTGGAAAATACCGTGGTGGGCGATGAGGACACAGTCGGTCGGGGTGCCGGCAACCGCATACCAGCCGGGTTTGCGCCGTTCCACCAAAATCGGTTTTCTCAGGCTGAAGGAGTGACTGGCTGCCGACTGATTGGTTGCCGGTGCAACAACGAACCTTCTGCCCAAGCCCCGGACAGCGGTAAAAAGCTCCTTCAGCCCCGGAGCATCGATCCCGTCGTCATTGGTCAGGACAATCAGCGGTTTTTCCATCGGCGGTGAAATTCTAATGGCTGGACAGCGAAGGTCAACCTGATGTCTTGTTACAGATTGACACATAAAAGAAACTCAGTATTTTAAAGACTTGTTTTCGTCCGTTTAGGTCTAATTTGAAAGTTTCAGGGTAAACAAAAACACCAAGACATAAACATAAAAAAGAAAGGAGGAAGTGTGCGGAAACGGCTGGTTTTCTTTGTCCTGATGCTGACCGGTCTGGTCTTTGCGCAGCTGGATGCGGTCTGGTCGGACACGGTCCGGCTGACTAATGTCAGTGTAAATGACATCGTTGGTTCTCAGTCGATGGTTGTTGATCCCTCGGGCGTGATTCATGTAGTTTGGGAGTCAGAGCGTGGTGGCATTGGCTATGAGATCTGGTACAAACGTTTTTATCCCGGATCGGGTTGGACCCACGACACCTGCATTGTTGGTGAACTTGCTGGTAGTTATAGATGTACCAAGCCAACTATTGCGGTAGATTCCTCGGGAATACTGCATCTTGTGTTTGTCCGTGCTCCAAACTTCCCCCCGCCTTATTTACTCTGTTACAAAAAGTGTACACCTACTGCCGGGGGAAATGGGGGTTGGGATACTGCGGTAACTGTGCTGTCTCCGGACAGTGTAGTCTGTCAGGTATTGAGTGCCTGCATCGCTTGTACTCCGGATGGCAAAGTTCATGTACTCTACAGTCTGTATCGTTCTACTCCTTACTTTTCATACTCCTTAATCTATGTGCGGAAAGAGAATAATGTTTGGAACCCGCCGGTTACTCTGGACCATATGTCGGAGACGACGCGATGGCTTTATCATATTAATCTGGGCGCTGGGCGGGATGGAAATGTACATGTTAGCTGGACAACTTGGGTACCCACTAACAATTCGCTTCATATTCTTTACCGGGGTCAGTTTAATGGCACCTGGGGTGCAACCGAGAGTATCGCACGCTATTCGGGCTCGAGCAGTTGGATATCAATGGCAGTCAATCCCGTCAGTCACCGCCCTGGCATCTGCTTCTGTTATTATCCGAACTCCTATACGGTGGATATCTACTTCAAAGAAAGGAGTGGAAACAGAGCTTCGGACACTTGGCCCGATGATTTTGAGGTCGTGGTTTCCGGTGATACATATGTGGCCGGGTATGATTACAGTATTAAGTCCGTTTATACTCGCGAAGGCAGATTACACTTAGCCAATATAGCGATACAACGAGGCACTAATTATAATCTGCTGAGATACACTACCCGTCCACCTGCTGGTGGCTGGGATGTTCCGATTGAACTCCTCTATGTCCCTACACGCCGACAACGCAATGCTTCAATCGCCAATGGCGGCAACAGTGCGGATCCGGCTTCAGTGCATATTGTTTGGAGTATGAGTGAATATAACTACTACAATTATGACTTGTACTACATCAAAGGCACGAATCCCTTCTATGACCTGAAGCTGGCAGGTGTTTATGGAATAGACGATACCTTGGGGATCGGCGAGACGGTGACGCCTGCAGTGCGGGTGGTTAATAACGGTAATCAGGATATTTCCGCCTTCAGCGTAACCATCACCATTGGCACAAGTTACACCTCTACCGTTAATGTTAATCAGACACTCGGGCCCGGTGACAGTCTGACCGTAACCGGTTTTGCAAACTGGCAGCCTCTGGACAGCGGGTTGTATCATGTCCGGGCGGCACTCGACTGTTCGCAGGATATGCTGGATGAGAACAACACCATTGAATCGGATGTCCGGGTGGGGTATATTGATGCTGCGGTGACAGCAATCATTGCCCCGGAACGGGATGTCCGGCGGGGTACAACCCTCAAGCCGCGTGTCCGGATTGCCAATTATGGTGACTGGCCCGGTATCATCGACCTGCGCTTTGTGATTTACTACGCCGGTAATCCGGTTTACGACCAGACCGAGCAGGTGGAAATTAATCCCTTGACTGAGGTTGACCACGAATTTGCCACCAGCTGGACCGCAGAGCTTACCGGCTCCTATCAGGCGGTAGCAATGCTTGCTCTGGCGCACGACCAGAATCACCACAATGACACCGCCCGGCTTAATTTCTCAGTTTACAATCTCTACCCTGCGGGCTGGAAGGAGGTCGCCAATGTTCTCGGTCTGGTCAAGGATGGCGGATTTGTGGTCAAGGATCCGGATGGTGGCAAGCTGTATGCGGCACGCGGCTACAAGACCGGCGACTTCTATGCGTATGACATTGATGCCAACGCCTGGACTGCACTGCCGGCAGCACCGGCGATCATCGGCAAGGGTGGCAATGGCTGCTACGGTAACGGCTATGTGTATGTGATGCACGGACAGAACACCGCCAAGTTCTCCCGCTTCAACATCGCCGCGAACAGCTGGGAAGCCCTGCCCGACATTCCGCCATGGACCTCGGGCAAGAACCCGAAGGGTGGCGGTGACCTGGCGTATGCCGAGGTTGACG